>Ga0134126_10004330_pt1 | contig 17774 bp, 14 predicted proteins | sample KB31752_FD_96881 | JGI IMG/M metagenome (GOLD analysis project Ga0134126, IMG submission 96881) | Terrestrial soil microbial communities with excess Nitrogen fertilizer from Kellogg Biological Station, Michigan, USA - KB3-175-2 | ecosystem: Environmental > Terrestrial > Soil > Unclassified ...
GGTGAGCCATGGACCCAAGATCCCAAGCGGCGGGCACGCGAGGTATTAGACTTTTGTATAGTCACCTCAGCCGTTCAGCCATCCGCACCAGGTCCGCCAACGAGCCGGCCCGCATTTTCCGCATCACCTGGCCCCGATGAACCTTGACGGTGATTTCCCTCGTCCCCAGCTCGCCAGCGATCTGTTTGTTCAGCAGTCCGGACACCACCCGCGCCATCACCTCGCGCTCACGCGGCGTCAGAGAGGCGTACCGCTGGCGCAGCTCCGACAGCTCGGCGTGCAACCGACGGGCGACCTGATCGCGGTCGATGGCCTGGCGGATGGCGTCGAGGAGATCCCGCTCGCCGAACGGCTTCGTGAGGAACTCCACCGCGCCCGCTTTCATCGCCCGTACCGACGTCGGCACGTCGCCGTGGCCCGTAATGAACACGATCGGGATTTGCCGGTTCATCTCGGCCATCCGCTGCTGTAGCTCGAGCCCGCTCAGGTCCGGCAGCGCTACGTCCAGGACCAAACAGCCCGGCAGATCCGACGGTGGGTGGGCCAAGAACGCCTGAGCCGAGGCAAACGTCTCGACTCCGAACCCCGCCGAGCGGAGCAGGCTCCGCAAGGCCTCCCGCACCGACGCGTCGTCGTCCACGACAAAGACGGCGGCTTTAGGCGTCGGCATGAACGATGCTAGCGGTACGCCGGGAGCGTGAACTCAAAGGTTGCACCAGGACCGTGTTGCGCGACGACCGACAACCGCCCCCCGTGATTCTCGACGATGGTGCGACTGATCGACAGCCCCATACCCATGCCCCCGGGTTTGGTGGTGTAGAGCGGATCGAACACCCGCTCCGCGGTTTGCGGGTCGAGCCCGCTGCCGGCATCCTGCACGGTCACACGCACCTGATCGGCCTCGGTCCGCGCTTGGATCACCAGCTCGCGCAGGCGGTCCTGCACGTCGCTCATCGCTTCGATCCCGTTCATGACGAGATTCAACACCACCTGCTGAATCAGCACGCGGTCGCCCCGCACCGGCGGGAGATCGCCGGGGAACTGCGTGCGTAGCCCCACGGCGTGTTTCCGCGCTTCGCCCGCACACAGAGCCAACACCTCTCGAATGGCCTCGCTCAGGTCCACGCGTTCGGTTGGTGTGCCCGTCTTCTTCGCGAGAGCACGAACCCGCGAGATGATCTCGCTGGCGCGTGTGCCATCGCGAATAATGCGCTGCGCGGCCTCGCGTGCCTCCTCGAGATTGGGTGATTCACCCGCCAGCCAGCGGAGGCACGCATTGCCGTTGATTACGATCCCGGCGAGCGGCTGGTTGACTTCATGGGCGATGGAGGCCGCCAGCTCTCCCATCGTCATGACCCGAGTGACCTGAGCCAGCTCTGCCTGCATCTCGCGCAGCACTTCCTCCGCGCGCCGCAGCGATTGCATACTGCGGCGTTGGGCGGCGCTCAGGGAGCCGACCAGGATGGCTGCCAGCACGAACACGACAAAACGTGGCACTTCCTTTTCGGCCACGGCCAGCGAAAGGAACGGATTCACGAAGTAGTACGCGAACGCCGCCGCGGAGAGCGCCGTCGCGAGCAAGCCGGGCCCCACGCCTCCCAGCCATGCGCTGAGCATCACGGCGCAGAGAAACAGGGACACGGGAGCGCTTTCCAGGTGGGCATCCGGCCACCGCGCGATGCCGAGGGCGAGGACGGGTGACAGGACCGCCACGCCGTAGTTACGCCAGAGAAGCCTAGCCCCGTGCATACCGCTGCCTCCCACGCCCAGAACTCACAAGCGGGAATCCCCCAGCCGTCTCGAAGGGCATTCTACCAGCCTGTCGTCTCCCGCGCACTTCTGCTCAGACGTCCGCACTCCCCCTGCCGCCGTCACGCCGGGGCGTGTCGCCGTCGCGCGACCGAAGCATTGGCGGTGCAGCAACTTGCCTGAACGGCCGGGCCGGCCGGTGGATTGGCACATGGCGTGCAAAGGACCGCACCGCTGAAGCGCGAGGACACGATCCCCCCACGGGAGGAGTCAAGCGATGTCGAGCGATCGGGCGTTCACGCTCAAGCGACGGAGACGCTGCTGACATGGTAGCCGACGTCCGCAACGGGATTCCCTACCGTCGGCTGGGGCGCACCGGGGAGATGGTGTCGCTGGTCGGCGTGGGCGGCTTCCATCTCGGGAGGCAAGCCGACGACGAGGAAGCCGTTCGTATCGTCCGCACGGCCGTCGACAACGGAATCAACTTTCTCGACAACTGCTGGGACTACAACGGTGGCGCGAGCGAGATCCGCATGGGAAAGGCGCTGCGCGACGGGTATCGCGACCAGGCGTTTCTCATGACCAAGATCGACGGTCGCAACCGGGAGACCGCGGCGCGGCAGATCGATGAGTCGTTGCGCCGGCTCCAGACCGACCGCATCGATCTCATGCAATTCCACGAGGTGATCCGGATGACGGATCCGGAGCGCGTGTTCGGGACAGACGGCGCGCTCGAAGCGGTGGCGGCGGCGCAGCGCGCGGGCAAGATCCGCTACGTCGGATTCACCGGCCACAAGAGTCCGGCCGTCCATCTCCGGATGCTCGAGACCGCCCGCGCGCACGGGTTCAGGTTCGATGCGGTACAGATGCCGTTGAACGTGATGGATGCCCATTACGACAGTTTCGCGCAGCAGGTCGTGCCCCTGCTGGTCGAGCAGGACATCGGCGTGCTGGGGATGAAGCCGATGGGCGATCCGTTCGTCCTGGTGAGCGGCACCGTCACAGCGGTCGAATGCCTCCATTATGCCATGAACCTGCCGACCAGCGTGGTGATCACGGGCTGCGACTCGCTGCCGGTGCTCGAGCAGGCACTGCACGCGGCACGCAACTTTCGTCCGCTGAGCGAGGAAGCCGTGGCAGCCCTGCGCGGTCGGACGGCGCACGCCGGGCGCGACGGGAAGTACGAGCTGTACAAGACGACCCATCATTTCGATGGGACGTACCAGAATCCACAATGGCTGGGGTGAGACGATGCGTGTGGGCTTCATTGGATTGGGAGCGATGGGCAGCCGCATGGCGGGCCGGTTGCTCGCGGCGCACCACGAGCTGGTCGTGTACAACCGGACGGAGGAGCGGACGCGGCCCTTGGAGCAACTCGGCGCGAAGGTCGCGGCGACGCCGCGAGAGCTCGCGGCCGCCGTCGACATCGTATGCTCGAGCGTCGCGAACGACGTTGCGCTCGAGCAGGTGATGTTCGGACCCGACGGTGCGCTGGCTGGCATCCGGTCCGGCACGATCGTTGTCGAGCTCAGCACCGTGAACCCACGCACATCGCGCCGCCTGCACGAAGCGGCTCGCAGCAACGGCGTCTCCGTGCTCGACGCTCCCGTCTCCGGCAGCACTGCGCAAGCGGAACAGGGACAGCTCGTGATCTTCGTGGGGGGCGAGGAAGACGTGTACCAGAAGTGTCAGCCGATCCTCGCCGTGCTGGGCAGCAAGACGTTCTACCTCGGGCCCAGCGGCGCCGGCGCGACGATGAAGCTGTGTGTCAACACGCTGCTGGGGCTCGGTGTCCAGGCGCTGGCCGAGGCCATCGCGCTGGGTGTGAAAGCCGGGTTACCGCGCGAGCGGTTCCTGCAGGTGCTGGGCGAAACGGCGGTGGTCTCGCCCAGTCAGAAGTCCAAGCTCGAGAACGTTCGCAAGGACGAGTACCCCGCCGCGTTCGCGCTGCGGCTGATGTTCAAGGACTTCGGGTTGATCGTGGAGACGGCCATGGAGTTGTCGGTCCCGATGCCGGCGACGGCGGCGGCCGTGCAGGTGGCCGCCGCGGAGCACGCCCGGCAGTTGGCCGCGCACACCGATGAAGACTTCTCCGCGGTCGTCCGAGCGATGGAACGGTTGGCCGGCATCGCCTAGTCGTTGTTGGCTCCCGCGCAGTTCTGCTCGACCTTCTACATCAGCCCTCGCGGCGTACCGCCCGCAGGTTGGGCCCTCCAATGCTGGAACACACGGCGCCGCCGCGACTTGCTGGCAACGCCGCCAAGGGGGGCCGGCTGGCATGGGGCGTGCAAATGAGACGGCGCCATGAGAACCACAATCACTTTGAGCTTGCCCGAACCCGCGTACCTGCGGTGCCTTCGCGTCCTGGGCGCATGGTGGTGCCTGGGCTCGAGCATGCTGCAGCCGCAGGTGCTGATGTGGTACGAGGAGCGTCCATGAAGGCCCTGTACGTGATGGCCCTACTCGCGGCAAGCGCGTGCGCGGGTCCGGGGGCTCCGATCGGGCCAAGTCTCCCTGTGGAAGGGGGCGGCGGCGGCGCGGGCGGCAGTACCGTAGCCGGCGTGCTGGCGTTTCTCGTTCAGCCGCGCGATGTCGCCGCCGACAGCCCCATCAGCCCGGAAGTGAAGGTCGAAGCGCTCGACACGCTCGGCAACGTATTGGCCGGCTTCAGCGACACCGTGCGTGTCGCGCTCGGCTCGAGCGCGTCGGGTGGGAGGCTGAGCGGCACGACCAGCGTCGCTGCCACGTCGGGCGTGGCGTTCTTCGAGACGCTCGCGATCAACCAGGCGGGCAGCGGTTACACGCTCGTGGCGTCGGCACCGGGATTCGGAAGCGTGGCGAGCGCGCCGTTCACCGTGTTCGGAGCCACCGGCAGCGCGGCGCGGGCGCCGTGAAGTGGCGAGCAGCCGGTCTGCTGGTGCTGCCCCTCGCTGTGGGCGGCGTGCGTGATGCGGGCCCCGCCCGGCGGGAGGCGTTCCGCGACCCCGCCGTCGTGGCCAGCCACGACGGTGCGCTGGAGCTGACGCTCACCGCCGCACGGGGTTCGACGGAAGTGGGGGGGCGGCGGGTCTTCGCTCAGGTGTACAACGGGAGCTATCTCCCGCCGACACTACGTGTGCGAGCGGGCGACGTCGTCCGGGTGCGGCTCGTCAATGCGATCCACGAGACCACGAGCCTCCACATGCACGGGTTGGCGGTCTCGCCGGTCCGCAACTCGGACAATGTGTTCCTCCACGTCTCGCCCGGCGGGACGCAGGATTACGAGATCCGCATCCCGGCCACCCACCCACCCGGATTGTACTGGTACCATCCGCACCCCCACGGTCGCTCCGATGAGCAGGTGAGAAACGGCATGTCCGGTGCGCTGATCGTCGAGGGGCTGCTCGACTCGTTTCCGGAGCTGCGCGGTCTGACCGAGCACGTACTGCTGCTCAAGGACGCCCAGATCGGGGACGGGCAAATCGTGCATCGCGGGATCGGCGACGACGCCATGCGCACGGTGAACGGGATGCTCAATCCCACGATCACACTGCGCCCCGGCGAAACGCAGTTGTGGCGCATCGGGAATGTCGGAGCGGACCTGTACTACCCGCTCACGCTCGATGGACACCGCTTCTCCGAGGTGGCCCGCGACGGTCATCGTCTTGCCCGGCTGGTACCGAAGCAACAGCTCCTGCTCGAGCCAGGGGCGCGAGAGGAAGTCCTCGTGCAGGCGGCTGGCCCCGGGACCTATGCGCTTCGAACCGCTGACTTCAACACCGGACCGCAAGGCAATAGGTACTCGGGCACGGTGCTCGCGACCGTGCGCGTCGCGGGGGCCCCGGTCACGCCGATCGCACTCCCCGAGAAGCTGCTCCCCGTGGCCGACCTGCGCGGTGCAGTCACGGGCCGCCGCACGATCGTATTCTCCGAATCTGCCGACGGAGACACGTTCTTCGTCGACGGCCGGACGTTCGACCCCGGTCGCACGGATACGCGCGTCAAGCTCGGGGCGGTGGAGGAGTGGACGATCCGCAACGAGTCGGGCGAGCTGCATGATTTCCACATCCACCAGACGCACTTCCAGGTGACGGAAGTGAACGGCGCGCCGCAAGCGTTCGACGGCTATCAGGACATCGTCAATGTGCCGCTACACGGCGAGGTGAAGGTCATCATCCCGTTCACCGATCCGGTCATCGTTGGCAGGTTCGTGTACCACTGCCATCTCCTCGCGCACGAGGACAAGGGGATGATGGCGACAATCGAGGTGGGCCGTCATTGAGGTGCCGCGACTTTGGTGGGGAGAACGAGGTGAAAACTTGCGCCGCGCGGAGAGTTGTCGGCAGCCCACAAGCGACCGCTATGCGATTCAACGATGGAGCGGCTGATGGACAGTCCCATGCCGGTCCCATGCAACTTCGTGGTAAAGAACGCATTAAAGATCTGGTCCGCCTGCTCGAGAGGCAGCCCTACGCCGGTATCGCTGACGGACACCATAAGTTGCTCGTTTTCCGCTCGCTGCGACGTGATGGCGAGTTCGCGCGACCCATCGAGGTCCTTCATCGCGTCGATGCCGTTACTGATCAGGTTCATCATGACCTGCTGCAATTGCACGCGATCCCCCATGACCTGGGGCAGATCCGCCGCCAGGTCCGGCCGGACTGCTATGGCGTATCGCGCGAGCTCGCCGTCCAGGAGGACGATTATCTCGCGAATGACTTCGTTTACATCCAACCACTCCCGTTGGGCAGTCCCCTTATTGAAGAGCAGGCGGATCCGGCTGATGATTTCCGCCGCCCGCGTTCCGTCCTTCACCATTCTCATTGCCGCTGCGCGCGCCTCCTCGAGATTCGGGATGTCGCCGGCGAGCCAGCGCAAGCAAGCATGGCCGTTGAGGACGGCGGCGGAAATCGGTTGACTCACTTCATGCGCCAGGGAAGCGGTCAGCTCCGCCACGGTGGTCACCCGGTTGACGCGCGCAAGATCCGACCGCGCTTGCCGCAGGGCTTCTTCGGCGCGCTTCTGCTCAGACAGGGAGGCGGTCGACGCGAGGGCGAGAATGACGAACGTAATCCCGGCAACCGCCAGCGCCACAGTGGTTTGACCGAGGCTGGCGCTTGCCTGGGCCTCGTGAACCGGGCCGTAAGGCGCAAAACTGGCGGCACCCATCGCCGTGTAGTGCATACCGGAAATGGCTAGGCCCATGACGACCGCCCCAGCGACCTTTTGCCGCAGACCCGTGGTTCGGAATGCCAGCCATAGTGCCGCCGTCGACGCGCCGATCGCTATGACCAGAGAGAGCGCGACGAATAGTCGGTCGTAGCTGAGCTCGGTCTGCCCCCGCATTGCTGCCATGCCGGTGTAATGCATGGCGGCAATGCCAAGGCCCATGAAGCTGCCGCTGAGAGCCAGGCGAGACGGCGACACGCTCTGGCGACTGATGACGTAAAAGCCGCCGCCGGTCACGAAGATCGCCACCAGAAGCGAAAGGGTGGTCAATCCGATGTCGTAGGACATCGGTACCGGCGTGATGAAGGCGAGCATGCCGATGAAGTGCATCGACCATATGCCACCTCCCATCGTGATCGCAGCCACTCCCAGCCAGACGCGACGCGCCAGTCCCCGGGCGGCTGGCACGTGCCCGCCGAGATCGAGGGCGGTGTAAGACGCGAAGGAGGCGACCAGAATCGACAGAGCGACGAGATACGGATCGTGTGTTCCGGTAACGACCATCGGGATCGCCCCAATTTTCGGACCAGAGACCAGCATGCGACGATCAGCATGCTCCTTCGGCACTTTCCCCGCAAGTTAAGTTCGACCAGCCTGTCGGCCCCCGCGCACTTCTGCTCGACCTTCCGCACCCCCCGACGCCGGCCTCCCGCCGGTGCGTTTCACCGTAAGCCGCCCAACGCTCGGCGGAGCAGCGGTTTGCGTCAAAGGCCGGGGCGCGTGACTGGTTGGCACGTGGCGTGCAAACCCGTCGTCACACGACAACACGTTTTCACCTTCCAGGAGCGACACAATGCGACTGACACAGCTTGTTACCGCGGCCGCCGCCGCGGCGATCACGTTGACGGCCTGCGCCCCGGGGATCAGCGTGCGCACCGCACTCAGCCCCGACGCGAGCCTGCACGGGCTGCGCACCTTCCGGGTTCTGCCGACCCCCAAGCCGAAGATCGCGGGCGTGGCCGCATCGACCAACGACCCGATGCTCGTGAACTCGATCTCTAACCGGGCGCTCCGTTCCGACCTGGCGCAGGAGTTTGCGGGCCTCGGCTACGTCCCGACGGACAGTAACCCTGACTTCTGCATCGCCTACTACGCGAGCACCAATCAGAAGCTCGACGTCACCTACTGGGACTATGGCTACGCGTGGCAGCCGCACTGGTGGGGCGGCTGGGGACGCCGTTGGGGACGGGGTTGGGGAGCGGACTGGGGAATGCAGGGCGGCCCGGTGGTGACCCAGTACACCGAGGGAACCGTGATCGTCGATGTGTTCGACCCCAAGACCAAAGACCTGCTGTGGCGTGGCCAGGGGGTCGCAGCGGTTTCGAACAACGAGCAGCAGTACGAGCAGGAGCTCAAAAAGACCGTCGAGGCCATCGTCGACAAGTTCCCCGGAGCGTCGGGGAAGGTCGCGCTGGCGCAGTGAGCGCGCGGACTCATGACGCAGCAAAGCGTGGAGTTTCTGATCGGCAAGCTCGTCACAGATGAGGAGTTGCGAGAGGCGTTTCAGCAAAACCCTCGCGCAGTGTTGGTGTGGCTGCTGCGGCAGGGGCTCGAGCTGAGCTCGCTCGAGATGGAAGCGCTCAAGTCCATCGAGCCGTCGGACTTGAGCGCTCTCGCTGAGTTGATCGACAGACGCCTGCAGAGGGCGTCGCTGAGGAGGAGGTATATGACACGCACGGTTCAGGACACGGAAACGCTTCCCACCACGCCGCTCGGCACGACCGGTATGCGGATCACACGCGTCGGCTTCGGCGCGTGGGCGATCGGCGGCGGCGGTTGGACCTTCGCCTGGGGCGGCCAGGACGACGCGGACTCGATCGCCGCCATCCGTCACGCCGTCGAGCGCGGTATCAACTGGATCGATACGGCGGCTGTGTACGGCCTCGGCCACTCAGAGGAGGTCGTGGCCCGCGCGCTGCGCGACATCCCGGCCGACGACCGGCCCTACGTTTTCACCAAAGCCGGCCTCGTGTGGGACGAGCGCAACCGCGCGGCCCCGCCGCGGCGGGTGGGCGATCCCCGGAGCATTCGCCTCGAGGTCGAGGCCTCGCTCCGCCGGCTCGACGTGGAGCGCATCGATTTGTACCAGATGCACTGGCCCGCCGAGGACGGTACCCCGCTCGAAGACTACTGGGGCACGCTGTTGCGGCTGAAAGAGGAAGGGAAGGTGCGCGCCGTCGGGCTCTCCAATCACGATGCCGCGCAGCTCGAAACCGCGGAGCGGATCGGTCACGTCGACACGCTGCAGCCGCCGTTCTCGGCGATCCGCCGCGAGGTCGCGGCGGTGGAGCTTCCCTGGTGCGCCGCGCACCGCACGGGGGTCATCGCCTACAGTCCGATGCAGTCGGGCCTCCTTACGGGGGCCTTCAACGTCGAGCGCGCCGCCCGGCTGGGTGCGGACGACTGGCGCTCCCGCTCTCCCGACTTTACGGGCCTTGGGCTACGCCGGAATGTTGCCCTGGCGGACGCGTTGCGGCCCATCGCCGAACGTCACGGCGTGACGGTTGCCGCAGTGGCGGTGGCGTGGACGCTCGCCTGGCCGGGCGTGACCGCCGCGATCGTGGGCGCCCGGTCCCCCGGTCAGGTAGACGGCTGGATCGGGGCCGCGACTCTCGAGCTGGCCGACGCTGACCTGGACGACATCGCCGCGGCCATCAGACACACCGGCGCGGGCACCGGACCGGTGCGGCCGTGAACTCCGCGTCGCGCGCGAGCGCGCTGGTCGCTGTGCTGCTGGCGGCGGCACCGGTCATGCTCGAGGGCCAGCGTCGGGCCCCGCTCATGCAGCTCGACAACGCGATCGAGTCGTTGGTCCACGACGTATCTCCCAGCATCGTACAGGTCCTCGTGACCGGGCTCGGGCCGGTGCCGGCCCCAGGCCAGACGTTGGCGGTCGCTCACGAGCGGGTGATTGGGTCCGGCGTGATCGTGGACTCCGCCGGCTTCATCATTACCAACGCCCACGTGGTCGCCGGCGCGCAACGCGTCGAGGTGATCGTGACGCCGTCGCGCACGCCCGCCGGCGAGCCGCTCCCGCCCCACGGCGGCCCCCTCCTCACCGCGCGGATCATCGGAGTGGATCGGGTGACCGACCTGGCGGTGCTGAAGGTCGATACGACCGGGCTGGCGGCCCTCCCCTTCGGCGATTCGGACCGGCTACACGAAGGCCAACTGGTGCTCACGTTCGGCAGCCCGGCGGGACTCGCCAACTCGGTCACGATGGGCGTCGTCAGCTCGGTCGCGCGCGAGGTCGATCCGGACCGGCCGGTCGTCTACATCCAGACGGATGCGCCCATCAACCCGGGAAACTCGGGTGGTGGCCTGGTGAGCGCCGACGGCGCGCTCGTGGGAATCAATGCCTTCATTCTGTCGCAGAGCGGCGGAAGTGAGGGGCTCGGGTTCGCGATCCCCAGCAACATGGCGGCGTTCGTCTACCGGCAGCTCCGGGCGTACGGCCACGTACACCGGGGCATGATCGGGGTGACGGGCCAGGAGATCACGCCCGTGCTTGCCAAGGGCCTGGGACTGCCGCGCGACTGGGGCATCCTCGTCGCGGACGTGGCTGCCGGCGGTCCGGCGGCGAGCGCTGGATTGGTGAGTGGCGACGTCATCGTGAGACTGAACGGAAGGCCGGTGGCGACCCTCGCCCAGTTCGTGGCCGACGTGACGATGGGGAGTGCCGGCCGGCCCGTGCAGCTCGACGTGCTCCGCGGTCCCGCGGCACTCACGGTTCGCGTCCCCGTGTCTGAGCAACGGGACAGCCTCGATCGGATCATGACTTCGCTCGATCCCGATCGAAACCTGGTGCGAAAGATCGGGGCGCTCGGCGTGGCGATCGACTCAACCGTGGCGGCGGTCATGCCGGGGCTGAGGATCCGGAGCGGCGTCCTGGTCGTCGCACAAGCGGTTGACGCCGGGGGTACGCAGACCGGCCTCGCGGCGGGCGACGTCATCCATACGGCGAACCGCACGCCGGTCAAGACCCTCGAAGATCTCCGCGCCGCGCTGCGTGCGCTAAAATCGGGCGACGCCGTCGTGCTCGGCATCGAGCGCGACGGGGGCTTGCTGTTTCTGCCGTTCGAGCTCAACTGATGGACCTGAAACCCGTTGTCGCGGCTGGCCTGATCGCGTTGCTTCCCCCACGTGCCGTCGCGCAACAACCGATGGTCGCCGTGGACACGGCCGCGGACACCGTGACGCTCGGGCCCCGCCTGTCGCTCGACGCCGTGGTTGCGCGCACCCTGGCGCACAGCCCTGGAATGGCCGGCGCCAGGGGCGCGGTACGTGACGCATCGGCGGCGCAGCGGGTGGCGCTGGGCGCCTATCTCCCCAGTCTCTCCCTCAATTCCGTCGCCGGCTGGAGCGACCAGACGGCCGCGGGCACGGGAACGATCGGCGCTCCAGGCCTCGCTCAGACGAGCGCGGTGAACACGTATGGCGCGGGAGTCGGCGCCGCGCTGGATGTGTTCACGGGCGGTCGGCGCGGCGCCCAGCGCAGCGTGGCGGACGCGCTCAGCCGGGCGGCGGACGCGGGGATGATTTTTCAACGATACGCCACGATGCTCACCGCGAAGAGCGGCTATTTCGACGTGCTTCGGGCGCGCGAGCTCGTACGCGTCGCACGGGAATCGATCGCCCAGACCGGCGTGGGGCTGGCCTACGCCAGGGACCGCGAAGCGGCGGGCACAGCCACCCGCTCCGACGTGCTGCGCGCGCAGCTCGCGCTCGCCACCGCGCGGCGCCAGTGGCTCGCCGCACAGGATACCCTGGCCATGACTGGTGCGGCGCTGGGTCGACTGGTCGGCGCCGATGGACCGGTTGACGCCGAGCCTCCCGCCACGCTCGATCCCACACCGCTAGCGCTCGGCGACTCGGCGTTGCTGGCGCTCGCTCCCACAACGGCACCGGTCGTCGTGAGCGCCGACGCTCAGGCGAGCGCGAGCGCGGCGAACGTGCGGGCGTCGAAGACCGAGTACGTCCCCACCATTGCCCTTGGGGCGGGATACAACTGGGCCAACGCGTCCCAGGTGCCCGGTGGACTGCGGGCCGGGTGGATCGTCACAATCGGCACGTCGTTCCCCCTGTTCAACGGTTTCGTGCGTGAGGCGACGATCACGCAGGCGGAAGCCGCGGCCGACGTCGCCATGGCCACCTCCGCCGACGCCAAGCGCCTCGCCCGCGCCGAAGCGCAACGACTGATCGGCAGCCTGCACGTAGCGGAGCACGATATCGCCCTGGCGGGCGAGTCGGTGCGGCTCGCGACCGAGGACCTGCGCGTGATTCTGGCGCGGTATCGCGCCGGGATCGCCACGATCCTCGATGTGCTCACCTCCCAGGCCGCGCTGGTGCAGGCGGAGCTCGATCTCGTGAGCGCGCACTTCAGTTATCAGCTTACCCGGGCCGCGCTCGAGGCGCTGCTCGGACGGGACCTGTGAGGCGGCGGCCATGATGTGGATCGTTCGCATCGCGCTGCGGCGCCCCTATACGTTCGTGTGCGGCGCCATCCTGGTGTTCATCGGTGGCATCGTGGCGATCGCCTCCATGCCGGTGGACATCTTCCCCGCGATCCCGCTCCCGGTGGCCACGGTGATCTGGCAATACCAGGGGATGTCGCCCGAAGAGATGGAGCAGCGCGTCGTCACGATCGTCGAGCGGTCCTACTCGGCGACGGTCAACGACATCGAGCATATCGAGTCGCAGTCGCTGGACGGCGTGGCGGTGATCAAGGTGTTCTTCCAGCCCACCGCGGACGTGGCGACGGGCGTGGCCCAGCTCACCGCAGCGTCCCAGAGCAACACCCGGATTCTGCCGCCGGGAATCACGCCGCCCATCATCCTGCGCTTCAACGCCACCGACGTGCCGATCCTGCAGATCGGCGTGGGCTCGAGCACGATGTCGCTAGCCGACTTGAACGACTACGTGTCCAACTTCGTGCGCACGCCACTCGCGACCGCCCAGGGCTCGACCATACCGTATCCCTACGGCGGCGCGCCCCGGTTGATCAACGTCGACCTCGATTTGGCGCGGTTGTATGCGAAGGGCCTTTCCCCGGCGGACGTGAGCGCCGCCGTCAACGCCCAGAACGTGATCCTCCCAGCGGGGTCGGCGAAGCTGGGAAGCCGGGAGTACAGCGTGCGGCTGAACTCGAGCCCCGACGTCGTCGCGCAGCTCAACGACATGCCGATCAAGCAGGTCAACGGCGCGATGGTGTACATCCGCGACGTCGCGTATGTGCGCGACGGGGCCGGCGTCCAGACCAACATCGTACGCCAGAACGAACAGCACGGCACCTACATGAGCGTGCTCAAGAACGGGAATGCCTCGAGCCTCGCGGTGGTCAACCGGGTCAAGGCACTGCTCGCGGCGCTCAAGCCCGCGCTGCCCCCGTCACTCGACGTGCAGCTGCTCGTGGACCAGTCGCTGTTTGTGCGCGCCTCGATTGCGGGGGTCATCCGCGAGGCGCTCATCGCCGCCTGCCTCACGGCACTGATGATCCTCCTCTTCCTGGGAAGCTGGCGGAGTACGCTCATCATCGCGACGTCCATTCCGCTCGCGGTGCTGTGCTCGATCATCTGCCTCGCGGCGCTGGGACAGACCCTCAACGTGATGACCCTGAGCGGGCTGGCACTCGCCGTGGGCATCCTGGTGGACGACGCGACGGTCGAGATCGAGAACGTGAACCGCAACATGGCGCAAGGGAAAGAGATCCTCCGGGCCATCATGGATGGGGCGGCGCAGATCGCGACGCCGGCATTCGTGTCCACGATCTCCATCTCGATCGTGTTCGTGCCGCTGTTCTTCCTCAGCGGGCCGGCGGCCGCGCTGTTCCGGCCGCTGGCGATGGCGGTGGTGTTCGCGGTGCTCGCCTCGTATCTGCTGTCGCGGACGGTGGTGCCGACGATGGCCCGCTACCTCCTCGCGGCCGACGCCCACCGCCGTGCCACCGGCGGGGGCTTGCCACAGGGCCCGATTGAGCGCGTGAGTGGGCGGTTCGAGGCGGGGTTCGAGCGGTTCCGGGCGGCCTATCGCGACCTGCTCGCCTGGGCCCTCGGGCACCGAGGGCTCACCCTCGCCGCCGTTGGCGGCTTTGCCGCCCTCTCCCTGGCCTTGGTCCCATTCATCGGAGAGGACTTTTTCCCGACGACCGACGCCGGCGCCTTCCAGCTCCACCTGCGCGCGCCCGCCGGCATGCGGGTCGAGCAGACGGAGCTCATCGCCGCCGCCGTGGAACGCACCATTCGGCGCGTGATCCCGCCCGCCGAGCTGGGGCTCATTCTCGACAACATCGGGATCAACCGTAACGCGATCAATCTGGCCACCGGCGGCACCGCCACGCTGAACGCAGCGGACGGCGATCTGCTGGTGCAGCTGACACCGAACCGTCGCACCGCGACGGCGGAGTACGTCCGGCGTCTCCGCGCGACGCTCCCGAGCGAGTTCCCCGGCGTCACCTTCTTCTTCCTGCCGGCGGACATCGTGAACCAGGTGCTCAATCTCGGCCTGCCGGCCCCGCTGGACGTCCAAGTGGTCGGCGACGACAAAATGGCCGATTACGGCGTCGCCAGCCGCCTGGCCGCTCAGCTGCGGCGCATCCCCGGCGCGGTTGACGTCCGCGTGCAGCAGGTGGTGAACATGCCCGAGTTTCTGTTCTCGGTGGACCGGGTCCGGGCCCAGCAGATCGGCCTCACCCAGCGCGAGGTGGCGAGCAATCTCCTCATCTCGCTCTCCTCCAGCGGCCAGACCGCGCCCAATTTCTGGCTCAACCCGCAGAACGGCGTGAGCTACAGCGTGGCCGTTCGCACGCCGCTGTCCCAAATCAATTCGCTGGACGCGCTGACCAACACGCCCGTGACGGCACCGGGACTCAGCGCCCCGCAGCTATTCGGCAATCTGGCGACGGCGACCCGCCAGACCACATTCGCCGTGGTGAACCACTACAACACGCAACCGGTGTCCGACGTCTACGCGGCCGTAGACGGCCGGGACCTGGGCGGAGTCGCGGGCGAAGTGGATCGGGTCGTCGCGGCGATCGGTCCGTCGCTGCCAAAAGGGACGCACGTCGTGGTGCGCGGCCAGGTCGCGAGCATGCGGTCGTCGTTCGTCGGGCTCGGATTGGGGGTGCTGTTCGCGATGGTGCTCGTCTACCTCCTGCTCGTCATCAACTTTCAGTCGTGGCTCGATCCCCTGGTGATCGTGATGGCGCTACCCGGCGCGCTGTGCGGCATCGTGTGGATGCTGTTTACGACCCAGACCACCTTCAACGTCCCGTCCCTGATGGGGAGCATCATGGCCCTCGGCGTCGCCACCGCGAACAGCGTGCTGCTCATCACCTTTGCGGATGAGCAACGCCGGGAAGGACGCTCTGCCCTCGAGGCGGCCATTGAGGCCGGCTCCGTCCGGTTACGGCCCGTTTGCATGACGGCTCTCGCCATGATCATCGGCATGCTACCGATGGCGCTCGGCCTGGGCGAAGGGGGCGAGCAAAACGCCCCGCTCGGCCGCGCGGTGATCGGAGGGCTGCTCGTCGCCACCTGCTTCACGCTGGTGGTCGTGCCGGTGCTGTACAGCATCCTGCGCGTCGCACCGCCTACACCGCCGATTGTGATCCCGGAGGGACACGCATGAGCGCCGTACCGGAGATTCTGGAGCAGCGCGACCCCAGCGAGGGCAATCACGCACCCGCGCCCGCCTCCCCGCGACGCCACGGGATCAGAGGGCTCGGCGGCGCGATCGTCGGGGGCGTGTTGGCGGCCATCCTGCTGACGGGCATTGTGCCGCGCGTGGCGCAGCGCCACCGGCTCACGGCGACAGCGGCCGCGATCGGTGTGGCCGTGCCCACCGTGAGCGTGACCACGGTACGACGTGACACCAGCCCGTCGAGCGTCAGTCTCCCGGGCGCGCTTACCGCCGTGCAGACCGCCGCCATCTACGCACGGACTCCGGGTTACGTGCGCCGCCGCTACGTCGATATCGGCAGTCGCGTGCGCGCGGGCCAGCTGCTCGCCGACATCGACGCGCCAGACCTCGATCAGCAAGTGGTGCAAGCGCGCGGGGTGGTGGCGCAGACGCGCGCAGCGCTGGAGCTCGCTCAGGCCAACCTGGCGCGCTGGCGGGCGCTCGCCGCCGACAGTGCGGTGACGGCCCAGGAGCTCGACCAGATGCAGGCGGCCTTCGACGAAGCCGTGGCCAACGCGAACAGCGCCGCGGCCGATCTGCGGCGGCTGCTGCAGCTACAGGGCTACGAGCGCGTGGTCGCGCCGTTCGCCGGTGTGATCACGGCGCGCAACGTGGACCCTGGGGCCCTGGTCGGAACGGCGGGCGGCGTGAGCGGGACACTGCCGGCGGGAAGCGGGAGCGCGCCGGGGAGCCTGTTCACGATCGCGCAGACCGACACGCTGAGCGTGTACGTGACCGTGCCCGAGGACTACGCCGCGGCGGTCGCGATCGGAAAAACCGCAGTGGTCACGCTCCCCGCCCTTCCCGGCGACACGCTGCGCGGGCGTGTGGCCCGTACCGCAGGATCGCTCGATGCCACCGCCCGGACACTGCTTACGGAAGTGCGGGTGGCGAATCCCAAGAGTGCGTTCCTGCCGGGGATGTACGCCCAGGTGAAGCTGGCGCTCGGCCCGGGCACGCCGCCGCTGCGCGTGCCCGCCACGGCGCTCGTGATCCGTGACGGCCCGCCCCAGGTCGTGACCGTGGCGCCCGATTCGACGGCGCACTACCAGACGGTCACGGTCGGGCGCGATCTCGGGAGCTGGGTCGAGATCACGGGTGGGCTCGCTGTCGGCAGCGTGGTGGTGATCAATCCGGCCGACGACCTGCAAGATGGAGCCGGCGTACGCGTGGCAAGCGCACGATGAGCGCGAAGCACGAAGCCCCCCTATGACCGGGAGACAACAATGACTTGCACCAATGGACTCTTCTTGGCCCTCAGTCTCGCCGCGGCCGTCGTGGGTTGCACGCGCGCGGCGGGCGATTCAGCAGTGCGACGGACTGGCGGCGCCGCGGACGAGCTGTTCATCGCCGCCAGCGGTGCCGCCATGGAGCAGATGATGAAGGCCATGGCAATCCGGCCCTCCGGTGATGTGGACCGTGATTTCGTCGCCCTGATGATCCCGCATCACGAGAGCGCCATCGCGATGGCGAACAGCGAACTCCGTTACGGCAAGAATGAGCAGCTGCGGCGCATGGCGCAGGAGATCGTCGTGACGCAGCAGCAGGAGATCGCGGCGATGCGGCTGGCGCTGCCATGACACGCATCGTCGGCATCACCGCCTTCGTCGCGGCCACAGCCTTCACCGCCGGGCACCACCTGGCGGGCCAGGGAGTTCGCGTCAGTCACAGCGACCGGGTGTATGCAGCGGAACAGTTCTCCAACACCGTTTCCGTCACCGATCCCGCAGACAACCGGCTCGTCGGCGTCATTCGGCTGGGCGATCCGGCGCCCGGCAATTTCAGCCCCTTGTACCGCGGGCAGGTGCTGGTACATGGCCTGGGATTCTCGCCCGATCACCGCACCATGGTCGTGGTTTCGATCGGCTCGAATTCCGTGACATTCATCGAGACCGCGACCAATGCCGTAAAGCACATCACGTACCTCGGGCGCTCGCCGCACGAGGCGTTCTTCACCCCGGACGGCTCCGAGGTATGGGTCACGGTGCGCGGCGAGAACTATGTCGCCGTCCTGGACGCTCACACCTACGAAGAGAAGATCCGGATCGTCGTGCCCGGCGGACCGGGCATGCAGATATTCTCCCCCGACGGCCAGTACGGGTACGTCTGCTCCTCCTTCACCCCCGAGACGGTGGTGATCA
>Ga0134126_10004332_pt1 | contig 17772 bp, 15 predicted proteins | sample KB31752_FD_96881 | JGI IMG/M metagenome (GOLD analysis project Ga0134126, IMG submission 96881) | Terrestrial soil microbial communities with excess Nitrogen fertilizer from Kellogg Biological Station, Michigan, USA - KB3-175-2 | ecosystem: Environmental > Terrestrial > Soil > Unclassified ...
AAAAGCCCTCCTTGACGACACCAATCTTCATGTCCTTCACGCCCTTTCCGAGCGCTTTGGTGTATTCCTGCACTTTCGGGGCCTTGATGCGCGGATCGTAACCATCATCTCCGGCAATCACCTCGAGCAGTAGGGCATTGTCGGCGACATTTGCGGTCATCGGGCCAGTATGATCGACGAAGATTTCGATCGGCATGATGCCGGTGTAAGGCACCAGGCCCCAAGTCGGCTTCATGCCATAAGTGCCGCAGAACGATGAGGGCATACGGATCGACCCGCCCTGGTCGCCACCAATCGCCATGTCGACTTCACCAAGTGAGACGACCACGCCGCTACCCGATGACGAGCCGCCGGCGGAATAGCCCATCTTGTGCGGGTTGTGGACTGGACCGGTGGAATTCGTGTGGCTGCCACCGGAAAGGCAAAAGTGCTCGCAGTGCACCTTGCCCTTGATCTCCGCACCAGCATCGAGCATGCGCGTGACGATCGTAGCGTCGAAATCGGGTATGTAACCTTCCATGGTCGATGAGCCGTTCATCATCGGCACGCCGGCCAGCATGATATTGTCCTTTAGCGCGACCGTCTTGCCCTTCAGCTTGCCGCTGTCGGCGCCCTTCACCACCGATTTACGATACCAGGCATTGCGCGAGTTTTCTTCCGGCGAGGGCCGATAGCCGGGTGTGCGGGGATATTTCACCGACGGCACTTCGTCGGACATTCCGCCTACCGCATTGTAAGCGTCGATCGATCCCTGCATCAGGCCGCGAAACGAGTTGACATCTCGTCGGTAAGCGAGAGTCCGCACTGGACGGCAACGGCACGTAGTTCGTTCGGCGTAGGAAGGGTGACGGCCACGGAGTTCTCCTTGTTCTTGCTTGGCGATGGGCGGTGCGACGCCCTACGTCCTCGCGCGCCCGCGCGGCATGGGGCCGGCAAAGGAAGGAACGACGAGCGCCCCGGCGTCACTCAACACTAGAAACAGAAATCTTTTCGTTTTCAAGTATTATCTGTTCTCACGCCGGCTATCAGAATGGGCTGAGCAGCGTGAAATCGAGGCCCAAAGCCTCCGCGAGATAGATTGGCATCTTCGCGTCACCGTTGGGCATGAAGATCTCGCCACGTGCGCCGCGATGGCGGATATTCTCTGCCGGCTACATTTCTGCTTCGGTTTTGGGTGAGCCATGTCGCAGCCACAGCCTGATTGGCGCAAGTTGAACAAAGGCAAGGTAGTTGGCGGCAAGTCTATCGTAGCGCGTTGCAACTCGACGACATTGTTGACGCTGTTGAAGAACCGTTCGACCTAGTTGCGGGCGCGATGGAGATACGGGCAGCTGCAGCAGATCGGATCGTTGCGACTGCTCTTCGGCGGGATTTTGGCCCATGCTGATGTCTCTGCGTCGCAACGGCCGCCTTTTTCAACAAAATTGGCCACAAACGGAAGTCGCCGACGAGAATGCGAACGCGCGTGCCATGTCGCCGGCCCGAGCGCTGCAGGCGATCATCAGGGCACGGCGGATCGGTGCCCGATGCTGGACTGGACTCCAAGCTCATCACCGCCAATTCCGGTACATTCAGTCGACAGACGCTTGCGGCCGGCCAAGCGATGTCGCCCATGGCGATGCCAGCCATCCGCTGCAGCTCTCCGCCCACGGCAAGCAGTGCAAGATACTGCTCGCGACCGAAATGGTCTGCTCGTGCTGCGCGATCTGTACGATAAGGGCATCACACCGGTTGAAAGCCTTGCTGCATACAAGCGTCCGGATGGGGCCAAGCCGATCGTCGCAGCCACCGCTATTGGCTCCGGGACCTGGGTGTATAGGACCTATATTTTCGAGACGCGTGGGCTACCCGACAAAGTGACCTGGATTGCCGGCGGTGGACCGAGCACAATGTCCCCTCGCTCGAGACCAAACAGTTCGACGCCATCATGGCGCCGCTGAGCTGGATCGTCGAAGTCGAGAAAAAAGGTTTTGGAAAGGTGATCTATGACACCTCAAAGCCTGGAGTGTTCGAGAAGGATTTTGGCGGGACCGTGCCCGTTCTCGTCATCTATGCGCTCGAGGCACAATCGAGCAGGACAAGGTCATGGTGCAGGTCTTTATCAATGGCATCTACCGATCGATGAAATGGATGAAGGCGACGCCGCTTCCCGAGGTGCAAGCGCTGGTCGCGCCCAAGCACTTTTCTGGCTACGATTCGGATGCGGTAACCGCCGAGCTTGGCTTCGACACGTCGACGTGGACCTATGACGGCACCATCGATAGGGCATCCCTTGAGCGCGGTGCGAAGCCCTGGTACCGCAAGGGCACCGAGATTCCCGTCACGAAATACGAGGATATCGTCGACATAAGTTTTCCCCGGCGGGGGTTTGCTTTCAGTGAGATGGGGACTCCCGGCAAAACCGCGAAAGCCCGCCATTTTCGGGCTTTTCTGGCGGCCGCGTTTTGGGCACCACGAACACCGAACTGGCTGGCTGGTCATTCATTGATCGCAAATTTTTGCAAGAAATGATCTGGAACTACATTGTCGAGCTGCGAATTAAGATGCCTGTTGACATGACAAACTGGCGCCGACTTCTTAATGCTGTCGGTTTTTCAACCCCGCGTCCTCCCGGCGCGGGGTTCTTGTTTTGCTTGCTTAGGAATAGCTAATTGTTGGATTCGATCCGCTAGACTAAGACTAGGACAAGCGCCCCTTCACCGAGCCGCTTCTGTTTCTCTTTCCGGAGTTCCGCAGCCGCTATTTCGCGCAAGCCCGACTTACCGCCTGATGTGTGCTTACGGTTGAGAGCCATAACCTGGTTGCTAAGTCTTCGAAAGAACTCGTCTTAAGCGATGACCTGCATTCACCAGATGCGCGCGCATGGCTTTGCCAGCTTCTGCTCCGTTCCCTGCCGCAATCGCATCAGCGATGGCAGTGTGCTCGGCGATGGTGCGGCCTTTCGTCTCCGGAATATAGTACGTCTTCGGGTACCAGATGCGGACGATCGATTGAATTGTAGACCCGATATTCTCGAAGATGGGATTATGCGCCGCCTGCGCGATCGCGAGATGGAATTTGGTATCGCTCTCCATGAAAGCGTCATGGTCGTCCTGAGAGGCCTGCATCTCGCGAAGCGATTCGAGGAGCAGGTCTAGTGTGCGTTTGTCGCAACGCTCCGCGGCCCGACGCGTGCATTCGACTTCCACCAGCACGCGCACATCGACCAGATCATCCAAATTGCGTTCTCCGAGCAGAAGTCCCCAGCGGAATGCCCCCGACAAAAGCTCGGACGTAGATTCCCTGACGAACGACCCCTCGCCAGCTCGCGCCTCAAGTACGCCAAGGACAACCAAGCTCTTCACCGCCTCCCTGATTGTGGAGCGCCCTACTTGAAAGCGGATGGCCAATTCCTTTTCGGTCGGAATGAGATCGCCCGGTTTCCAGACCCGTTTCATAATGAGGTCGGTGAGCGCCTTGACGATCTCCTGTGGGAGCGTGGCCCGGCTTAACGGACGGATGAGGTAATCTGGTTCTGTCATAGGGCAATCTATTCACACGGGTTAGGCCGGTTTGCGCAGCGATCCCGCGCATCTAGCCCTATTTCAACTCAGGCTCCCAAACCTCGAAAGCTGCTTGACATGTTCTACCCCTTTGGCATTCTTAATATCAGACAATCTGACGTGACAATAAAAATTGGGAAGGCGTCATGATTAAGCAGTCTTTGGATCGCCGACGGGATTGCGCGACCCCGCTGAGGCTGGCTCTCTCCGCGGCCAGTGGAGGCGACTGCCATATCCGGCTGATAAGGCCTCCGCATTGCAACATTTCCTGCATTGCAGCATCAACGTTGAGCAGATCGTTCACGCCTTGGCCTTCAGCAATTTTCGTCGCGAAAAAGTCGCCAAAAGTCGTAGGGCCGGGCGCAGCGCAAGAAATCTCGATGCTGCCACGCTGGAGTTATGCAGGCCGAGCTATGCGCCTGTGCCGAGCGGCCAGTTATTGATCCGATCAACCTAACTGCCGTGAGCGATGAACTCAGGCTGACAAATAAAGCAACCAGCAATCTTCAGGGAGGAAATACAATGATGAAAGGACTCGTCGCGCGCGCGTTCAGTTGGGCGAGCGTCCGTAAGGCCATTGGAGCGGCGGCCTTGATCGGGGCGGTTTTCGCGTCAGGTCATTCAATGGCGGAGACCGCGACGCGCGCCGAGCCTTTTCCGGCATGGCCGGATCCGGTCATCAAGGACACCCTGTCGGTCGACGAAGCCAAGGCGATCGTCGCCGAGCGCACGAAGCCGCAAACCAAATGGAAGGGACCGACCGATGGACCCAAGGCGCCGCAAGGTAAGTTCACGATCGCCTATGTGTCGCCGGATCAATCCTATACGCCGCACGTGCTCTGGGGCAAAGGCGTCGAGGAAGGCGCCAAGGCACTCGGTTGGACCGTCATCACCTTTGACGGTCGGGGCACGGTAAGCGGAACGCTTTCGGCCATGCAACAGGCGCTCGCTGCGAATCCCGCGGCGATCATCACACCTGCCGACGCCAATGCATTGCAGAAACCGATCAAGGAGGCCGTGTCGCGCCATATCCCGGTGATCGGCATTCATGCCACCGCATTTCCGGGTCCCCGTCCGGATCTCGGCCTCTATATGAACATCGTTTCGAATCCCGCCGAGATCGGGCAGACCGAGGCAGCCTATGTGATAGCGATGTCCAACGGCAAGGCCAAGAACATCCATATGGTCGACAACAGCTACGCCATCGCCCGCTTCAAGGCGAAAGCCACGACGACGCCAATCGCCAATTGTTCCGGCTGCAAAATGCTGGAGACGATCAACATGCCGTTGGGCGAGGCTTCCGCGCGCATGACGCCGGCGATATCGGGACTGCTGGGCCGATATGGCGATTCCTGGTGGATGACAACCTGCTGCGATGGCTATTACACCAACGCCGCCGCAGCGCTGCGCGCGGCCGGCGCCTCCACCGACAAGATCAAGCTGGTGGGAGCAGACGCGCCGCCTTCGGCCTATGACATGATCCGCAATGGCGGATTTGAAGTAGCGAGCGTGCCCGAGCCTAGTTCGCTGTTCGGCTATGAGGCCATGGACGCCGTCATCCGCGCCATGGCGGGCAAGGAACCTGCCCATTTCATCCAACCCACCTTCCTGATCGTCAAAAGCAATGTCGACAGCGAGGGAGGCGCCAAGAACGAGTTCGTGCCCAGCAACAACTTCGCATGCCACTATCTCAACATCTGGAAGGGAACGAACAATCCCTGCTGAAAGGCGGCGCGACGGAAAAGAGAGCGCGGCCCCAGTCCTGCGAACCGCGCTCTCGAATTTCGAGCTTCGAACGACAATATCAGCGAAGGCGGCGGGTTGCTCTCAGGCGCAGATCCCTTCGGCTCTCGGGGAAGCAAATAGTGGCGGTTGAATCACCTCCGGCCATATCGATACGCGGCATCACCAAGAGATTCTTGAGCACGTTGGCTCTCGACCATGTCGATCTGACGATAGGGCGAGGCGAGATCCATGCTCTGGTAGGCGAAAATGGCGCAGGCAAGTCGACCCTTATCAAGACGCTCGCCGGCCTTTATCAACCGGACGAAGGGGAAATTCGCATCGACGGCAAGCCGGTTCAGCCTTGGGCCGAAGCCGTGCCGGTTTCCTTCGTCCATCAGGATCTCGGCCTCGTCGATGATCTCAGCATCGGCGAGAACGTCGCTCTCGTCGCCGGCTTTCCGCGCACGTACGGTCTAATTTCCTGGAAACGTGTATGGACGCAGACCCAAGACATCTATCTTGCCATGGGGGTCGACGCGCCCGATCCCCGCGCGCTGGTGGGGACCCTCACAGCGGCAAGCAAGGCAGTGCTCGGGATCGTTCGCGCGCTATCGCAAGAGACGAGCATCGTCGTGCTGGACGAGCCCACGGCCTCGCTGCCCGGCCCCGACGCCCAGCATCTCTTCGACATCCTGAAACGCCTGCGCGCATCCGGGAAGAGCATTCTCTATGTCAGCCATCGGCTGAACGAGCTCTTCGGACTTGTCGACAAGGTCACGGTGTTCCGCGACGGCCGGCATGTGCGATCGAGCTCGATCGAGACCCTGACGCCCGATGCGATCGTGCGCGATATGCTCGGCCATGACCTCGAGCTCCATCACCATTCCGGGGCGGGCGTGCAGCACGAGGCGACGTTGCTCGACGTTTCGGACCTCTGCACGGGTAGTCAGGGACCATTGAGCTTTTCTGTCGCTGCCGGTGAAATCGTGGGATTGGTGGGGTTGCGCGGCGCCGGGCATGAAATGATTGGGCGGGCGATTTTCGGCGCCCAGCGGCAAAGCTCCGGCTTCGTGCGGCTTGGCGGTGAGGAAATCGCGCCCGAGCTGTCAATCGCCGACCGTATCGCCAAAGGGATCGCCCTTCTATCCGGCGACCGGCTGCAAGAGAGTGCGATCGGTGGAATGACCCTTCGCGAGAATCTGTTTCCGAACGTCGCAAGAACCGCCGGCGCCCTACTCCACCCGATCCGGCTCGATCGCGAAACCAATCGCGTCATGGGTGTCCTCGATCGCTTCGACGTACGGCCTCGCCATGAATCCGCGTTGATCGACTGGCTCAGCGGGGGCAACCAGCAGAAGGTGTTCGTCGGACGCTGGCTCGCAACCGGCGCCCGGCTCTACATCATGGAGGAGCCGACGGCCGGCGTCGACATCGGCGCCAAGGGCATGATCCACCGTATTTTGCGCGATATCGCCACGGCGGGCTCGGCGGTGCTGGTGGTTTCCTCCGATTTCGAGGAGGTCGCCTCGCTGTGCGACCGGGCCCTGGTGATCACCCGCGGAGCGATCACTGCGGAACTCTTCGGCGCCTCGTTGACGCTGGACGGTCTCATTACACGCTCGGCGCTCGGCGCTGAACCCGAACGCCTGGTTCAATGATATGTCGGAGAACAACTTGTCCAACTCCGTATTGGGAAAAGGCGCGAGCCCACCCGCTCCCGCCAGTTCAGGACTCAAGTCGCAGAGATTGTCGAACTGGATCGCGGTCTATGGACTGCTGATTGTCTTTCTCCTGGTCATGATCGTATTCGGCGTGCTCCGGCCATCGAGCTTTCTGAGCGTCACCAATATCAACAGCATTCTCGTCAGCCAGTCGGTAACGGCGATGCTGGCGCTGGCGGAGATGATCCCGCTGGCGACGAAGCAGTTCGATCTCTCGGTCGGCTATCACCTTGGCATGGCCCAGGTGCTCATTATCGGCTTGCAGGTGCAGCAGGGCTTCGGCTGGCCTGAAACGGCAGCGCTGATACTTGTGCTGTCGCTCGCCGCCGGCTTCGTAAATGGCGCGCTGGTGACCTGGTTCAAGATCGATTCCTTCATCGCGACCATGGGCACGGGGACGATGCTCTACGGCTTCAGCAACTGGTACAGTAACGGCGAGCAGATCGTCGGCATGAGCCTGCCCCGCAGCTTCACCGGCCTCTCCATGATCTATCACGGCCTGCCGCTGCCCGCACTCTATGTTAGCCTGATCGCGATCATCCTGTGGTGCGTGACAGAGCGGCTGCCGATCGGCCGCAATTTATACGTCATCGGGGCGAATGTCCGGGCGGCCGAGCTTACCGGCATCAATGTCTCCGGCCATGTCATGGGCGCCTTCATCGCGTCCGGCTTTATCAGTGGCCTTGCCGGCATCGTTCTCGGCAGCCTCCTGCAAACGGGGACGCCGAGCGTCGGGCCGGAATATCTGCTTCCAGCCTTCGCCGCGACTTTGCTGGGCGCAACCTCGATCCGCCCCGGTCGCGTCAACGTCATCGGCACTTTGATCTCGGTGCTCGTCCTCGCCTTCTCGTTCTCGGGTGTGCAGCAACTCGGCGCGCCGTTCTACATCCAGTACTTCTTCAACGGGGGCATCCTGATCGTGGCCGTGGGCCTGTCGGTCTACGCCGCCCGGCGACGCCAGCGCGCGGCGACAAGCGTAAACTCGCGATAAATTTCAGGGAGAACAGGGGGAACCGTCCGATGGATGTTTTTGAGGTCTTCGACAAACAATTCAGCCGCTATCTAATCCCCATCGTCTTTCTCGAAAAATTGCACGGCGGGATGCGCTGGGCCGAAGGGCCCGTCTATTTCGGCGACCAGCGTTGCCTGATCTGGAGCGACCTGCCGAACAATCGCATGCTGCGCTGGGACGAGGAGACGGGCCAGGTTACGATCTTCCGCTCGCCGTCCAATTTCTCCAACGGCAACACACGTGACCGCGACGGCCGGCTTGTCACTTGCGAGCATCGCGGACGCCGGGTTACGCGTACAGAGCTGAGCGGCAAGATCACGGTTCTAGCGGACAGCTATAAAGGCAAGCGCTTGAACTCCCCCAACGATGTTGTGGTGAAATCCGACGGCACCGTATGGTTCACGGATCCAACCTACGGGATTAGCGCGGAATATGAAGGCGGCAAGGCGGAGAGCGAGATCGGAAGCTGCAACGTCTATCGCCTCGACCCCAAAACAGGCGACCTGCGGATCGTTGTTGACGATTTCTCACGTCCGAACGGCCTGGCGTTCTCTCCCGATGAGTCGATCCTCTACGTCGCCGATTCCGGCTTCTGGCCGAATCCTGAGGCGCCGCATCACATTCGTGCCTTCGACGTCGCAGGGGACAGTCTAAAGAATAGCCGCGTTCTCGCCGAAGTGTCGCCCGGCATCCCTGACGGCTTTCGCGTCGATGTAGACGGCAATATCTGGACGAGCGCCGGGGACGGCGTTCAGTGCTTCACGTCTGGAGGCGATCTCATCGGCAAGATCCATGTGCCGGAAAAGATCGCCAATGTCTGCTTCGGCGGCCCCGCTCGCGACCGCCTCTTCATTTGCGGGTTCACCTCGCTCTATGCCATTCATCTCAACACTCGCGGCGTTCAAGCGCCCTGAGGTCACCCGATCAAGCTCTTTCGCCGAACCTGCCTTTCCTCTTTCCAGGATATCTCCCATGACACGTGTTGCTTTGGTGGGCTCCGGCGTTGTCGGCTCCTCCTGGTCGCTCGTCTTTGCCCGCGGCGGCCTCGACGTCGTCGTCTATGATCGCGACCCGGCTTCCGCAATGCGGGCTATCGACTACGTCCGGTCGGCGCTGGACGATCCAGAGGTGCTGAAGCTGGGTCTGGGAGATGATCCGGAGACCATCTTGTCGCGCCTGAAAATCGTCTCCACCCTCGAGGAGGCTCTTGCAGGGGCGGACTATGTTCAGGAGAGCGCGCCAGAGCGGCTCGACGTGAAAAAGGACCTCTACAAATGTCTCGACGTCCTCGCCGGGCCAAACGCGGTCCTCGCGAGCTCGACCTCCGGACTGCCCGCATCCTCCTTCACGGAGGAGTTGGAGTATCGGCATCGCTGTGTCGTGGTCCACCCCATCAACCCGCCGCACCTTATACCGCTCGTCGAAATCGTTCCAGCACCATGGACTGCGCCTGGCGTCGTCGACCGCGCAACCGATTTCATGCGTGAAGTAGGCCAATCGCCGATCCGCCTGCGTCACGAGATCAACGGCTTCGTCGTCAACAGACTCCAGAGCGCGATCCTTGGAGAGGCATTCCGCCTGGTCGAAGACGGGATCTGCGATGCCGAAGAGGTGGATCGCGCGATCTCAAATGGCCTTGGACTGCGCTGGTTCTTCATGGGGCCGTTCGAGACCATCGATCTCAATGCCAAGAACGGCATCGTGGAATATTGCCGTAATCTCGGTCCGATGTATTTCGATCTCGCGAAAGAGCAAGCCGATCCTCGACCGTGGGGCGTCAAGCTGGTCGAGAGCATCGAGCGCACACTACGCCACAAGGTTCCTGAGCCCGAGCTTGCAAACCGCCGATCCTGGCGGGACAGCTATATCGCGCGTCTGAGGTCAATGACACTGACAAACGGGCTGGATGACACCGTGCCAGACCACGTCAGCCCGGGCTCGCCACCCTAGCGCGTCAACTGCCGATGGCATCAACTGCTGGAGAGGAAATGGCCAGTGCATAAAGTGAGATCAGGGACATCGAAATACGACATTCTGGCGACAAATGCCGGATAACAGGGAGGAATGGAAATGAACAAAGCTAAAGAGGTGTTATGCTTCGCAGGCACTTTCGCAGTCGCGGCAGTGCTCGCATCTACCGTGCAGGCGGCTGAAACTTACATGCCGACTTGCTTCGCGCCTGCCAAGGACAGCGCTTCAGTGATCAGCTATCCCGCCAAGAAGGGACCGTACAAGATCGCGCTGGTCAACGGCTATGTCGGCAACGACTGGCGCAGCACCACGATTCAGGCTGCCAAGGCCTGGGGGGCGCGCTCCGACAATGCGAAAAATCTGTCGGAATTCAAGATCATTTCGGTTGGGAATGACTCGACCGCGCAGATCGCAGCGATCGATAACTTTATCGCCGCCGGCTACGACGGCATTGTCATCAACGCCGTCAACCCCACAGCGTTCGACGCCGTAGTCAGGCGAGCAAAGCGCGCCGGCACCGTGCTCGTCACTTACGATAACGTGCTGGATTCGAACCAAATCGTCCAAATCAATGAAGATCAGGTCGAGTTGGGACGCATGAAGGCTCAGGCGGTGGTGGATGGCATCAAGGCGGCGAAGGGCAAACTTGCCGGGCAAGTGCTTGAGGTCTCGGGCCTACCGGGTAACAGCGTCGACCGCGACAACCATAACGGAATGCGCGAGGTCCTCGGCAAATACAAGGATATCAAGGTCGTTCAAGTCGTCGGCAATTGGGATGTTGGAACCGCCGCCAAGGTTACCGCGGATGCAATCGCCACAAACGGCAACTTCGATGGAGTAATGGTGCAGGAAGGAGCGGTCGGCTCTCTGGGTGCCATGGCTAACGCCCACCACCCGATTGTCCCGATCGGCGTCGATGCCGGCAATGGCACGCGCATGATCGCGTTCGACAAAAAGTATCCGGGGGTGACCGCAGCGCAGGCTCCCGCGATGTCGGCGGTCGCGCTCGAAGCGACCGTCGTGCTTCTAACCGGAAAATCCCTTCCGCAGAAGGTCAATCTGCCGATACCCAACAAGAACAACAAGGATCTGGTGGAAGGAAAGGATTTCTTCCGCAACCTGCCCAAGACTTTCTATACCACTACCGGTTATCCCCAGTGCTTCCCGGTCTTCACGCCGGAAGAGCTGATGGGTCAAACCGCCGAGAACAAAAGCTGACGTCGATCCCGGCCGGCGTCTACGCCGGCCGGGCCGCTTGGAATCATCGATGGCAGAACCTCTGATTCGATTGATATCGGTCTCGAAGTCGTACGGCGGCGTTCCCGCGCTGACCGACGTCGACTTCCATTGCGAGGCCGGCCTGGTTCACGCCATTCTCGGAGAGAATGGGGCCGGCAAATCCACACTGATGAAATTGCTTGCGGGCGTGATTAGCCCAGACGCCGGGGATATCCTGGTCTCTGGCAAAAAGGCACGACTTGGATCTCCGCGAGAGGCAGCCCGGCTTGGGATCGTCTGCATGTTCCAGGAGCTGTCGCTGATGCCTCACTTGTCCGTTGGCGACAACATCGTGATCTCCGCGCCGAGAACGCGCCTCGGGCTGTTGCAGCGTGCCGCCTATGATGATGCACGCGCCATATTGGACGGCGTCGGCGGCGTCGGGATATCCCTCTCGGCGTCGGCGTCCGAGCTGTCTCTCGCGGAGCGGCAGCTTGTAGAGATTGCCAAGGCCCTGTTTCGCAAACCTAGACTCCTGATTCTCGATGAAGCGACCTCGGCTTTGACGAGCAAGCACGTCGAAGCCATATTCGATGTGCTGCGCGACCTGAAGCGACGAGGTGTAGCAATCTTGTTCATCTCACATCGGATGCATGAGGTGCATGCCATCGCAGATCGCATTTCCGTCTTTCGCAACGGCCGTCATATCGACACGTTCGACGTCGGCGCGCGAAGTCCGAACGAGGTCATCAACTTGATGATCGGGCGATCGTTGGAGGAGTTATTCCCCCCGCGCGGCGAAACTCCCGTTGAGGATGCGCCCGTCGTTCTTGGTATCTCCGACCTGAGCTGGAACGAGCAACTGAATGATATTGGCATGCACGTGCGCAAAGGCGAAATCGTTGGCCTTGGTGGTCTCGATGGCCAGGGTCAGCAGCACCTGATGCATGCTGTGTTCGGCGTGCTGCGGAAAGTATCCGGCCGAATGGAGGTCAACGGCAAGCAGGTCAACGGTGCTCTGCCCTCACGCGCCAAACAGGCCGCAATCGGCCTCGCGCTTGTTCCGGAAGACCGCAAGACAGAAGGTCTGATTCTTGAGATGTCAGTAGCGGATAATCTGCGGCTCGCAATGCTGAGCCGCGTGCCGCTTGGCATTCTCGACCTCAACAGTAATATCGAAGTGCGGATTCAAAAGCTTATCGACAGGCTCTCGCTGACGTACGGTTCGCTCGATTCTCCAGTGGCTACCCTTTCCGGCGGAAATCAGCAGAAGGTGGTCATTGCGAAATGGCTAGCACTATCCCCGAAATGTCTTCTTCTGATGGACCCAACCCGCGGCATCGATCTGCCGACCAAGGCGCAAATCTACCGGTTGCTGCGGGAGCTGGCTCACGAGGGCTTGGCGGTAGTTCTGCAATCCACCGACCACGAAGAGCTCGTCCACCTTTGCGATCGCGTCTACGTGTTTTATGGCGGGCGAATTGTAAGCGAACTGACGGGAGAGGCGTTGACACCCAGTGCATTGATTTCGGCGTCGATGAACCTGCCGATCTCGGCCGGAATTCGCCAATGAGCCTATTGCGCCGCAATCGTAGCCTGGTGATCACCATCGCAGCCCTTGCACTGTTATTCGCGACGTTCATTGCCATTCATCCCCGCGGGTTTTCCACGTACGTGATCACAATTTGGTTTAACCAAGGCACCCTACTTGGTCTTGCCGCGATTGCTCAGTTCTTTGTCGTTCTGGTGCGTGGAGTCGACCTTTCGGTTGGCCCCACGATTGCGCTGACCAACGTGGCCGCCTCCTATTTGCTGTTGGGATCACCGAGCGCCATAGCGTTCGGAATTATTACCGTGCTCTTGCTAGGCACGATTTGCGGACTGATAAACGGCATCGCAGTCGTCTATGGCCGGATACAGCCAATTGTCGCAACCCTTGCCACCGGCAGCGTGATTTCTGGCCTCGCACTTCTGTTGCGGCCGACGCCGGGTGGAAGCATCGACGAGGCTCTTTCGGACGCGCTTACCTACGACATTCATGGCGTGCCCGCCTCAGCAATCGTGCTTGTTGTCGTTCTTTTCCTACTTCACGTTCCCCTGCGCCGCAGTCCGCTCGGGCTTGCGATGTATGCAGTCGGCTCCTCTGAAGGCTCCGCCTACATGACCGGAGTTCGTGTTGGGCAGGTGAAGCTCGCGGCCTACGGTGCGAGCGGGACATTTGCGGCTCTCACCGGTCTTTACGTCAGCATGGTGACACTAACAGGCGATCCCGGAATCGGTCCCGCCTACACCTTGAACTCGATTGCCGCTGTTGTGCTGGGCGGCATCTCATTAAGTGGAGGTGTCGGCGGTCCCCTCAGGGCTGTTCTGGGAGCTCTGATACTGAAAACGATCTCATCGCTCATGTTCTTTTCCGGCCTGCCTCCCCTGGCTCAGCCCTTCTTCGAAGGCCTTGTGCTTGCTTTTGCGATTGCGCTTGGCGCCTTTGGCATGCTCCAGGTTCGCAATCGGCTTGAGTTGTTTAGGTAATGACATCCCCCGCTACAATTGTTCCTGTTCATGAGCGCCGGTCGCGACTTCTCAACCGCGTGGGCCTCTCAGTCCTGACGCTGGTTGTTGGATGCGTTGTGCTCGTTCTCGTAGGTGCAATCGTTTATCCCGGATTTCTCAGTCTGGGATATATCTTACAGCAGCTCCAAATCGCCTCGTTTCTTGGCGTCGTAGCGACAGGCGCCATGCTTGTCATCGTTCTCGGAGAGATCGATCTCTCGGTTCCCTGGACCATTACCGGCACCGCGATCATCGTCACCACCCTCGCCGGCAGCGACAACAGCCTGCTTGCGAGTCTCGCGCTACCGCTCGGCCTTGCCACCGGCGCTGCGATTGGCCTCGTGAATGGGCTGGGAGTTGCCTTGTTTCGGGTGCCGGCGATGGTGTGGACGCTCGCAGTGAACGCGATGCTGCTTGGTGCGGCCACCTTCTACACTGGCGGCTTCAAGCCGCAAGGCGCGGTGCCATGGCTCGCCACCTACGCGGCCGTCGGCCATACCTTTGGCATCCCCAATGCCTTTTTGCTCTGGCTGATCTTCGGCATCATCACTCTATGGTCGTTGCATCGCACGGTCTACGGCACGTATCTCTATGCGATGGGCAATTCACAGCGAGCCTTGTTCCTGGCCGGCGCCCGGGTGCGCACCATAACAGTCTGCACATTCGTTCTCGCCGGTATCTTGTCCAGCGTGGGCGCGATCTTGCTGACCGGCTACACCAATCAAGCCTATCAGGGCATGGGCGACCCGTATCTGATGCCAGTCATCGCCGCCGTGGTTGTTGGCGGAACTTCAATTCAAGGTGGTAGCGGCAACTATGTGGGCACTTTCGCAGGTGCGGTGTTCATCACGCTCCTGTCTTCTATTTTAGCAGTGATGCAAATGTCCGACGCGGCGCGCCAGATCATATTTGGAGCGATCATCCTGGCAATGTTGCTGGCCTATCGCAGTGCCGAAAAGGCTCCGCCAACGTGAGTTGGGCTTATTGATCGCTTTTTAGATCGGACGAATTGGACGACGCCTCTTCGAAACCTGCTCCCAGAATCATGGGAGCGGCGCCGCGTTTTCAGGCCGCCAGATCAAGAGCGGAGCTCCTAGCCCGCGCGCTCGAGGCCCGCTCGATCAGCTGGCGGACGTCACTGATTTCGGCTTCCTTTCGGTTCGGTCAGACGCATTCCATAACCGCTCATTTTGCGAATCCACTCGCCTGCTCCTTAGAGTCTCGCGTCGTCCTCCGTAATTAAGAAGGTAATTGGATCACCGGGTAGCAAATCGCCTGGAAATTGCCTTCGCAACTGGTCCAGTAGGCGCGCGGCGGTGTTGTTCTTGTTCAACGCCATTGTATAGATTTGGCGGACATAGACGTCCCAGCGCGACATCGCGGTTCTGTTGCCGTCGACCTCGATCGGGACCTGCTCCCCGGCGACCTTGCGAAACAGGGACCCAACAGAGACTTGCTGCTGGTTTTGTCTTGGTCGCCCCCTTGGATTGCCAGAGCGGCCTTTTCCGAACTGAGTGTCCTTTGGAGGATTTCGGTATCCAGTGCTCATAGCTTCCTTCGGCGTCAGTTTGATTTGCGAGCTGAGTAGGCGGCGTTAGGTACGACAAGGAACCGTACATCTGAGGGCCCCTCAGCTTCAGGTCCGAAGTATTGCGCCGCCATCTTCGCGATGAGCTTCGCGGCCGGAAGATCCCCTTTGATGGCTTTGTTGAATAATTGCCGAAAGTGAATTTCTGCCTTCGGCATGCGTTTACGCTTACCGTCGACCATGAGAACGATTTCTTCATTGTCGATTGATTGCAGGACCTTTCCGGGGTCCATATCCGGAGCGGCTTTCTTCGGCCTGCCGCTCGGATTGCCTGACTTTCCTTTCTGAAAGCGTGTTGCTTTGGGCGGCTTTTGGTAGCCGACCTCATAGTCCCTCTCCGCTTCATTTTTCATCACCCTGCTCCTTCTCCGCCTCGATTTCGCGGAAGAGCTCGCCATCCGAGGAGCGCACAGCATCACGGCCAGTCAGGTTCTGCCAGCGCCGGATCGCCGTATCGACATAAAGGGGATCGAGCTCAATTCCCCGGCAGATGCGCCCCGTCCGTTCGGCGGCTAAAAGCGTCGTGCCACTGCCAAGAAAAGAATCCAGCACGATGTCGCCGCGGTGGGAACAGTCCAGCAGCGCGTCCATCACGAGTTGGACAGGCTTTGCCGTCGGATGCAGCGCGAGCAGGTTGTTGCCCTTACGCGCCTGGACGCTGGCACTGTCGTAGTTCCACACATTAGTGCGGTTGCGTCCGTGTTTGCCGAGCTCAACGTTATTCGTATGCCGCCCCGTGCCCGATTTGAAGACAAATACCAGCTCATGTTGGGAGCGGTAGAGCGAGCCCGTGCCAGGGGTGCTCTTCACCCACACCGCGATGTTCTTGAGCTCCGAGTAGACCTCTCGGCCGGCTGCGAGCAGTTCGTCTGCATGGCGCCAATCCATGCAAACAAAGTGAATGGCGCCATCTGTGCTGTGCTTTGCAAGCAGGCCGCTGGTCTGGCTCAAGAACTGGATGAACTCCTCACGGCTAAGCTCTCCTGAGCCCTGCGCAAATTCGCGATGCCGGACTTTTCCCTTCCCAGACACATGGCCGTCAACCGGTACATTATAGGGCGGATCGACGAACACCACGTTCGCGCACTCTTCCTTCATCAGGAGATCGAAAGCGATCTTTGAGGTGGCGTCTCCACAGTGAAGACGATGGTCACCGAGCTGCCAGACGTCACCTGTCTGACAAACGGCAACACCTGTCGTCGCGTCGACTTCGTCGTCAGTCTCCGCAGTTCCAGTCCCTTGAAGCTTCTGCAGGGTCAGATCGATTTCGGGCAAACTGAAGCCCGTGATCGAAAGGTCGAAGTCGACATCAAGCTCCTTCAGCTCCAGAAAGCTTTCGCCGAGCAGTCGTTCATCCCAATGGGCATGCTGGGCCAGCCTGTTGTCCGCGATCCGAAGTGCCTTCAGCTGTGCCTTCGACAGATGCCGGATCTGGATAACGGGTATACGTGGCATCCGGAGCTTTTTTGCTGCCAAAACTCGCCCATGGCCGATAACTACCTGGCCCTCGCCATCGGCCACCACGGGCATCACGAAACCAAACTCCCGGATCGAATCCGCAAGCTGATTAACTTGACGCTGGGGATGCTGTCGCGGGTTGCGGGAATCGAGGACGAGGTCTGCCACTGCCCAATCTTCAATTTGGATGTCGATCAAGCCCGCGTTGGTCGCTGTTTTCAATTCATGACTCTTCACGTGGTCACCTTTGCCTGGATTGGCTAAGTCTCAGCGAATCGTTTCACCGGAAAAGCTGAGCTTAGACCGGCTCGGTAATCGCGGAGTTAAGCTGAACCTATAAGTCAACTTTTCCATTTGGATTCAATGGCTTGGAGAATTAGCGATTTCTTAAATGTAAGCTCGCGAGGAACGTGAGGTCCAATGCGGTCAAGCGGCCCCATTGGACTAGAAACAAGCAATAAGATTGCTCGGAAACTGCTCGACTTTGGGGCGAATGTGAGCATCTATATCACCTCTAGTAGAGACCTCTTTGCCCCGCCCCGTCACGGGGCTTGTGTCAGTGGCAGCACAGGATGCTGTCGTTGGACATGAGGAATGAGCCCGATGGGCACTAGCAAACAGGGATCCAAGAGCAGAGCGAAAACGAAGACGCGTAACAACAAAAGGCCGCCCGCCGTAGCCCGGCTGGCAAAGACCAAAGCTTCAAAGGAAGCGTCGCGAATAACCGCACCATCGGCAACGGCCACAGCTGTTAGGGGCTCGGCCTCAAAGCAGGATGTGGTTCTTGCCATGCTTCGACAGGCCCAAGGCACGACCATCGCGGCCATCATGAAGGCGACTGGCTGGCAGCAGCACTCGGTCCGCGGCTTCTTCGCCGGTATAGTGCGCAAGAAGCTAAGCTTAACGCTGGTGTCAGAGAAGAAAGATGGCGAGCGCATCTATCGCGTGACCGGCGGGAAGCCCTCCAAATCGAAATCGGTGCCCAAT
>Ga0134126_10004333_pt1 | contig 17763 bp, 16 predicted proteins | sample KB31752_FD_96881 | JGI IMG/M metagenome (GOLD analysis project Ga0134126, IMG submission 96881) | Terrestrial soil microbial communities with excess Nitrogen fertilizer from Kellogg Biological Station, Michigan, USA - KB3-175-2 | ecosystem: Environmental > Terrestrial > Soil > Unclassified ...
GTCTCTCCGGCCTTGTACTATCTAATCACAATATACTATCTGATCAGTTGATTAAAGGCCAGGCTATTTTCTTGCTTTAATCATCCAATTGATTAAAGCAAGAAAATAGCCTGGCCTTTAATCAACTGATCAGATAGTATATTGTGATTAGATAGTACAAGGCCGGAGAGACTTAAAAGGAAGACCTTCCGTAATTGATCCAGTCATTTAAGTCATATCAAGGGTCATCCTGAATCATACATTTTGATCACTACAATAAGGGTCATACCATATATTAAAGGCCGAGAATGAAAGCCGGAACTCTTTTACAAGAATAAATCACTGGACGCCTTCCGAAATGAAGTTTTTAGCGAATCACACCAGTCAATTAACGTATCGAGTATACACTCAACCTTGACGCTGAATCAAATTTTTCATTTTTTCATTTCGGAAGGCTTCCAGTATTAAAAACTTGGCCAAACTATTCAGTTAATTAAAGGCCGACTTCAAATTTTTTACACAATGCGCGACATAAACTTGCCATATTGATAGTGCCAGGGCGCATGTTGAAAAGGATGATGTCGAATAAAATTCGACATACCATAGATCCAATGATCGGCATGTCGATGCCCATCCAGTGTACCACGATTACCATGCACAATGCCCAAATCACCTGGACGCGCAAATCGACACCAACTGTCTTCACGCACGTTCCAGACACAGGGCAAGAGCATGACGGATTCCGGGTGCTGCGCGCCCCATACATTGAGTACATCTTGGTCGCCCAACCACAGAAGTTCCTGGTAATGGAACAGGATACGTGCCATGTCGGCATCCCAGGATGAATCCGAGTGTCTCTGACGATCCAAGTGTAGTAACAAGACCCCGGCATTGATACCCGTGTAGCCGACAAAGGGTAAGCGCGGATCCGAGACGCGTAAATAAAAGCCGTCTAGAATCTCACTCTCGCGAGTTGCGGCGATTGTATGATGAGGGGACATGTGTTCGAACCACTCCCATAAATCCGCCACGTCGCGTGTGACTAGGGTATCGGCATCCAAGTAAATGACGCGGTCCAACTCGGGTAGTAATCGATGAAGAAACAAGCGTTGGGCCGAATACGGACGAAACAAGGGTTTCCAGTCCGCCTCTAGATTGGGGTCATGATATTGAATCGTCAAGGTATTCAGCCAAGGGTCCTTGTGAAATTGGGCACGTCCAAGGGCATTGGTCACGACATGAAACTGAATCGGGTTACGTCGCGCAAACGTGTCGACCGACTGAAGTAATTGAATGGCCAATTCGACCATGACATCCTGGTCGGTCACAGGCACCGCCACGGTTACAATATGAATTGTGTCGAGCAACGGACGGAAACTAAATGGCTTGGATGGGTATTCCGGGATCACGGACAAAAAGACTTCTTTGGGATGCATGGTATAGGGATCGTTCAGGCACTTGGCTACTTTGGGTAATGTATTGTAGAGTGTTAAATATTTCGACTGGGAGCGTATGGGCGCCGTGACTCGCCGGAGCGCGGTAAAGAGCACATCGTGGATCCACCACCCTAAGACTAGTACGATTAGGATTCCGATCCAAGTTCGCCAATGGGGACGGCGTAGCATCGGCTTCATTTCTCCCTACTGAACTAATGATTGAATCGGGTAGAGAAATGGGAATTAATTTCCAATCTATAAATTTATAAATCCTTTTTTCTTCCTTCGTATTTATTCTTCCTTGCCCACCCCAAGGAAAACAATCCATCGAATTAAAAAAAAAAATGAAATGGATGTTATCTCTGGTAGTAGCGCATGCCATGAGTTCATGCGTACCGCCCGCCAGTACAAAAGGCCAAGCATGTGTGTGTCCAAAAGGTCAAGTATTGCAATCCGATGGCCGTTCGTGTCGTGAAATCGACGCGTGCAATTGGAATCCTGACCTGTGCAAGGATCAATTGTGTCAAAGCATCGCCTCGGCTGTCACGTGCATTCCATTTAGCGAACATTGCATGTTCAACTGGGCATGGATGAGGGACAATGATTCCATGGAATGGCTCTCACACATGGAAACGTGGCTGTCTCAGATCACAGCCAATCCCGTGTATCGACGTATGGTGATTCAATTGCATTCGTTTTCGACCACGTGCCCGAGCGCGATTGTCCAATGGAATGCCACATGTGCCAAGTACCAATTGCATCATCGACTTTATTGGCAAATTTACCACGCGGAATCACGGACCAAGGACATGATTTCGCCACGTTCGGAAGTGGACACCTTTGGTGCGGCCAATATGGTAGCGTTACGCGACGCATGCGATCTCGACATGAATCCACTTTGGGAATCCATGGATTACAGCCATGCCCAGTTGATGGCGGAATATTTTGCCATTCTGCCCTTGTCCATGGCTGTGAATTGCTTTTATTCGCCGATTGTGAAGAATCCAGGCATGGGGTTCGGCAGCTGGAAAACGTTTAAATTGCCACGTCCATGCGACAGTATGAAACACGTCCACTGGCAGGACTTGCCGGCTCGTCATCTTGTATTTTGGAATCAAGATTTGCAAGGTGATATGAAATCTCAGACCAACCGTTACCATTCAGGAGATCCGTCGTTGTGGCAGATTCTAGAAGATTTTTTCCTCGAAATTTTCCAATTGCAGTTGCCAGTCATTGCCGGTCCCAATCCATGTTGCAGTCATTTCTATGCGGACCCCGTGTCATTGGTCCAATTGGCCAAGTTGCAAACCATTGCTTTTGTATTCTTTGACCAGCGGTACCCGCAAACGTGTCCGTTTGCGACGGAACCCGTGAACCAACATTTGCGCTGTGCGGCGTTTATGATGGAACGTATCACTTCAATTTATGCGTTTTTGACAGCCTCTCGTTATATCGTGAATCCTAATTCGTGTCGTCTAGAATCCAATCACCTGCCGCTTTACAATTTACTGCCCGATGTGTTGATTGATTCGGTCTGGAGCTCGTTAGTCTGTTTAGCACGTGCTCGATAATCTTTCGACGGAAATTTTTATATAGAAAAAAATCTATTAAATATTTTTTTTGGAAATGAGTGTTTCAATTTACACTTCACATTTTGAAATTCCAAAAAAACTAAATCACGACAGAAAAAAATGTCCAAACAAAAGGAAGAACTACCGCCAGATATAGGACGACGACGCGAACGCGAACCGGAACCGTCGAGGATCCACCAATCCAACTTACCATTTGTAAGCGCAGTAGTCGACGATGCAAATGCCGTGGCACGATGGACATTACTCCGTCGATCACCCATTGCGCTACCCAAGGATCGCTCGCTTGCGGCCTTGTTCCAATTCGCACAGGACAAATTGCATCTTGACAATGACGAGACCAAAAATATGGTAGTATCTTCAGTGGAGGAAGATGACCAGCATGTGTGTACCATTACACTGCCTGGTGCGAACGCGATACGTGGCACAGGGCCGGATCAAGTCACGGCCGAGAATGACGCATCGGATCAGCTGTTTCGCGTCATGCTTACACACGCGGCCTATTGGCGTCATTTTGCCATCAAAATTAGGCCGGTCGAGAAAAAGGATAGTTTAGCGGCTTTTCTGAAACTTCCGAATCCTCAGGAACAAAAGGACTCGGGTCGTCGAGAAGTCCTGGATGCACAAGGGAATCCGGTCCAGGAACCAGTACTGTTAGCAGCAAGCATGGATTCGGTCAAGTTCCATCTTGAAGATGGTACGGTCCAGTACCGTATTACGCCATTTGTGTACGGCGTGTGTGTGGCCAAGACCATTTATGCGTATGACGAACTCGAGGCATGCACACAACTCGCCCACATTATGCTCCGACGCATGGAACAAACGTATGCCGTATTGACCCACGCCTCGGTCTTGGCATTGCACGCTCAATTTGGACGCGATTAACCGACTTTGAACCATTTTCTTGTGATTAAGATCAAGAGTCGACTCACTATTCTCTTTAAATATAAAATCAAGGTCTTTTCAAATTCACTCAATAGCTCACGTTTCTAATTTGGAATCGGTACAATAGATTCGGAATCACGGGCACTTTGACAATGGAATCCAGACTTTACGGAAAAATTATGGCAATCATATCCAATGTAATCAATCCTGAAACCGACTCGAGTACCGACAAGATATTTTGCAAGGATAAGAGTAATTGGAGCACCTTGTCGTTCTTGGGTATGTGACGCAAACTGAAATCAATGGTAGAGGCTAATCGTAAAATATTGAAACTGAGACTGTTCATTTCCTGGACCGTCATACTCGGGTCACCTTGACTCGTCAGAAGCCATGATTGACAGGCTTTCGACACGCCCAGACTTTCCAATAGATCCGTGGTATTACGCAAATGGGTAGGAAAGAATAAATCATACTGAGCCAGCATGTCGGACCACGATTGACGTTTGCGAGTACGTGGATTGTAAAATCCTAGGTCCCGAGTTACTATTGCATCGTTTTCTTTCACTTTCTTGGCCAGGTCCGACTGGAGCTGGTCCCTGGCCTTGGTCTTGTATGCTTCGGTTGTTGCACTTACACTCATTTTGCCAATTTTTTTACAATCCCGATTTTTTTCTTCTGCAAGCGTTTTAAAAAATAAAGGATCTATTCTCCAGAGACTTGTTCTTTTTTTCCTTTTTTAATGAATGGATTGGGTGTAAGCCGTCCGGCCTGAAAAGTTAAGAGAAGGAAAAATGAGTGAAATCAAAATGGACGGCTCTGATCCGACCTTGGCTCAACCCGTAACGAGCGACCCAATACCGGCCGAGGCCGTATCGGTCGATGTCGTCAATGAAATTGTACCATCCGACTTGCCGAAAGACGAAAACGGCCTTCCGCTTTTCTACCTACGAATTGCCAAGAAACATGATCCGAGCAAGGCGATTGTCCTAGAAGTGAATTTACGCGTGGTGCGGCCCGTAACACCCATGGTTCAGACGCGAAATCAAACCTGGATCTTCATCAACGGCACACCTGGGTCCGGCAAGACCACCTTGGGTGAAAAATTGCAGCAAGTAGTGGACGACCTGTCGAAAAACAAGAAGTTAGCCTTTCCACCCGTCGTCATTGTCGATACCGACATGCTCCTGGCCGAATTGTGGAAACAGGTACGCGTCACCAATCAGGAGGATGGTGCTTCGTATTTCCTGTTTCAAGTCCACACGTTATTGCAGCAGTTTTTCGATCGACAACCCGAGAATACACTCGTCATTTGTTGTGGGGTCACGGATTTTGTGACCAAGGAAGACGTCCCCAATGGACGGCCGCGTATTGGGTACATGGTGCCCCACTTGCCCGAGGAATCACCTAAATATTTCTTAAAAGTGGACACGGCCCAGATCATTCGTCAGAAATTCAATCGCGATGTAGTACGCGAAGTGTCACTCATCAAGTCGGGTCAAAAATACTTGGATCCATATGAGAACTTGAACGTATCCTGGTCACCGCGTGATGTATTTGTCGAGGCCGCTACTGATTATCAAGTGTATGTCAAGACGCTTGGGTTCGAGACACGGACTTTTACCGATTTGGAAAAGCAAATTACAGCCCAGATTCAATTGCGATTTACATTACAATCCATGCAGGATCAATCACGGAAACGTAAAAAGGAACCATCTGAAAAGGGCAAGAAAAAGTAGCGTTGTTTAATTGTTTGATGGGTTAGCTTGCTGATTCGATTGTTGTGCCTCTTCGTAAACCCCCAGCAAAAATGTCTAGTAGTTTTTGACGCGTTTGTTCGCTAATGGGAGGGGACGGCGGTCCGGGACTGTATTCTGCATATTGAGCTAAAACGATTAAGAATTAGATTTAATATAGACTTGTACTTACGTCGTGTGGTATCTTGAGCCATTGTAATTTCAATGCCTCGCATGGCCTTTTCAACTTTTTGCTCGTCTTCTGTAAATGGTGGAGACTGACTCATTCTCCAGAGAGAATGTTTAATAATGATTAACAACCCGGAGAAAAAAAATTAATTGATATTAATTTCCGGAATTCTATCGGGTAATTCCTTAATTGTTTAAACGATCGTTTCCGAAGCAAGGGAAAAGAGAAAATGAGGTTGTTGTTATTACTGGTGGGAATTTGGTGTGGATCCCTGATCCAGGCCGACTTTTGTCCCGACTCAACGGGATCGTCGAAGGCATGGATCGAGACCGATCCAACCAATGGCTGGATTCGACATTATCTAGTGTGGAATCCTTCTACGGTAAATGATGGTACGTGGATTCAAATCAACACCAATTGCACACTCGATGTCGAGCCTACTTTTCATCAAAATACTACGTATTCAATCTATTTACCGACCAGTGCTAGTCAGGAATGGTTCTTTGACTTTCCAATGTGTGAAAATGGCTATTGGCTCATTTCACATTCGCTTTCGTATGGCACTCTCTGCCCGTCTAAATGGGTCTTTTACGGAACCCAGGTGCAATTTATACCCAATGGTGATTGGGCTCCGACATTAGACCAAGCGCCTACGTTGCATCAAAAACTCTCATTGGACATGGATGAGACTGGACTGATAATGGAAATTCATCAAGATAAATGGCTCATAGCAATGGACGTTTTGTTTGGTACTCGGCATCGTGTGAGTTTGGACCTATCGGACTTCAACAAGCGTTTGGACAAGATGGCCGAAACCACAGACAAATTGATCGACACGACAGATAAATGGCTTGAATCATTGAACACTGGTCATGAAAACGCAGTGCCTGATCCTGGCATGTCGGACAATCCAAGACCGACTTGTAGTGGTCTAGATGTTTTGCGTCAACGACTGGAAAATGGTGTCAAGCTATTGGATGGATCAGTCTCAGCTATCCAAGAGTTGAATGGCAAGACTCAAATTCTGCTCAAAAACCACATTACCGAACTGCGAACATACATCAATTCATTGATTGTCAATGATATTACTTGGAACTCGGTGGGTTTGAGAGATCAAATGGATGACATGGCCAAAGCACTCGGACAACTCACGGATGAAACCAATACATGGTTCGACAAGATACACTCTGAAATTTGTCGCGAAACCGCTATTCTTGACTTGTACGATTTGTCCAACAAACTTGCCCCTATGCAAGTGGTGAAAGTTCAACTTCCTTCACCGATGGAAGTGGCGAGTGTCAGTTTCTGTCCAAGTCAAACGGAGCCTGCCATGTGGCGATTGGAACACGACAACTCTGGCAATTGGACCGAGGACGTACTAGTGATTTCAAACCCGGTTGAATACACCAATGAACTGATGTTTAATTTGGATGCCTGGCCGGACGCTGAATCAGGTGTAAGCTACCCGATAACCATTCCACCTCATTCAGAATGGCGTCGTTCGGTCCGTGACTTTTGGGGAGTGAATTCATCCGCTACTACCAAATTGACTGTTACTTTTGGATTGCGTGGACGAGATCTCGTGTGTGCTGGACAATTTGTGTTTCAAACTGGACGGGAGCCTTTTTTCCGGCCCGGTTCCTAGGAAATAGACATTCCAAGAAAAAATCAAAGACTTTATTCTCGACTGATTTCAAGAAAAAAAAATTATATTGATACTAGGTAAAGACGGAAATATAATTCTCAATTTTTCTTAAGCGATTGTCCAGCGTAGATAATCAAGTACTTTTGGATAAAAATGAATGTCCAGACTCGTACCACAATGGCAGGGTCATCCTGGGGCATTCGAGTGGCCATGGCCGTTACCTTGGTCGTCGTAGCGGCCGCGGTAATCGGTATCGTCGTGGCCAGTACCGTGCCGACTCATGATTACACGGTGAGGGGGTCCAGTAGCAGTGGGACAATTAGTTCGTCCGGTCTTTTCATGTCGAGTTCGAGCAATACAAATCCGAGTAGTTCGAGCAATGCAAATCCAAGTAGTTCGAGTACTGGCAGTGAATCGTCTGCTGTTTCCAGCTCGAGTAGTTTAAGTATCAGCAGTAGTTTAATTACAAGCCAGAGTAGTGTAGGTACAAGTGGTGAAGTGAGTTCCAGTAGTAGTAGCAGTGAATCGGTTGCAAGTTCAAGTGTAATTCCAGGAAGCAGTGGGGCCAGTTTGCCGGTTTCCATTTCGAGTTCCTCTGTAGTAGAATCTAGTAGTAGTTTGTCAATGCCCATTTCCAGTTCGTCAGTGAATCCAAGCAGTTCATCCGTTCCTATTTCAAGTTCTTCGATTGCCTTAAGCAGTTCATCGGTTCCCGTTTCCAGTTCCTCCTTACTCGCGTCAAGTAGTTCGGCAGGCACCGGTGGTTTTACGGGCGCCTTTCGACCTGACGACATTGAATGGGACTTTTATTTTGACGCCAATGCACCATATGGTCAAGACAATTTCTCGACTCCAACCAATAATAGTCAATTTACACAATGGCATAACGAGTTTCAATCCGCACAAATTCTATCCGCCGACACCGAGAGTGCCACGAAACCCACGTTTGTAACCAATCGTTTTGGTACCGGACTCGACGCAGTGGTCTTGACCAATTCAACCATGGAACTGTCATTCGGTCCTTGGTCCAATTACACGGCCGGTCAAACCATAACCATTTTTATGTTGGTACAAGTGGATACCTTGGCCTCGCCCAATGGTTATGCATGGCTGCTTTCGAATAGTGTCGACAATGCGGGCTGGGCCATTGGCATTACGTCGTATTCGCCCTTTTGGAAGCCCACGTTTGAAAGTGTGGGTAACATCACGTCGGTCGATGGTACACCACGTTCTTTTTCCAATTTACAATTGGTGGCCATTACACTGGCTCAATGCTGTGACAATGATTTGACCACGTTTCCTCTTACTCCCTTTTAAGTTTACTCTTTCCCATTTTTTCCTCGGGTTTTCTGTATTCAAGACTTTTTAAATTAAAGTCAGCTATTGGTATACATCAATTACCAAGAGTTCCGTCGTCTTGAAAACCGTCTCGAGTGCGCTTCGAATAGCCTTTTCAAAAATTTGATCAAACTGGGCCGCAAATTCAGACGCGCTAACCCCCGTTAGCCCAGTTCCCAGATTCCATGCGTCCTTGTGCAGTTGGTGAATGTCTGGATTCTTAAGTGATCCATCACGGTCTTGTGCAAGGAGAGTCTTGCAGTGCTTGTCGACAAGAGCTTGACGATTTTGATTTGGAAACTTGTCTTTGAACGAGGGGTTATCTGCCTCGTACGAGAGGATTGGTTCGACTTTGGCTTTCTGTTCCATGACGATTCGTTTTCGTTTTTTTCCTTTTGACGTACAGCTTTCAATAACGAGAATTTCCAAGTGTGAATTTAATTATTGAAAATAAACAAGGTTTCCTGATAAAAGTGCACAAAAATTCCCAAGGATAATTCCCGTGGCCTTTCTAACTTAATCATACTTTCAGAATTTCATAAACATTTGCGAGGACTTGGATTCACCCGCGAAAATGGACCGTCGAACACAATCCAGAAAAGCAAATCGACCGAGACAAAGACCACATCAAAAGAGACAGAATCCCGTGGCAAAATGGACCAAGTGTGGAGAATACACGGAAGAACATGTAGTCGAAATGGGTGGTGTCCGACGCACCACATACACTACATACATTATTAATCAAGTTATTTTATTGGTTTATGTGTACCATGAAAATCCGCGATACCGTTTTCCTCGGCGTTATCCGTCTTCAAGCCGTGTGCAAGCCATACCACGGCACACTCACGATTACCCACATCTTGCCAAGCCCAATCCATTTACCAGACGGCGTTCCGTTTCTAGCGTCATGCCCGTGCGTCGAATGAAGAAGACACGCACCACCATCCAACGTCTTAAACAATCGCGATTGACCGCCTTGTCCATTTGAAGAGTGTGTGTCTCGATCTGGACACAAACGTTTTAAATTTTATAATTGTAAAGTGGATAAATTGAGTCGAGCCAGTAAATACGATTGCATGGCTTCAAACTTGTCCAGACTCATGTCGCCATATTTAATCGCTACTAGATTGACAGAAATCCCGAGAGTCGTATTGCCCAAGACCAGGGACAAGGGCGCCGATTGAGCTGCGGTACTTGTGAATTTCCAGGTATAGGCATTTGGATGGTAAAACACGGCATTGTAATTGTACAAGGTGGCTGTAGAGGGTGCTGCTCCCAGCTTACCACCCACGGCTTCAATGAGCTGAGGCATGATGATTTCCAATTGATCACCGTATTGCCCAAAATCAGATGCCACGAGATAAGCATTGGTCTTGAGTACCACGACTGAACCATTGTTCAACATGTCCAATACGGCCACGACCGTTGTGGCGCCTAGGCCATTGCGGTCATTGTAATAAAATGCACCAAGTCGAGGTATCACGGCCAAGGGCCGGTTAAAATGTGCAAACAACACATCGGCGCGACCACCGTAAATATTGACCGTCGCATAAAATCCATTTTGACGCGGATCCGTGTCGATGTTGTACGGATTAGCCAAGGTATGGAGTGGGTGTCGCGCGACCCGCGTCGCGATGCAAAACATACGTGGATCAATGATATCTGGATCAAATCCGAGTAGTGGGGCATCTTCGGTCCGCGGGTAAAACAACATGCGCGGCGACGCGTGGAAATCGGCATCGTGGTCCAAGACGAAATTGAGATATCCACGACAATCATTATCCGTTTCACCCGTGTTCCATGCAAACGGGTGTTCATACAAGGTGGCGTTTTGAATAAAGAATCGACCACGTTGCAGAATGGTATCGGACACGCTCGAGGACCATTTTACGTGGACTCGGTCAAGGACACGATCACTGTTGGTGTCGGTGGCTTCGCATTTCATTTGTATTATGGAGGCATGCAGCGTACCGATGAGGCATCCGAGCCAGATGGTACCATGCATTTTCTTTTACGGATGCACAAAACACAATTTTTTCTCGTTTGAAAATTATCTGGGTATGATTAAATGAAAAAAAGAAGATTGTTTCAAAAGTTTACGGGGAATAATCTATGGATTTACTCTGGAACAATGAAAGAGGAAATAATCACGATACACCATGGTCATGGCCAAGGCCGCGGTGAAATGCCACAAGACATGTCCAATGGGTGGAGGGAGTAATCGACACGCATGATCGGAAATCAAGAAAACAAGGGCCATTGTACAAATGCAGATCGTAACCCAACTCGTGGGTCCAAATACTCCACAACATGATGTATCAATCGATAAAAAAGTAAGAATGGACATGACAATTGGGATCCAATCCAAGACCAGACTGTAACGTTCATAACGGTCACAAATGGCATGGTGAATACCACTACAGAGACCCACGAGTACCATGAGTACTGTGAGCCAACTTCGAGTATTGGCTGGGACCAGTCCAATATAAACATTGGCAAGAGTGGGTGATTGCACTGTGTAATGTAGGTACATGGCACCGATCCAGAATCCAATATTGGACAAGGTGTTCCAAGTTTCGGCAATGTAGGGAGAATACTGTCGAAATGGCTTTTCATGACGTCGTTTGAGGAAACGAGTAAGTTCATTGGTATTCATCATTTTTTGAATTTCCTCTTTAGCCGAGGCGCGATAAATCTTTTTTTTTGTGGAGGATCCGTTTCGAAATAGATTACATACAAGAAATTTTCTTGGGATTAACAAAAAGTAAATTTCTTGTAACTTTAGACGCGTGGAAATTTCCACTAGGATTCCTCGGTTTTCGGCCAGACGCAGAAAACACACTTTGACTTTCTCAGACCAAGTTTGAAATTATTCAAAGTAAATGGCATGGCGAATCTGTGTGTGGCTTGTAATCATGTGTGGATTGTGCTACCGAGACATACAATTGGAAAAGAAACAACGTCAGGCGGAACTAGACGCCGACGTCCGGGCAACGTACAAGTACAAAGACTTGACCATTTCCTCGAGCAAGAATGGAGGTGAAAAGTCATCACCCAAGGGGATGCAATATGGCCGTTTCCTTGTCTCGTGGGATTTGTTACACTTTCTGGAACACGAGGGAAAATCCGTGGACCTTTACCAAGTGGAGGGTGTGCGTGATGTCACTCTCCGAATCCCCGGTGATTTAGACGGATTGTTTGGTATGACGGTCAACATTGTGATTGCTTCTGTTATTACCTTTGCTTTACATTCGGCGGTCTCGTTCCTGCCGTTTTAGGAAATTGATCCAATCATGTTTTATTGGTGTCACATAAGACGGGGTTTCCATTCAATTAGGAGAATTTAAAAAAAAAAATTACAAAAAATGTAAAACATCTTCCCCCTTTTTTCTTTATGTAGTATCTGAACGGCAAGAAACCTAAAAATGAATAGGACAAGTCATTCGGCAAAACGTGCCGACTTGGAAACACCTATCCGAGCGACCGATTGGAAAGTAGCATGTACACACGAAAAAAATAAATGGAAATTGGTACATCGTGATACATTGTCGGGTCAATTGTGTCGCCTGTCATTGGACGAGTCGCACTTGGGCCAACATTGCCTCGCTTCGGGGACGTGGGGTCAAGTACACATTGTACAAGAAGCGATACCGCGGTCCATTTACCAACCAACAGTCTGTTTTGCCCTGAAACGCTTTGCGCCAGAACGACCCATGCCGGACAAACACATTTCCTCCTCTGTTGAACTGGTAGAAGCCTCGATCTATCGTCATTTTACACATTCTTTTATGAATCGGGCACACGCCATTTTACTGGATCCCGATACGGAACGACTGATGACGATCCAACCCTTGGCCGATGGCGATGTCAGTCGCCTTCAATGCATGAATCGAGCCTTGGCTGAACGTACCCACATGACGTGGGTATTGGTCTGGCAAATTGCGCATGTACTGAGCATGTTGCATGCACATCGGATCGTGGTGCGTGACATTTGTCCGGGCAATATCTTGGTCCAATTCCGAGATGCCTTGGGTAAATGGCCTCGCTTTTTTCTATCGGATTTTGGATTGGCCTGCTTCATGCGTACACCCGTATGCGGTCAGACGGCGAACAAGGACACGACCACGTCGGATTTCCCTTTTCCCGAATCCGATGGACAACGCGTCAAAATCTCGGCCGTGGGTTCCATTTACTATACCGCGCCCGAGAATTTCATCATGATTCGTACATGGTTAGACTTGGAAAACCGCGACACCAAACGGAAGGCCTCTAAACCCGTGAGCGACTTGGCCCATTTGGATGTCTATGATTTGAGGACCACGTCCCATCCGTGTGCCATTGACGTGTATGCCTTGGGCGCGGTCGCCATTTCGATCTTGACGCAATTGACTCCCTCGGAACCCGATTTGCAACGCCTCTCGACGCGCAAAACCGACGAGTCGAATTTCGAGAGCAAGAGTGATTTGCAGGATTGGCATACTATTTTCCGTGAATGGGAAAAACATCAACAAGTCGAGGTTCATGAGCAGAGTGAGCGGGATCATATGGTGTATACTTTTCTGCGACAAGTGTTACTGGACATGGTTCATCCGTCGGCTCAGAAACGGCCCTCGGCGTTACAAGTCATGACTCGATTGGGACAAGTGTACAAGGAGCAATTCAAATTTATGAATAAGCTGGATCCAGCAAGTTGCGAACGGTTTCTTGACTTGGGTGAAGAGTATGATTCATGTCCATGTCATGCTTCGGCCATATCCCTTTCCTTGCCATTTGATGGTGCCGTGCCACGTGCGTCGTATTCATGCCCCGACTTGATTCCTTATAAGACAGAATCTACCCATTCAACATCACTACTACCTGATTCAAATCCTGTGGAATTAAAGGCCGAAACGCACGAAAAACCTAGGATATTTTTGAATCGGGGTCAAGCGATTAGTTATCGTGAATGGCGCAAATCGCAATTGGACACCACCATCCAAATTTGTCGTCACAAGACGACACCGGTTACCTGGGCCTTGGCGTGGTGGTTATTGGATCGGATTCATTTATCCTTCTTTTCGTCAACTTGGTTTGACGATATCCGCATTCTATGGACCATGTTTACCGTGTCGAGTCTCTTGATTCACGATCTTCTGTTTCAACCATCGGTATCGGCCAAGGTGTGGCGTACAGCCCTCAATGAACTGTTGCAGTCTCAAGAACCGCCACTCGCGAAAATGACCAAGATTGACTTGGGTCAATGGCAGAAAACTGTATGGGTCGCATGCCGTTTCCAAGTCTTGACCGTGTATCCGTTTAAAGCCAAGTTTGAAGATTGGACCTGGACGACGGCACGTCAATACGTCGAAGGGCACGTGCGTGTTCCGTTACCTTTTGAAGAGCCTCGGCGACCCCGTGTCAGTCAATCGTGTGTATTGGGCAAACGCCGTCGTTCTAAACCGAGTTAGATAAATTTCCACAGAAAAAGTTTAGATAAATCTAAACTTAAAATTTTCTTTTAGAATTCGACTTTATTCAAGGATTATTTACACACAATCCAAAATTTGGTTTAGACTTTGAGATTTTCGTAATGTCGCAAAAAAGTGAAAAAACGTCCGAGATTAGTGAAGAACGACGAATTCAGTTGTTATTCAGTACAGAACACAAGACACAATACAAGTATCCAGTTGAAGAGGGTGTATTCGTGTACAAGCACGAGCGCAAAGTAGACGATAGCTATGATAGCACCACTGAAACGTGTGTAGCCGACACGCACGAGAAAAGTCTCGCGTACCTCAAGGAACTCGACTTGACCACAGCACGTGACGTGGTCCAAATGCTCGAAGAAAATAGAACCGTGTCGTTTCGAGTTCATCACAACATCATTCACGAGAAAGAGGCGACTCATCAGCAAATCGCTTGGTTTGAAGATCGTGAAAAGAGTTGGTTTGGTAAATCCTTGGCGGACATGCCTCCACTTACGGATGAAGAAGCGGCGATCAAGACATGGATGCCATTGGCAATGTCGGTTCACAGAGAACGAATAGTCCAAACGGTTATGGTCAATGGCAAACCTGAACGACGACGAACTTGGGTGACGATCACCAGACACCCCAATGGCAAGCGAACCGAAGTGGCGGACCCTGAATATTATGTCGACTGAGGATTAGGGGGGAAAATTTAAACTAGCCCATTTTTTTAAAATCACAAAAAAATAAAAATTTATTCTAGACCCGCTAGCAATCGTGACAATCGACCGCTATTGAGAAGCAAAGCCATTCCAGGACATACAAAATCACAGTCAAATAAATACGTCTGTAATTTGAGCAATTCGTCATACTGTACAAAGGCCAAACTTTCAAACACTTCATCTTCATTATGTTCAGGCAATTGCGGCATGGCGCCGAGACAGTCGATCTTGTACAACCACACGAATACGCTTTGGCCTTGCATGGGGCCAAGCATGGTCCAATAGATTAACTGGTGCTCTTTAATGTTTATTTCCTCGGCCAATTCCTTGTGCATAGCACCCATAAGTGACATACCATGCGGTACCATACCCATGACGCCTAGATCATGGGACCAGCCTTTATTCATTCGATGGGTTTTGCGGCGTCCCACCATTAATTTTCCTTGATGAATCACAATGCCCGTAACGGCCATGGTACTGACGCCAAACTTGTACCCCAACATGACAATGGTGCACCATTTGAGCATGAGCGGAAGCCAGCAGCGTGGAATCCCAAATGGAAGCGGCCTGTACCATGTGCCGAAAAAGAGGACTGGGGTAATGTATTCATTGCGATAGGCTTCTGACGATTGTCGGTAGGCCCGTCTTAACTCGGATGCCATGTACCCTAGTACCATGATGATTACCAGAGCGACGATGAAGGTCACAATCATTTTCTTCCTTTTTGGTATTGGATTCTTGTTCTTGGAAAATTCCTCTTAAATGTACACACCATACAGAAATTAAAAGAAAAAAGGCTTTCTTCTTTTCAAGATTTTCATTCTTTTATAATTTTTTTTATTTAACGAGAAAAAGAAAAGAATGACGAGTACACCCACACAAGCGACACGCAAACGCGTCTTGGAAACGCATCGTGCGCAAGGCGATGTACAATTGTCCAATCTTCAAACCCAATTGAGAAAAGTGGGAAACGAACTGGAATCCAAAAAACATGAATTGACCGAATGTCGTCGACAACGACAAGAGCTGCAGAACCGAATCAATCAACAACGCGTGGTAAGCAGCCGCATACAGAGGGACACTCACTATGGATTAAAAGACGAGATATCCAAACTCAAGACTGAAGAGCGTCAATTGACACAGACTGTACACGCGATTACGATCAAACACAAGTTGTTGTCGGATCAGATTCGTAAAGAAGTGACGCAATTGCATCAACATACCGAAGAGCTGCTGGCCTTGCTCCAAGAAGAGGCGGGTGCATCACAATCGGATCACTTGGAACAATTGATTCAAGTATTGGATGCGGATTTGCACACGATTCGTCACAAGTTTGGCGATTGGCTACCACCGCCCAAGACAGAGTCAAACAAACTGGCATCTTCATCCTCTTCTTCTTCCTTGACTCGATCCGAGCAAGGTCAATCAGCACTGGATACGCCTTTTGCCACACTGGATACTACGCCTTTTGACACATCGCGTCCATCGAATTCAAAACCGTCAATTAAATCAGCTTCGGCTCTAAAACAAAAACGATCCTCATCCATTCCAGGTCTGGAATTCTCGCCATTGTATCTTGATACGAATGATACGGACACAGGCGATACGGACGAGAAAAGCACGCCCAGTCGAAGACGAATCGGCACGCAACCCGTGCGGGATACCATTGATTTATCCAATGCGACTCCCTGGGACAAGGCACCCACCACGTCCAAGAGAGAACCGCTTCCATACAGACTAGGACCCATGCGCAAAAAAGAGGAACAAAACGAGGACGAGGAAGCAGAGGTAGTCGAGATTCAACCCAAACGACGACGCAAAACCTGGGGTCGTAAAATCTTGCCACGCGATGACAATGCCGATATCGTCTTTGCCGATCCCCTGACCGTACCAGCTGCCCACTTGGTGGCCTTGGACCCGCACATTGCCGTGGCCTTTAATCCATGGTTCAAGCACTTGTTTGAGTTCTTTGGCAAACTCGCGGAAATGCTCGGACCATGGCTCATTGAACAAGCCAAGAGCTTGCGCGAAAAAGTAGCGGCACCCTTGGCCCTGTTGTGGACCATGGATACCCAAAATCCCTTTTTAGAACTCGATATTGACCTGACACCTACCAATTTCGATTCGAATTGGACCAAGTATGTTACATTCAAGGGCCAGGGCTTGGCGGAATCAGCCAAGACGGAATTGGAAATGGCTTGTCATGGATTGGGAATTCAGTTCCGATGGCTCGACTTGTTTTGTTCCAAGACGATTGCCCCCCTCTTTTTGCAATTGGTCCAAAGCCAGGCCAAGTTTAACTCGTCAAAATCCAATCTTCGTATCATTACCGAACGCGATTTGACACGGCATTCGGCTCTCTTGAATCAATTTAAGTTTGGCAATTATCTATTACCTTCTCGCTCTTTTCCTATCCTTGAAATTCGCAAGTAAAATTGTTGCCTAGTTTAAAAAGACCGTTTTTACCGTTTTATAATTGTAATGCAAGGCCTTTAATCATGACTGGGCATTTTGGAGTAGGTCTCTAGAAGTACCGACAAAATTCCGTGGGCACTCTCCCCCCTCCCCCCGTAAAAAAAGATTTTGAGTGTTTTTGGATCTTGGAGGTTCTTGACTTTTGCTCCACTTGTCTCACCTAACATGATTTCATCTTACCACCAACCATCGAACAAGATTGAACCTAGACTTGGCCAAGAGTCAAAATAATCCAGGGAACAAAACGTTGGACTAACCTTAAAAAAGGAAAAGAGCGAATCAAGGGGAAAAAAACAGGGGGGGGGGGGGAAGAAGAGGGGAAAA
>Ga0134126_10004335_pt1 | contig 17760 bp, 16 predicted proteins | sample KB31752_FD_96881 | JGI IMG/M metagenome (GOLD analysis project Ga0134126, IMG submission 96881) | Terrestrial soil microbial communities with excess Nitrogen fertilizer from Kellogg Biological Station, Michigan, USA - KB3-175-2 | ecosystem: Environmental > Terrestrial > Soil > Unclassified ...
AGGTGTGCGACACCGAGTCCCGCAAATCTCCGGCAACCACCTGGCTTCGGCGCAAGACAGGTTAAGGTCGAAGACGCTAAATGCCTGTTTTAACGCGGCAATTATGGTGCGCCCGGAGAGATTCGAACTCCCGACTAACTATCTGTTGTATATAAATAAATATTTTATTTACCCCCTGCACATCACCTACACAGGTATGTAAAATCAAGAGGTTGGCTGCCCGATCTTCACAGATCCTGCACAGAACGGAGTCCAGGATGGCATTCCTCACCGACGTCACCAAACTCAAAGACGACCTGATCCTCTTCCGGCGCGGCGACGTCCAGCACAGCAAATGGTATTGCCGTATGAAAGTCCCCGGGGTGGACCGCTACAAGACCGTCGCTCTGAAAATCGAGAGCCAGCGAGAAGCACAAGACAAGGCGTTCGAACACTACGCCGACCTCCGCTTCCGCCTGAAGCACAACGTTCCGATCTTCGGGAAGACCTTCGAAGAGGTCGCGCTCAAATATTCCGATGAGCTCAAGACCGGGATCGAACTCGGCCGCATTACGGCCGCCTACTGGAAGGTGGTCGACGCGTACATCCGCAACCATCTCATCGAGTACTGCGGCAAGATCCAGATCGCCCAGATGGGTGAAGAGAAATGGAAGGAATATCCCCTCTGGCGCAAACGCACCGGCAAGGGTGCGCGCGGTGAACCGGTGCAGGACGGAACCATCCGCCATGAACTGATCACCTTCCGTGCCATTCTGCGCTATGCCGCCGACAAGCACCTCCTCCCGGACAGCAGCGTCCCCAAAGGGAAAGTCCTGCACTCCAAGGCGCGCCGAGAAGCCTTCACCCCGCAGGAGTACCGCCACCTGCATACCTACGCGCGAAAGTGGGTCAACCAGGCGCAAAACGAGGAAAAGAAGTGGTACCGCACCATCATCTACAACTTCATCCTCATCATGGCCAACACCGGCATGCGCACGATCGAGGCCCGGAACCTGCGCTGGCGCGACGTAGACGCGCGCATCGACAAACAAGGACGCCGATTCTGCTGTCTCAACGTGCGCGGCAAGAACAAGTACCGCGAGCTCGTCGCCCCGGATAGTGTCGCGACGTACTTCGAGCGCATCAAGGAAATCAGCAACGCCACGGGACCCGATGATCCGGTGTTCTCCACCCTCGCGGGGAAGTCGTCTACCACCCTCTTCTCGAAGAGGATCCGAGACATCCTGACGGGTTCCGAACTGCTGTACGGTTCGTCCAAGATACCGCGCTCTTCCTATTGCCTGCGCCACACCTACGCTACCTTCCGACTCATGGAAGGCGTTGACGTGTACTTCCTCGCCAAACAAATGGGCACATCCGTCCGCATGATTGAAGACCACTACGGCCACATCACCCCGTCAAAGAACGCCGATCTCATCCTGCAGGGTATACCGGGCTGGGAGCCCGCCAAACAGGGTTCCGCCACCGGTTCTGAAGTCAGCGTGAACGCTGACGGCGGCGGAACACTCACCGCAAGGTCCCGATCTCCAAAGCGCTGAAGCGCGTTCCGGTTCCGCGGCGAGCGTCGCTGCTCCGGACTCAAGCCAAATTTGAGCCCTCCGGGGGAAACCCCGAAGGTGGAGCCCGTCAAACTCGGCACCGAGCCTCACACCAGAAGCTGAGGGCTCGGCTTTTTGCGTTTCGATTCTATTGATTAGGCACGCCGGGACATCGTCACGGTCGAGCGAGTCGGATGGATAGACACAGCCCGCGCCCGGCAGCAGTCGAGATCAGCAATCTCGGCTCTAGATGTCTACACCGATCGCGCCTCACGAGTTTTGCATCGACCGATAACATAAGTGGCGGAAGTCGTGGGGTGTTGGCGAGGTCGGGGCCGCGGCACGGCCGTCCAGCGCCACGCAGCCCTTAAGGGGTACGGTTCCGCATCCCAGGGGGTGGACCCTCCGGCGCGGCCTGTGCGGGATCCCCAGGCGTCCGCCTATAATCTTTGGATGCCACGCAAGACTACGCCGTTGCGGACGGAGACCATTGAGCTCGTGCTGCTGATGCAGCCGAGTCGCTCCATATCAGACGCGTACTGGGAGGAGATTGATGCGGCCCACATTGAAGTGTGGAAGAAGGCGGCGGTGCTCTTTAAGTCCTATACATATGATTCAGAGAAGCGTTCCGTTCGGATCGAATTCGATTGGAAGCCCCTCCTCCGTCGGCTGCGACAATTTTTCTCGGTCATGCGGCGGATCCGCGCACCGAAGATCAAGGATAAATATCGCGCGTTCTCGGACGTCAAGTTCCCCCGGCGCCCCGTGCGCGTGAACTGTGTCGTGATGGTGACGCGCAAGAAAGAAAAGAAAGCCAATGCCACCCATGTGGCGCTCTTTGATACAGAGAGCTTCCTGCACGATATGTTTGTGATCCTCAATCTCGCCGCGCCTGGATGCTGTTCTCTTTGGAGTGCCACGCTCAAAGAACGGCAAGCGCATCCGAGTTGGGCAGCGCACACCTTATCGCTTTCCGAGTATTCGTTTGATCTCGCATTCTTAGGAAGCTACGAGGGCAAATGGCCCGCGCCAAAGATTCTTGATCTAGACAAGGTCCATACCTGGTATCGGGGAGTCCGGAGCGGCCTCAATCAAATCCCGGAGAATCGGGCGCAAAAGATCCTCTTCGCACTCATGCACATCGCGAAGAGTGAACTGTCGCTCGCGACCATCATCTGGCTCTTCTATGCGCTCGAAACCTTGTACGACACGCAGCCCGGCGAGAACCGACGGGCGCTCACCCATCGCATAGATTTGGTCCTTTTGCCCGACGACAAACAGCGGGCGTACTTGAAGAAAGAACTTCGCGAGCTGTATGACATACGAAGCAGCTTCGCGCATGGCGGACGCGAGGTGGCGCACCCGATGAACAATGAGGCGGTGGATGAGCGCGTCTCGGGCGAATACCGAAAGCTCATGGATGCATCCGAGGTCGGCTTCGCTGTCGTGCTTGCCTCCATCCAAAGTCTGATCGAGCGGGGATTGTGGAATTTCACCTTTCAGGAGATGCTGGTTGATCGACCGTGACTGCACCGTCCCAATATTGCAGCCACGCCAAGAAACCGAAGGGAATTATATACTTGACTCCCTGGTCCTCCCTGGACTCATTTTAACGATGCTCCTCCTTGCCGCTTATGTGGGTAGGTCATCCATCAAGGCTATTTTTGGACCGACATATAGCACAGGGCACGGGAATATAACTTCGCCATGGCTTTGCGAAATCGTCATGAAGGGCTCTGGCAATTGGTCTGGGGTGAATTCGATGCCTGCCTTGGATAAGGCTTGCTGCACTAATGCGCCACTATTGAGCAAATTTACGTTTCTGTCATCAGTCAAAGGTATGCCGGTGATGACGATCGCAGGAACCCTGACGCCAAAGGCGATTCCTCCCCCGTATGATTCTGCGTTAAGCCGTACTCCCCATCCGGCGCTGAAAAATACCGCGCCTATCTCACGCGCAAATGTATTCGCTTCGGGATCGGCGCCAGGATATGAAATCGATAGAGAGGATTTGATACCGCCCGCCAGTGATTCTTGGATGGCAGCGGCCTGGGGATACGACAATCGTCGCCAAGAGAATAGCGCCCGTAGTTTTTCGGTTTCCAATTCTGCCGCAGCGACGCGCTCATTCGATTCATCGGATGCTTTGCGGCCGAAATACAATTCAACAAACACACCAGAGGCTACTAGGAAATCGGCGATTAACGGACCCCATTCCTCGGCAACCGACTTATGGGTTCGGAATTTAAATGCAAGCCAAACTTCTAGAAACAATCCGATCACTACAAAAAGTCCGCCAGCTTCCGACCGCCCCTCATTGGTCGTGATGAGCGATTTAAATCTGTCCCTGATTTTCATTAACCCACGACGGAGAAGCAAGAAGGGTTTACATCCTGTATATGGTGTACTTTTCGGTACGCTGTTATTTGGTTTTCTTCTTCTTATTGATTGGCTTTTTACGTGAAGCCGCCCTTTGCACCTTTCCTTTGTCTTTGGGCGGAGGCTTGTACCGTAAGACCTGATCGATCATCTGTTCGAAGCGTTCATTCACACAGCACCCGTGAGAGTTTTGTACGTGAGGCGCTTGCCGACTGTCTTATCGGAAAGCGAGCCGATACGATCCATCGTGTGAACCTTGCAATTGCCTTCCGTGCTCAAGCGGAACGTGAACTCATCGACATAGCGCTGCATGTGTTTGACGGTGAAGTGATGATATATACCGTAGTAGCCGCGCTTCAGGACGGCCCACACGCTTTCAATCCCGTTGGTGTGCGCCATGCCATCCACATACTGCTTGGCGCTGTGATTCACTGTGCGATGCCAGTAGCCATCAATGCCGGCGTAAGACGGATGAGTGTCAGTGCAGAGCATCGAATCATCTTCGACATTCGCCGTTACATGATCTTGAATCGTGCGTGCGTCAGTGTTCGCGATGACAACAGCCTTTACATCGCCGCCACGTTCGCGCATGCCGAGGACGGCGGCTTTACCGACTGGGCCACGGCCCGCGCGCAATTTCTTGCTCTCGTGCTTGTTATCTTCCTTGCCGCCCAAGTACGTTTCGTCCGCTTCGACGATGCCCGACAGCATGCCTCCGCTCCCATCACCGTTGCCGCACGCTTCGCGAATGCGCTGAAGCATGAACCACGCACTCTTTTGTGTGATGCCGAGTTCCTTGCTGATCTGCATAGACGAAATACCCTTGCGCGCCGTGGAAATCAGGTACATCGCATAGAGCCACTTATCGAGCGGGATATGCGAGCGCTCGAAAATCGTGCCAGTACGGACAGTGAAGTCCTGCTTGCACGCGAGGCAACGGAAGTAGCCGATAACCGCGCGGACCTGGACACGCTCAATTTCGTTGCAGTGCGGGCACGTCGGCGAACCCTTCCAACGACGCGCCTCAAGGTACGTCCGCGCCGCCATTTCGTCAGGAAATTGCTTCAGGAATTCATAGTGGGAAATCGTGACTTTCATGGCGCAAATCCTTCTTCGATGGAAGAATTCTACGCTTTTCGCTCAGGGAGTCAAGTATATAATTCCCAAACCGAATCTCTTTGATTTGACAGGAAGTCAAGCGATGCACGACGAAGATGACGACGATACACCCTCTGCGGACCCGGCCATCCGCACGGACTATGAAGCCGCACTCGGCCAATTTATCCTGGCGTTCAATGAGGTGGATTACCGCTTGAGCCAGGTGATTCGAGCGGAACTATCGTACCGCGGGCGTGACGACCTGATGGCGGGCGCCTCGAAGGGGCCTTTCACGCAGCGGCTGGCGACGCTCGAGATTTTATCGAGCGCCACATCGAACGGTCGGCTATCGGCGTCTCCCATCGCAAGGCTGCGATCGCTCAATACCGACCGCAACAACCTCGCGCACGGCCACTTTGATCAAAACCCGTTCGACGGCTCTTATTCGATACTTCTCGCCAAGAAGGCGGAGGATTACCCCGCGGCCGAGGTTCGCCGTCTCGCCGTCGAACTCACGCAAATCGCCGATTGGCTGCGCACGACCGAGATTCTTTATGACTTCGAAGACCTGACGAAGAGGGATGCGTAGCGATGGGCGGTGATGCCACGCGAGAGCGCAGAAGAGAGGAACTCCTCGTGAACGGTCAACGCAACAAGTTGCGCGGGTATGAAGAGCTCATCTGCGACTGGAGTGCGAGCCCCGAGGTCGATGGGCCCGCAGCCAACCCCGCACCGCCCCGTCGATCTGGGAAAATGCGAGCCATGACCACAAGAAGACAACATTACGTCTGGCAAAAGTACCTTGAACCTTGGACTGTCAAGAAAGGTAAAGCGCACCAGCTGTGGTGTCTTCGTCGCGGAGCGACGACGCCGATCTGCACCGAGACTAAGAACGTAGGCGTGGAGAGGGATTTCTACCGTCTGGTCGACCTGCAAGAGGGGGACATCGACTTCGTCAGGAACATCGCGTTTGGACCCAAGACCAATCCCAAGTTGCGGGAGCTCAATGAGGGCTGGATCTCCCAGTTCGACCTCTTCCTCCGCCTGCGGCGCGCGGCCAAGGAGCATCCCAAGGCGAGTGAGGCGCTGCTCAAGGCGCTCGATCAGCAGATGATCGAGTACCAGGAGAACGCCTATTCTCGAATGGAGACCGGCGCTGTCGAGCACATCGCTGCATTGGGGACAGGCGACGTGAGTTTCTTCGAAGACACAAATCAGGCCGTGGAATTCTCATACTTTTTGGCGCACCAATATTTCCGGACCAAAGCCATTCGGAATCGCATCCGAGACACATTTCCCGAGCGGGCCCACAAAGACCGTTTCCATCGGACTTGGCCGATCTTCCGCTACATTTTCGCGACCAATATCGGCTATTCCATCTTTGCCGATCGCAAAAGGTTCAAGCTTCAAGTGCTAAGTGCCGCGCCGAACATGGAGTTCATCACGGGTGATCAGCCCGCGGTCAATACCTACGGCGCGTTTGTGCCGCCAAACACGCCGTTAGACGAGTTGGAACTCTATTATCCCGTGTCTCCAACACGCGCGGTCATCCTCTCGGATCACAGCATCTATCGACACGGCATGACGCTCGAGCCCTTCCGGATGGCCTATCTGAATCAAATCATCGAGCTCATCGCCTACGAGCAGCTATTCGCCCAGTCAGAGGAGAGCCTCAAGTCCATCGTGTCCCTGTTTATAGGAGCGCCCAGGTAATCAGATCCGCGGCATGCTGAGTTGTTCTTCGATTCCCCCTCTACCTTGATCCCTGAAGAGTTTTTGCAGCCAAGTCCATTTGTCGAGTACGGCATCATCGCGCGTAGGCGTCCCCGGTCCGAAGCGTGCCAGATTATGGGCGATCGTCGACTCGATTCGATCGATACAGGCAGACAACCACGCATCATCCATTAAGGGCGCCGGACCTCTCGTTGATATCGCTCGGACAGAGTTCATGTACGTCGGTTCGAACACATTGACGATTTCCACTTCTCGGTTTTCGCGCGTTGGCTTGCCTTCCGCATCCTTACGCTTGAACACCACAGATCGGCGCAAGCACAGCGTGGACTGCCCGATTCGATACATCGATTTCTGCCAGGCCACAGCGGCGTCGGGGCAGAGGATGATGGCTGGGCTGCTGACGGCGGACTGATTCGCGTACGCTTCCTGATAGGCCTTACCAATGACATTGCGCCCGGTGTGCTGGACCGATCCCATGTTGATGGCGCCCGTGAGCAAATAGCCCTCCTCCAGTAAAATCGCGGCGATCTGCGCACAGCGCATGACCAAAATCGCGAGACCCCAATAGTTTGTGTGGTCAGGATGGGTCAACGGAGTGGAAAGTATGATTGAGTCACTGATTTCCAACGATCGCGGGTGAAGATCGCGGGGCACACCCGGATTCACCACTCGGTTCAAAGGCGTGTTGCTGCGGAGCTTTTGAATCAGGCGAGATAACCGCTTGAGGCCGGTTGCTCGGGCATCCGCGTCCAGAACAAGCTCTTTGAATCCGAGAATGTCCAGGAATGCGACAGCGCGGGGCGAGAATTTGATTGTCCTCACGAGCTATTCCGCAAGACCCATTTAGCTGTCAAGTTCACACGCAAAGCCCTTTGCCCAAAGCTTCAAAGTCGGCTCCGAAACCGGTATACCGTTCTTTGAACCTGTGTCTTTAAATTTTCGATGGAGCGCATCACACACATCGCCCCAGCGCTCGTGGTAGTTGCCCTGCAGATTGGGTACTTGTTGCAGTAACGTAACCAACCGCACCAGGTTTCGCTCGTTGTGTGCATCGACAGATTCCGTACTGTGCAGAAGTATACAATTTGGTTGGCGATGAGAGGAACAATCACCGGAAAGAGATGCCCTCTAAGAGCGAAATACCGATACTTCTACGCTGACTTCCACCGTCAAAGTACGCCAGCGTTTTACTCAACAAATCCTCTTGGCGAGTGGTCTTGCGCTCGACGTATCCAATTGCCAAGGTTACTAAGATAACAACCCAGCCGCCTGCGGCGGCGACCAATGCAATAAGGTCTTTGTTCACGGCTGCATCCTATCCTTGCTTTCAAATTTGGTCGGGCAAAACTCCCTCTAATTTGCGTACTTTTCAAGAACTGGCACGACGTTATTGGCTCCATCGCCACAACGAGTGTCGGCCACTCGCGAGTCCTGTTCCACCGCCGCGTAGTTGTCATCCCCGACTGCCAGTAGGAAAAGTGCCGCTCGCTGCAAGAAAGCTTGGCAGTGAGAAACTTCTTGGCGCATGTTGATGCGGGATTCGGCGAGCAGTGCTTTGGCATATACCTTCGCAAAGTGGCTTTGGTGTTTCGCCAAATACTCCGTGTAAAAGCCGCCCCCGCCAAAAGCAAGGCAAACACCATACAGACTATCAGTAGCAAGACGCGTCCGGTGTCCAGCCGACTCGCTTTCAAGGCGCGGCGCACGAGCAAAAACGAGCAAGCCGCCAGCGCCAACCCCAAGCCCAGCGCCCCATATTTCAACCATTCTAGCGTTGGCATCGATCAATTCTCCCTGGTGTTCGTTCGCATATGGACTCGAGTCCCGCTGTCAGGTGGGATCACGGAGCCGTCGGACCGCTGAACGGCCATCATGTCCGACCGGGAAAGTGAGAGCGCAATGCGGTGAGGAATTTATCAGCCAGCATTTGGAAACCCGGCGGATAGGGGTGGAGTTCGTTGGCCCAATCGGCGTCCGTCAATGTGCCTTGCGTGGGGATCACCTTAAACTTGTACGGCGGTCGATCAGATCTCTCGAGCTTCGCCAGCATGTCTCGAAACGCGTACAACGCATCGTGGATGATCTGCGTACCCTCCGCGATGTTCCATCCCGTGAACGATAATCCCGGCCACATCCACGGTCCCGTGCACGGTGGATGAGGGCTCGGGATGGGTCGAGCAAGATCATACGCATGTCCGAAGATCGGAACACCCGCTGCGTAATGATCTCGAAACGCAAAGAGGTCGAGATATGAACTCCGGACGGAGGCCAGACGGCCGGCGAATCGTTCGGAATTGAGGCCCGGTGTATGCGAAGCTGCGTTCTTGTAATCTAGGTAAATGCAGAACGGGTCGCCGGCAATGTCATTGCCGCCCCCGGAGAAAAGAATCGCATCGGGCTTCCCATTGAGCCAGTTGTTCGTGTTGTTTAAAGCCTTGATCAGGCGCTTCTGTTTCTCGAGTCCCATCTCGTCCATCGTGGCATCCCCAAAGTGCGAGAGGTTCAAGATTCTCGGCGGCGGGCTCCCCATCTTTCTCAAGTGAGCGATGATGTCGGTATGCCGAATCGGTAATTCAACTTTATTTCCATTCAAGGGATAGTCGAACCACGAGTCTCCGTGGGCCAGGATCATTAGCGGGGGCTTCGCCTCCGGCCGGGCCGCCATCGCTGCGCGAAGTCGCACGATCTCGCGCTGGTGCGTACCTATACGATCAGAGATGTCGTGATCGATCGACTCGCGCAACTCGGCTTGAAGACGCGCGGCTTCCGGAAGTCGTGCGGCTAACGGTCTCGCCTTCGATTTCGCTACCGGCTTGCCGCCTCGAGGCGTCTTGGATTTCTTTTCGGGTTTGGTCGAATTCGCTGATCGCGAAGGCCGCTTCTTGGCTGCCATCTAGAATCCTCCCTGTTCTCACTGGACCGCGCCGGTGATTATCGTCCTCGCGCGCCCATTTGGCAGCGTTGGCGGTGGTCCGGTCACTCTTTGATTACACCAAAACCAATAGCATCCACCTCGATTACGCTAAAACCCCGGTTTTCTTGCAGCTCCTTCCAGGAATCGAACTTACGACCAATTGATTCCGACACGATGGGATTGTCGCTCTATTCAGCGGACATAATTCATTGAATTTCGAGGAAATATTGGTGGGCCGTGGGCGATTCGGACTGTCCCTCCGGCCCTAGTACGCATAAAACTCAAGTGATTTCGACTTTATGCGGATCATATAGGGAAGTTGGCAAGGAATTTCCCGGAAGCTTCGGGGGATACTTCGCCGGCCATGCCATCCCCTCTGCAAGGGCCGAAGTTCAACACGCCAGCTCGGCCGGCGCGCCGAGCGATTGACGGCCGCGCCGTCGTGACGCGATCCTGAAAACTCCTGCAACGGAGATATAACGCATGAATCAATTCGAACCACCAAACCCAATCGCCGCCTTTCTCGCCGATGTCTGGATCGACGCCGCGAGGCATTACGGCAACCCGATGACTTACGAGCAGGAACAGCTTGCACGGCAAGAGTGCGCTCGCTTCTCAGAGAGTCAGGGCTTTCCCGGAGATTTTTTCTGGCCGACGCGTCCGGGCGCCTACGATCCGCTGAGGCCAAGTCGCCTGTGTATCCCCGAAAGCTCACTGAACCAGCTCGGATTTTCCCCTATCCAAATCGGCAGCAGGACGCGAAAATAGGGGCTTAAGGACCCCCCGCATGCCCAAAGATCCAACCCGCCCGTCCTACCCTGTCATTAAACAGCTGTTTGCGCTGTCGGGAAACCAGTGTGCCTACCCCAAATGTACGACGGCCATGGTGGAGGGCGACAGCATCATCGGGGAGATTTGTCATATCCGTGCCGCCCGCCCGAATGGACCGCGCCATGACCCCGAGCAGAGTGCCGTCGCTCGCCATGCACACGACAATCTGATCTTGCTGTGCGGCAAGCATCATAAAGTCGTTGACGATGACCCCGAGGCATACACGGTGGAACGGCTGCTCAAGATGAGGGCGGATCATCCCAGCCGCGCCGCGGCCCTCCCGGTCGACGAGGTCGATCGTGGGGCGCGCCTGCTGACTAACCAATCTGTGACATCGGTCAATCAGTCAGGGGGCATCACGGCGCATACCGTGAACCAAACCTTCAATATGCTTGCGCCGCCTGCATCACGCGCCGATCGTCAGGCCGAACGAAACTCAATGATCAATCGGCTTCATCAATTTCATAACGAAAGGGTCGAGAAAATCGCGTCCGGGGAGGCGGCAGTGGAATTACTGGGTAATGGCGCCCTCATAGTGCACTTGCTGCCCTTCGGCGCACTGGACAACCGGCAAGCCTCCTCGTTCGATGAGATCTCTCGCAATCCAAATATGTTCACTCCGATGGGCGGCGGCGTGCACGACCATAAGATCAACTACGAGGGATTGCTCACCGGCTCCCACAACGATGGCTTGAGCAAACCGCAACGCGCCTACGTGATGGTGTTTCGCTCCACCGCAGTCGAGGCCGTGGCGTCCTCGCTGTATCGCGGGCGCGACGAGCGCTTTCTCATACTGCCGGACATTCAGAAAATGATCCTCAATGGCACGGTCCTTTACGCGAACGCGTTGGCTCACTTCGGCCTTGAATCGCCCATGGCGGTGTTCGTGACCCTCATTGATGTGCAGGGAAAGGAGCTGTTGCACCAGGCGATTGAGGGGGCTTTTTGGGAGGATCTTCCATCGGGCACGCTCACCCACGATCGACTCGCCTTCAGCGAGTGCGTGATCGATTCGCTGCCGATTGAGACCGAAGCCTGTGCGAAGGCGCTGAGGCCGATCTTCGACCATCTCGCCAATGCGGCTGGATTGGCCGCATCGCCGCTTTTCGATGCGGCCGGAAACTATACGGGTTCTTAAGGTCGGCTGGGCGTGCGGCCACCATCACCCCCCCGGGTTCCCGACCAGGGCTCTGCCATCGATTCCAACGCTGCAAGACTTATAATTGATGGCACGGCGCGCGGAGTCTCGCCAATACATTTTCATGAGGAAATTAAGGAAATTTATGAGTCGCATGGACGACGATCTTAAAATCCAGCAAGCCATCACCAACGGCGAGAACAATAAGCAGGCCATGGAGCTGATCCGCAATTGGTGCCGGCACGCCCGCGTCGTCAAGGTGGGCGGCACCGGCATGATTGAAATGCAAACCGGATTACCCATCGGGCATCATGTCATGGCGTGCGATCATGCCACTGCGCAGGGGATGGGCTGCTGGGACCTGCGAGACGCCGCGCTCGATTTCCACGATCGCAATTGCGTCGGATGCCCTCATCGAGTTCCGGTTGGATTCCCCAACTTATCTAGCCTTTTGAGCGAGCGCGACCAGGCGCGGCGACAAGCCGAAGAGGAAACCCGAGCACGCGCAGCGAGGGCGACTGCGGCTCGCAACGCGCGCCGTGGGGTGCGCCAAACACTGCGCACCAAACTCAATCCGGTATCGGCAACCATCATCGAACACCTGGAAGAACTCGACCAGGACGAGCGCTGCGATGCCGGCACCCGACTTCTAGGCCTCGCGCAGCTCGCGCCGGAGTCGTTCACACCCGAGGTCATCGAACATTGCTTTGGCATGCTCGAGCATCAGGAAGGCTGGTTCGACGATGCGGGTCTGCGCCTGCTTCACCAGTTGCGGGTAGATCCTGCGCGTCTCACCCGCTGTGCTCTGAAGAGCCTGGCACGACACTGGTCCTCCTCGATTGCATTCGAGATCATCGAAGGCAACGACACCCTGATCGATGCCGCACTGGTGGCCGATGCGCTTCCCGCGCTTGTTGGGCGCGCGAATCCCGAACGAGGCCTTGGCATGAGCGCGGAGCGTCGCTTGGAACCGGGCCCGCTGCTCGCGGTATATCGTACGCAGCCGAAGGCGACGGAAGTCGGCATCGGTCAGCTTCTCGATCGACGAGACCCGTATCTCGTGAGTGCTGGCGCACGCGCGATCGAAGTATTGGTTCGTGGCGATAAGAACATCGCCAGTCGCTTTGCGAGAACAGTCGCCGCCAAACTGGTGCGCGCCAAGCATCTCATTGATCGACGCGAAACCGGCTATGCCGGTGATGACGAGGTGATTCACCACCTGCAGAACGCCTTGGAGCTTGCATTACAGCAAAGCCCTACTGAGAGCGATGTGCTCGTGATGCAATTCATGGCGAGCGCCCCGCATGACGGCGAGGCGCGGGCGTATCGTGTTTACTGTCAATTGTTGCGCGACGAAGGGCGGGGCGAGGACCGGAACCCGGGTCCCGCCGCACGGATCGCGCTCAAGCGGCTGCTCGCTGCGGCGAGCGATTCGACAAACGAGGAGGTATTGCGCGAAATACAAAACGCCTTCTCCTATGTGCCGGATGAGCTTCAAGTGCTGGCTCGCGCGGAACTCACCGCGATCTTAGGCGCCGCCATCTTGCTCGATGACCGCATCCGTGCATTCGATGCCGAGCCTTCGCCCAAAACCGACTTTCTTGGCACCCTAGAGAGGCGCAATCGGCGGGAGACGTGGGTCAGCCTCCAAAGGAGCCTGGTCGAATGGGCCGCGAATGCCGCGGCCGACTAACCCTTGGCCACCGCGCAATATCTTGAAGTGTATGCGGGCATCCCCGAGGAACGGGACCTGATACGGAGCCGACTCATTGAAAATGCATACCGGCTCATGCAATCACCCGACGGTCTCCATGCCCTGCTGCCAACCCTGTATAGCTCGATGCTGGGAATATCAACCATGGTGCGAGCGGCCGCTGCCAAAACGCTGGGAAAGCTGTCGGAGCGGCGCCGAGAAGATGTGCCGGATCTCATGTATGAGGCTTATACCGCGATGCTGTCGGATCCGTATGTCATCGTGCACTCCGCGGCCGCAGAGGCGCTCTTCCGCATCGATCTGCCACCAGGCCTTCGCGCGCGCGCTCAAAACGCTATAGGCAGACTAGTTGACGGTTATGCCGTCAGCCGTCAAGACGACGGTCGCCTGCTGGAATTTATGGATCTGTATCTGCGGCGATTCGCCACCGAAGCGCAGTTGCAGGGCCAGTTGGGCACGTTCTTTGTCGCGCTGCTGGAGAAACTAAAGCCCGAACTGATTGCGGACAAGCTTCGCTCGCTGCGCCGTTTGCTGCGCCACGTTGAAGGCTTTGCCGACTTGGTCGTGAAAGTCTTGGCAGACCCGCAAATCACCGAATATCGCGAGGAGGATCTCATGAGGACACTCAACGATCTGCCCGTCGCCGCGATTCAAAAACTTCTACCGCAATTGGAGGCGATCGCCTCCGCAGCGCAAGGTCCTCGTAGCCTACCGGCGAATCTGGTGGAAACGCTGACGCGCACCGGCGCGTGGTCCGAGGCCGTGCGGATCAACGAGGCGATCTATGCCAAAATCCCCGACACCACAGAAAGACGGCCGCTGAAGCTCAGGGTGAACTTGGACCGGCTGGCGGCGAAATATGAGGAGGCCATCGCGCTCGGGCACCTCAACGCGCTACCCGCACTCGCCAGGGAATGGCGTGAAACCGAAGCACAAATCGAAATCGATCGGAAACAGCATGAAAAACGCCGCCGTCCTTTCCCAGACATTCCCGGCCCGCATTAGCGCGACCGAAGCGCTCATCGAGTCCGTCGCGACGCGTACGGATAATGCCTCCGAATTGCGCCAGGCCGCCGATGCGCTGGATCGCGTCGGGCCCTTGTATGGCCGCGCCTCCACGGCGGAAGTCTATGCCGCCTTTGCGGAGCTCTTAAGAACTGTGGCGCTCCTCATCGAGTGGCGCACCGCGATTCTGACGGCCCAAGCCGACACCGAGCGTTTTTTGCGCGCCGCGAAAGCACAGTACCAACTCTGGCTCACCGATTATGGCAAGGTCGAAGCCGCGGCAGCCTTGGTGCGCGCGAGCGCAGGCATCGACGCCGTTAAGTCGATTGAGGAGGTTGGAGCGGTTTGCGGCGCCATAGCGCGCACTCCGCTACCGCTCGGCGTATTTGCCGACGATTCTGGAGTGCCGCACTCCCGGGCGCAACAGGACTCGGAGAAGCAGGAGAAACCTGAGCCTTCGGAACTGGCGGTCGCTTTCCTGCGCTTCGTCATCGACGGCGTACCGGCGGCCGAGACGCATTTCCTCACCCCCGGCGAGGCGCACGATCTTGAGGTTGAAGTGCGCGTGTCGCGCTGGCCCGAGCAGGCGAACACACTGCGACTGACGCCCGTGACCATCGAACCGAGATCGAGCTACGACTTTCCTGATTTTACGTTTGCTCGACCGAGTGGCGATGCTCCCTTTCGCATGGAACAGCGCCAGCGGGCGATGCTGCGGGTGCCGCAGGGCCTGCAGGCCCGACCGTTTGAATTCAAATATGCCGCTGCCTTCGAACCCACGGGGCCTGAAGAGCCCGTCGTGGTCGGGCAACGGTCGCTGCGCATTGAGGGCATCGACATCCGACAGGCCGCCATGACGGGCTATCCCGGCATCGATGCCAAGATTCTGAAAGTCCGGGATCACTTAAGGTCTGAGGCGCTGATCAATGCCGCGGATCTAAACAACGTCTTAACGGTCTTGATCCCGCTCGCCAGCCTTGCGGCGCGCACACTGCAAGATGCGCTCTTCAAAGAGGCCACTGGCGAGGCGTACTTCCAAAGCGAAGTGCGTAACGAACTGCGGCGCATTCCGACCATTGCCTCAGAATTGGAGGAACATGCGCAGGCGGGGGGAGGGATCACCGACCTTTCGTTTTGTGGTATTCGGATCGAACTGAAATTCGAGCCAAAGAAGACCTTGGCCCTGGTCGATTGCACCGCGTTCGCCGAGCAAGCGGTGAGCTACGTGGTGGCGACTGGTAAGCGAGTCGGGATACTCTGCGTGCTCGACCACAGCCCGAAAGCTGCAGCCGCCTTCCCGGCGGACGCGGGAATTGACGTGCTGATCGTGAATCCAACGAAGCAGGCGCCTGTCTACATCGTCGTTGTCCTCATTCAAGGAAATCTCGCTCGGCCCAGCGACTTGTCGCGATAGCTGCGGCCCATTCACGAGAAGGAAGGTGTAAACCGGCGCGATGGTTGGACGCCGATCGGCATCGCAAGTGCTTGTAATCGCGACTACGGACGTGCGATCTCCTGGTCAATATTCGGCGCCGGTTTACAGGGTATACCGGGCTGGGAGCCGGTCAAACAGGCTTCCGCCACCGGTTCTGAAGTCAGCGTGAACGCGGACGGCGGCGGAATACCCTCAGCAAAATCCCGCTCTCCGAAGCGCTGAAGCGCGTTCATGCACTTGCTCCGCGGCGAGCCTCGCCGCTCTTACGGGCGCTGCTTCGAGTCGCGCAACCTGCGCCGCATGATGCAGTTTGCCGAACAATTCCTCGACTTCAGGATTGTGTCGCCGCTGACTACACAATTGAGCTGGTCGCACATCATCGAGGTGCTGCCGCTGAAAACTCCGGAAGCTCGCCTTTTCTACCTCGGCGAAGCGGCCACCCGGCAGCTCGGCAAGCGCGCACTGCGTCGAAACGGCCACGCATGCGCTCCGGCTCCTGCATGGGCATCAATCTCAACCTGGTGAGCAAGGCTAAGGTCGCACAGTAGGTCAAACTACTGAAATCACAAGATATTGATCTACATAGCTTTTAGCATTGACTAATGTCGGGTTTTTGCATACCATAATTGTCGGGTTTTTGTATAGGCCACACATGCGAGATCGAGCGACATTGCGCGACAAGGTCGAGGCGCGGATAGCGCGCCGGCGGGACGCTGTGTTCCTGACTCGTGAGTTCCGCGACCTGGGCGGCGAGGATCAGGTGCTGCGCGCCCTGCGCGAGCTTGTGCGCGAGAAGCGGCTGCTGCGGCTCGGCTATGGCGTTTATGGCCGGGCCTTTGTTTCCAGGCTGTCAGGAGCACCCGTTCTCGACAGCCCGAACGGCTTTGCCGGCGCCGCCCGCCAGGCTCTTACGAAGCTTGGCGTCGAATGGGAGCCGACGGTGGCCGAGCGAGACTACAACGAAGGCCGCTCGACGCAGGTGCCAGTCAATCCCGTCGTGCGCGTGAAGGGACGATTTTCGCGCCAGCTGCGATATGGAAATACGGAGCTGGTTCTTGAGCGCTGAAATTACGCTCCGAGACCTACTCGAAGTTCAGGCGTATTTCGGGTTGCCAAGCCCGGCGCTAGTCGAAAAGGATTTCCATGTCGTCAAAGCGCTTTCCGCGATCGCCACGGTCAATACGGCGCCGCTTGGGCTCGTATTCGGGGGCGGCACGGCGCTCGCCCGCGCCCACCAGCTGATCCGCCGAATGTCGGAGGACATCGACCTCAAGGTCACTGCCGAGAAGGAACCGTCGCGCGGCGAGCTGCGCCGGCTGCGCGAATTGGTGACGGCCGCCCTCCTTCGTGCCGGCTTCCAATTCGATCCGGACAATCCTGAACACCGCAGGATGGGCAACCAAAGCCGCTATACGGTTTACCATCTGCCCTACGAGCCGCTCGCTCGCGGGCAGGGGGTGCTGCGCCCCGAAATCAAAATAGAAGTCGCCGTTTGGCCGCTGTCGCGGCCCGCGGTTCAGTTGCCTGTCGCCTCGTTTGTATCGGAAGCTCTTCGGCAGCCGGCGGAAGTAGCAAACATCGGCTGTGTTTCGATCACACAAACCGCGGCGGAAAAATTCGTGGCGCTGACACGCAGGACGGCGGCCGAGCTGGCCGAAGCTGCCGGACCGCGTGATCCCACGTTGGCGCGTCATATCTATGACCTGCACATCATCCGCGATCACTTTGACGTCGCGGAGGTCTCGTCGCTCGCGCGCGAGGTCGTCCGGCAGGACGCCGAGGTGTTTGGAAATCAGTTTCCCGCCTATCGAGAGGATCCGGCCGCCGAAACCCGGCGCGCTATCGACGCCCTCGCCAGCAATCCGCGCTACGAGCAGCGCTACGCCGAGTTTCAGCGTGATATGGTCTATGGCGATCGGCCGACCTACAGGGACGCCATGCAAACAACTCTCGAAATTGCCCGGGGATTTAATG
>Ga0134126_10004336_pt1 | contig 17759 bp, 13 predicted proteins | sample KB31752_FD_96881 | JGI IMG/M metagenome (GOLD analysis project Ga0134126, IMG submission 96881) | Terrestrial soil microbial communities with excess Nitrogen fertilizer from Kellogg Biological Station, Michigan, USA - KB3-175-2 | ecosystem: Environmental > Terrestrial > Soil > Unclassified ...
AAGCACTTGTCCGGATTTCAATTCCGGAATGTCGGCGGACCCGCGCAATATCTTCACTGTCGGATAGTCCGAGCTTAGCTCCACATGCAGATTTTTCAACGGCACGGAGCCGGGATTCCAGAGGCGAATCGGCAGGTTCAGCGGTTTGCCCGGCATCAGGCGAAGATGGTCATGGGTCGTTAACGGCACCAAAATCGGCGGCTGCTCGGCATCGATTCCCTCGCCGGAAAAGGAAAATTCATGACCGCTGCAATCGGTCTTTAGGTGGAGTCTTCCCTGCGGATCGGCAACTATATTTTCCGTAGCTGTCCGATCATCCTTGAGGCTAAAATCGTACGTTTTGTAGGTTGCGCCACTTTGATACAGGCCTGCTGTCGTCACATTCAATTTTGTGCAGACAGCCGGCGGTCCATCGGGAGCCCATTGACGCGTCGTTACTCGCATCCCGGTTTGGCTGACATGCTGCAGGTAGATCATGGCTGGGCCTGCGATATCGGCCTGCACGCGATATCCCCACGCATCGAAGCGATCGAATGCACTCGCATAATCCCAGTGCGTCGGCGCGATGTCGAGCGCGTGATTTGCAAAGGCTCGCATGTGAAAGTCGAACGTCTCCGCAATGGAAGTTGCCCAGTGCCGATCGTATTCGTCCTGGCGAAATTCAAAATCGACCGACGGCGTCGCCGCAAAGGCCGCGCGCGTTTCTTCCGTGTACTGGCTGATGTAGTCTCCGCTGACGCGGATGAGTCGCACCGGGGTATGTTGGAAACTTAGGACGTAATCCTTCGGCCGCCACAGCGAACGCCGACCTTTTTCTCCTACATAAAATTCCGGGCCAGGATTGAACGCCGAACAACTGCCGATGATTTGCGGATATCGAGCGCTCAGGTAGAGGCTCATAAAGCCGCCCATGCTCAGGCCCGATGTAGCTCGATAGCGGCGGGATGTGAGTGTGCGATAGTTCGCGTCAATCGTGGCAACCTGTTCCAAAAAATATTTTCCGAAATCGATGTCTCCGCCAGACCGGCGAACATCGTACGGGGTGCCGTTATAAAATCCCTCGTAATAGCGTGCGATATACCCATCGACGCCGACCACAATCACAGAATGCGTCGCGACAAAACGGCAAATCTTCGGCACCGTATCCTGGCCGTGGTCATAGTCTTCGAGTGTGTAGCGATCGCTGTGGCCATGCAGGTAATAAATGACAGGATAGCGGGTGGAAACCATGTCGTAATTGGTCGGCAAAAAGATTCTGTAGTGTCGAGGCCCGCCGAACACCTTGGAATCAAATGTCTCGTCGCGAAACTCCGCCGTCCCCGCCGGACAATGCAGCACGGTGTCCGGAGAGGTCCTTTGCGCCTCAACATCAGCAGGGATGCCGGCTGTTTTCGGAGGCACGGTTTGTGCATGCAACGTCGCTTTTGGAAATCCAATGCAATTCAGACAGCACACAAGGACCGCAACCCCAAATGAAACCCGAGGCATTCTCCAAACAATCTTTCGACGAACATTGCGTCTGCGTTCCGCCGCATTTGCATCAGCTTCACCTGCGACCGCCTCGAAGCTGGAAGCCGCCAGAGAAGCTCCGGCAATGAGAATACATTCCCTGCGATCCATAGCTGTCCGGGTTAAGGGCGATCGCCACTTGCGGCGTTGTGGGTAGTGTAGCGCACGTATCCGACCCTTCATATTCAGCGATCACCCGCGAAGAACACCGAAGCGCCTCGCCGATTGTCTTCCCTCCTCTGCTAAAGAATGGCGTGGAGAATTCAGCCGCTTCGGGGTAGGATTTGCTCTAGACTGCACCGCATCGAAGGAGCCTATGTTGCTGAATACGGACCAAAACATCTATCTCGTCGTGCTCTGGGTCGCCTTGTCTATCACTTGTCTGGTTTTGTTGAATCGAATCTGGGCTCCCAGCCGGCGGCGAGTCCATAACGATGTGATTGGATGGCAAATCTCAATTATTGGAACGATCTATGCCGTGATGGTCGGTTTTATGTTATATGCCGTTTGGGCGAACTACCAGACGGCGGAGACCAATGCCAACAGCGAGGCAAACGCACTGATAAACCTGTATCGTTCCGCGGATGGCCTGCCTCAACCCGAGCGAGATCAGATTCAGCAGTCCTCACGAAACTATGCCAACGCTGTTATTACACGCGAATGGCCCGAGATGGATAGTTTGCACGTGCCTCATGCAGGCAAGGCTTTCGTCATGCAATTGTGGAAGGTCATGACTCACACTACCGCACAGAGCTATTCCGAGCAAGCCAGCCTGGAGCAGGCGATGCGACAACTGAGTACATTAACTGAGCATCGCCGTATCCGTATTCTGGAAAGCGAGACCCAAATGCCGACCATTCTATGGGCGGTTCTGGTTGCTGGCGGGGTGATTGTCATAGCGTCTTCATGTTTGATTGGCAGCGAAAATCTTGCTCTTCATTTTGTGTTGATTCTTGCGCTCAGTCTACTCATCTCGCTGGCGCTGGTTGCAATTGCGGACATTGATCAGTCGTTTCAGGGCGGGGTACATATCAGCCCAAAGGCATTTCTGAGAGCCCAGGATACGATGCAGCCCCCTGGGAGCCGAACGCAATAAAAGCGAACGTACAAAAGCCGCATCCCCGACGTGCGCGCTTCGGTTGCTGCGCTTGGCCAGCGGAACAGCTTCGGTTGGCTTCCGCCTTAGACAGGCGCGCCAAGAGTTTCAATTCTCTGAGATCGTGTGCATCGTCACGGCTGCCTGCTCGGACCGACAACAGAAATTCGCTCGAATTATGCAGGAAGTTTGGGTATCCGTTCGCGGAGCTCTTGCGGTAGACGCGCCTGAAGGGCTCGTGCCTGCTGGCTGAGATAGACCGGCGCCGGAGTGATGATGGCCACGATGATCCACGCCAGAAGCGAGATCAACAGACCCAGAATCGCCACCCGTTCCACGCTCACAACAAGCGACAATTGATACAATTGCAGGCTTAAAACCACCCAGTCGCGCAGCGGTTCAATATGGTTCAGAACTATCAGAGCCAAAATGAAAGCCCCGATCGCAAGAGTGGATATTGCGATTAAGAGCACGTCCACCGTGCGATGAATCCGCTGGCGTCCGTGGCAATGGTGACACTCAGTTAGATGTTGCTCGTAGTCGGTGCGCATTTCAGGGTATAGCCCGGAGATGTCATACCGCCATCCTGCAAGGATGTCCCCAACGGTGGGGTCGATACAACGAATTTTCCGCATAGTCTCCCGATTCCCTTAAAAGCAACCACTCTATGTTACGGGCTTGATTGTAACGTAATCGGTAAACAAATTACCGAAAAAACGTTACTACAGCGGCCTATAAGTGTATTGATTCCAATGGCTCGTTCTGGGATGCCAGCAGTACCTGGTTACCTAGCAACCCCATTTTACCTTGTAAAGCGCGCTCGGCACAGTTGCGGGCCAGAGCCGGGAGATTGTTGCTCTCAGAGATATGCGCCAGGATCACGTAGCGGGCTGCGCCGTCGTATTCGGACGTCAGATACTCTTCCAGGGCATCGTTGCCAAGATGGCCGACTCGGGAGAGGACGCGCTGCTTCACAATCCAGGGATAGGGTCCGTCGCGAAGCATGTCGGCATCATAGTTGGATTCGATGATCAGCAGATCGGCGCCGCGCAACTGCATGCGAACGTTGGGCGCCAGATAGCCCAGGTCGGTGGCAACGACGATGCGCAGTCCCTCCGCCCGCACGACAAACCCAACCGGATCTGCCGCGTCGTGCGGAATAGTAAACGGCGTCACATGAATATCGCCGATTTCGAAAGGAATGCCGGCTCGAAAGTGTTCGACGCAAGGTAGGTAAGCTGGATCGGAACTGGCCGGATCGCCGGACGGAATCAGCTCTTCCAGTTCAGGCTGCCGGGCGGCGTTCTCGTGAGAAGGACTCTCGGTGGCTTGCGACGTGACCGTGTTGATATGGCTGACCTGGGTCGGTTCTTGCCTTCCCTCTGCAGCAGCTAGCGATGGGAGTTCTTCAGAGGTTTCGCTCGGCGGTGAACCCGCAGCCGGATCGCTCTCTCCATAAGCGCCGGACGTCATCGACTCGGCGTATTGCTGGCGACGCATCTCCAGCCACTGATTCAGGCTCATCGTGGTGCGGGGGGTGATCCAGGCTTTCCACGCCGCGTGGGTTGCCTGCGTCGCATAGACGGGGACATTCCAACGGCGCGCCAGCACCGAGAGGCCCTGGACGTGATCCTGATGCTCATGGCTGATTAAAACCGCATCCAACTTCTCGGGGTCTTCCCCGCAGAAGCGCATGCGCTTGGCAATTTCTTTGCAACTGAATCCGGCATCCAACACGATGCGTGTGCGACTGGTAGAGACGACGGTGCAATTTCCTTTGGAGCCTGAGCCAAGAACTGTAACCCGAACCATGTTAAAAGAGTAACGCGTTTCAGCGTTGAAGCAAGTGTGAATTGCTGACCTAATTCGAAAAGCTGGATCGATTGTCGGAGAATAAAACGGCTCCAACAGAACGGATAAAATTGGACGATAGTTTAGCCCCTGATCTTTCTCAACCATAAAGAGGAGACGATTTACATGCAGATGCATTCCAAAAAGCTTGTTTCTTGTTTGTCCATGCTGTTGATTGCCAGCTTTCTTTTCTTGCTGCCACCTCCAACCGCCCGCGCACAAAAACGCGTCAGCGATAAAGACATGCAGCGAATGATGAAGAATTTGCGTTATGACACGAAATCTTTTCGTCCTATGTTCGACCACGCCGTAGACAAGAGCACGATTCGCAAAACCAGCCAGGCCAAGGATGCCAAAAACCTGGTCAAAACTTTTGAAAATCAAGTCAACGCCATGCAGAGTGCCTTCCAGAAAAATCCCACTGACGGCACAGCAGCCACCAACGCCGTAAATACCGCGGGACAGATCAATTCCCTGCTGCGAACCGTGAGCCTCGGGCCGGATGTGACGTCGCAATGGCAGAAAGTTCAAGAAGAACTTCATCCAATTGCCGCAAGTTTCGGGATAGAAGATAACTACAGGGAGTGATGCTCCGCATTGGAAGGCAGGGGGCGATTCTGTTTCCTGCCGTTCAACCGAAAAGCGCGGAATGTCGACAAAGGAAGGAGGAGGCAACCGCTGAGAAACTGTGGGATCAGATAGCGCCTGCAGTTCATACAGACGCAGCAATCAATAGTGATAGAAGCCCCGCCCGGACTTGCGCCCGAGCCAGCCCGCATCCACCATCCGGACCAGCAGAGGGCACGGGCGATATTTCGGGTCGCCGAAGCCCTCCTGCAGCACTCGCATGATATCCAGGCAAACATCCAGTCCGATAAAGTCCGCCAGCGTCAGCGGTCCCATCGGGTGTGCCATGCCTAGCTTGAATATCTCATCCACGGCTTCAGGCGTCGCGACGCCTTCCATCACAGCGTACATGGCTTCGTTCAGCAACGGCATGAGTACGCGGTTGGAGACGAATCCGGGCGCATCGTTTACCTCGACCGGTGTTTTCCCAAGCTTCACTGCCAGGTCGCGCACCTGATCGAAGGTCTCCTGACTGGTGGCCATGCCGCGAATCACTTCAACCAGCTTCATCATCGGAACAGGATTAAAGAAGTGCATGCCAATGACGCGATCAGGCCGGCTGGTCACGTTCGCCAGCTTCGTTACCGAAATGGAGGAGGTATTCGACGCAAGGATCACCTCTTTTCGAGTGATCCGTTCCAAGTCGGTAAAGATCGCTTTCTTGATTTCGAATTTCTCCGTCGCCGCTTCAATTACGAAGTCGCAGTCCGCCAGCCGTTCGCGATCGAGTACGCCGGTCACACGCGCCAGAGACGCCTGCGCGTCGTCGGCCGTGATCTTCCCTTTTGCGGCCTCGCGTTCCAGATTCCTGCGCAGCGTCTCCAGGCCGCGATCGAGAAAGCGCTGCTCGACTTCACACAACACGACGTGGTACCCACTGCGCGCGAATACATGCGCAATGCCATTGCCCATGGTTCCCGCACCAATCACGCCCGCCCTTTGAACTTCATTCACAGCTTGATTCCCCCACTAGCAATTTATTCTCGATCGCTTTTCTGCAACGGTTAAATGTTTATAACCAAAACAGAGGAGTGTAGCAGATTCGATTCTCCGCGGGTATTTTCCCGATCTAGAGCTGGACGACGATCCACGGATTCGTTCAGAATGATTTGCTTCTTGCGGGTCGCAACGCACCTTGTTATTCTCCACCTTAAATTGCACGACTTTCGCCTGGTCGCATCATTTTTCTGCATTCTTTCGAAGAGGATGGATATGAGTTTGCGCGCGGAGATCGGCACGGCCATATTGTTGCTGGGCTGGCTGCTTTCGATTTCGGTTTCGGTGATGCCGGCGCAACAGATTGAATGCCCTGTCCAGAAGCTGCCCATGGACCCGGCTGCCGTTGCCTTTCGACAAGGGGAATTCTCAAGGTCGTTCGAACTTTACTTCTCCGCCGCAAGAAACGATTCCCATGACATGCAAGCCATTGCCGGGCAGGTTCGCAGTTTGCTGCAGGAAGGTCAAATTAGCGAGGCCTCTCAGTTGGTGGAAAGCAGCCTTGCGCCGAATCCAGGAAGCGCGGAACTGCTCACCGCAATGGGGGAGATCCGCCTTCGCCAGGGAAGGCTGACAGATGCCGCCGACGCGTATCAAACCTCTCTGAAACTGGACCCATGCCTGGCGCGTACGCGGTACGACTGGTATCAGTTGCTATGGATTGAGTCGATGCGCGCCACCGGCTACCAGCAGTTGAAAACTGCGTATCAGTTGGCTCCCGACGATCCTGATATTCATCTGTCCTGGATTGAGCGGCTTCCGCTGCCACAGCGCATCCAGCAGATCGACGAGTATCTGAAGAATACGGCGGATATCCCTGCAAATCAGCAGCGCTCGTTGAAGGAGTATGTGGATCAACTTCGTGCGGCAGCCGCCACTAAGAATGGCGGCTGCCGCCTGGCTTCGCATTCGGTCAGGGAAACCTCATTGCCGTTGGAGGGACTAGCAACAGATATCTACCACCGCACCAATGGCATGGGTTTCGAAATCAACGTGAACCAAAAAGCCAATGCCGAACTGGAACTCGACACTGGTTTATCCGGGATTCTGCTGAATCGCGATACCGCGGAGAAAGCAGGCCTGGTCCCGGTGACGAGCGATACCATTTCCGGCCTTGGGGACCAGAAATCCATGAATGGATACTGGGCGTATGCGGACAATCTTCGGATCGGCTCGCTCGAATTCAAAGATTGTCTGGTGGAAGTGTCGAATACTCCTTCCGTTGTCGGCAAAGACGGTCTGATCGGCGCAGACGTTTTCGAAAATTATCATGTGAAGCTCGATTTCCCTGCGCACCAGATGACTCTCTCGCAGTTGCCTCCCATCCCCGGAGAACAAGCAGAGCACGGCGCTTCTCTGAATGCGAGCGGAGTCGGCAATGCGACGCCAGACGCAAGTTCTGCTGACCGGACACACGGACCGGCAACTCCACCTGCAGCCGTGCACTACGTCGACCGTTACATTGGCCCTGAAATGCAGCTATGGTCTCCGTTTGCGCGCGTGGGTCATCAAATCTTTATCAATGGCGAATTGAAAGATAAGAAACCGCGACTGTTTCTGCTGGACTCAGGATCGTCCGTCACCATTCTTTCGATTCCGGCGGCCGAGAGCGCGGGCAGTGTGCACTCCGACACGCAGGACAGCCTGACGGGCCTGAGCGGACGGGTTGCGAATCTTTATACCGAAGGTGGAGTCGATCTCGATTTCGCGCGCCTGCGGGCGCCTTTGAAAGATGTGCTCGTGATCAACATGGACGGCCTGAGTACCGAGTCCGGCGTGGAAGTTTCCGGCATTATCGGCTTGCAAACCCTGCGGTACCTGACGGTCGACATCGATTACCGCGATGGCTTAATCCACGTCGTCTACAACCCACAGGATGGAGACAGCACAGAACCAGGAGTTGCCAATTGACCGCGGGCGTTCGGATCGGATGAACTGAGCCGTACGGGTCACAAACCAACAGAAATTCTTGGGGCAATTCAGAACCGGATTCCACAAAACTAAGGTCGTCATTCTGAGGTCGCGGCGTCGACCGGAAATCTCTGTAGTTGAGAGAAAGGTCGATGCATGTTTTTCTTCGCTTCGCTCAGAATGACGACTTTTTTGACCATCGTGTCTGCTGATCCGCCTAGTGGCCGCTGGTTGTTCCAGTGGAGGCTTCCTGAGCAGTGTAGGAAATAATCTGCTTTAACGTGTTGTAGGGCACGCCTGTCACCGGCACCTCTCTCCCGTTTACGAACAGAGTGGGTGTCTGGTTCACCTCGAGATCCTTACCCAGCTTCACTGATGCAGCCACGGTACTGGCCGCGGCAGGAGTCGCGGAGCAAGTTGATACGGCCGAGGCATCCGCTCCAGCCTTGGTTGCAGCAGCCTTCAGGGTTCCGTCGGCATCCGTTTTCAAGTTCTCCTGGGTATCAAACACAGCCTGCACAAATTGGAAGAAAGCGGCGTTTCCCTTCTGCTGCGCAACGCACACTGCATATTCGGCGGCTTTTTCGGCTTCGGGGTGAATCGAGGTCAGCGGGAAAACCTGAAAAACAATGTGCGCGTTGGGAAAGTCGGTTGCCAGTTTGTCCATTATCGGCGCCGCAAGTTTGCAATCCGGGCATTGCAGGTCGGCAAACTCCACTAACGTCAGATTCTTCGAGCTGGCTCCGCGGTAGGGGCCAGTGGCGCGCGCTTCCAGCTTCTGCTGAGCATCGGCAAAGGGGCGAGCACCGAACGTAATGACACTGCTACCGGCAATGGCGTGGCGACCATCGGATGTGACAAAGAAAACCGTGGGTGCTGGGGTATGGCTAACTCCCTGCTCGCCGACGAGAATCGTGACCCTGGTAATCCCGGGAGCTTCTGTGGTCTGGATTCCAACCACCTCCCACACGCGATTGGGATCGTAGCCCCAAATCTGTTTCAGGAAGGAATTCACTTCCGCAGTGCTGGGAGAAGTCGCGTTAAAGTTCTTGGGATTGGCCGGCGGAAACTCCAGCTTCGCGGGAGGTCCAACCGTGTTCATGGGGAGAGGCGGAGCGGTTGGAGCTGCCTGCGATGCAGGTGCCTGCGCGGTCGGGGAGGTCGTCTGTTGTGCAATTGCCATCGCGCCACATGGAATGATCGTCAACGCGAGTGCTGACAATACTATCAACTTCATTTTCATTTATATCCCTCAAATTGTTAAATCAAATTGTTAAACCTGAACCTTGACCGCAATCGGAAATCTGCGGCCTACTCCAAACGATTTCTGCGTCACCTTCAATACCGGCGCCGCCTGTTGCCGCTTATATTCGCTGCGCTCCACCATGCGCAAGATGCTCCGCACCAATTCTATTTTCAGCGGAAGCGCACTCTCCTGCACGATCGCTTCTGCAGTCTCATAGCGCTCGACATATGCTTCCAGGATCGGATCGAGCACTTCATAGGGAGGCAGTGAATCTGTGTCCTGCTGCCCGGGACGCAATTCCGCCGAAGGTGGCTTGATCAATGTATTTTCCGGGATGATCTCCCGATCCCGATTGACGTACCTTGCGAGACGGTACACGCAGGTTTTGTAGACGTCTGCAATCACTGCCAAAGCTCCCACCATGTCTCCGTACAGGGTACAGTATCCGGTCGACATCTCCGACTTGTTGCCGGTTGTCAGCACCAGCGCGCCAAGCTTGTTTGAAAGCGCCATCAGCAGCGCGCCTCGAATTCGAGATTGAAGATTTTCTTCTGTTATGTCGGGCGGGTAGGTCTGGAGAATTGGCTGCAGTGCCTTCAAGTGCTGCTGAAAGGTATCGTTGATCGCAATCAGTTGCCATTGGATGCCGAGGTTCTGCGCCAACTGTTGTGCATCGTCGATTGAGCCTTGCGAAGAGTATTCGCTGGGCATGCCGACGCCGAGCACATTTTCCGCACCGAGGGCTTCGGTTGCAATCGCCGCCACTAACGCTGAGTCAATACCTCCGCTCAGTCCGACGATTGCTTTCGAGAAACCGCACTTGCGCACGTAGTCGCGCGTTCCCAGCACCAGCGCATCGTGAACAGCGGCATCTTCATCGTGTTTCGAAGATGGAATCGCGCGAGTTTGAGAGGAGAGATCGACGACCAGCAGATCTTCCTCGAAGGACCTCGCCTGTGCGATGGTATTGCCATCTCCATCCAGCATGAGGCTGCTGCCGTCGAAGATCAGCGTGTCATTGCCACCCACCTGGTTCACCATGGCGACGGGAACACGATGTCGACGCGCAATGGCCGCCAGCATGGCTCGACGCATCTCGCGCTTGTCGCGGTAGTACGGAGAGGCGGACAGATTCACGATCACAGTTGCGCCCTGGTGCATCAAAGTTTCGACCGGGTCCACCGGGTATAGGCGCTGCGACCAGAAATTCTTATCGTTCCACGCATCTTCGCAGATGGTGATGGCGATGCGTTCGCCGGCCATCTGATACAGAACCTGCTTCGCCGCCGGAGCGAAGTATCGCTGCTCATCAAAAACGTCATAGTACGGCAACAGCATCTTCGACTGAATAAATTCCACGCGACCATCGCGCAGCAACATTGCCGAGTTCATGACGCGTTTACCGGAATCTGAAGGCGCCGGGGTGGGACATCCGCAGAGAACGGCAATGGGATGATTGGCTGTGACCCGCTCGGCAACTTCCTCTATCGCCTGCTGGGCACGCGACAAGAAGGAAGATTTATCCAACAAATCCGCGGGCGGATAGCCGCATACGGCCATCTCCGGAAATACGACGAGGTCCGCACCCTGGCGCTGACTGGCCAGGCTTACCTCGACGATTTTGTGGACATTTCCGAGGAAATCTCCAATGGTTGGATTGATTTGTGCCAGGGCAAGCTTCACTGACCTAGTGTAACCAGCGAGAATGACAGAGACAAACGACGAGGATTGAGTCGCCCGAAGCCCAGCAGCAAGACTGGAGTGCGAAAGGAATTTGTCTAGGTCCCGGTTCCGCTCAGGACCACTCCAACGGTCCGGGTCATGATCTTCATATCGAGCCACAGACTCCAATTGTCGATGTATGCGGTGTCGAGTGAGATGTACTGATCAAAGGATGGATCTTGACGGGCCTGCACCTGCCAAAGTCCAGTGATGCCGGGCAGAACTTCAAGGCGGCGCAGGTGACGCAGTTCATATAAACGAACTTCGCCCGCCAGCGGAGGACGCGGCCCAACGACGCTCATGTGACCTGCGAGAACGTTGACGAACTGAGGCAGTTCATCCAGCGAGTACTTGCGCAAAATCTGACCGATTCGCGTTACGCGCGGGTCCCCGGTCATCTTGAACAGCACGCCGTCGCGCTCGTTCTTGTGGTTGAACTGCTCCTGTAGAGAATCTGCATTCACCACCATGGTGCGAAACTTCCAGCAGCGGAAGGTGCGGCCTTTTCTGCCGATACGTTCTGCTCCATAAAAGATTGGACCGGGAGAATCCAGTTGGATGGCGATGATGGTGAGGAAAATCAGCGGGCTGAGAACGATCAACGCCAGTAATGAAACGAAAATATCGAGGCAGCGCTTCATCAACAACCCAGCCACCGGGATGTGATGACGGTGGAGCGGCATGGTGGGAAATTGTCCGACATATTCAATCGGCGCGCTCCAAGCCAGGCCGTCGTACAGATCGGGCACGACACGCACATCGACGCCCCAGACGCTAGCTTGGGCAATCAAGCGTTTGACAACGCCTCGCTCGCAAGGTCCAGTCACAAAGATTTCATCGATGAAGTGGCGGCGAATCAGATCGCCCAGTTCCGGCAAATTTCCCAGAATTTCCATGGGCTGCTCGTCGCCCCGCGATTCCGGATAGAGATTGCCGAACTCCGTACCTTCGGGCGAAATCTGCACAAATCCCTTAAAGGTGAAACCGAGATGGCGAATGCGCTGTAAATGGCTGCGAATCGCGATTCCTAGAGAGCCAGTTCCTATCACCAGAACATTCTTGGTATCCAGGCCTTTTTCATAGCGTTTATACAGTGTGAGACGCCAAACGGCTCGCCGCAGGCAAAGAAACAGCGTAGTTCCAATCAGCGTCGCGATGACAACGGCGCGAGAGATGGCGTTGGCACGCCCGAAGTACAGGGCGCCAGCCAGGATCAAGCTGGCCGTAAAGCAGGTTTGCACCGTTAACCGCTGTTCGCGCAAACCACTAAACGCCTGCAATGGACCATAGAGGCCCTGGGCTCGGCTAACCAGAATCAGAATCAGCGAAAACCCTGCCAGGTAAAGCAGCAGGGACGAAGGATTTGCTGCCAATGGCGCGCGACTATCGAAGTAGGAAAGGAAGTTGGCCCTGCGGAAGTGCGTCGCAAGAGCGGCAGCTACCACGACGGTAAGAGTGTCAATTGCCATCCACAGCAGAGTCACTGTGCGGGAGGGGCTGCGGCCAGCGGGGCCGATTCCGCCCACCCGGGGGCGCAATTCGACAAAGTTATCCGCACTTCGAGCCGGAAACCAATGACTTAAATCAGGGGAAGCCATTCTGTGTCTTCTCTACTTGCGTTTGTGAGTCGTCACAACAGGCAGATGGAAAGCGAAACGAAATCAGAGAGTGTTAGACAGGCAGAGCCATCTTAGCAGTGGTCACTTGCCCGATTGCAAACTGACAGTTAAAAAATTGGTGTTCAAAAGAATTATTATCGATTCAACAAAAGATAACGAGTTTTCTATTGCGAACTTCTACATCTAGCGGCTTTCAACTTGGATGCCGTCTAGTCGGCAACGGTAACCCATAGGTTTCCGGACTGGTCTTTCCACGATGGTAGATGTTCGCGTGTCAGATTGCAATGAAATTGCGTTACCATCCAGCACGAAGGTACCCCACCCCAAACCTCAATGGGAACTGCCTAGGGCAAAGGCTCTATTTCCATAATGCGGGATTGGGCAGCGTGCGCTCATCGAGGTGCAGAAACTCCTGTAGAACCGGGTCCGTTGTTTGCCGAAATTGCTGCACCGACCCAAAAAACCTCGCCTTCCCCTCGTGCAAAAACAAAACCCGGTCGGCCAGCTTTTCTGCAATTTGCATATCATGGGTCACCACGATGCTGGTTAGCCGAAGTTGTACTTTTACTTTCTGGATCAGGTTTCCCATCAGGTGCGCCATAAGCGGGTCAACCATGGTGGTGGGCTCGTCGTAGAGGATCGCCTCTGGCTGCGCCGCCAGGGCTCGTCCAATGGCCACCGCTCGCCGCATGCCGGTGGAAAGGTCCGATGGCAGGCCCTGCGCCATTTCACTCACGCCGACCATCCCCAGCAATCCGTTCACGATCTGGTCGATCTGGTCATCGCTCAACTCGCCACGCTGCCGCAAAGGAAACGCGACATTTTCAAACACAGTCAGCGAGTCGAACAATGCGCCGCTTTGAAAGACCATCGTTACATGGCGCCTGATCGACTGCATCTGCTCTTCATTGAAGCCGGTGACGTCTTCTCCCTCGACAATAATGCGACCGGAATCGGGCTTGAGAAATCCCATGATAATTTCCAGCGATACCGACTTGCCGACGCCGCTGCGCCCGATAATGCAAAGAGTTTCCCCAGGCAGCACGAAGAAGCTGACATCATCCAGCACGACGTTGTCGCCGAACCGTTTGCAGACATGTTCGAAGGCGATGAAGGGCTGAGTTTGCGTGGATGTGCGTTCTGCCATTCCTTTGAAGATAGCCGAAGTTACGGTGATTTGCTGGCGAGAATTACCGGGAGCGGAGCTGGCGCGCCTGCTGCCATTCCTCCGGAGTATTGATGTTGAGGAACCATTCGCCGGGATTCGGCGCCGACGGCTGTGCAGCCGCGAAAGCTCTCGCATCCCACATCTCGATGCAGAGCTCTCTGGGCGAGAATTGCAGGTCCAGGCTGGGTGCGACCTGATCGCACGCCTCCTGCAATGCTGTCATCACCTTGAACTTCCCTGCTTCAAGTGCCGTTTGAAGCCCTCTCAGCAGTACACGATGATAGAGCCCACAGAGCGGCTGCGGCAATCCGTCCAGATGCGGAAGGATGCATGCGACCCTTTGCGGAGAAGATGCGGGCGAAATGACGCTCGATTTCTCGTTGAGCGCGGTCGCCGCAAGCGCTCGCAGCACCTCCACTGGAAGAAGAGGCAGATCAACTGCCAGCATCAGGTTCCAGTCCGTTGTCGAAGATTCCAACGCGGCCACAATTCCACCCAGTGGACCGCTGCTCGACCGCGCGTCCGAAATGATAGCTCCAGGGAACGGCAAGTCGTTGCGGTTGGCGCAGACAGATACCGTGGTGCAAACCATTTCAAGGCGAGCGATGGAGTGATGCAGCAGGGTCTCTCCTCTGCCATCCTGGGAGGTCTCTGGAGGCCATGGCAACATAGCCTTATCGCGACCGAGTCGCGAACTGCGGCCTCCTGCAAGAACAAATCCTGAGATTTCCGTGGGAATGGCCATCTTAAGAGTCCCAGACTCGCTACTTCTGCCCGCCCAGTTTCTCGAAGAAGCGAATCAGCGATTCAATGCCGCGGTGAAAATTGGCAATGCAGAATTTTTCGTTGGGAGCATGCAGGTTGTCATCCGGCAGTCCAAAACCCATCATGACCGACGGAATCTTCAGGCTGCGCTCGAAGTCGCCGACGATTGGAATGGACCCGCCGGAGCGGATGAAGACGGTGTCCTTCTTGAAGACTTCGTGCAAGGCAGCCGTGGCAGCTTTCACGTATGGATTGTCCACGCCAATCACGATCGCATCGCCGGAGTGAATCAGTCGAACATCGAGCTTGATTCCCCCAGGACATAGGGATTCCACGTATTTCTTATATAGGCCAAAAACCTTGTGAGGCTCCATGTCCGGAACCAATCGCAGCGACACCTTGGCTGCGGCCTTGGCTGGAATCACCGTCTTCGCGCCTTCGCCAGTAAAGCCGCCAGGCATGCCATGAATTTCGAGTGTAGGACGGGCCCAGAGCCGCTCCAGAACGGAATATTCCTCTTCGCCGGTCAGAGCAGACGAGCCAACTTCTTTCTTCTGAAACTCGGCTTCATCGAAAGGCAGCGACTTCCAGGCCTTCAGCTCGGCGGCGGAGGGCGCTACCACATCGTCATAGATGCCCGGGATCAGGATATGTCCGTTAGCATCCTTCAGCTTCGACAGAACCTCGCACAACGCAAAAAATGGATTGGGTGCAGCGCCTCCGTACATGCCGGAATGCAGGTCGGTCGCCGCACCGCGAGCCGCGATTTCGGTGTAGATCATACCGCGCAGTCCAACGCAGAGCGTGGGTAGATCCGGCGCGAACATTTCCGTGTCGGAGATCAATGCAAAATCGGCGCGCAGGCGTTCGGGATGCTCACGGACAAACTGAGCAATTCCCTCGCCCCCGACTTCCTCTTCGCCTTCAAGGATGATGCGAATATTCACCGGCAGCTTGCCGTCGTGCGCGTGCAACATGCTTTCAAGCGCCTTGACGTGCATGTACATCTGACCTTTGTCGTCGACGGCACCACGGGCATAGATGTTGCCGTTGCGCTCCGCCGGCTCAAACGGCGGTGTCGTCCATTCTTCCAACGGATCGGGCGGTTGCACATCGTAGTGTCCGTAGCAAAGGCAGGTCGCCTTTCCTTTGGCATGCAGCCAGTCCGCGTAGACCAGCGGATGACCGCCGGTTTCAATCACCTCCACATGTTCCATCCCGATACGGTTGAGTTCTGCGGCCAAAACTTCAGCAGCATGGCGAACGTCGCCTCGATGTTCCGGCAACGTGGAAATGGATGGAATTCGCAGCAAATCTTTCAATTCATCGAGAAATCGGTTCTGGTTCTGGCGTGCGAATTGCAGAGCTTCTGTCGGCATAAACATTCCTCGGAATGTCAGACGTGCATGGTGAAGGGTAGTTCAATATCGAGCCATGGATGGATCCACAACCCGGGCCCAGTCTTCAATTCCACCGGCTAGCGATTGCGCTTGCTCAAATCCCTGCTCGCGCAGCCAAAGCGTCACACTCAGAGAGCGCACCCCGTGATGGCAATACACGACGATGTGCGCGTCCGGATCCAGTTCCTGATGTGCTCTGGATGGTATCTCTCCCATGGGAATATGGCGAGCCCGGGGCAGGCGACACAGCTCTGCCTCCCACGATTCACGCACGTCCAATAAGCAAAACGATCCTTCGCCGCAATCGGAGGCGGACTGTTTCAGTTTTTCCTGAAGCTCTGGAAGGGAGATTTCGTGATCCATATGAGACTTCAGAATACATGGCGGCGGCGTTTCCTGTGCAGCCTGCGGCAACGAGCGCTAATCCGCGCACCATGGTACAAACAGGACAGGAAATGCCAATCATTATGAGTCAAAGAGTACTAATTGTCGAAGACGAACCCAATGCCCGCATGGGATTGGCGGAACTTGTTTCTGGATGGGGATATGCCACGGAAGTGGCGGAAGACGGAGTGGAAGCCCTGGAACGCATCCAGGACTGGCACCCCACAATCCTGGTCTCTGATTTGAAAATGCCGCGCATGGATGGCCTGACGTTGCTGTCCCGCCTGGCGAAACTGCAGGACAAACTGGCTGTCATCATGCTGACTGCACAGGGCAGCATTGAAAGCGCTGTGGAATCGATGAAGATGGGCGCCTTCGACTACATCCAGAAGCCCATCGATCCGATTCGACTGAAGCGGTTGCTGGCAAGCGCCGGCTCGCAACAACAGGCAGAGCGGGAAATCGAAAGTGTTCGCCGCAAGGTGCAGGAAACCGGGGTACTTGGCTCCCTGGTGGGAAAATCCGCTCCCATGCAGAGCATATTTCGCCTGATTGAGCGGATTGCCCCGAATAACGTTTCTGTCCTGATCACGGGCGAGAGCGGCACCGGCAAAGAAGTTGTAGCACGCACCCTGCACGAGCTGAGCGGTCGCAGCAGCAAGCCGTTCATCGCCGTAAATTGTGCCGCCATTCCGGAGACGTTGATTGAAAGCGAGATCTTCGGACATGAACGGGGCGCATTCACCGGAGCCGTGGAACGTCGCGCCGGCTGTTTTGAGCTGGCCGAAGAAGGCACGCTACTGTTGGACGAGATTGGCGAAATGCCCATCGCTACCCAGGCCAAGCTGTTGCGCGTTTTGGAGGATCGCACGCTGCGACGGTTGGGCAGCAAGGTGGAAACGCAGATTAATGTGCGGGTGCTGGCGGCAACCAATAAAGATCCCGCAACCGCGATCGCAGATGGTCATTTGCGCAACGACCTGTTCTACCGGCTGAATGTCTTCAATATCGACATGCCACCGCTTCGCGGGCACCGCGAAGATATTCCGCTGATAGCGGATTTCATGGTTCGCACCATGAATGAACGGCATGGCTGCCAGGTGAGTGGGATTGAACCCGACCTGCTGCGTGAATTCGAGTCGTACGATTGGCCAGGAAATGTTCGCGAGTTGCGCAACGTGCTGGAAAGGGCGGTAGTGTTGTGCGGCAGCGGCGTACTGAGCCACCAGCACCTGCCGCCAGGTTTCGGCGTGGCCCAAGCTTCCCCTGTCGTCGACTCCGACCAGGTGCAGATGCCAGTCGGAACCACGGTGGACGAAGCAGAGAAGCGACTGATTCTGCGCACATTGGAGTCCACTGGAAATAACAAGACGCGTGCTGCGGAAATTCTTGGAATCAGCCTGAAAACACTGCACAATAAACTGAAGGAATACGGAAGTTCGACGGAGAGCAGTGATTAGGGCAT
>Ga0134126_10004337_pt1 | contig 17757 bp, 14 predicted proteins | sample KB31752_FD_96881 | JGI IMG/M metagenome (GOLD analysis project Ga0134126, IMG submission 96881) | Terrestrial soil microbial communities with excess Nitrogen fertilizer from Kellogg Biological Station, Michigan, USA - KB3-175-2 | ecosystem: Environmental > Terrestrial > Soil > Unclassified ...
CTACAACAATGCGGTGGCGCTATCCGAATATATGCGCAAGAGAATGCCGCGCAAACGTACGACTGGGTGAGGGATCGCCATGAAACACATTGCATCAGGATTGCTGCTGGTCGCGGTGTCAGTCATTGTCGGTGTCGCACAGGCATTCACATTGACCAGCCCGCAGATCAAGCCGAACGGCACGGTTCCATTGCAACAGGTCTATACCCGATGCGGCGGCGGCAATACCTCGCCGCAACTGGAGTGGCGCAATCCGCCGGCGGGAACAAAAAGTTTCGCGGTGAGCGTGTTCGACCCGGACGCACCGGGCGGTTTCTGGCACTGGGTCGCGTTCAACATCGATGTCGGTGCGCATGGACTCAATCCGGGCGCCGGCACGCCGCACAGCGGCAATGCGCCGGGCGACACGGTGCAACTGGAAAACGGTTTCGATCAGCACGGATATTCCGGCCCCTGTCCACCGCCGGGCAAGCCGCACCACTACGTTTTCACCGCGTATGCGCTGGACGTGCCGGTGCTGCCGGTCAGCGCGGCGGCCGGTGCGAATGATGCGATCAAGGCGATCCGCAAGCACGCGATCGCAACGGCCAGCTTTACGGCCCGGTATGGGCGATGAAGCATTGGTTACCGTGACCCCGGGCCTGTCCCCGGCGGAAGCGAGACAAGCGCGCGGCGCGCGGCAGGTGAAGGCTCGCATTGAAGCTTTCCGCTGCCGATATTTGGTGCGCCTTTTTCGGATCGCGGGAATGTTGACGCTGCTTTGGGTACTCTCATTTCCGATCCAGGCGATCGCCGCAGTACCGCCCACGATTTTCGCCGCTGCCAGCCTCAAACCCGCGCTGGACGATCTCGCCGCCCGCGGCATGCTCGGCCAACCCGCGCCACGCCTGGTGTACGCGGCTTCCTCCGCGCTGGCGCGACAGGTCGAACAAGGCGCGCCGGCGGACGTATTTATTTCCGCCGACGAGGCCTGGATGGATGATGTCGCCGCGCACGGTACGATCGCACCCGGCACGCGTCGCGATCTACTTGGCAACGCGCTGGTGTTGATCGCGCCGCGCGGTTCGAACGTGCGCGTTGATCTCGCGCAAGTGCAATCGCTGCTGAAAGCATTGGGATCTGAGCGGCTAGCGATCGCATTGCCCAAAGCCGTGCCGGCCGGGCGCTATGCAAGTGAATCGCTGCATGCATTGCGGCTATGGGACGCACTGCAATCGAAACTGGCGCTGAGTCGCGACGTAAGGGCGGCATTGGAACTGGTCGCAATGGCCGAATGCCCGCTCGGCATCGTCTATCGTTCGGATGCCACCTCCGATCCGCGTGTGCGCGTGGTCGCGATTTTCCCGCCATCGAGCCACACGCCGATCGCGTATCCGATGGCGGTGGTGCGCGGCCGTGACAACGCGGCGAATCGCGCACTGCTGGATGCGCTGCGCTCGCCGCAGGCGCAGGCGATCTTCAGACGCTACGGGTTCGACGCGCCGCCGCCCCGACAAGGGCCACAAAGAAAGGACGCCAGGAGACGTGGATGAGCGCGAGTCAGCCGGGCCACGTTGCGGCTCACGGGCAGGCCGCATCTGTTTTTATTTGAATTCTTGGCGGTCATTCGCGGGCTGTATGCTTTGCCAGCTTGCGTTGAAGCGCCCATTCGAATGCCTCTGCTCAATCACGACGAAATCGTTGCGCTGCTGCTGAGCCTGAAAGTCGCCGCGGTCGCGGTCGCCTGCGCATTGCCGGCGGCGATGTTGTGCGCATGGCTGCTGGCGCGTCGGCGCTTTCCCGGCAAGCCGGTATTCGAGGCGGCGCTGCTGCTGCCGCTGATCCTGCCGCCGGTGGTGACCGGTTACGTGCTGCTGGAATGGTTCGGCCACCAAGGCGCGATCGGCCGCGTGCTGGATGCGCTGCATCTTTCGATCGCGTTCCGCTGGACGGGCGCCGCGCTCGCCGCCGGCGTGATGGCGTTTCCGTTGCTGGTCGTGGCCTTGCGCTCGGCGTTCGAATCGGTGGATCGTCGCCTCGAACAGGCCGCGGCGACCCTGGGCGCGGGCGGCTGGCGGATTTTCTTCGGCATCACCTTGCCGCTTTCGCTGCGGGGACTGGTCGCGGGTTTGGCGCTCGCGTTCGCGCGCGCATTCGGCGAATTCGGCGCGACGATCACTTTCGTTTCCTCGATCCCCGGCCAGACACGTACGCTACCGATCGCGCTATACGAATTGCTTGAAACACCCGGCGGCGAAAGCGGCGCGCTGCGATTGACCTGGGTCGCGGTGGGCGTGGCGCTGATCGCCACGCTGGGTGCGGCACTGCTGCTGCGCAGCGGGCCGCGCGCGGAGCTCGACGCATGATCCAGCTCGACTTCACGTTGCAACGCGGTGAATTCGCACTGCAACTTTCGCTGCGTAGTGAAGCGCGTGCGTTGGCGCTGTTCGGCGACTCCGGTTGCGGCAAGACATCCACGCTGCACGCGATCGCGGGACTGCTGAAACCCGCGCGCGGCCGGATCGTGCTGGATGATCGCGTCCTTTTCGATGTGCACGCGGAAGTTGATTTGCCCGTTGCGCAACGACGACTGGGCGTGGTGTTCCAGGACGTGCGACTGTTTCCGCATTTGTCGGTGCGCGAAAACCTGCGTTATGGCGCGGCGCGCGCGGATGCCGCGCATTTCGATGCCGCCGTGCAATTGCTCGGCTTGAGCGCGCTGCTGAAACGCAAGCCGGATCGGCTTTCCGGCGGGCAAGCGCGACGCGTGGCCATCGGCCGCGCACTGTTATGCGAACCGACGGCCTTGTTGCTGGACGAACCCTTGTCCAACCTGCATCGTGAAGCGCGCGCCGAGGTGCTGGAGCACCTGCGCGGCTTGAAGCGCGAGCTGGCGCTCACCACGATCCTGGTCAGCCATCAGGCCGATGAGGTGCGCGCGCTGGCGGATGCGGTGGCATTGCTGGACGACGGGCGCCTGCGTGCCGTGCTCCCGATCGCAGAGTTCGCGCGCGGGCAGGGCGCTTCAAACGCGCGCGCGAGCGTCGCGTCGCGGTAAAGTGGGAAGCAGACATTGCTCGTCAAGGTGAGGCTTGGCCCGGCCCGCGCCGGGATGACGGGTCGAACGCGCAGAGGTGATTCGATGAAACTTGCAAAGTCTTCGCGATTGGTTTTTTCGCTCATCGCAGTTTTGCTGTCGGCCGGCTGTGGCATGGGCACCAAGCTGCAGCCGCCCGCCGCCAGCATCCAGCAATTGCAGGTGCTGCCCAACGGCCAGTGGCAACTCACGCTGCGGATCCAGAACTACAGCTACGACACCGGCATGCACGTGTACGCGCTGGATGCGGATTTCATCCTCGCGGGCAAGCGTGCCGGACATGTCGCGGTTTCGCCGGCGCTGGACATCCCGGCGATGAGCGCCGATATCGCCAATGCGACGATCGCGCCGAATAGCGAGGCGCGCACCGCGCTGACCCACGCCAAAGGCAATGCGGTCGCCTACGAATTGAAAGGCAGCTTGAGTATCGGCAAGGGCGAGAATGGCAAGTCACAGCCATTCGATCTGGATGGCAAGGGATATTTGTCGCCGGTGCCGGGCGTGGCGAACACGTGGAGATAAGCACAAATCATGACCACCCACTACACCGCCCCGCTCGCTGACGTGCGTTTTGCACTCTACGACGTGCTGCAAGTCGAGAAGCTGTTCGCGCACCTTCCCGGTTGCGAAGCGCTCAATCGCGAACTGATGGACGCGGTGCTGGAGGAAGCCGCGAAGTTTTCGCAAGCCGTGCTTGCGCCGCTCAACCAGCCTGGCGATCAACAAGGCTGCAGTTTCGACAAGAACACCGCGAGCGTCACCACGCCGGAGGGTTTCAAGCGCGCGTACCAGCAATTCGTCGAAGGCGGTTGGGCCGGATTGACCGCGCCGGAAGCGTCCGGCGGACAAGGCCTGCCGGAAACCATCGGCGCGCCGGTCAAGGAGTTCATCGATTCGGCCAACCTCGCCTGGGGCACTTATCCGCTGCTCTCGCATGGCGCGATCGAAGCGTTGCGCGTGATCGGCGAGGACTGGCAGCGCGAGGTTTTCCTGAAACCCATCGTCGCCGGCACCTGGACCGGCACGATGTGCCTGACCGAAGCGCATTGCGGCTCCGACCTCGGCCTGCTGAAGACGCGCGCCGAGCCGAATGCGGACGGCTCTTGCGCAATCACCGGCACCAAGATCTTCATTACCGCCGGCGAACACGATTTCACCGACAACATCGTGCACCTGGTGCTGGCGCGCTTGCCCGGCGCACCGGCCGGCGTGAAAGGCATCTCGCTGTTCATCGTGCCGAAGTTCAAGGTGGATCGCGAAGGCCATGTGGGCGAGCGCAACGCAGTGCGCTGCGGCGCAATCGAGCACAAGATGGGGCTGAAGGGCTCGGCCACCTGCGTGATGAATTTCGATGGCGCGCAGGGCTGGCTGATCGGCGAACCCAATCGCGGCTTGAACGCGATGTTCGTGATGATGAATACCGCGCGGCTGGCGGTGGGTTTGCAGGGCCTGGCCCTGAGCGAACGCGCGTACCAGAACGCGTTGGGTTACGCGCGCGAACGCTTGCAGATGCGCGCGCTTTCGGGCGCGAAGTTCCCCGACAAACCCGCCGACCCGCTGATCGTGCACGGCGACGTGCGCCGCATGCTGCTGACGCAAAAGAGCTTGATCGAAGGCGGTCGCGCGCTCGGGCTGTACGCCGCCACCCTGGTGGATATCCAGCATCGCAGCAAAGAAGACGACGCGCGCGTGCAGGCCGAAACCCTGCTTTCGTTCCTGACGCCGATCGTCAAGGCGATGCTGACCGAAAACGCTATCGAGTGCACCAACCTCGCATTGCAGATCTATGGTGGCCACGGCTACATCGCCGAACACGGCATGGAGCAGTACGTGCGCGATGCGCGCATTACCACGATCTATGAAGGCACCACGCAGATCCAGGCGCTGGACCTGCTCGGCCGCAAGATCTTCCAGCAACAAGGAGCGGGTCTGAAATTGTTCCTGGAAGAGATCGCCGCGTTCTGCTCGCGGCACGCGAGCGACGAGTCGTTGAAAGAGTTTGTGGTGCCGCTGGCGGCAATCGCCGGGGAATGGGCCGATATCACGCAAACAATCGGCAAGCGTGCGATGGCGAACCCCGACGAGATCGGCGCGGCGGCGGTGGATTATCTGTTCTACTCCGGCTACGTCGCGCTCGCGTATTTCTGGGCGCGCAGCGTCGCAGCGGCCGATTCCTCATCGCACAATCAAGATTTCAAACAGGCAAAGCGGTTGACCGCGCGCTTTTACTTCGCGCGCATCCTGCCGCGGGCAAGCGCACATCGCGCGGCAGTCGAGGCGAGCGCGGAAAGCCTGTTCGCGATGGCGGACGCGCTGTTTGATTGATTCAGCGCACCTTCGGCACTCGTCATCATTCCAGAGCCATCGTGGATTTCATCGGCAATGGAACATGGAATCCCGATATTGATTACCTCGATCGATTGAAGATGGATTCCGGGTTCGGCCCCACGGGCCGCACCGGAATGAAGAAAATGGGGATGTCATGCCAACCATGCGCAAGGGAGAAACGAAAGTCCGACCCGCCCACGCCGGCGATGACGCGTTCGTCCTTTCGCTGGTGGAACGCTTTGTCTCTTTCGAATTGCCGAAATGGCGCAAACGATCGGATTGCGCAGGCGGTATTCGTCGCGACATCAAACGCGCGCTGGACGAACCGCCGCCGGGCGAAGCGCTGTTCATCGCCGAAGACGAAAGCGGCGAGCGCGTCGGCTTTTTGCGATTGCAGAAAACCCGCGATTTCTTTTCCGGCAGGTCCAATTGCCATATTTCCGATTTGGCCGTGGCACATGGACACGATGGGCAAGGCGTCGGCCGCGCCCTGCTCAACCACGCGCAAGCCTGGGCGAAGAAGAAGAAGCAGCGTTGCAGCTTGATCACCCTGGCGGTGTTCCCCGGCAACGCACGCGCACGCGCGCTGTACGAGCGCGCGGGTTTCGGCCCCGACCTGCTGCGGATGGCCAAACCGCTGTAAGGCGGGCAATAACCCGCCTGCTTGCCGGAAGCATGCAGGCGGGGCATCACCTACCCTGCTTTCATGTTGTCATTCCGTGGAAGTGTGACTCCGTTCACATTCTGTTACATTCATCCGCCGATCCAGCGGCGCCCGCCAAGGCAGCGACGGGCCGTTCTCCTTTGAACGGTGAGGCTTCGTATGCCGGAATCGTCGTCCCCTTCAGGGTTCGCCTACCGCGCCTTCCTGAGCTACAGCCACGCAGATAGCGCTTGGTGCGACTGGCTGCACAAGGCGCTGGAAACCTGGCACGTACCCTCGCGCCTGGTCGGCAAGCAAACCGCCCATGGAATCATCCCGCGCAAGCTCGCGCCGATTTTCCGCGACCGCGACGAACTTCCCAGCGCACACGATCTCAACAACAAGGTCGCCGCGGCGCTCGCGCAATCGGAAAGCCTGATCGTGATCTGCTCGCCGGCTTCGGCCGCGTCGCGTTGGGTCAACGAAGAAGTGCTGGCGTACAAGCGGCTGGGCCGCGCCGAGCGCATCTTCTGCTTGATCGTGGACGGCGAACCGAATGCCAGCGAGCTGGCCGGCCGCGAAGCGGAAGAATGTTTCTGCCCCGCCTTGCGTTTTCAACTGGATGACAACGGGCAGCCCACGCACGAACGCACCGAGCCGATCGCCGCCGACGCGCGCGCCGGCAAAGACGGGAAAAGCAACGCCAAGCTGAAACTGATCGCCGGCATGCTGGACGTCGGCTTCGACGCGCTGAAACAACGCGAACTGCAACGTCGCAACCGGCGCATGACCGCGATCGCGGCGCTGGCGATGATCGTGATGCTGGTGACCAGCGTACTCGCCGTGTATGCGTTGATCTCGCGTCACGATGCCGTGATCGCTCAACGCCAGGCGGTTGTTGCGCAGCAGGCCGCCGAGCGCCGGCAGAAGCAGGCCGAGGGCCTGGTCGGTTTCATGTTGGGCGATTTGAACGACAAACTCTCGCAGGTCAATCGCCTCGACATCCTGGAAGCGGTCGACGACAAGGCCATGGCCTACTTCCAGTCGCTACCAGGGTCCGATGTCACCACCGAAGCGCTGGTGCAGCGCGCCAAGGCTCTGGAACGCATCGGCAGCGTGCGGCTTGATCAAGGCCATCTGCCGGCCGCACTGGATTCCTACCAAGCCGCGCTCAAGTTGATATCCGCTCAGGCACAAGCTTCACCCAAAGACATGGAGATACAGCTTGCCTATGCAGAAAATATTTCGTTCATCGGAACCACGCACTGGTACCAAGGCAACCTTGAAGCGGCGGAACGCGATTTCGAGTCGTCGGAATCCATTCTGTCGCGCGCGCAAGCGATCCACGCCGCTGATCCTGAGCTTCTGTTCCAGAAACAAATTATCGAGAACAATCTCGGCCATATCCTCGAGTCACGCGGAAATTTCAGTGGAGCGCTGGTGGCCTATCAGCGGGCATTGGCTCTGGCAAAGGAACTGGTAGCGATCAAGCCGGACAACACCGAATGGGTTCAGAATCTCGGAGGAGCACACAACAACCTCGGCAAGCTGGCGCTTACGCGCGGCGATCTGGCCACGGCTATTGCGGAATACGCGGCCGACGATCGGATCGAGACGGCCTTGAGCGCGCGCGACCCGCGCAACAACGACCAGCGCCAGAATGTTTTCAGGGTCCGGGCGATCCTTGGCAGGACGCTTGCCTTGGCAGGGCAAACTAGTAACGCAATTCAAGATTTTCGCGCGGCAATTGCAATTGCGGAGCAATTGAATCAGCAGTCCCCTCCGGTTGCGTCAGTTCGGGAAAACTCGGCGTTGTACAAGATGCAGTTGAGCCGACTTCTGCGGCTTACAGGCAGCCTGGCAGGCGCCACCCAACTGACCGACGATTCCCTGGCGACATTCGCGACACTCACCCACCAGGACCCGTCCAATAGCTCCCTGCAGCGTGAATTCGCGGAAGCATTAACGGAACAGGCGGCGCAATCGCTAGCCGCGGACAAGCGCGTCGCAGCCTTCGCCCAAGTGCGCAGCGCCTTGAGCATTCTCGATCCCGCCTTGGCGAAGCAGTCAGAGGATCGCGCGGTGCTGCTCGCGACCATGGGTGCCCGATTGTTGCTCGCTTCCATGGCCAGTAGTGCCGATGCGCAACGGCTGCGCGAGGGTTGTCTGGCAGCCATCGCCGGGGTGAAGAGCGGCGCAGGCGATCCGCGCCTGCTGGCATTGAGAGTCTCGGCATTGCTCGGACTCGGCAGGCAGGCCGAAGCGCAACCCGTCCTCGCCACGTTGCAGCAAAGCGGCTACTTCGACCCGGCACTCGTGCAGGAACTGAAAGAGGCACACATCACCTATTCGCCCAACGCGCTGATCCGACAGCGTCCGCGGACGGGCATTTCTGGAGATGAGCGCAAGGATGCTTCACGAAATTAGTTCCCGGAAACCCATCCAATCAGCAAGGAGAAGCTCCATGAGTTCCATCACTCTCACCAGCAGCGTCACTCTCAGCGGCAGCAGCGGCCTCGACGTGCATGATCACGGTGCACCGATTCCGGTGCCAGCCGAAACCGATGCAACCAATCTGATCTGGGAATTGACCGGCACAGCGGCGCAAGGCTCGTTCAATGCCATGAATGCAACGAACCCCGGCTTTGCCTGGGTGGACACTCCCCCGAGCGGGATTTTCGGCACTCCTACGCTCGGCGCCAATGGCAACCAGATCACAATCACCGACAACCACATCAACAGCAACTCGGGCGGATCGTGGCGATACAAGCTGTGCGCAACGGTGAACGGCCAACCATATTCGACGACGGCGTCCGTGTCGCCGCGGGGGACAACCGACAACCCAACAATCAAAAACAACTGAAATCGGGAACGCGGCATGCGACAACGAATCTCGTTTCACCGCTGTTGCACCGTGGCAATTCCGCCGCATTCCATTGCAGAAAAACGACGATGGCCCCGGAACGACAGCCAGCACTAGCCGCACATTCACTCAGGAGATCGCCATGACAAGCCACGGAACCCAGAACACTCCACAGGAGCCCCTTCGCGACCGTGAAGAGAGGAACGAGAGAGTCGAGAGCGACCTAAATACGGACGAAGAAGCCGCACAAACGACAAACCCTTCTACCGATACAACTACAAACCCATCGATCAAAAACACCTGATCCCATGCGAGCCGACACATGACGCCTCTCGTCATCGGCGTCACCAGCCATCGCAATATTCCCGCACGCGAGATCGAAGCCATTCGCGCTCGCGTGCGGGATTTGTTTGCGCGGCTGCAACACGAGTTTCCGCATTCGCCGTTGATCGTGCTTTCCGCGCTGGCCGAAGGCGGCGATCAACTGGTGGCGGAAGAAGCTTTGCGCAGCGGCGCGCGGCTGATCGCACCGCTGCCGTTGCCGCGCGATCTTTACGAACGCGACTTCACCGATGCGGCGACGCGCGAAAATTTCAGTGCGCTGTGCGCACGGGCGCAGGTGATTCAACTTCCGCTGCTGCCCGGCCACACCTCGCAGGGAATCGAGCGGCATGGTGTCGAGCGCGATCGCCAATACGCGCAGGCGGGCGTGTTCATCGCGCGGCACTGTCACCTGCTGCTGGCGATCTGGGATGGCAAGCGTTCGGATCTGCTCGGTGGCACCGCGCAAGTGGTGCAGTATTACCTGAGCGGTGCGATGCCGGGGCTGATCGAACGCCGGCGCGGCGCGCGCCGCTATCTGTTCGGCAGCGGCGACGAGCGGCTGGTGTGCCACATCGTCTGTTCGCGCGATGCGGCCGATCGCGCGCCGGAGCCGCCCTTGCAGGTGGGCCAGGTGTTGTGGCGCACCGCCAACGAAATATCCGCGCCGGATGCGGCGATGCCGTCGCCGTTTCGCGCGGTGTTTGCGCATGCGGACGCATTCAATGCGGATGCCGCGAAATACCACGGGCAGATCGCGGCTGCCGATGGGCAGGATGTCGGCGCGACAACTACAGGCCGCACGGAAGAACGCCTGCCCTCGATCGCGCTATTGTTCCGCGCCGCCGACTGGCTGGCGGTGCATTTCCAGAAGCGCGTGTTGCTGGCGATGCGGATTACCTACACCGTGGCGGCGCTGATGGGCATTGCCTTCGCGGTGTACGACAACCTGACCGCGCAGGGCGGCATGATCTACGCGTTCCTGCTGCTGTTCGTGGCCGGCATCATCATCAGCACCTTGGCGAAACGGCGCGGCTGGCATCGCAAATATCTGGATTACCGCGCGCTGGCGGAAGGTTTGCGCGTCCAGGGTTACTGGCATCGCGCCGGCATTTCGTTGACCGGCGATCTCGAATTCGCGCACGACAACCTGTTGCAGAAACAGGACATTGAACTGGGCTGGACGCGCAATGTGATGCGCAGCGCGGGGTTGGACGACACCACGCCGCAGAATGCCGGCACGCTGCGCGAAGTGATCCATGAGTGGGTAGGTGACAACCCGCAAGACGGCCAGCTCGGTTATTACCGACGCAAGACCGCGCAACGCGAACGCACCCACCGACTCACCGAGGCGATCGGCGCGACCAGCCTGTACGTGGGCATCGGCATCAGCGTCGTGCTGGCCGCGCTCGCTTATCGCCTCTCTGCGGACGCCAAGAATGATCTGATCGTGATCATGGCGGTGTTTTCCGTTGCGGCCGCGGTGCGCGAGGCATACGCCTACCGCAAGGCCGACAAGGAACTGATCAAGCAATACCGTTTCATGCAGCGGATCTTCGCCGATGCGCGCGCCGCGCTGGATCACGCGCAGGATGCCGACGAGCGGCGTGACATTCTGCGGGCCCTGGGCGAAGCCGCGCTGGCCGAGCACGCCGAATGGGCGATGATGCACCGCCAGCGGCCGCTGGAGCATGGGCGAATGTGAGTGGCTTTTCCCTTTGCCCAGGAGAAGCGGGCTTCGGCTACCGCATCCGAACCGATTTGTTCTATGCTCGGCCGGTCATGGACTCGCACACAACCCTCGCCGAGCACGACGCACCCGCATCCGGCGTCATCGCCAACATCCACTGCACCCGCGTGCTGTCGCTGGATGCAGGCGGGCGCATCCTCGACTGGATCAGTTGGCAGGATGCCGCATGCCTCTACGTGCGCGAAGCAGTGGCCTGGACGCTGGGTGACCCCTGTCTCACCATTCATGGCGGTTTTCGCAATGACGGCGAGCAAAGCACGCTGGCGCTGCATCCGATCGTCGCCAGCCGCGGGCACTGCCGCGCACACGCGGTGGATCCCTCGCCGGCGCTCACCAACGCCGCGCTGTTCGCCCGCGATCGTCACATCTGCCTTTACTGCGGCACGCATTACGGTCGCGGTGAATTGACCCGCGATCACGTGGTGCCGCTGTCGCGCGGTGGTCGTGACATCTGGGTGAACGTGGTCACCGCCTGCCTGCACTGCAACATCAAAAAGGGCGGCCGCACGCCGCAGCAAGCCGCCATGCCGTTGCTGGCGGTGCCGTATCGCCCCAGTTGGGTGGAACACCTGATCCTCTCAAACCGCAACATTCTCGCCGACCAGATGGAGTTTCTGGTGCATCATTTGCCCAGGAAGCGGCGCGTGAGTTGATGTTGTGGCGTGCGCTCCGCGCACGCGTCGATCATGCGCAAGCACATGCCATCTGCCTGCCGCCCTTCGGTTGCGCGAGCGCGCGTTGTAGCATGCGTCGTTTTGCCGCTGCGCTTTTAGCGCGCCGCAGGGAGAGCCCGTGAATCAGCCTGACCGCCCGCCCGAGCACGAGAGCGTGCGCACCGAAGGTTCGACCGACGCGCTGCCGGTCGCTCCGGCCTTGGGGCTGGCGCTGGATGCCGCGCGCATGCCGCGCAAATCGACGCTGGTGGATCGACGCGTCCTGTTGATCACCGCGCTGGCGGTGCTGATCGGCGCCGCGGCCGCAGCGGTGGCCCAGTTGCTGACCGGCCTGATCGGGCTGGTCACCAATATTTCTTTTTACGGACGCTGGTCGGCGGCGTTCTCTTCGCCGGCGGACAATCACCTCGGCGCCTGGGTGATCGTGGTGCCTGCGATCGGCGGAGTGCTGGTCGGCGTGATGGCGCGCTGGGGATCATCGGCGATCCGCGGCCACGGGATTCCCGAGGCCATGGAGCAGGTGCTGCTCAACGAATCGAAGATCGCGCCGCGCATCACCTTCCTGAAGCCGATTTCGTCGGCGATCGCGATCGGCACCGGCGGCCCGTTCGGCGCGGAAGGCCCGATCATCGCAACCGGCGGCGCGCTCGGTTCGTTCCTCGGCCAGTTGCTGCGGGTCACCGCGCATGAGCGCAAGGTTTTGCTGTCCGCCGGCGCAGCGGCCGGCATGGCCGCGGTGTTCGGCGCGCCGGTGTCGGCGTTGGTGCTGGCGGTGGAATTGCTGTTGTTCGAATTGCGGCCACGTTCGCTGATTCCCGTCGCGCTGGCAACCTTCACCGCCACGGGCGTGCGTTACGCGGCCTACGGATCGGCCGCGGTGTTCGCGATGCCGGATGTGGCAGAACCCGGTGGTCGCGCACTCGCCTGCTATGTCGCGCTTGGCGCACTGGTGGGTTTGCTGAGCGTCGGGGTGACGCGGCTGGTGTACGACGTCGAGGATGCGTTCGAGAAATTGCCGATCCACTGGATGTGGTGGCCGGCGATCGGCGGCTTGTTCGTCGGCCTGATCGGCTGGTTCGCGCCGCACACGCTGGGCGTGGGCTACGACAACATTGAAAACATCGTCGCGGGGCACTTCGGCGTCAAGGTGTTGATCGCCTTGTGCCTGCTTAAATTCCTGTCGTGGGTAATCGCGCTGGGCAGCGGCACCTCGGGCGGCACCTTGGCGCCGCTGTTCACCATCGGCGGTGCGCTGGGCGCGCTGATCGGCCTGGGGCTTGCGGCGATCGCGCCGAGCTTTGGCGTGGATCCGCGCATCGCCGCATTGGTCGGCATGGCTTCGATTTTTGCCGGCGCGTCGCGCGCGTTGCTCACTTCGATCGTGTTCGCGTTCGAGACCACGCGCCAACCGGTCGGGCTGCTGCCACTGCTCGGCGGCTGCACTGCGGCGTATCTGATTTCCGCGCTGATCATGCGCAACACCATCATGACCGAGAAAATCGCGCGCCGCGGCGTGCGCGTGCCGACCGAATACGCGGCGGATTTCCTGGAGCAGATTTCGGTCGGCGCGGCCTGTACCCGCGACGTGCGCAGCTTGCGCACCTCCGATGAACTGGGGGAAGTGCGGCACTGGCTCAATTCCGGCAAGATCGAAGCGCAGCATCAGGGCTTCCCGGTACTGGACGACAACGGTCGCGTGCGCGGCGTGATTACCCGCCGCGACCTGCTGTATCCCGACCTGCCCGGCTTGAAACGCATCGGTGAAATGCTGAAGCGGCCGCCGATCGTCGTCGGCGAGGAACACTCGCTACGTGAAGCGGCCGACCACATGGTGGCGGAAAACGTCGGCAGGCTGATCGTAGTCGCGAGCGACGATGAATCGCGCATGGTCGGCATTCTTACCCGCGGCGATCTGCTTTCCGCGCACGCGCGGCGTTTGCGCGAAGCGCGCGACGCCGGGCGGCATATCCGCATTCGGCAAACATTGAAGCGCAGGTTTGGCGCGAAACCCTGATGGGAAGTACTTTGCTCTCCGACTACCGTGCAGCGTCCTTGTCATGCTTTCGCCCTTGCCCTGCCCGCTTTCGCATCCAACAATACGCGAATGATCGATTCCACCCGCTATCCCCTGCTCTCGCTGATTGACTCGCCCGCCGATCTCAAGCGGCTGCGCGAAGGGCAGTTGCCCGCGCTGGCGGAGGAACTGCGCGCGTACCTGATCGAATCCGTCGCAAGCGTCGGCGGGCATTTCGGCGCGGGCCTGGGCGTGGTGGAACTCACCGTCGCGCTGCAATATCTCTACGACACGCCGCGCGATCGCATCGTCTGGGACGTGGGTCATCAGGGTTATCCGCACAAGATTCTCACCGGGCGTCGCGATGCGATCACCACCATCAAGCAGAAGGATGGCTTGGCGCCCTTCCTGAAGCGCGGCGAGAGCGAGTACGACGTATTCGGCGTCGGGCATTCCTCGACTTCGATTTCCGCTGCGCTGGGCATGGCGATCGCCGCGCAGCGTTCGGGCGATGACCGCAAGATCGTCGCCGTGATCGGCGATGGCGCAATGACCGCCGGCATGGCGTTTGAAGCGCTGAATCACGGTGGCGATATCGAAGCGGACCTGCTGGTGGTCCTGAACGACAACGGCATGTCCATTTCCGAGAACGTCGGTGCCACCACCAAGATGCTGGCGCGGTTGATGGCGAGCCGTCGCTTGAATTTGTGGCGGGAGCGCACCAAGCGTGCGCTGAAGCCGCGCTCTTTGTTGTGGCGATTCTTCCGGCGCTGGGAAGAACACGCGAAAGGGATGTTCGTGCCGAGCACGCTGTTCGAGGAACTCGGCTTTCACTACACCGGCCCGATCGATGGCCACGATCTGCCGTCGCTGCTGCATTCATTGCGCACGGTGAAACAACTGCGTGGCCCGCAACTGCTGCACGTGATCACCACCAAGGGCAAAGGCTACGCACCGGCGGAAGCCGCGCAGATCGAATACCACGCGGTGGGCCCATTTGATCCGCAACAGGGCGTGGTCAAGAGGCCTTCCGCCGCGCCGAAGAAAATCACCTACACGGAAGTGTTCGGCGACTGGCTGTGTGACATGGCCGCGGCGGATTCGCGTCTGTACGGGATCACCCCGGCGATGCGCGAAGGCTCTGGGCTGGTGCGCTTCTCGAAGGAGTTCCCGCAGCGCTATTTCGATGTCGCGATCGCGGAGCAACACGCGGTCACGCTCGCAGCCGGCATGGCGTGCGAAGGCGCGCATCCGGTAGTCGCGATCTACTCGACCTTTTTGCAGCGCGCCTACGATCAACTGGTGCACGACGTAGCATTGCAGAATCTTCCCGTCCTGTTCGCGATCGACCGCGCCGGCGTGGTCGGCCCGGACGGCCCCACCCACGCGGGCAGTTTTGATCTCACCTTTCTGCGCTGCCTTCCCCACATGCTGGTGATGGCGCCGGCCGACGAGAACGAATGCCGGCAGATGCTGACCACCGGCTTCCGTTATGACGGGCCCGCTGCGGTGCGCTATCCGCGCGGCAGCGGCCCGGGTGCCGCAGTGGAAAAAGAATTGACGGCGCTGCCGATCGGCAAGGCGCAAGTGCGGCGGCGCGGACGCGGGCTGGCGCTGCTTGCGTTTGGAAGCACGGTCGCGCCTGCGGAGGTGGTCGGTGCAGATCTGGATGCCAGCGTCGTCAACATGCGCTTCGTGAAACCGCTGGACGAAGCATTGATTCTGGAGATGGCGCGCGCGCACGCGGCGATCGTCACGCTTGAGGAAAACGCGGTTGCCGGCGGCGCGGGTTCCGGCGTGGCCGAACTGCTTGCGTCACATGGCACCGAAGTGCCCGTGCTGCATCTCGGCTTGCCGGATGCCTTCCTCGAACACGGCAGCCGCGAGGAATTGCTCGCCAGCGCAGGGCTGGATGTCGACGGCATTCGTGCTGCGATCTTGAAGCGATTCCCGCGGTTTGCACCGGGGGCGGCGGCGCTTCGCAGCGCGGTCTGATCGCGGGCCCCCGCCGCCCGGATCGATCAGGTGCCTGCAAGCAGGCTCCTACAAAGCCGCTGCGTAGGAGCCTGCTTGCAGGCGACCGGCGCAAGGCGCCGGCTTTTTTCATCCGCCCTCTATTTGCCCGGCGATGCCTCGCCCGTCCACTGCTTCAACCATCCGATCACGGTGTCATGCCAGAGCACGCTGTTCTGCGGCTTGGCGACCCAGTGGCTCTCGTCCGGGAAATACAGCAACTCGCTGGGGATGCCGCGCCGCTGCAACGCGGTGAACGCGCCCAGCCCCTGGGTTTCCGGAATGCGGTAGTCGTGGCCGGAATGCACGATCAGCATTGGCACGCGCCAATCCTTGACGTGATCGAGCGGATTGAATTTCTCGTAGTTCTCCGGGTGCTCGAATTGCGTACCGCCGTTTTCGTGTTCTTCGAACCACAGCTCGTCGGTCGCGTAATACATCATGCGCGTGTCAAAGACGCCATCGTGATCCACCAGGCACTTCCACGGCTGGTTCCACACCCCTGCGATCCAGTAGGTCATGTAGCCGCCGTAACTCGCCCCCAACGCGCAGGCTTGCGAGCCGTCGAGGAAAGAATAGTTGTCGAGCGCGGCGGCCCATCCCTTCTTCAGGTCTTCGAGGGGCGCGCCGCCCCAGTCACCGGAAATCGCATCGGTGAATTTCTGGCCGTAGCCGGTGGAACCGTGGAAGTTGATTGCCACGACTGCGAAACCCGCGCCGGCGTAGGTTTCCGGATTCCAGCGATAGTGGAATTCATTCAGCCATTCGCCCTGCGGGCCGCCGTGGATCAGGAACGCAACTGGATACTTCCGGCCGGCCTTGTAACCCACGGGCTTCATCACATAGCCCTGCACCTCGTCGCCGTGCGCACCCTTGAAGGTGAACCATTGCGCATCGCCAAATTGGATGTCGGCGAGGCGATCGGCATTGAAATGGGTGACCTGTGAGACACCACCACCATGCGCGTCCATTTCATACAGATCGGTCGGATGCTGGAAATCCTCGCGCGCGGCGACGACGCGATTACCCGCAACGTCGTAGCCGGCGACGGTGCCATCGCCGAACAGTTGCGTCGCCTTGCCGCTGGCGATGTCGATCGCGAACAACGGATGCGTGCCCGCGTCGTCGGCGGTCGCATACAACGTCTTGCCATCGGCTGACAAAGAGAGCCCGCCCGGCGAACGATCCCACTCCGGATCGATCTCGTGTTTTGCGCCGGTGGCGAGATCCATCGACATGATCGCGAAGCGGTCGGCCTCGAACCCCGGCGTCTTCATGGCCAGGTAATAGAGCGTCTTGCCGTCATTCGATGGCAACGGCGCGGCATCCCAAGCCTTGTTGTCGGCGGTGAGATCGCGCGGCGCCGACGAGCCGTCCGCCGGCACGGAGTAGATATCGAAATTGGTGGACCACGGTTCCGTGCTACCTGCGATGCGTACGTCGAAGTAAACGGTCTTGCCGTCCGGCGAGAAGTGGTACTCACCTTCGTCGCCAAAGGGTTTGCTCGGCACGTCGCCGTCAATTCCGCGCGTCAGCCGCACGGGTTGCGCAGCACCCTTCAGCGGCATGATGAAAAGTTGCGAGCGGCGGTGATCCGACCAGGTGTCCCAGTGCCGCACGAACAGGCGATGGTAGATGCGCCCGGTGGCTTTGTCTTTTTTCTGCGCATCCAGCCGCTCTTTCGTGCAGGCCAGATCGCTGCAATCCTCGAACACCTGCGCTGAAAACAGCAGCGAAGCTCCGTCCGGCGAGATGCGGTAATTATCCACGTCCACCGGCAGGCGCGTGACCTGGTGCGGCTTGCCGCCGGCAGTCGGGATCGCCCACAGTTGCGTGCTGTCGTTGCGCGTCGCCAGGAAATAAAGCGTCTTGCCATCCGGCGAGAAGCGCCCGCTGCTCGCGTTCCATTTCGGATCGGTGAGCCGTTGCGGCTTGGCGTCGGGTTTGTCCAGCGACAAAACCCACACGCTGTTCACTCCCTTGTTGGCGGCATAGTCGGTACTGCGCACGCCGAAGGCGACCCGTCCGCCGTCCGGCGCGAGATGTGGATCGGATACGCGATCCATCATCACCAG
>Ga0134126_10004338_pt1 | contig 17756 bp, 15 predicted proteins | sample KB31752_FD_96881 | JGI IMG/M metagenome (GOLD analysis project Ga0134126, IMG submission 96881) | Terrestrial soil microbial communities with excess Nitrogen fertilizer from Kellogg Biological Station, Michigan, USA - KB3-175-2 | ecosystem: Environmental > Terrestrial > Soil > Unclassified ...
AGGGGGAGAGGGCTTTTCTTCCCCCTCTCCCTCTGGGAGAGGGCCGGGGTGAGGGGTAGCCCGAGCGCATGAACTTCTCCGCCCCCTTCATCGCCCGTCCCGTCGCGACCATCCTGCTCGCCATCGGCCTGCTGCTCGCCGGCGCCGTCGCCTACCGCTTCCTGCCGGTCTCCGCGCTGCCCAGCGTCGACATCCCGACCATCGTTGTCATGGCGAGCCGGCCGGGGGCCGATTCCGAGACCATGGCGAACTCAATCGCCGCACCGCTCGAACGCCGGCTCTGCGAGATTTCCGGGGTGACGGAAATCACCTCGACGAGCTCGATCGGCTCGACCGCCATCGTCGTGCAGTTCGACTACAGCCGCGACATCGACGGCGCCGCGCATGACGTGCAGGCGGCGATCAACGCCGCCACCGTCGATCTGCCGTCCGACCTGCCGACGCGGCCCTATTACCGCAAGATCAACCCCGCCGACGCGCCGATCCTCACCCTCGCGCTGACCTCCGCGACGCTGTCGGCAGCGCAGATCTACGACGCGGCGGACACCATCCTGGCGCAACGCCTGTCGCAGGTGGAGGGCGTCTCGCAGGTGACGGTGAACGGTGCCGAGAAGCCCGCCGTGCGCGTGCAGCTCGATCCGGTGCGCCTGGCAGCGGCCGGGCTCGCCGCACAGGATGTCTACACCGCGATCCGCGGCGCCAACGTGCTGGAGCCGACCGGAGGCTTCCAGGGCGACACAACGGCGGAAACCATCGGCATCAACGGTCAGATCTCGCAAGCCGAGGACTACGCGCCCCTGGTGCTGAAATCGAGCAACGGCGTGGTGGTGCGGCTGTCCGACGTGGCCAACGTGAAGAACGGCGTGGCGAACTCGCGCCTCGCGGCGTGGAACGGCAAGCAGCCGGCCATCCTGCTCAACGTCACCAAGGTCGCGGGTGCCAACGTCATCGACACGGTGGACCGGGTGCAGGCGCTGCTGCCGCAGCTGCTCTCCTGGATGCCGCCCGACATCAATCTGACGGTGATCGCCGACCGCACCACGACCATCCGCGCCAGCGTGGAGGACGTGCAGTACACGCTGCTCATCACCATCGCGCTCGTGCTGCTCGTGGTGCTGGTGTTCATGCGCCGGCTGATGCCCACGCTGGCCGCCGCCGTCACGGTGCCGCTGTCGATTTGCGGCACGCTCGCCGGCATGTGGTTCCTCGGCTACTCGCTCGACAATTTTTCCCTCATGGCGCTGACCATCTCGGTGGGCTTCGTGGTGGACGACGCGATCGTGATGATCGAGAATATCCACCGCCATCGCGAGAAGGGCCTGCCACCGCTGCAGGCGGCGCTGGTCGGGGCGCGGCAGATCGGCTTCACGGTGATGTCGATCAGCATTTCCCTGGTCGCCGTGTTCATCCCGCTGATCTTCATGGGCGGCATTCTGGGAAAGCTGTTCCACGAATTCGCGATGACCTTGACCATCGCGATCGCCGTCTCGGCGGTGGTGTCGCTGACCCTCACGCCGATGATCTGCGGGCGGTTCATCAAACCAGGCGCGATGGAGGCGCCGGGGTATTCACGGCGCTTCCCTGCGACTGCACGCGAACACGTAGTCCGCCAGCTCGCGATGCAGTTAGGCAAGAGCCAGGACGAAGCCACCACCTGGATGGGATTTCTGCGACAGGTCCTGCGAAGTGCAAAGAAAGACGCTCCGGGCTAAGGGCCACGGAGCGCAGCATTTCAGAATACGTTCGAGAGCTTCTACCAAAGACCCCACGAACGGCTGATGTAATCACTCAGCGTCATGACAATCAGCGATATGAACATGAAGAAGCCGGACGCAATAGTCATCTTGATCAAACGCGACTGATACTTCACGTGCATAAAGAAGAGAATGACAATGACGGCCTTGAAGCAGGCGATGAACAGTGCGATCACCGGATTCGCCCAGCTCAGATCGATAAAGGCTGCAATGACGGTGATGGCGGTAAACAGTAGCAGCGTGCCGAACACCATCGCATACACGCGGGGCGTGACAATGTGGTGAGACCCGTGCTCAGGGTTGGTTACGTTCGTCGGATCTTCAGCTTCTGCGTGGTGGTGAGCGATCTCAGCCATCGTTTCTTCCTTGGGTCTGGTACAGCGAGCTAGTGCAGCGGATGCCGGTTGATCAGGTACAAAAGCGGGAACAGGAACAGCCAAACGATATCGACGAAGTGCCAATACAAGCCGAAGTTTTCGATGGGAGCTACATATCCAGCACTGAAATCGCCCCTTCGAGCTCGCCAGATGAGCCAGAAAAGCAGCCCCACGCCGATGATCATGTGCAGGGCATGCATGCCGGTCATGGCGAAGTAGAGAAAGAAGAACACCTGCGTACGCTGCGCCATGTCAGGCGGGAGAGGCTTCTCCTTGATACCGTGGGCAGCGGGATTGACGAACTCGGAGATGTCAAAGTGTGCACCTGGGATGTGATGCTTCTCCCACTTCTCGTGATACTCGACGTATTTGATCCCGAGGAAGGCGATGCCGAAGACGGTGGTCAGGATCAGTGTCCAGACCAGCATGTCCTTTTTGCGGACCTCTGCGCACCACACTGCCAGCGCCATGAAGAAGCCGGACGTAATCAGAATCGCAGTGTTCGCAGTTCCAAGCGGGATGCTGAGCTGGTTTGACGCCGTGAAGAAGGCATCGTAGTACCAATTCCGATACAGCAAATACGCGAAGAAGAGCCCGCCGAAGAACATGATTTCGGTGAGCAGGAAGAGCCACATGCCGAAGCTGCCGGCCTCGCGTTGCTGCTCTACCGTCTCGAAGTGGTGCCTGTGCTGCGGCAACGAGACATGCGTGTGCTCAGCATGCACCGCGGTTTCGTGCGTGTGTGGATGTTCGGTTGCGACAGTGTTATCCAACGGTCGTCACCTCGTTCTTCTGCTTCTGCTCGAGCCATTCATAGTCATAGGCTTCGTGATCCATAATCGGAATCTCAATGAAGTTCTCGGTGAGCGGCGGTGATTGGATCTGCCACTCGAGTCCAGTAGCCTGCCATGGATTGTCACCCGCGATCGCGCCGTACTTGAGCGACCAGCCGAGGTAGAGGAGCGGCAGCATGTAGCCGACGCCCAACACCGTAGCGCCTGCCGTCGAAAGCACGTTGAGCACCTGATACTCGGGCGGATAGGCGTGATAGCGGCGCGGCATGCCGAGATATCCAAGGATGAACTGCGGCATGAAGGTCAGAATGAATCCAATGAATGTCGTCACCGCAGCCAGTTTCGAGAGTGACTCCGGATACATGCGGCCGGTCATCTTTGGCCACCAGAAGTGAACACCTGACAGGAATGCCATCAGCATTCCGCCCACCATGACGAAGTGGAAGTGCGCCACGATGAAGTACGTCTCGGTCAAGTGGATATCCATGCCGAGAGAACCAAGGAACACTCCGGTAAGGCCGCCGATCGTGAACAACCCCAGGAACCCGAACGCGTACAGCATTGGCGTCTCGAAGGTAATTGACCCCTTCTGCAGCGTGAAGGCCCAGTTGAAGACTTTGATCGCCGAAGGCACCGCCACGAGCATCGTCAGGAGAGAGAAGACCAGCGCCGAGTAATTGGAGACGCCCATGATGAACATGTGGTGCGCCCACACAAAGAATCCGAACAAGGCGATCGCTACAGAACTGAACGCGACAGCTGTATACCCGAAGACCCGTTTACGGCTAAATGTCGAGATAATCTCCGAGATCACACCCATGCCCGGCAGAATCATGATGTACACGGCCGGATGCGAGTAGAACCAGAAGAGGTGCTGGAAGAGAAGCGGATCTCCACCTTTTGTCGGATCAAAGACGCCGATGCCGAAGACCCTTTCGAGCAGCACCAGAACCAGCGTGATAGCAAGAACCGGCGTGCCCAGAACCATGAGAAGCGAAGCCGCATAGTTCGACCAGACGAACAGCGGGAGCCGGAACCAGGTCATTCCCGGGCAACGCATCCGGTGGATGGTCACGATGAAGTTTAAGCCGGTGAAGATAGAGCTGAAGCCGGCGACGAAGATTGCCAACGCAGCCGTGATGACATGCGTGTTCAGATAATGCGTCGAAAGCGGAGTTGTGAAGGTCCAGCCCGTATCCACGCCGCCGAGAACGAGCGCAGCGAGTACCATGATGCCGCCGACGACGTATAGGTACCAGCTCAACAAATTGATCTTTGGAAACGCAAGATCCTTCGCGCCGACCATGATCGGAATCAGGAAGTTTCCAATCGTCGCCGGCACCGACGGCACCAGGAAGAGGAACACCATGATGATGCCGTGCATCGTGAAGAACTTGTTATAGGTATCAGCCGCAACCAGATCCGGCTGTGGCGTGAGCAGTTCTAGACGAATGAGGCCCGCAAACGCTCCCCCGATAAAGAAGAAGAACGTAATCGAGATCAAATATAGGATCGCGATACGCTTGTGATCGCCGGTCAGCAGCCAGCTCAACAGTCCGTCTTCATTGTTGAGATAGCTGCGTTTCGGCAGTCTGGCTGTGGCCTGATCGGGTAGAGAGACGATGGTTGCTGTGCTGCTCATGGCTTCACCGAGTCCTGGTTGGTGCCCACGCTGGGCGTAGTGGGCGACGCCTGGTTCGAGTCCGCAGTGACGAAGGTCTGCTGGATACGGTAATTGGATTGCAATTGCTTGATGTACTCGACGAGATCGATAAGGCCGTCCTCGCTGATCTGCCCTTGATAAGTAGGCATGATCGGCGCATAACCGGCAGTAACATGCTGCGACGGATTGAGGATCGCGTCGCGCAGATAAGCATCATTCACCAGGACCTGGCTGCCATCGGTCAGCGTCAGCTTCGAGCCATAGACACCGGCAAGGTTTGGCCCGCGTGCCGTCGCATTCCCGTTATGGCAGGCGTTGCAGCCCATTGATGCGAATAGCCGTTCACCGTTCTGTGCGAGACTCGTGCCCGAGGTCGACCCGTCCAACCACTTCTTGTAGTCGGCTGCGCTCATTGCCGTAACTTCGCCAATCATGCCGGAGTGCAGCGTGCCGCAATACTGCGTGCAGAAGATGTGGTATGTGCCAGGATCGGTCGCCTGGAACCAGACGGTGGAATAGCGACCGGGAATTACCTCGCGCTTCACGCGGAAGTCCGGGATCGAGAAACTGTGGAAGACGTCCTGCGAGATCATGGTCAGCTGGATAGGCTGGCCGACGGGGATATGCAGCGCATTAATCTCGTGTTGCCCACCGGGGTGCTCGGCCTTCCACATCCACTGCTTACCCACCACGTAGATATTCATCGAGTTGGGTGGCGGATTGTAGATTCTGAAGTACAGCAGGCCACCCCATACAAAGACCACGAGGAAGATTGCCAGTGGAATGATAGTCCACGTGGCCTCAAGGATCGTCGACCCTTCGATCTGGACCGCTACCGGGTGCTTATCCTTACGGTAGCGAAGCGAGAAGTAGAAGATAAGGATGGTGACGAAGGCCAATCCAACGAGCGAGACTGCGACCAGAAAGAAGTACAGCGCATCCGTATAGGGCGCGATAGTGGACGCCTCGACCGGAAAGAGGGCCGAACTGTGCAGCCACTTCACCAAAAATTGCCACAGGACTGAACTAATACCCATCGTTTGCCTTATCCGTTCCGCCAGTTATCGTCATGCCAGTCCGGCACACCGCCGAGCTTGCGACTCAATTCCTTGTCTCGCCGAAACATCAGAAACATGAAGCCACCGAGGCTCGCGACCGTCACCATACCTCCGAGCTGAACCACCCGGGCCACAATCAGCGAGTGCTTATTGATCTGAGGGTCGTAGTGGTAGCAATAGGTGAGAATATTCGCTACCGGTGAGCCGATCTTGTTGTCCGAGGCATCAATCAGCCCCAGAAGCATGTCCTTCGGCGAGTACTCCACCCCGAGGTAATACTGTGCGACACGGCCCTGCGGCGTCGCAATCTCGATGGAGCTCGCGTGAGCAAACTGCGTCAGCTTGCCATCCGGTCCCGGCACACGAACGTAGCCGAACCCGATCGCGTCGGTCAGCGCCTGAATACTGGGCTCTTGCCCCACAAGAAAATGCCATCCATCGGCGGTCTCAGGGTGACCATAACGGCGCAGGTAGAAGTCCTTGCGGCGCGCTGCAAGCTGCGATGTCTCAGTCGGATCGATGCTGACGACAACAATCTGGAAGTCTTTGCCTGGTGTCAGGTGCACCATTTCCAGGGCGCTGGTAATCCCATCCAGTTCTTCGGAGCACAACATCGGGCAGTTGTAATACACCGCCGACAGCAAAACCGGGTGCTTGCCGTCGAAGTACTGACCCAGCTTGACCGGGTTGCCGTGATCGTCTGTAAACGTAGCTCCCAGCGGCAGCTGTGCATTCAGGTGCTGTTGGATCGTCGCCCCCTGAAGGACTTTTGGTAGCTGATCTCCCGAGTTCGGACCTTCTGTCTTGTCGCCGTAGCTCGAGACCTGACCGATCGCACAGATAGGCAGCACCAGACCCAACGCCAGGGCGGCGCCGGCGAACTGTCTCAGGCCAGTTCGGCAGGTGCGGATTGTGTTTCGTGCGGTCAAACGGTCCTCGATCTCAATTCTATTCGTGGTGCGCTTCCGCGCGGTTGAACTCGTTCTTCTGCTCCCGTGCTTCAATCGTGTCCAGCTCGTAGCCGGTGCGTGCAAAACCATCTGTAATCGGAGCTTGCACCGTCGGCTCAGTCTCACCCGCCATCAGCGGTGCAGGCTGGGCCGCGGCCGAAGGCTTCGGCAATCCCTGCTGCACGATGAGTTGCATCGCACGTGAAATAGGAATCCGAATCGAGCCGGCAGGCAGGCTTGGCGAGCTGCTGTAGTAGTTCAGCAGGAGATCCTCGCGCGCATGCAGATCAGCAATGTCCTGATCACCATCGTCCATCTCCAGCCGCGGCGTCGGGAAGCTCTGCGTCATCTGGGCCAGTTGCCGCTGTTCCATAACAGCGTTTGAGGTCAGGTCCTCGCGCTGGGCTCCACGCGGGGTCGCTCCCAGGTCGCCTTGGCCCGCGTGCCATTTGTTCACTGGCCCGTCCTGTTTGGCGAGCGCATAGTTGATCGCCTTACCCATGAAGAAGCAAAAGACGAAAAAGATGACCAGGAAGCCAGAGAGGCCAGCGACGAACGTGACGATGCCGCCGACATTGACGTCTTCGACCTCGTAGCCGGGATGCTCAGGATCGCGCACATGCGGTACCGGGTGCGGACCTGAGTCAGCAGGGTGCAATGGATCGTGTCCTTCGTGTCCTCTAGTGGGCATGTTCAGGCTCCAGAAGCTCTTCAGTATGCGGGTCGTTCAGATTGATGAGCGGCCTGCGCGTGAGTTCGGTCAAGTAGAAGACGAGCCAGAAAGCAAAGACCGCGAGGGGAACTGTGATGTAAGCGAGAATGCCCCAGTTTCCGATCAGGTGAAGATTGCCGGCAGCGTCCTTGAAGTTCGGCTCGATCAGCCAGAACATATCGATGAACCGCGCCCCGATCATGAAGATGCAAAGCCAGATCATCCGCCTCTTGGAGCGCTTGAAGTCACGCGAAAGAAGAATGCAGAACGGGATCACCCAGTGGCAGATCACGTCGAGCGTGCAAATCGTCCACCATCCACCACGGATCCGGTGCAGATACCACGGAATTTCGTCCGGCACGTTTCCGGAGTAGATGATCAGGAACTCCGCGAAGGTGAGATAGATGTTGAGCATGACGAAGGCGAATGCCAGCTTGCCCAAGTCGTGTTGTTCGGTAATCCGGAACATCGACTTCATCGGCTCATAACGCGAGAGCAGGATGAGCGTCAGGATGCCAAGGGCAAGGACGGCGTAGCCCTGAGCCACCAGGAACTGCAGACCATAGACAGACGAGTACCACGTAACATCCAGCGACTTGACGAATACGATCACAAAATCTGTCATCGCGATGACATAAAGCAGGAGCGAGGGACCAGAGAGGTTTTCGAACTGCGTCCGCCACCGATCAAAACTGAGAAATGTACCGGCCGCGGGATCCTTGTCGCTGGCGATTGTCCACTTATTGAGAAGGACGACAATGATCGCCATGAAGCCAAGCACCAGGATGGCTTGGACCCATGCGCTGATCGGGCTCAACATAAAGTGCTTCAGGTTGATGCAGAGTTCCTGTTCCTGGGTGAGGATGCCCTTCTGGAATGCATCCCACGTCTGAGCCGGCGTCGTGAAAGCGGCCCACTGATAGAGATGTTTCATCAGGAACAGGATCGGAAGCATCATTACGACAACGAGCCAAATGGTACGCGTCATCGCCTCCAGCGGGCGACGGAGAACGTGTCCCCACTTACCACCGGACAGGTACTGCACCATGAGGAACGCCAAGGCTCCGCCCGTAAAGTTAAAACACGTCATCACGCCCATCAGATAGGCGCGAAGCAGGTGATTCGGGCCGCCGGGTACAAAGAGGAAAGCGAGGGAGAGTACGCCGAGCACCACAGCAGCGATCAACGACAACGTCCGCCAGCGAAGGACAACATCCGGCGCGGTCAGTACCGATGGCATCTGCCGCGGATGGGGATGCGCCACCTCGCCGTGGGTGGGGCCGGCTCCAAAATGTTCTTTCTCAAATGCCATCGGTCATTCGCCTTCGGGTTGCTGAAAAATCAAATCGATCAACTGTCCTGAACTTGCCTAATGTTGCGGTCCCGCCAATTTGCCGGGCGCCTCCGCATCTGGTTTCGCCAGCTGAGGTCCGGTGGAATTCCGTGTTCCGGACGGCTGGCCCGCGGCGTTGCTTCCGTGCGACTGAGCACCTGCCGGAGCCGTCGTCGTGCCTAGCCCCGGAATCCCGTTGTCCTGCCCATTCGGCGTGCCGTAGATCGCTGTTGCCGGCATGCCCCAGGGGTCTGCAAAGCCCGGTTGCATCCCCTGTTCGTTCGCAATCTGGTGCAGATCTTCAACGTGCTGTCCGGCCGCAACGTCCGACTGCTTCGCGTTCTGGCTCAGCTGCAGCGCGCGGATGTAGGCTGCAATCGCCCAGCGGTCTTGCGGCGTAATCTGCGCAGCATAATCGGGCATTGCGCCGTAGCCGTTTGTCATGACAGCAAAAAAGTGCCCGAGCGGCGCATTACGCAGGCGTTCCGTATGAAAATCGCCAGCCGGCCGGTAGCCACGCTGCACGATCATGCCATCGCCATTTCCAACGCGCGAATGGCAAGGAGTGCAATAGATGTTGTAACGCTCCTGTCCGCGCGCCATGGTATCCGCGGTGAGCTCAATCGGCAGACCATCCCCTTCTTTGCCGCTCACCAGACCGGTATAGAAGTAGGAGTCCTGGTCGCCCTGATTACGCGCGACCGTGTTCGCGACCTGCGGGCGCACCGACCGGCCATCTGGATAGAACGTGGTTCCGCGCTGCGGGAAGAACTTTGGCTCATCCTGCATGTCCTGGCGGCAACCGGCGAGAACCAGCATGGAAACCGCCGCAGCCCCAAGGACCGCCACCCGCATCGCCTTTTCGAACCTTGAAGCACGCATCTTGCTTCCAGTCGCTTGCATTTCGAATCTCTGCATTAGTGGTCGACCTCCACAACAGAGACCGGGTTGAACTGCTCAAGGAACGCTCGGGTTTCGGTAACCGAGAAACGCGGATCGTGTGCCTCGAGGCAAAGGAAGAACTTATCCGTCGTCGCGCCATCACGGAAGTTTGGTGCGTTGAACAGCGGGTGATAGAGCTGCGGCAGACCATTCAGCGCAATCATTCCGAAAGCCGCGGACAGGCCGGCAAACAGAATCGTCCATTCATAACCCGGGATCACAAAGGCTGGCCAGCTGAAGAGCGGCATCGCGCGGATATTCAGCGGATACCCCCAGACATTCACCCAGACCTCCATCCCATAGCCCGTGATGAGACCCATGATGCCGCCGATCAGGCAGATCAGCGGAACGCGCGTCTTGTGGAAGCGCAGCGCTTCGGCCGCCTCTTCTACCGGATATGGCGTGTAACACTCCATGCGGCGGAAACCCGCACGGTGTGCCATTTCAGTCGCGTGCACCAACTCCGACGGAGTATTGAACTCCGCCAGCAGGCCATAGATTCCTTCACGCGGTGGCATTAGAGAGCCTCCTCAACAACACGGTCCGCGGGCTGGCCACCGGGCCGCACTTTCGTTTGTGGCAGCATCATCCGGATCTCGCTCATCGGGATCATCGGGGCGAGTCGCGCAAAGAGCAGGAAGAGAACGGTGAAGAAGCCCCACGTGCCGATGAACAGGAGGTAGTCCCAGAACGTCGCGCGGTAGGTCCCCCAGCTCGAAGGCAGGTACTCGCGGTACAGCGACGTAACGACGATCACGAAACGCTCGAACCACATGCCGATGTTCACAACAAAGCTCAGGAAAAACAGGTAACCCGGGCTGACTCGCAGACGGCGGCTCCAGAGAGTGGTCAACGGGATCGCAATATTCGTCAGGATGAGCAGCCAGTACGCCCAGCCCATCGGGCCAAACATACGGTTCCACATCATGAAGAACTCCCAGTGGCTAGCCGAGTACCAGCTCATGAAGACTTCCATGCCGTAGCCATAGGCCACGATGGAGCCGGTCGCCAGCATGACCTTCGACATGTTGTCGAGATGACGCAAGGTCACCAGGTCTTCCAGGTGGTAGAACTTGCGGATCGGAATCGCGAGTGTCAACACCATCGCGAATCCTGAGTAAACAGCGCCGGCGACGAAGTAAGGCGGGAAGATCGTTGTGTGCCAGCCCGCCATCGCCGCCACAGCGAAGTCGAAGCTGATGGTTGTGTGTACGGATAGCACCAGTGGTGTCGAAAGACCGGCTAGAAGCAATGACGCCGACTCATACCGGATCCAGTGCCGCGTTGATCCGCGCCAACCCAGCGCCACCAGACCATAAAGGTACTTCGCGATCGGCGACTTGGCGCGATCACGTAGCGTGCCGAAGTCCGGCACCATGCCGATATACCAGAACACGATCGAAATCGTCGCGTAGGTCGAGACCGCGAACACGTCCCATGCCAGGGGTGAGCGGAACTGCGGCCAGACGTTCATCGTGTTCGGATACGGAAACAGCCAATATCCCAGCCATGGACGACCGATATGCAGCAGCGGGAACATGCCGGCGCAACACACGGCAAAGATCGTCATCGCTTCAGCGAATCGATTGATCGAATTACGCCAGCCCTGCTTGAACAGCAGGAGAATCGCCGAGATCAGCGTGCCGGCGTGGCCGATACCGATCCACCAAACGAAGTTGATGATCGCGAATCCCCACGCTCCGGGAATCGTGACACCCCAGATACCGACGCCCTTCAGCACCAGCCACGTGACGCCAATGACCACACCCATCGCGACAGTGGCCGCAAAGAAGAAGCCGCCCCACCATGCCCACGGCGTGCTGCCGGTGAGCACGATGCCCGCAATCTTCTGGGTGACGCTCCTGAAGTTATGCCCGGGCGCAATGACCGCATACTCGCCCGTGCGCGGGTCGATCATCGGATCATGCACCGTCTCCGGATCGTGAGGAGGACGTTGGGTTGCCATACTAAGCAAGCTCCGGGTTCGGGTTGATGACGCCCGCCGTATAGGTCGTGCGCGGGTGGTAGTTCAGGTCGGCGAGCACTTCATAGTCGCGCTCGGTCGCCTTGCGCTTCGATACGCGCGAGTTCGGATCGTTCATGTTGCCGAAGACGATCGCATCCGTCGGGCAAGCCTGCTGGCAGGCCGTCAGAATGTCGCCGTCCTTAATCTCGCGGTTGTTCTTGTCCGCATCGATCTTTGCTGCCTCAATGCGCTGAAGACAATAGCTGCACTTCTCCATGACGCCGCGCGAACGCACAGTGACATCCGGATTGCGCATGAATTTGAGGCTCTCCGTGTCGTAGTCGGAGTACAGCAGGAAGTTGAACCGCCGCACCTTGTAAATGCAGTTGTTCGAGCAGTACCTCGTACCTACGCAACGGTTATAGACCATCACATTCAAGCCTTCAGGCGAGTGAATGGTCGCGCCCACCGGGCACACCTGTTCACAACCTGCCGACTCGCAGTGCTGGCACAACATCGGCTGGAAGAAAGCCTGCGGTGCATGCAGATCGCCCTCGAAGTACGTATCGATGCGGATCCACTGCATGATGCGGCCGATCTTCACCTGCTCGCGGCCCACAACCGGAATATTGTTCTCCGCGTAGCAACTCACAATGCAGGCATTGCAGCCCACGCAGGAGTTAAGGTCGATCGCCATGCCCCACTTGTTTTGCAGCTTCAGGGTCGAGGGGTCCTTGTGGTCGTAGCGCCACGCGTCTGGCCAGAAGCTCTCTTCCTGCGGAACCTTTTCGCCCTGGGGGTTGTAACCAACCTTGTTGACCAGCGTCCCGCTCGCGCCGTTGTGGGCATAATCCGCGTCCTTCTGAGCCTCGGCGACCGTCGCATAGCGGATGATCGACCGCTCCATCGCCTCGTGGCCAGCCAGCGAGTACACGCCCTGCGTGTCGAACTCCTTGCGCTCCAGGTCATGTTGCGCGAAGCCGCCGCGGTGCTCGATGTTGTGCACCTTGGTGACGCAGAGGTCATACGTTCCCTTGGAACGCGTAATCTTCAGCCCCGAATCCCAAAGCGGATTCGCGGAGGTGCGTAACAGGTACGCATTCACTCCGACCCCGGCGCCAACGCGACCAGCCTCCGCGCGTCGCCCTCCGCCGAGGTGGAGCGTCACGCAATCGTTCGGATGCCCCGGAACCATCAACACCGGCGCGATGATCTTGCGGCCATGCAAATCAAGCTCGATCGCTTCGTTCTCTTCGATCCCGAGCTTGCCCATCGTATCGAGGCTCAGCAGCACTGCATTGTCCCACGACAGGTTCGTCACCTGCTTGGGCAGTTCCTGCATCCAGCCCACGTTTGCATAGCGACCGTCATAGAGCGAAGGATCGGGAAGGAACTTGATCTCGAGCGTGCCATCGGCGGCAGGCGTGGGAGCCGCAGCCGCAGAAGCGACCGCCTTCGGCGCCGAAACAGTGGCCGCACTGTACGCCGTGCCCTCGACCCAACCATCGTGCAGCGCCTTCTTCCATGCCTTGGCAAAGTCGCCCTGGATGTAGGTCTTCGCATTCGCCACGACCGCGTCATACGAGGAACGCGAGGGATCAAGGAGAGCCTGCAGGATGTCGTGCGCCGTCTTGCCGCCGTAGAGCGGATCGATCATCGGCTGCACGATCGAAATCGTGCCATCCGCCGAGCGCGCATCCGACCAGCTCTCGAGATAGTGAGACTGGTTGATGTGCCACAAGGAGTAGAAGCCCGTCTCATCCAGATGCTGGCCAAGGTGCACAGTATTCGGCACCATATTGAAGCCCGCGATGAAGTCGTAGTCCGCCGGTGCGCTATAGAGCGGATTCACGCCCAGCATCACCAGCCACTTCACCTTGCCCGCGTTCATGTCGTCGACAAGCGACTTCAAATCTGCGCCCTGTTCCGTCGGAATCGGCGCCAGCGGCGTGGAGTAGCTGACAGTCTTGCCAACCGCACCCAGCGAGGCATTCAGCGCGTGCGCCGCAGCATGGCACGCCGGAGAACTCTGCGGGCCGGCGATCACAACCGCGCGGCCACCGGACTTCTTCAGATCCTCCAGAACGGCCGAAAGGAACTTCTGTACTGCAGGGTTCGAAACGGTTGCGCCGCCACCGGCGAGCGCATTCGCCAAGGCATCAATCTCGCTCGGTTTCAGAGCAATCCGATGATCCGCCTTGAAACCCGTCACCGACGGCATCGTCTCCACGACGTACAGCCGGTTCATCGTTTTGCCTTCCGCGTAGCGACGGCGTTCCCCAAAGGCTGCCGCCATCGGAAGGAATCCCGGGAAGCCGATTCCGCTCAGGAAGTCCGCGTCGAGCGACAGGATGACATCTGCATCCTCGAGCTTGTACAGCGTGTCGTAGTAATCGCCGAAGGCCGCCTTCGAAGCCGCGCGGGCGACGTCACCATTCACCGCGTCATATTGGACAAGCTTCGCCTGCGGATACTTCGCCTGCACCTGCTTCCACTGTGCCGCGAGTGTCGGCGAGGTGATCGTCTCCGACAGGAAATACAAGCCCTGCCCACCTGGAAGCTGGCCCACGCCCTTTGCAAACTGCTGCTGGAACTCACCCCACGCCGCAACCTCGCCGCGGAGCCGCGGATGTTGAGAGCGGTCAGGGTCATAGAGCCCAAGAAGCGTGCCCTGCGTAAACGCATCCGAGCGGCCCTTCGACATTGGGTGCTCAGGATTGCCATCCACCTTGATGGGGCGGAAGGCGTCCGACTTGATCAGCACCGGAACCGCACCGGTTGGGAACGGATGAGCGCTGGCAAAGTACATCGGGCGGCCAAGAACAAGGTCCTCTGGCTGCTTTACGTAGGGAAAAATCGGCTCATCCGGCTGCTTCGTGCAACCCGCGAGTCCCGCCAACGCAAAGCTTGCACCCATCACCTTCAGGAAGCTGCGCCGCGAGACGGCGTCAATCCACTCGCCAGCACCAGACTGCCGCGGAAACTCCTCCTGCATGAGCTCATGGAACTCCGGCGTCTCTGCCAACTCATCCAGATTCTTCCAGAAGCGCCGCCCGGTCTTGCCGTCGAGCTTCGACCGAACCTCCGCAAGCGTCATCTTCTTCCGCGGAGCAGGCGCGATCGCTGTAACAACCTGAGCCGTCGTTCCATTTGTTGCCGCCGGGCTTCCGTTTTCCAGCGCCAGGCCCGCGGTCTTCGACTCTTGATTCATCATCGTCTCGTTCATCGGTGGCATGTCTCGCAGCTGGAGAGCTCGTTGGCCGAGCGAATGTGGTACTGCTGCATCAGGTAGTGGCCCAGATCAGTCTGGCTTGTGAACTTCTGATAGCTGGCCGGCATCGCGATCACGGGAACATCCGACACCGAACCCGGTTCGCTAAGCGGGTGCGGCTGCAGATTCGTTCCTGATTGTGGTTTGCTTTGACCGATGGGTGTCGGTGGCTCCGCCTGCGCAAACTCGGGATTCTGTCCGCTCGGATCTGTCGTCGTGCATGAGACATCGCCCGAGGTCGGTCCGGATTTGGCCGTCGCCGTGCACCATACCGGCTTGTTGCTCGACGGCCCCGCCCAGGCCATGTTGTAAATCTCCGCCGTCGGCCGCAGGTTCCCCGCAGGATTGCGATGGCAGTTGAGGCACCACTCCATCTGGAGCGTGTTCTCCTCATACATCAACGGCATCTCATCCACGCGGCCGTGACAGCTTGCGCAGCCAATGCCCTTGTTCACGTGAATCTCGTGATTGAAGTAAACGTAGTCCGGAAGATCGTGTACGCGGATCCACTGGATCGACTCGCCTGTCGCCCAGCTGTTGCGCACCGGCTCCAGCAGCTGCGCATTCGTCCATATTTGCGAGTGGCAGTTCATGCACGTCTTCGTCGGCGGAATGCCCGCGTACGAGCTCTTCTCGACGGACGTGTGGCAGTACTGGCACTGCAGTCCAAGTCCTTCCACGTGGTGCTTGTGGCTAAACGGTACCGGCTGATCCGGCCGCTGACCCTGCCGCGTCACCCAGGGCGACCGTTGCAGCTCATTCAGCGTCACGCCGAGCGCGATGACGATCAGACCCGTCAGCACCAGGCTCAAACGAACCAGTGCATTCGAACTGCGGTCAAACACTTGCGCCATGAGTGCGTTCCTGCTCTCCGTTGGCCAACACCTTCGGCGTGGCTCCGTTTACTGCGATTGCATGCTGCTCCGTCATCCCGGAGGGGAAGCCAGCAGCTACTTATCTGTCCGTGGGGGGAAATCCAACGAGACCGACACTGCTTCGAGAGCCAAAGTATAACAGCCGATTTGTACAGCTTTGAAGGGGGTTGCTCATCGAATTGAACGATGTTCGATACGGCAGTCGATTATCGAATCACCCGACAGCGTCACACTTCCCGCTTCCTTTCGGGTTTCCGCTCATCAGAAACGCCGTAGCACGAATCCGATGAAGCAACTGCGTCCACATCAGTCCGAATTCGTGACACACTACTCCGCATGCCACGTCCGCGCTCCGGCCCCACACGCAAGCCTCCGTACAATCCAGACGCCGCAATCGCTGCATTGTCCGCCGCAGACCCAAAGCTCGGACGGCTCATCGAACGCGCGGGACCATTCATTCTGCGCCTTCCATCACAACAGTCGCCCTTCGAGGCGTTGGCCGAGTCCATCATCTATCAGCAGCTTCATGGCAAGGCGGCAGCCACCATTCACGCTCGCATGCTTGCAAGTTTCGAACCTATCTGCGGTCTCGGAAACCACCCGTCCCCGCAACATCTGCTCGATTGCCCCAATGAGCAGCTCCGCTCCGCCGGACTCTCGAAGAACAAAATGCTCGCCCTTCGCGACCTCGCGGCCAAGACACTCGACCACACCGTACCCACACTCGCCGCCATCAAAAAGATGTCCGATGAGAACATCATCGAACACCTCACACAGGTGCGCGGCATCGGCCGCTGGACCGTCGAAATGCTGCTCATCTTCCGTCTTGGCCGCCCCGATGTCCTTCCCGTCGACGATTATGGAGTTCGTAAGGGCTTTGCACTCACCTTCCTCGGCCTCAACCCAACGCAGAAGGTCACGCCCGACCTGCTCGCAACGCGTGAGCAGATGGAACGGCGCGGAAAGAAGTGGGCACCGTGGCGTTCGGTCGCAAGCTGGTACATGTGGCGTGCCTGTGATCTCGCCGCCGGCAAAATTGTCCCGCCACAATGACGAGCACTTTGCCACCATCCACGCGCCGGCGTCTCACCTGCCTCGCGATCATGCTGCTGCTCGTTCCTCTCGGGTTTATCTGCCGTTTCGCCCCCATCGGCTTACCGTATCTCATCGTGAAGTACGGCGGTTCCTTCCTCTGGGCATCAACCGTCTACTGGTTCATCGGGTACTTCCTCGCCCGCCAAAAACCCTTCCTGCTCGCCATCCTCTCGCTTGTCGTCACGGCCATCATCGAATTCCTCAAGCGGGTTCAATCGTCAACACTCGAGAACATCCGCAACACCTTCTTCGGCATAATGATCCTGGGCCGCCGCTTCTCCTACATCGACATCGCCGTCTACTGGATCGCAATCCTCTGCATGCTGTGGCTCGACCACAGTGCGATTCACGTCCGATCTGCGTCCAAGGAATAAGATTTTGAAGGATGGCGCGTAAACACACATCAAGGCCAGCCGAACCCAAACCTGTTCCCACACGCTACGTGTGTGTGCACGGCCACTTCTACCAGCCTCCACGCGAAAACCCGTGGCTCGAAACGGTGGAGATACAGGAGTCGGCCGCGCCCTATCACGACTGGAACGAGCGCATCACCTCCGAGTGCTACGCTCCCAACGGCGCCTCGCGCATCCAGAACAAGCAGAACCAGATCATTCGCATCGTCAACAACTACTCGCGGATGAGCTTCAACTTCGGAGCCACCCTTCTCAGCTGGCTCGCCGACTTCGCGCCGCGCACGTATCGAATGATTCTCGACGCCGACGCTGCCAGCAGGGAGCGCTACTCCGGGCACGGCTCTGCAATCGCGCAGGTCTACAACCACATCATTATGCCGCTCGCCAATGAGCGCGACGCCCGCACGCAGATCCGCTGGGGCATCGCCGATTTCGAGCACCGCTTCGGCCGCAGGCCCGAAGGCATGTGGCTCGCCGAAACCGCCGTCTCGCGCAAGGTCCTCGACCTCATGGCGCAGGAGGGCATCCGCTTCACAATCCTCGCTCCGCATCA
>Ga0134126_10004339_pt1 | contig 17756 bp, 11 predicted proteins | sample KB31752_FD_96881 | JGI IMG/M metagenome (GOLD analysis project Ga0134126, IMG submission 96881) | Terrestrial soil microbial communities with excess Nitrogen fertilizer from Kellogg Biological Station, Michigan, USA - KB3-175-2 | ecosystem: Environmental > Terrestrial > Soil > Unclassified ...
GACCGCGCCTGGTCCGAGCTCGACTTCCCGGTCACCGACGCCGATCTGTTTGATCTGAGCGAGACTTCCACTCTGGTGCAGTGAGCGGAGCGGGGCGGGGCGACAAGCGGCGTGGCGCTTCGTTCTCGCCGTATCCGGCTCGGTCACGTACGTCTGTGTACGCTCCCTCGCCGTCTCCGGCTGCGGCCTCGCGCCACTTGCTTCTCGCCCCTTCCCCAAAATCGCTACCCGGCAAGGGCAACTCGGGCCCTGCCGTCAGCGGATCAGGCGGCTAGCGCCGCCACGGCACCCCGCAGTCGCGGCATCAGACGGCGCAGATCCTCCACCGAGGCCACCCCCACCGACAGGCGGAACCAGCCTTCGCCGCCACGCGACCCGAAGGCGCCAAAGGGCACCGCGCCGAGTTGCGCGGCGTGCAGCAGGTAGCGGCGGATGTCGTCGTCGTTGCGCAGCGTCTGGCCCTGGGGCGTGCGCCGTCCCTGCAGGGCAAAGCGGGCGGAGGCGTAGATGGCGCCCTGCGGCTTGAGGGCATCCACCGGCAGTCCCTCGGCGCGCATCGCCTGCATGCCGTCGTAGATCACCTCCAGCCGCGATGCGGCTTCACGCCGCATGTTGGCGATGTAGCGGTCCACGGCCTCCTGGTTGGCGAGCAACTGCGCCGCGGCGACCTGCTCCGGTCGCGGCGCCCAGGCGCCGACGTGGCCGTTGATGTTGTTCATGGCGCGGATCACTTCCGGCGCGGCCAGCGCCCAGCCGACGCGCAATCCGGTGGCGGCGAAACACTTCGAGATGGCGTCCACGGTGACCAGGTAGGGTTCGATCTCGGGCCGCAGCAGCAGCGGATCGGGATGGGCGGTGCCCGGGGTGGTGATCATCCAGTAGACCTGGTCGTAGAACAGAAACAGCGGCCGTTCCTGGGCGCGGCGGCGGCGGTTTTCCTCAAGCACGGCGTCGCAGATGGCGGCCACTTCGGCGGCATCGAGCGAGGTGCCGGTGGGGTTGAGCGGGGTGTTCAGCGCCAGCAGGCGCGCGCCGCGCAGGTGGGGCGCAAGTTCCGCGGCGGTGGGCAGAAAGCCATGCTCCTGGGTGCACTCCACCCGCACCTGTTCCGCGCCCACCATGTCGCAGTAATACTCGTTGTTCCAGCCCGGAACACCGAAGACCACCTTGTCACCCTTGTCCACCAGGGCACGGTAGGCGGCGTAGATGGCCGGCCGCGCCCCGGCCCCCACCATGATGGTGTTCACCGGCGCGGTGCGGCCGCCGCGGGGGGCGTAAAAGCCGCTGATGGCCTTGCGCAGCGACTCCATGCCGATCGAGGGGGGATAATTGGCCTCGCCGGCGCGCAGCGCCGCCACAATGCCCTCTTCCAACTCCGGCGGGATGCGGAACTGGCGGGGGTGGAAATCTCCCACGGTGAGGTTGAGAATGTCCTGTCCCTGGGCCATGAGGCCGCGAATTTCGTCCGCGATACCCAGGATCACCGAGCCGCGCAGGTGCTGCGCCAATTCTGACAATGGAAGAGCTGCTGTGGTGGCCATTGCATATCTAGCTTACATTGGTTCGCATGGTGGATTCCTACCCCCTGGGGCGGTCGTCGCGACGTGATTTCCTGCGGGTGACCGGCGCCGGCGCCGGACTGCTGGCCACCGCCTGGATGCCGCCGCGGATGAGCTCGCGGACGCCGTTCCCGCCTCATTTCCTTTGGGGCGCAGGCAGTTCCGCCTACCAGATCGAGGGCGCGACGGAGGCCAACGGCAAGGGAGAATCGGTCTGGGATGAGTTCGTACGCCGCCGCGGGGTGATTGCCGACGGCCAGACGGGCGCCCAAGCCTGCAATTTCTACCACCTCTATAAGGACGACATCGCGCGCATGCGCGACCTCGGCCTTACCGCTTTCCGCTTCAGCCTGGCCTGGACACGCGTTCAGCCCGACGGAAGTGGCGCGGTGAACCAGCGCGGCCTCGACTTCTACCGCCGCCTGGTGGATGCGCTGCTGGCCGCCGGCGTCGAACCCGTGGCCACGCTCTTTCATTGGGACACGCCGCTGGCGCTGGAGCGGAGCGGCGGCTGGCAGCGGCGCGAGATGGCCGATCGCTTCGCCGAGTACACCGCGTTGGTCGCGCAAGCGCTGGGCGATCGCGTGCGTACCTGGCTGACCATCAACGAGCCGCGCTCGTTCATCGGCGGCGGCTATGTGGCCGGAGTGCAGGCGCCGGGGCTGCGCCTGCCGCGCCGCGGGGCACTGGCCGCCGCGCATGTCGTACTGCTGGCGCATGGTCGCGCCGTGCAGGCGCTGCGCGCCCACGCCGCGCGGCCGGTGCGCATCGGCATCCCCAACGACATCTCACCCGCGCTGCCACTCACCGCCGCCGACACGGAACGCGCGCAGCTCGCCAGCTTCGCCTCCCCTCTCGATCACTTCACCGCGGCACGCTGGTGGGACGAAAACGCCTGGTGGTTCGACCCCATCTACACCGGCGCCTACCCCGCGGCGGCGCGGGCCGCCCTCGGCGCCGATGCGCCGGCGGTGGCCGCGGGCGACATGGAAACCATCCATCAGTCGCTCGATTTCTGCGCCGCCAACATCTACGGCGGCCGCCTGGTCACCGCCGCTCCCGACGGCGGCACGCGCGCGGCGCCTTGGCCGGCGGGTTTTCCCATCACCACCTTCGGCTGGCAGGTCACGCCCGAAGCCTGCTACTGGGCGCCGCGCTGGCTGCACCAACGTTACCGGCTGCCGGTGTTCATCACCGAAAACGGTTGCGCCACCCGCGACTGGGTGTCGCTCGACGGCCTGGTGCACGATCCCCAGCGCACCGACTTCACCCACCGCTATCTGCGCGCCCTGGCGCAGGCGGCCGGCGAAGGCACTCCGCTCGTCGGCTATCTCCACTGGGCGCTGCTCGACAACTTCGAGTGGCAGGCCGGCTACACCCAGCGCTTCGGCCTCATCCATGTGGACTTCCCCACCCAAAAACGCACCGTCAAGGACTCCGCCCGCTGGCTCGCCCGCACCATCGCCACCCATGGCTCCGAACTATCCGGCGCAAGGTAGAATTCCCATTGTGCACGGAGCCATGTCGAAGAAAACTTTTGGGGGGTGGTCTGGCTCACGATTGCGGGCGGACTTGCGCTCATCCTCTGGCCACTCTTCAGCCCCGCCTTTCACGGAGGCGCGCTCAACGCCGAGAATGCGGCTCAATACGGTGGATTCGTTACAGGCTATGCTGGCACTTTTCTGCTGCTCGCCAACGCACTCCTGCTTTTCTGGAACCTCCGGGACCAGAACGCTACCGCCCAACGAGAGCGCTTCGAGGCGAAGTACTTCACCATGCTCAAGCTTCATCGTCAGAATGTCGCCGAACTGCAGCTGAAAGACCTCAACTTAATCGGCCGATCGGCAATGCCCGCGATTCGAAGCGAGCTCAAGCGAAACTTTGTCAGTATCGGCTGGTCCACCGACGACCTGCAGCGCGCCGGCCTGGCCTTCTTGTTGTTGTACTTCGGGGGCAATGGGCTCACAACCATTGAGGCGCTGATCGACCCAAATTGGGCTGAGAAACTTCCCGAAATCAAAAACAAGGCGCGCGCAGAGGATCGCCAAGATCAACTCGGCCACTACTACCGCCATCTCTACCAAGCAGTCCGCTACGTCGACCAGCAAGATTGTTTGAGCGCCAAAGAGAAATATGACTTTGTCAAAACAATCCGCGCGCAACTGAGCACCGACGAACAGGCCCTGCTCCTCTGCAACAGCCTCTCCCGCCTTGGTAAGCCCTGGTGGGGCGGCACCCAACCGATAATGGCGCCGCCCGACCAGAGAGGGGCGGAATGGAGCAAGAGCCAGGCTCTAATCCTGGAGTACCGCATGGTCAAGAATTTGCCCAAGGCGTTCCTCGATCCTGACAATGAAATTGACGTCACCCGGCTCTTCGGTGAAGGATATTTCGAATGGGAAGAATAATCAGGGCCCAACGAGCCGGAACTTGAAACGGCGCCAACGGGTAGTTGACACCTCCCCTCCCCGGCCGGAAAATTGAATAGAGGTGAACGGTGGCTGGTACTCGCCCCGACTTCGACAGAATCGTCCAGGACTTCCTGACCGAAGCCCGGGGGAAACGCCCCCGGAGGACGCCACCGCTTCTCGCGACGTTGCAGACCCGGCCACTTCCCGCCGAGCTTGCCGCGGTACTCCGGCACATGCAATCGCCCCGCGAGCGGGCCGCCATCGACAAAGCTTTTCACGCAACCGCGGAAGAGCTCGCCGATGCGGCCGTGGCTGCGGCGAAGCGCCGGCGTGGCTGACCGGCAACAGCCCACCATCTCGGTTTTGGCGGGCGTGAACGGCGCCGGGAAGAGCTCGATCCTCGGCTCCCTCATCGAAGAGTCGTCCGCGACCTACGTCAACCCTGACCTGCGAACGAACGAGCTTCGCAAGGCAGACCCGGATCTCAGCCTGGAGCAGGCCAACTCCAAGGCTTGGATGGAGGGGCTGCGCCTGCTCGAGCAAGCCATTCACAACCGGCAGTCCTACATCTTCGAAACCACCCTTGGCGGCCACACCATAACCGAATGCTTGCGCGAGGCGATGACCGTCATGCCCGTCCGCATCTTCTACGTCGGCCTTACCGACCCCGAACTCCACATTAAGCGCGTGCGAGCCCGTGTCCGAGCCGGTGGACACGACATTCCCGATAATAAGATCCTTGAACGCTACAGTTCCAGCCGCGCCAACCTCATCACCCTCATCCCCGGCCTCAGCGAGCTCCGCGTCTACGACAACAGCGCCGAAGGCGACCCCAACCTCGGTGGCCGCCCAAACCCCAGGCTTCTGCTCGAAATGCACGCCGGAAAAATTGTCGAAGCCGTTTCCTGGAACAGCGCCCCTGACTGGGTCCGCCCGATCCTTGCCGGTGCGCGGATTGCCGGCGGCAGCTACTCGTAATCCGCCAGACTCCGCCCCGGCAGGGCGGCGCGGACGGCGTTGAGGACCGCGAACAGGTCCACCCCCTCCTGCGCGATCGCTCCGGCCAGCGGCGGCAGCCAGCCGATGGCGGCGGCGGCCATTCCCACCAGGCTGGCTGCCATCCCGAACCCGGCGCTCTGCAGCGCGATCGTGCGCATACGCCGCCCAATGTGCAAAAGCTGGTCCACGCGCAGCAGGGAAGGGTCGAGGATCACCGCATCGGCGGCCTCGGCGGCGATGTCGCTGCCCGGGCCGAAGGCCACGCCCACGGTGGCGGCGGTGAGCGCCGGGGCGTCGTTGATGCCGTCGCCCACGAACAGTGTGGGCGCCTGGCGCAGCGCCGCGTCCACGATGTCCAGCTTCTGCTCCGGCATCTGTCCGGCGTACACCTCGGTGATGCCGGCCTGCTCCGCCAGATAGCGGACCTCGGATTCGCGGTCGCCGGAGACCAGCAGCACCCGTTGCACGGCATGGCGCGGGCCGAGGTGGCCGATGAAGGGCCGCATGTCGCGCCGCGGCTCGTCGCGGAAGCGGAACACGGCAGCCACCTGCTCGGCCAGCAGCACCACGCATTCGAGACCCGGCGCCACCGCGGGCAGCGCCGCAGCCATGGCCGGCGGCAGCTTGCCCCGTCCGGTGATGCGCACCGCGCGGCCGGCGACCATGCCGCGCAGTCCCTGCCCGGGCGGCTCGCTGATGGCGCTCACCGGCTGCAGCCGCAGGCCCTCGTTCGATGCCGCCTTGACCACCGCCTGCGCCAGGGGATGTTTGGAGTACGCCTCCAGACTGGCGGCGGCCTGGAGCACTTCCTGACGCTCGAATCCCGGCGTAAGGTGGATGTCGGTCACCGCCGGGCGGCCATAGGTGAGCGTGCCGGTTTTGTCGAGAATCACGATGCGGCAACTGACAATGCGCTCCAGCGCCGCCGCGTTCTTAATAATGATGGCGTGGCGGGCCGATAGCGAGATCGCCCCCACCACCGCCACCGGAATGGCCAGGATGAGCGGACAGGGGGTGGCGATGACGATCACCGCCAGGAACCGCACGCCGTCGCCGCTCACCGCCCAGGCCAGCACCGCGATGGCCACCGCCAGCGGCGTGTACCAGGCGCCCAGGCGGTCGCCCAGCCGCTGCAGCCGCGGCCGGCGCTTGGCCGTCTGCGCCATGACCGCCATGATTTTGGCGTAGCGGCTGTCCACGGCCAGCTTGTCGGCCATCACGGTCAGCGCCGCTTCGCCATTGATGGCGCCGGACAGAACCTGCGCCCCCGGCGCCTTGGCGATGGCAAACGGCTCGCCGGTGAGGTACGACTCGTCCATGGTGGCGTGCCCGGCGACCACGGTGCCATCCACCGGGCAGATCTCGTGGGGCAGCACCAGCAACTGGTCGCCGACCGCCACTTCGGCCAGCGGCACGTCTTGCAGGAGGCCGTCGCGCTGGCGGTGGGCGACCTGCGGCATGCGGCGCGCCAGCGCATCGAGCACCGCGGAGGCCCGGCCGCTGGCCATCTGCTCCAGCGAGGAGCCGCCGGCCAGCATGAGCACAATGATGGCCCCCACCAGGTACTCGCCCGCGATCACCGCGGCCACAATGCCGATGCCCGCCAGCAGGTCCGAACCAAACTCCCGCGCCCAGACGCGCTGCCCCAGCTTCCCCAGAATGGGGATGCCGCCGACCGCCAACACCAGCCACAAAGCGATATCGGCCCTGGCGGGTGTTACCCCGGCTCCATACCGCAACCCGAGGTAGGCGGCAATTCCGGCCACCGCGATGGCCGCAATGGCATTCTCACGCGACATCCGCACCCGGAATTTGGCTCCTTTGCCTAACCTAATTGTAGGTGGTGGCGAAAGGTAACTCAGGTGTTCCATTTGGCGTTGTATGAGTCATGGATAGCCCTTCGCCCCGCCGCCACCGCAGTGGCTGGATTTGGCTGCTCGTGGTAGCGGTCCTGGTTTTTGTTGGCTGGCACTACCGGCCCGCGCCGGCGCGCAACGCCGCCGCCGCCGGCGGCGGCCGTGGTGGCCGCGGTGGTGCAGCGGCGGGCGGACGGGGTGGTGCCGGAGGCGGCGCCGCCGTGCCGGTGGGCGTGGCGGTGGCCAAGAGCGTCGAGATTCCCATCTACCTGCGCGGCATCGGTACTGTCACTCCGGCCAACACTGTCACCCTGCAGAGCCGGGTTGATGGCCAGATCATGTCGGTGCACTTCCAGGAAGGCCAGATGGTCCACAAGGGCGAGCTGTTGGTGGAAATTGATCCCCGCCCCTATCAGGCGGCCCTCGCCCAGGCCCAGGGACAGCTCCAGCGCGACACGGCCGTCCTTAAGAACGACCAGATTGATCTCGAGCGTTACCAGTCGCTGTTCCAGCAAAACATCATCTCGCGCCAGCAGTTGGACGCCCAAACGGCGCTGGTGGCCCAGTACCAGGGATCCATCTCCTCCGACCAGGCGGCGATAGACACTGCCAAGTTGAACGTCCAGTACGCCCGCATTACCGCTCCGATTGACGGCCGCATTGGCCTGCGCCAGGTGGATCCGGGCAACATCGTACACGCCAACAGCTCCACCGGTCTGGCGGTGATCACCCAGGTGCAGCCGATCGCGGTGCTGTTCAACCTGCCGCAGGTGGACTTGCCGCAGGTGACGAGCGAGCTGAACGCCGGACGTCATCCCGAGGTGGCGGTGCTCGACAGCACCAACACCAAACAGTTGGCCAGCGGCCGCCTGCTGACCATTGACAACGCCATTGACCCCTCCACCGGCACCTTCCGCTGCAAGGCGATGTTCGACAACCGCGACAATGCGCTGTTCCCCTCGCAGTTCGTCAACGCGCGCATGACCATGGGCGAGGCCAGCGGATTGGCCGTGGTGCCGCCGGCGGCGGTGCAGCGCGGGCCGCAGGGTACCTACGTGTTCGTGGTCAACCCCAACCACACCGTCACCGCGCACGATGTCAACGTGCAGCTCACCGAAGGCGCCGAGGCGGGCATCTCGAGCGGCGTGCAGCCGGGTGACACGGTGGTGGTGGATGGCGCCGACAAATTGCAGGATGGCACCCGGGTGGAGATCACCGGATCCGCGACCCAGGCCGCCGGCGCCGCCGGCGCTTCGCTCGCGGCACAACCCGGCCGTGGCCGCGGCGGGCGTGGCCGCGGGCACGCTGCCACAGCGGCCGGCGGCAGCCACTAAGAAGGCCCTGTGAATCCTTCCAAGATCTTCATCCTCAGGCCGATCGCCACCAGCCTGCTCATGGTGGGCATCCTGCTGGCGGGCTTCGTCGCCTACAAGCAACTGCCGGTCTCCGCTCTGCCGCAGGTGGATTACCCCACCATGCAGGTGCAGACGTTCTATCCGGGCGCCAGCCCGGAGGTGATGACCAGCTCGGTGACCGCGCCGCTGGAGCGGCAGTTGGGACAGATTCCCGGCCTCAACCAGATGAATTCGATCAGCTCCTTCGGGAGCTCGATCATCACCCTGCAGTTCGTCCTCGATCTCAATATTGACGTCGCCGAACAGGAAGTCCAGGCGGCGATCAACGGCGCGGGGACGCTGCTGCCCCCCGATCTGCCCAACCCGCCCATCTACAGCAAGAGCAACCCGGCCGACGCGCCCATCCTGACCATCGCCCTCACCAGCGACACCCTGCCGCTCTCGCAGGTGGAGGACATGGCCGAGACCTCGCTGGCGCAGAAGATCTCCCAGCTCTCCGGCGTCGGCCTGGTGAGCATCTCCGGCGGCCAGCGGCCGGCGGTGCGGGTGCAGGTCAACCCCACGGCGCTCGCCTCCTACGGGCTGAGCATGGAGGACCTGCGCACCTCGCTCAGCCAGGCGAATGTGGATCAGGCCAAGGGCTTCTTTGACGGCCCCCACCGCTCCTACACCATCAGCGCCAACGATCAGTTGAACTCCAGCGCCGACTACGCGCCGCTGATCATCGCCTACCGCAACGGCAATCCGGTGCGGCTGCGCGACGTGGCCAAGGTGGTTGACGGGGCCGAGAACAACCAGCAGGCGGCGTGGGCCAACACCGAGCCGGCGGTGATCCTGAACATTCAGCGGCAGCCGGGAGCCAACATCATCGGCGTGGTAGACCGTGTGCAGGCGCTGATGCCGCGGCTGCAGGCCTCGCTGCCGCCTTCGGTCAAGGTCACCACCCTGACCGACCGCACCCTCACCATCCGCGCCTCGGTGACTGACGTGGAGTGGGAACTGATCCTCACCGTGCTGCTGGTGGTGGCGGTCATCTTCATCTTCCTGCGCAGCGTGCGGGCGACGATCATCCCCAGCGTGGCCGTGCCCTTGTCGCTGGTGGGCACCTTCGCCTTCATGTACCTGCTGGGGTTTTCGATCGACAACCTCTCGCTGATGGCGCTCACCATCTCCACCGGCTTTGTGGTGGACGACGCCATCGTGATGATCGAGAACATCACCCGCTTTCTCGAAGAGGGCCTGACGCCGCTCGAGGCCGCCCTCAAGGGCGCCGGCCAGATCGGCTTCACCATCATCTCCATCACCTTCTCGCTGATCGCGGTGCTCATCCCGCTGCTCTTTATGGGCGACGTGGTGGGGCGCCTGTTCCGCGAGTTCGCCCTGACGCTGACCGTCACCATCCTGATGTCGGCCTTCGTCTCCCTGACTCTGACGCCCATGATGTGCGCCAAGCTGCTGCGCCATCGGCCCGAGGCGCAGCAGAGCCGGATGTACCGCTTCTCCGAGCACGTCTTCCAGGGCATCATCCGCTTCTACGGACGCACGCTGCAGTTCGTCCTCCGCCACCGCATCGCCACCCTGGTGGTCACGGCGGCCACCCTGGTGCTGACCATCTGGCTGTACGTGATCGTCCCCAAGGGCTTCTTCCCGGTGCAGGACACCGGCCTGATTCTCGGCATCTCCGAAGGCCCGCAGGACATCTCCTTCGCCGGCATGGCCCAGCGCCAGCAGTTGCTGACCAGGGTCATCCTGCAGGACCCGTCGGTCGCCAGCCTGGCCTCCTTCATCGGCGTGGACGGAACCAATACCACGCTCAACAATGGCCGTATCCAGATCAACCTCAAGCCGGTGGAGGAACGCCCCGGGGTCAGCGCCAGCGACGTGATCCGCCGCCTGCAGCCGCAACTGGCCAGGGTCGAGGGCATCCAGTTGTACATGCAGCCGGTGCAGGACCTGAGCGTCGAAGACCGCGTCAGCCGCACCCAGTTTCAGTACAGCGTCGAGGACGCCAATGCCCTCGAGCTGCAGCAGTGGATCCCCAAACTGCTCGACCAGATGCGCCGGATGCCGGAGTTGCGCGATGTGGCCAGCGATCAGCAGAACGGCGGCCGCCAGGCGGTGGTGGACATCAATCGCGATGCCGCCTCGCGCCTCGGCATCATTCCCTCGACCCTCGACAACACGCTCTACGACGCCTTCGGGCAGCGCCAGGTCTCGACCATCTTCACCCAGCAGAATCAGTACCACGTGATTCTGGAAGTGGACCCGCAGTACCAGGTCAACCCCGACTCGCTCAAACAGATTTACGTCAACGCCGGCGCGGGCAGCGGCGGCGGGGCGGCTTCGGTGGGCACCAACGCCGCCGGATCGGTCAACGGCACCGCGACGCTCAGCGGGGTGAGCACCGCCCACAGCACCCAGGTTCCGCTCGACACCTTCACCACCGTCACCCAGACCTCGGCGCCGCTGACCATCAACCACCAGGGCCAGTTCCCGGTGGTGACGCTGTCGTTCAATCTGGCCCCCGGCTATTCGCTGGGCCAGGCGGTGGACGCCATCCACCAGGCGGAGACGGCGATCGGCCTGCCGCCCTCGGTGCAACCCAGCTTCCAGGGCACGGCGGCGGCCTTCATCAACTCCCTGGCCAACGAGTCGCTGCTCATTCTGGCGGCGCTGATTACCGTCTACATTGTGCTGGGGGTGCTGTACGAGAGCTACATCCACCCCATCACCATCCTTTCCACCCTGCCCTCGGCGGGGGTGGGCGCGCTGCTGGCGCTGATGCTGTTCCACACCGAGTTCAGCATCATTGCCCTGATCGGCTTGATACTTCTCATCGGCATCGTGCAGAAGAACGCCATCATGATGATTGACTTTGCGCTGGAGGCCGAGCGCAAGGAGGGCAAGAGCGCCGACGACGCCATCTACGAGGCCTGTCTGCTGCGCTTCCGCCCCATTTTGATGACCACGCTGGCGGCCATGATGGGCGGCATTCCGCTCGCCCTGGGCACCGGCACGGGCAGTGAGCTGCGCCGCCCGCTGGGCATCTGCATCGTCGGCGGCCTGATCTTCAGCCAGATCCTGACCCTCTACACCACCCCGGTGGTGTACCTGGCCTTTGACTGGCTGAGCCACCGCTTCCGCGGCCCCGTCCCGCACTTGGAAGGCGCCGAAGCCGAAGGGTAGCCATGCTGCACGCCCATCGAACATCTGTCTGGAATCGCCGGGCTGGGGCACAGGGGCCCCCAGCCCGGCACCACTGGAAGTCTGGAGAAAGCGGGGTGGCTGGCGCAGCCAGCCGAGGCCCCCGCGCCAGGTAATGCGTGACTTTGGGTTCAGCTCGGTCTCGGCGCCCTTCATCAAACGCCCGGTGGCCACCTCCCTGCTCACCGCGGCGCTGCTGCTGGCGGGCATTGTAGCCTTCCGCCATTTGCCGGTCGCGCCGCTGCCGGAGATTGACTACCCCACCATCTCGGTCAGCGCCGGACTGCCCGGCGCCAGCCCGGCCACCATGGCTTCGGCGGTGGCCACGCCGCTGGAGCGCCAGTTCAGCCGCATCGCCGGGGTGACCGAGATGACCTCGTCGAGCTCGCTGGGCTCGACCAACATCACCCTGCAGTTCGATCTCAACCGCGACATCAACGCCGCCGGCCGCGACGTCGAGGCGGCCATCAACGCCGCCCGCGGCCAGCTCCCGGCCAACATGCCGGGCAACCCGCATTACCGCAAGTCCAACCCCGCCGACGCGCCCATCCTCAACCTGGCGATGAGCTCCACCGAGGTCGGCCTGCCGCAGGTGTACGACGAAGCCGACTCCATCGTGGCCCAGAAGATCGCCCAGATTCAGGGCGTCGGCCAGGTCTTCGTCTACGGCAGCTCGCAGCCGGCGGTGCGGGTCGAAGTCAACCTGCGCCAGCTCAACAACCTGGGCGTCAACCTGGAGCAGGTCCGCCAGGTGCTCAACAACGCCAACGCCAACCGCCCCAAGGGGATGCTGAGCACCGGCGCCCACAGCTTCGAGATCAACGCCACCGACCAGCTCTTCACCGCCGCCCAATACAAGCCGCTGATCGTCACCTGGCGCAACGGCGCTCCGGTGCGCCTGCAGGATGTCGCCGACGTCTACGACGGCACCGCCGACTACCGCAACGCCGGTTCGGCCAACGGCGAGCCGGCGGTCACCGTGGCCGTGTTCCGCCAGCCCGGGGCCAACATCCTTGACACCGTGGACCGGGTGATCGCCGAGCTTCCCGCCCTGCGCTCCTCCATCCCGCCGACGATGCACATCATCGTCAGCCAGGACCGCTCGCCCACCATCCGCGCCTCCATCCACGACGTGGAGTGGACGCTGATCGTCTCCATCCTGCTGGTGGTGCTGGTGGTCTTCGCCTTCCTGCGCGACTGGCGCGCCACCGCCATCCCCAGCGTCGCCGTGCCGCTCTCCCTGGTGGGCAGTTGCACGGTGATGTACCTGCTCGGCTACAGCATTGACAACCTCTCGCTGATGGCCCTGACCATCGCCACCGGCTTCGTGGTGGACGACGCCATTGTGGTGATCGAAAACATCGCCCGCCACATCGAGGACGGCATGCAGCCCTTCGCCGCCTCCCTGCGCGGCGCCAAGGAGATGGGCTTCACTGTGCTCTCCATGAGCACCTCGCTGATCGCCGTCTTCACCCCGATTCTGCTCATGGGCGGCATCCTCGGCCGCCTCTTCCGCGAGTTCGCTGTCACCCTGAGCGTGGCCATCGCCTTTTCGCTGCTCGTCTCGCTGACCACCACACCCATGCTCTGCGCCCGCTTCCTGCGGCCTGCGAAGCCGCGGCTTGGGCCCAAGGGACCCCAAGCTGCGGCGAGCTTAAGCGGGGCGCGCGGCACAGCCGCGCTGGGGCCCGCGCCAATCGACGAGAACGGCGGGCACGGGACGCTGTACCGCTGGGCCGAGAATGCCTTCGAGGCCATGAAGCGCGACTACGACCGCGGCCTGCAGTGGGTGCTGCGCCATCAGGCCTTCACCATGACGGTGCTGCTGGCCACCATCGCCCTCAACGCCTATCTGTTCATCGTCATTCCCAAGGGCTTTTTCCCGCAGCAGGACACCGGCCGGCTCAACGGTTCGATCGTCGGCGACCAGGCGCTGTCGTTCGCCGCCATGCGCGACAAGCTCGAGCAGTTCGACAGGATCGTCCTGGCCGACCCCGCGGTGGACACCATCAGCGCCTACACCGGCGGCAACCGCACCAACACCGCCCGCCTCAACATCCAGCTCAAGCCCATCGAGGTGCGCAAGCTCTCCGCCGATGAGGTCATCGCCCGCCTGCGGCGCAAGACGCGCGTCGTGCCCGGCGCCCAGTTGTTCCTCAGCTCGGTGCAGGACGTCTCGGTGGGCGGCCGCCAGAGCAGCGCCCAGTTCCAGTACGCGCTGCAGTCCGAGGATCTGAACGCCCTCGACCACTGGGCCCCGCTGCTGATGGACAAGCTGCGCGAGCTGCCCGAGCTGCGCGACGTCAACAGCGACCAGCAGACCCATGGCCTCGAGGCCGGCCTGGTGATTGACCGTGACGCCGCCAGCCGCCTGGGCGTCTCCATGCAGGCCATTGACGCCACCCTCAACGACGCCTTCGGTCAGCGTCAGGTATCGAACATCTACGAGGGCATCAATCAATACCACGTCATCCTCTCGGTGCCGCCCGAGTATCAGGGCAGTCCCGACGCCCTCAAGGACATTTACGTCGCCAGCGGCAACGGCCACCTGGTGCCGGTCAGCACCTTCGCCCATTACGCACCCAGCCAACTGGCGCTCTCGGTCACCCATCAGGGCCAGGCGCCGGACATTACGCTGTCGTTCAACCTCGCCCCCGGCGCCGCCCTCGGGGACGCGGTCAACGCGGTCAACAAGGCGGAGCAGGCGATTGGCATGCCCGACTCGGTGCATGGCAGCTTCCAGGGAACCGCCAAGGCGTTTCAGGACTCACTCGCCAGCGAGCCCTGGCTGATCGCCTTCGCCCTCGCCGCCGTCTACATCGTGCTGGGGATGCTCTACGAGAGCTACATCCATCCCATCACCATTCTCTCGACGCTCCCCTCTGCGGGCGTGGGCGCGCTTCTGGCGCTGCTCTACTTCCGCAGCGACCTCAATTTCATGGCGCTGATCGGCATTATCCTGCTGATCGGCATTGTCAAAAAGAACGCCATCATGATGATTGACTTCGCGCTGCACTGCGAGCGGGTCGAGGGCCTGGAGCCGCGCGAAGCCATTCACCGTGCCGCCGTGCTGCGCTTCCGCCCCATCATGATGACCACCCTGGCCGCCATGCTGGGCGCGCTGCCGCTGGCCATCGGCGGCGGCACCGGCTCCGAACTCCGCCAACCCCTCGGCATCACCATCGTCGGCGGCCTGCTGCTCAGCCAGGCCCTGACCCTCTTCACCACCCCCGTCGTCTACCTCTACATGGACCGCCTGCAGGCCGCCTTCCGCCGCCTCTTCCACCGCGCCCCCGCCCTGCGCCCCGCCCCCGCCGCCGAGTAGCGCCGCCCTTTTGCGGCTATGATTAGCAATCGAAGGCGGCACACCGTCGCCTTCCTCGGAGCCCTTCGGCCCATGCCCGCTCAACTGCCCATTCCGGTCAATCCTGAGCTCGTCGCCTGGGCCCGCCGCGAGAGCGGCTACGAGATTGAGCGCGTCGCCAAGCGGCTGGGCGTCAAGGCAGAACGGGTCGAGGCCTGGGAACGGGGCGAGCTCCAGCCCACGGCACGCCAGATGGGACTGCTCGCGCGTTTTCTTCAGCGCCCACTGAGCACATTTTTTCTACCCCGTCCTCCCAACCTACCGGCCCTCGCCGCCGAGTACCGCCGCCTGCCCGGAGTTGAGCCGGGCAAGGAGTCCCCCGAGCTGCGCCTCGCTCTGCGCCAGATGCTTATTCGCCGCGACAACGCCCTTAACCTCATGGGCGAGCTGGGCACGCCTGTCCCGCGATTCCGGCTGCGCGCACACCTGAGCGAATCGCCCGCCGATGTCGGGGCGAGGCTCCGCGCCGCCCTCGGCGTCTCGACCGAAGAACAACTTGGATGGCCGAGCGAATGGGCGGCATGGCCCGCCTGGCGGGCGGCTGTCGAGCAGGCAGGTGTTCTAGTGTTCGTCTTCAGCCGTGTCGCCCTGGATGAGGCGCGCGGTCTGGCACTGCTGCGCCACCCCCTCGCCGCGGTCGGCGTGAACGGGAAGGAAATTCCGGAGGGGAAGATCTTCACCCTGCTCCATGAAGTCGTCCATCTCATGTTGGCGTCGGGCCACGAAGAAGCCCCGGCCCTGGAGGAGAAGCGTTCTCCGGCAGAATGGCTATCCGTCGAACGGTTTGCCGAAGTCGCCGCCAGCCACGCTATTGTGCCGGAGCCCACCCTTCGCTCCCAGGTGACGGCCCTCGGCCTCCGCCCCGAGTGGACCGTGAGTTCGGTGCGAAGGCTGGCGAGGCGCTTCCGCATTACGCCCCTGGCCACCGCCACGCGCCTGCGGGAATCCGGCTTTATGAGCTGGAAGGCTTACCGGAACTGGCGGAAGGAATGGGACATCCACGTAGCGGGACTGCCTCCGCGGCGGGGTGGCATCGCGACTCCCGCTGAGAAGGCCCTCAACTCCGCCGGCCGGCCCTTCGCGCAGCTCGTGATCGAGGCCCTCTCCACCAACCGCATAAGCTCGGTCGACGCCGCTCGCTACCTAAATCTGGGTTTCGATCACTTTGAAGCGCTGCGAGCCGACTTGGTCGGCGCCGAGGCCGGCGGGAGCAGCGCCGCGTGAAAGGCGCTGCTCCCGCGGCGATCTACTCGATTGACACCAGCTCCCTGATGGACTGGCACGGGCGCTTCTACCCAACGGATGTCTTCCCCAGTTTGGCGGAACGGGTTCATGACCTGGTGACTGCCTCCCGCCTCTTCGCAGCCGAGCAGGTACGCGAGGAGGTTGACGTGGTAGGGACAACCGGGCTGCGGGAGTGGGTGGCGGCCCAGAAGCGCTTCGTCGTCCCAAACGCGACCGTGCTCACCGCGGCCCTTTCGATCAAGGACCGCTTCACCGGCCTCCTGGACCCAAAGGCAACCTACGAGGAGGCCGACGCCTACGTTATCGCATTGGCACAGCAGCACAACGGCATCGTGATCACTCAGGAAACCGCGGCCGCCGAAAAGCGCAACCCGAAACGCACTCACTACATCCCCGACGTCTGCCGCGAGCTGGGCATCCCCTGCATCAGCTTCCTCGGCCTGGCCCGCCGCGAAGGCTGGGCCTTCTAAGGTGCCCAAGCCTTTTCGCTAGGGCTTCGGGCGCGCCCCCGGTCCACTGTCAACTGTTCACTGTCAACTGCTGATTACCTGCCGATGACCAGGATCGTGAACGAACCGGGAACCGCCTGGCGGCGGACGTAGCCGCGGCGGCCCTCGGCGGGTGCGCCCGCGGGCTGCGGCGGGGGCGGCAGGAATTTCTGCGACATGGTCAGGATGTGGTTGGTCCTGGTGTCGAGGGTGATGGTCCGCGCGCCGTCCATGGTTTTGAGGTTCTGCTCCACCGTGAACTTCGTCGGGCTTTCCTCGCGGATCACGGTCAGCATGCCGTTGCCCTCGGTGCTGAAGGCTTCGTGGGTGGCGGGATTGAAGACCGCGCCGTCAGAGCCGCCGGCGATGGGCAGCTTGGCCAGAATCTTGCCGTCGGTGGCGCTCAGGATGACCATCGTCGGCTGCGGCGCGCGGCAGGCGGCGAAGAGCACATGGTTCTTGCTGTCCAGCGCCAGGCCGTTGCAGCCGCCGTTGCCGTCGAAGGAGTAGTGCTTCACCGTCTTCATCGCCTTCACGTCCACCACGGCCACGCCGCCTTCCTTGTCCTGCATCACGTCGTAGAGCGTGCCGTGGCCGTCGGCCACGCCCTCCTCCGGCGTGCCGCCCAGATCAATGGTGCCCACCAGATCGCCGGTTTTGGCGTCAATCACGGTGGCGTTGTGCGTGGGATGGCTGAAGATATACACGCGGTCGTTGTAGGTGTCGCAGAGAATGCCGTCGGCCCGCGCCGCGCCCACGTCAATCTTCTTCATCACCTTGTCGGTGCGGGTGTCGAACATCGTGACCTGGGGATGGCTGCTGGCGAACCCATGCCCGGTCGCCGGACACACCGCCACCCCCTGGCCGCCGGTGTCGGGGATGTCGCCCAGCGGCGCCAGCGTGTCGAGGTTGAAGATGGTGATGCGCGTGCTCGCCGGGTCGGCCGCCGAGGTCGCGCCGCGGGGGATGTAGAGCCGCCGCCCCGCCGGGTCGGCGTAAATGTAATCCCATCCGCCCTCGCCGCCCACCTGGGCCGTCTTCAACACCTTATAAGGACGCGCCGGCGCTTGCGCCGCCAGCATGCCCATACCCACAGCCATCACGACGAGACACGAACGAATCATTGCATTCCCCTCCGCCGCCCAGTATACGCGCTTGACGGCGCCATGACCCCACCATCATCCGGCTGCGCCGGACGCGTTAGGGGGTGGTGAACTTGAACAGCCCGTAGCCGCTCACGTTGTACCCCGGCAGCGCGTAGACGGTGGCGTAGTA
>Ga0134126_10004340_pt1 | contig 17756 bp, 17 predicted proteins | sample KB31752_FD_96881 | JGI IMG/M metagenome (GOLD analysis project Ga0134126, IMG submission 96881) | Terrestrial soil microbial communities with excess Nitrogen fertilizer from Kellogg Biological Station, Michigan, USA - KB3-175-2 | ecosystem: Environmental > Terrestrial > Soil > Unclassified ...
CGGGCCCGCGGCCGTGAGGCTAGGAGCCGCGTTGGCCCGGCTGCTCAGCTCGGCCCGCCCGCAGGGCCTCAAGGGTCTGCGTCGGTCCAGGCAGTTCGTGATCGTGACGGGCCCAGTCCCCGGTCGCGGCCCGGGCCTGGGCCCCGGTCGCGGTCGCGGCCTCGGCCCGGGCCCCGGCTCAGGTCACGAATGCGGCGGGCTGCAGCATCAGCACCTCGGCCCAAGCCCGGGCCCAGGCCCAGATCGCACCTCGCTCATGGATGCGTAATTACCTACAGCAGGATGTAGGTAATTACGCATCCATACGCATCCAACGCCTGTCATCGCCACTCGCCCTGTGCTAGTCTTCTAGAACTCTAGAAGAAAGAAGAGGATAGTGGCGAGTGTTTCGGTATCCGCTTCCAGATTGTCCGTTTCCGGAACCGCGTCCGGCTCGACGGCCATAGCGGACGTGACCGCCTCCGAGCAGACCGCGGCCTCCGCCCTGGCCGACGCCTCCGCGCCGGCCGACGGCTCCGAGCTGATGGGTGATCCTGGGCCGCGGGGACGATTCGGCTCGTTCGGCGGCTGCTTCGTCCCCGAGGCCCTCGTCCCTGCTTGCCTGCGCCTCGAGGACGCCTTCCGGTCGGCCTGGGCCAACGCCGGGTTCCGGGCCGAACTGGCGGCCATGCTGCGCGACTACGCCGGGCGGCCGACGCCGGTGACCGACGCCACCCGCCTGTCCGAGGAACTCGGCGTGCGGGTGCTGCTCAAGCGCGAGGACCTCACCCACACCGGCAGCCACAAGATCAACAACGCGCTCGGCCAGGCCCTGCTGGCCCGTCGGATGGGCCTGACCGCGCTTGTCGCCGAGACCGGGGCCGGTCAGCACGGGGTGGCGTCGGCGACCGCCGCCGCGCACCTCGGCCTGGGCTGCACGGTCTACATGGGCGAGATCGACATGGCCCGGCAGGAGCTCAACGTGTTCCGGATGGAGCTGCTCGGGGCCACCGTGGTGCCCGTCACCTCCGGCTCCCGCACGCTCAAGGACGCGATCAACGAGGCCATGCGGCACTGGGTGACCACCGCTGACACCACGCACTACTGCGTCGGCTCGGTCATGGGCCCGCATCCGTACCCGTGGCTGGTACGCGAGTTCCAGCGGGTCATCGGCGAGGAGGCCCGCGGCCAGTGCGCCGACCTGCTGGCCGGCCCGGCCCCGGACGTCGTCGTGGCCTGCGTCGGCGGCGGGTCCAACGCGGCCGGGACGTTCTCCGGCTTCGTGGACACGCCCGCCCGGTTGGTCGGCGTCGAGGCCGCCGGCGGCGCCGCGGTGGCCAACGGCCGGCCCGGCGTGCTGCACGGCTTCCACTCCAGCTTCCTGCAGGACGAGCACGGCCAGATCGTTGAGGCGCACTCCATCTCGGCCGGCCTTGACTACCCCGGCGTCGGACCCGAGCACGCCCATCTGGCCGAGACCGGGCGGGCCGAGTACGTCACCGTGACCGACGCCGAAGCCGTCGCCGCCGCCGAGCTGTGCGCACGGGCCGAGGGCATCCTGCCCGCGCTGGAGTCGGCCCACGCCGTGGCCTGGGTACGCCGCGCCGCCCGGTCCGGCGAACTGCCCGCCGGCGCCGTCGTGCTCGTCACCATGTCCGGCCGCGGCGACAAGGACGCCGCCAGCTTGAAGGAGCTCATCCGTGGCCGCCGTTGAGACCACGCTCGACCGGGCCCGCGCCGCGGGCCGGCCCAGCCTCGTCACCTATGTCACCGGCGGGATCCGCCCGGACTGGACCGAACTGCTGACCGCCATGATCGACGCCGGCGCCGATGCCGTCGAGATCGGCCTCCCGTTCTCTGACCCCATGCTCGACGGCCTCACCATCCAGCAGGCCTCGGAGGCCGCCCTCCGTCGCGGCGCCACCCCCGCCGCCATCCTGGCCCAGCTCAGCCGCGTTGACACCGGCGGCGTCCCGCTCATCGCGATGGCCTACACCAACCACGCCTACCGCCACGGCCTCGGCGGCTACTGCCGCCGGCTGGCCGGCGCCGGGATCAGCGGGACGATCATCCCCGACCTGCCCGCCGCCGAGGCGCGCGACTACCTCGACGCCGCCCGCGAAGCCGGCCTGGACGCCACCCTGATGGTCACCCCCGCCACGCCCGAGACCGATATTCAGGCCATCGCCGCGCGCTCACGCGGTTTCCTGTATGTCATGAGTGTCATGGCCACCACCGGAACCACCAACGAGACGGCTGACGCCGAGCGCTGGACCGTCGCCGCCCGCGCCCGCCGCCGCAGCCCCCGGCCGGTGCTGATCGGCTTCGGCATCGACACCCCGGACCGCGCGGCCGCCGCCGCCCGGCACGCCGACGGCGTCATCGTCGCATCCGCCCTGATGCGCCGGGTCCTCGACGGCGCGTCCAGCGCCGCCATCGGCCGCGACGTCGCGCGGCTGCGCGCCGCCGTCGACCAGGCCTGACGGTGGGCCCCGCCCGCCGGACCGCCGACGACCGCCAGCCGAAGTACCTGCGGATCCACGCCGACCTGCGCGACCGCATCACCAGCGGCAAGTGGCCGCCCGGCCTCCCGCTGCCTGCTCAGCGCGAGCTGGCCAGCGAGTTCGGGGTCAGCATCATGACCCTGCGGCAGGCCCTCCAGTTGCTGGCCGACGACGGGCTTATCGACACCCGCCACGGCAGCGGCACGTTCGTTGCCTCCCGCTACGCCTACCACCTCGGTCACCTGCGTAGCTTCGCGGCCGACCTGGCCGGGCAGGGCGCCGAGATCAGCACCAGGCTGCTCGCCGCCGACACCATCGACCCGCCCGAGCCGGTCGGCGCCCGGCTCGGGCTCGGTGCGTCCAGCCAGGTGTTCCGGCTGCGCCGGCTCCGACTCGCCGACGACCGGCCGGTGATCGTGCAGACCTCGTACCTGCCCCGCGAGCTGGCTCCGGCGATCGACCCCGACGACCTCTGCCAGCGCGGTCTGTACACCGTGCTGGCTGAGCACGGGCTGGCCGTCGCCCGGACGACGGAGACCATCACGCCCACGACACTCGGCCCGGCCGATGCGCGGGACCTGGCCCGGAGCGGGGGGACGCCGGCGCTGCTGAGCCACCAGGTCAGCTTCGCGGCCGACGGCGCCCCTCTGATCGACGATCATGCTCTGCTGCCGGGCGACAGCGTGGCCATCACGGCCAGCCGCTCGGCCGACGAACTAGACGTGCACTACACGCTGACCATCGGCTGAGGGCCGGGTCAGCGGGGGCGCCCTGGCTGTCCCAGGCGTAACACGCTGCCCGGCCACCCCTGCCACCCCAGGTGTCCCATGATGCGGCTGATCGAATTCTGGGTTCTGACCTGGTCGAAACCGGGGCCAACGACGTGAGAGCAACAACCACGTCGTTCGGCGGCCCGCCACCAAGATCGTTATCGCCCGCCGGGGGAGGATCGGTCCGCCGGGGGGCGGGGATCGGTCGGCCGGGGGGACCGGGCCGGGGGCGGGATCGGCGGCGGGGATGGCGGGCTGCTCATCCTGGGGGCAGCGGCCGGGCGGGAGGGGAGCGGCGGGCAACGAGTAGATTTTCGGCGTGGACAGTCCCAGGCTTGACGTATTCGTGATCGGCGCCGGGGTGAGCGGGCTGACGACCGGGATCTGCCTGGCCGAGGCGGGGCTGAGCGTCGCGATCCAGGCCGCGGAGCCGCCGCGAGCGACGACGTCGGTGGTGGCCGGCGCGCTGTGGGGCACTCACCTGGTGGGCGAGGACGAGCGCGTGCCGGGCTGGGCGGACCTGGGCTACACGGTCCTGACGGAGCTGGCCGGGGAACCGGCGACGGGAGTCCACGTCAGCGAGGGCCTGATGGCGGTCCGGGTGGCGCAGGACGAGCCGCCGGAGGCGCCCAACTCGGCGGTGCCGGTCGCGTACATGCCGTGCGACGAACTGCCGCCGGGTTACGTGGCGGGCTGGCGGCTGACGGCACCGCTGGTGTCGATGCCGGACTACCTGGGGTATCTGGAGACGCGGTTCCTGACGGCGGGCGGCCGGCTGCTGGAGCCACGCAAGTTCGCGACGCTGACGGGCGCGGTGCGGCAGAGCGAGGCCCGGGTGATCGTGAACTGCCCGGGATCGGGGGCGCGGGATCTGGTCCCGGACCCGTCGGTTGTGGCGGTCCGAGGTCAGGTCGTGGTGGCGGCGAACCCGGGGCTGACGGAGTTCTTCGTGGGCAACGGGGCGGACCCGGACGACCTGACCTACGTGTTCCCGCACGGGGACACGGTGATCCTGGGCGGCACGCAGGAGCACGGGCGGTGGAGCCGGGATCCGGACCCGGCCACGGCCGCGCGAATCCTGGCCGCCTGCGCGGTGGTGGAGCCACGGCTGCGCGGGGTGCGGGTGCTGGAGCACCGGGTGGGGTTGCGCCCGGCCCGGCCGCAGGTCCGGCTGGAAGCGGAGATGACGGCCGACGGCCGTGGCCTGGTCCACAACTACGGGCACGGCGGCGCGGGCATCTCGCTGTCCTGGGGCTGCGCGCAGGACGCCGCGAAGCTGGCCATCGCGGCGCTGGGCTGAGCGCCCCGGCGGCCGGCCGCGCGGTCGGCTAGAAACCCGGCTAGAACCCAGGGAAGATCGCGCGGAGCTGGTCCAGGTCAGCCGGGTCGCCGGTGACCGAGGCCGGGGTGTGGCCGGCGTCGAGGCGGCCGTAGGCCAGCCGAAGCAGCGCCTCGGCGGGCATGCTGACCTCGGACACGGGGGCGTCGGTGCCGTCTTCCGGCCAGTCGGTCATGACCACGTTGTCGGCGGTGGCGAGCAGGTAGTCGCGCTCGGGGCCGGTGGTCTGGATCCGGACGGCGAACGGCTCGGCGGGTGCCCGGCCGAGGCGCGGAGCCAGGAACTGCCCGACGTTGTCGATGAGCAGGTCAACGGCGTCCGGGGACACGGTGGCGGAGGGGTCGAGGCGGACGGCGATGTCCCAGGTGTGCACGGCGTGCTCGCCGAGGCGGAGCCGGACCAGGCCGACGGCGTCCAGCTCCATGCCGAAGAACGGCAGCTTGATCCGGTCGAGCTGCTCGTCGGTCAGCTGCTCAAGCGCCTTGACCTGCCGCTCGTCGGCGGCCAGGGCGTCGGCGGCCTGCTCGTCGGGGTTCTTGGCATTCCAGATGTCCCAGACGGCCTGGAAGCTCTCGCGGTCGGCCTCCTCGCCCTCGCCGAGGGCGCCGGGCAGCATCATCAGGCCGATCTCGGCCCCGCTGCCGAGGTGCGACAGGACCTGGGCGATGCTCCAGTCGTCGCAGTACGACTGGGCGCGGATCTGCTCGGGGCTGAGCGGCCGGACGAGGCCGGCGAGCCGCTCGTGCGAGCGCCGCAGCGTCGCGATCCACTCACGCGGGTCTGATTGCATCGCTGGCTCCCACCTGATCCCGGCCTGTCGCGGCGCTGCTATCCCTTGCCGATCAGCACTGCTCAGCACACAGTATCCCGGCCGAAACGTGGCCCAAACACCGCATACGGCACGGTGGCCAGGCCGACTTCGAGAGCTGACCAAGGCTGGCTAGGGTATGCGCGTGACCGCAATAAGGATCGGCTTCGGCGCGCCCGTTTCCGGGGCCTGGGCGACCCCGCAGAACATCGCGACGTTCGCGGCCCGGGCCGAGCAACTCGGGTACTCCTCGCTGTGGAGCTTCCAGCGGCTGATCATCCCCGAGGACAAGCGCACCACGATGGAGCCGGTGTACCACTCGGTGCTGGACCCGATGGCGACCCTGGCCTACGCGGCCGCGGTGACGTCGCGGATCCGCCTGGGGGTTGCGGTGATCAACGCGCCGTTCGTCTCCCCGGCCTACCTGGCCAAGCAGGCGGCCTCGCTGGACGTGCTGTCGGGCGGCCGGCACGACCTGGGCCTGGGCATCGGCTGGCTGCCGGAGGAGTTCGAGCTGAGCGACGCGCAGATGGCGCGGCGCGGGGCCCGGACGGCGGAGTACATCCGGGTGCTGCACGCGCTGTGGGCGGACGGGCCGAGCGAATTCAGCGGGGAGTTCTACCGGGTGCCACGGGGCGACGTGGCGCCCAAGCCGGTGCAGGCGGGCGGGCCGCCGATCCTGCTGGGCGGGCTGGCCCGGCCGGCGCTGGAACGGGTCGGGCGGCTGGCGGACGGCTGGGTCACCTCGAGCCGGACGGACCTGTCCCGGATCGCCGAGCTGATCGCGATCGTCAAGGAGGCGGCGGCGGGGGCGGGCCGGGACCCGGCGGCGCTGCGGGTGGTCTGCCGCGGGGTGGTCCGGGCGGGCGAGCCGCAGGCCGGGCCGGACGGGCGCCGGCTGCTGCTGTCGGGCGACATCGGCCAGATCCGGGCGGACGCCGAGAGCCTGGCGGGCCAGGGCGTCACCGAGATCTTCTACGACCTCAACTGGGACCAGCAGGTGGGGTCGCCATACGTGGATCCGGTCGCGGCCACGGAACGCGCCACTGAGCTCATGGAGGCGCTGGCCCCTGGCGACCAGCCCTGCTAGCCCCGGTCCCTAGGTCAGCCCGTTGCTGTGCGCGATGGCCGCGGCCTCGGTCCGGCTCGAGGCGCCCAGCTTGCCCAGGATGTTGGACACGTGCACGCTGGCGGTCTTGGGCGCGATGAACAGGGCCGCGCCGATCTCCCGGTTGGAGTGGCCGGCCGCCAGCAGCCGAAGCACCTCGACCTCGCGCGCGGTCAGCGCGGCCAGCGGCCCGGCCCCGGCCGCCCCGGCCCCCGAGCCGGCCGAGCCGGAAGAACCACCGGTCGCGGCCAGCCCGAGCCGGCGGCCGAGGTCGGCCAGGGTCCGCCGCAGCGGCGCCGCGCCCAGCTGGTCGGCGGCGGCCGCGGCCAGCTGCCACTGGTGCTGGGCCTCGTCCCGGCGGCCCGCCTCGGCCAGCGCCTCGGCCAGCCGCCAGCGCGACCGGGCCGCCTCGTAGCCGTAGCCGGGGCCGAACTCGTCCAGCACGGCCTGCCAGGCGGCCGGGTCGTTGTCGCCCGAGGCGCGTCGCCACTCGGCCTCGGCCCTGGCCAGCCAGCCGCGGCCGTCGACGCCGAGCGAGATCGCGGGCCGACCGTGGTGGCGGCCGCCGGCCCGGGCGAACTCGATCACCCGGTCGGCCTCGCTCTCGGTAGCGGCCGCGCGGGCGGCGTCGCCGCTGGAGCGCGCGGCCACGGCCCGGTCGGCCAGGGCGCCGAGCCACACGGCGGCCACCCGGATGAGCTGGGGCGCGTCCTCTCCGCCCCAGGCCACGGCGGCGTTGACGGTGGCCTCGGACTCGGCCAGCACGGTCGAGATGTCGCCCTTCCAGTAGGCGTGCTCGGCCATCAGGCCGCGGGCGATGTACTCGACGAACTGGTCCCGCTGCATGAACGGCTCGAGCCAGGACAGCCGCTGGGCCACGCTGTCGCTGCCCCTGGCTACGCCGAGGAACATGGCCATGGCCGACAGCCGGGCCTCGGCCTCGCTGGCCACCCGGACCGCGAAGCCGTCGGCGACCTCCTGGGCGTGGTCCCAGGTGCCCTCGGCGTAGTGGGCCAGGTAGTGCACGTACTGCAGGTCGTAGCCGTAGGGGGCCATGGCCAGGCCGGCCTGCTCGGCCCGCTGGATGCCGTGGTGAGCGGTGCTGCTGGCGTCGCCGAGGTTGCCCCGCTCGAGGTGGATGCGGGCCAGGTTGAACTCGGCCCGCAGCTCGGCGCCGATCATGGTGCCGTGCCGGGCCTGAGCCAGGGCCCGGGCGTACGAGGCGATCGCGGTCTTGATCCGGCCGTCCCGCTCGGCCAGGGTGCCCAGCGTGACCAGCGCGTCGGCCACCACCCAGGGCGCGCCGGCCACCCGGCCGGCCTCGCGGGCCTGCTCGGCCACGGCCCTGGCCGGGCCGGGATCCTGGTCGGCCAGCAGCGTCCGGGCCAGGGTGGCCAGCGCGGCCGAGCGCTCCTCGCTGGGCGGATCGGCGGGCAGCACGGCCACGGCGACGCGGGCCACGGCCTGGGCCTCCTCGTCCTCGTCCACCTCGAGCAGGAAACCGGCCAACCGGCGGCCGGCCCGGCTGCGCAGCACCGGGTCGGAGTCAGGCCCCAGGAAGCTGACCAGGCGGCGGAGCTGGTGCACGGCCCGGCTGATGTCGCCGGACTCGGCGGAGGTCAGGGCCGACCACAAGGCCAGGTCGCCGCGCTCGACGCCGCCGAGCTTCTCGGGCTCGCCGACCCGGTCCCACAGCGACAGGGCCAGGTCATAGTGCCGGTGGGCCTCGGCCGGGGCGGCCAGCCGCTCGGCTTCCTCGCCGGCCTGCACCGACGCGGCGAACGCGCTGGGGATGTTGTGGCTGGCCAGGCTGTGGTAGGCGAGCTCGGCGGCGGAGCCGGGCACCTCGGCCAGCCGGCGCTCGTCGGACAGCAGCTCGGCCAGCAGTCCGTGCAGCCGGGTCCGCTCCCCCGGCAGCAGGTCGGCGTAGATGGCCTCGCGCAGCAGCGCGTGCCGGAAGGCCAGGCCGTGGCCGTCGGGGATCAGCAGGCCCTGGGCCACGGCCTCGCGGATGGCGTCCTCGTACTCCGGAGTGGCCAGCCCGGAGGCCCGCATGACCAGCTCGTCGTCCACGTGCCGGCCGGTGACGGCGGCCGCCCTGAGCACCTGCTGAGCGGCGGCCGACAGCCGCTCGGTCCGGGCCAGCAGCAGGTCGGCCAGGCCGGCCGGGAGCACCGGGCCGCCGGTGGCGCTGGTCCCGGCCGCGAGCCGGCTGGGACGCTCGGCCGCGGCCAGCAGTTCCTCGGCGTAGTAGGCGTTGCCCTCGGCCCGGCGGATCAGGCCGTCCAGATCCGGGGCGGCGAGCAGGCCGCCGGACAGCATGGTCAGGTGCTCGGCCATGGCGGCCGAGTCCAGCGGGCCCAGGTCCACGGCGGTGACGCTGGGCAGCCGCAGCAGCTCGGTCACGACCGGGCGCAGCGGGTGCCGGCGATGCATGTCGTCGGTCCGGTAGGTGGCGACCAGAGCGATCCGCTCCCGGTGCAGCACCCGGCTCAGGAACGTGACTAGGTCCCTGGTGGAGCGGTCGGCCCAGTGCAGGTCCTCGAGCACGAGTAGCACCGGGCCGGCCTCGGCCAGCTCGGCCAGCATGCCCAGCACGGCGCCGAACAGCTGCTGCTGGGCCAGCCCGGGCAGGTCGCCGGCCTCGCTGGCCTGCCGGTCGGGCAGCAGCCGGGACAGCACCGGCCGGGAGGCCAGGGCGTCGGCCACCGGGCCGCGGGCGGAAGGTCCGGTGACGGCGTCCCGTAGCGCGTCGGCCAGCGGGAGGTAGGGCACGGTGTCGGCGAGCTCGGCGCAGTGGCCGGACAGCACGGTGAAGCCGCGGCTGGCGGCCCGCGCGGACAGCTCGGTGACCAGCCTGCTCTTGCCTACGCCGGCATCGCCGCTGACCAGCACGACGACGGGCTGGCCGGCCTCGGCCTCGGTCAGCAGGTCGCTCAGGCGGCGCAGCTCGGCGGCGCGCCCGACCAGCGGGGGTCCGGGCGCATGGGCCATCGGATCCCGCGGACGGGGCGCATTGTGCAGCACATCCTCATTATCCCAGCTAGGTCAGACAGCTTCGAGATCCCGGCGTGGCCGGCGGGCCGCGGCCAGGTTCCAGCGCACCGCCCCGGCCAGGTCCCGGACCCGCTCCAGCGCCGTGTAGTCGTCCTCGGCTCGGGCCAGAGCCTGGTTCAGGTCCATGCCGCAGGCCTCCAGCACGGTGGAGAAGTCCCGGCGGACGGGTGCGCACCGGTCATAGCCCAGCGACCGGTGGATCCGGGCGAACAGCGGCTTGTACAGCCGGGCCCGCTCGTGCAGGCCCGAGGAATGCGACATCGGGTTCTTGGGCCGCTGCCGGATGTAGCCGGGCAGCAGGTCGGCGAACGCCTCGCGGAGGATCCACTTCTCCTGGCCGTCGCGCACCTTCAGGCTCATGGGCAGCCGCATCGCCACCTCGACCAGGGCCGGGTCCAGGAACGGCACCCTGGCCTCGACGGTGGCGGCCATGCTGGCCCGGTCGACCCGCTGCAACTCGGTCCGGCCCAGGGTGGCCAGCTTGTGCCGGAACAGCCGCCGCGCCTGCTCGCCGCCCCCGCCGCCGGCCTCCCCGCCGCCGGCCTCCCCCTGGCCGTACATGTCGTCATACATGGCGTAGCCGCCGAACAGCTCGTCCGACCCGTCCCCGGTGAGCACGACCTTGACCCCGGCCTGGCGCACGCGGCGGAACAGCGGCACCGAGACCACCGCGTTGATGATGTCGCCGTACTCGGTCAGCTCGCTGATCGCGATCGCCTGGCGGATCGCCGACAGCCCGATCTGGCCCGGCGACAGCTCGATGACCTCGTGCGGGACGCCCAGGTCGGCGCACAGCCGGCGGGCGTAGTGCAGGTCCTCGCTGCCCGGCGCGCCGACGGTGAACGCGACGCAGTCGGGGTGCATCTCGCGTACGTGCAGCAGGGCCAGCGAGCTGTCCAGGCCGCCGGACACGATCACGCCCACGGTCAGGTCGGTGTCCACCCGGACCCGGACGCTGTCCTCGAACGCGGCCCGCACCAGCTTGGCCGCCTCGGCCGGATCCTCGACCGGGTCCGCCTTCAGCCCCGCCACGTCAACGTAGCGGCCCAGTACGGGCCCGCCCGCCGCCGTCGCCCAGCCGTGGTGGCCGGGCGGCACCTCGTGGACCGGTACCCCCAGCGCGACCAGGGCCTTGATCTCCGAGGCGAGGTGCAGGCGACCGTCCGAGCGAGCCCAGTACAGCGGCTTGACCCCGAGCGGGTCCCTGGCCACATAGATGCGGTCCGCGGCCGGCTCGGCCACCGCGAACGCGAACTCGCCGCGGAACCGCCGCACCGCCTGCGCGCCCCACCGGGCAAAGGCGGCCAGCAGCACGGCCGTGTCCCCCACGCCGTCGCCCGCCCCCAGCTCGGCGCCCAGCTCCGCGTAGTTGAACAGCTCGCCGTTGTAGCACAGCAGGTACCGGCCGTCGGTCCACGGCTGGACGGCCCGGTCGCGGTCCACGATGGCCAGCCGCTGGGTCCCGGCCAGCAGCCCCGGCCGCTCGCTGACCTCGAGCCGCTCCCCGCGCGGGGCCAGCGCGGCCAGCATCCCGGCAAAGACGCCGCTCGCGTCACCGGGGCCCAGCACCAGCGCGATACCGCACATCAGGTGCCCGCGCCCGCGACGGGGACCAGCCGCGAGCCGTAGGTCACGCCGGGCCGAAGGCAGACGTGCCAGGCCTGGCCCTCGTCGATGACGTTGACGTCGCCGCTGCGCTGGTGCTCCTGCAGCACCTCCTGCAGCGCCTCCCGGGCCCCGAACCGCCGGAACCAGGCCATCTCCACGTCCGCCGCGTACCCGACGCAGTGCGAGCTGGGCAGCAGCGCGGCGTAGCCCAGGGCCCGCAGCCGCCGCTGGTGCTCGACGCTGCGGGCCAGGCTGGTCACCCACAGCGGCGGGGTGCCGGGCGGGGCGACCGACGCGAACTGGGCCGCCATCTGGTTGAGCAGCGCCACGGCCTGGGGCCGGGCCCTGGCCAGCCACAAGCCGGCGGTCATGGGCCGGCGGCCGGGCAGCGCGCGGCGCTCGACCGACCGGGCGGCCCGCCCGACGAACGACCCGGCCTGGTGCCGGTACCGGAACAGCAGCAGCCCGCCGCGCTGGAGCGCGTCGAGGTCCAGCAGGTCGGGGCTGTCGAGCACGTCGGCGTCGGTCGGGTAGGCGGGCTCGCGGCCCCACCACAGCGCGTCGATCTGGGCCAGCAGCGAGATCCGGATCAGCGCGGGCAGGCTGGCGGCCGAGCTGCGCAGGCTGGGCCGGTAGCCGCGAACCTCTAAAAGCAGCCGCTCCAGGGCCCCGGCGCAGCCGCTCGGAGTCTGGGCCAGCACGTCGGCGAGCTCCGGGTCGCTGAGCCGCCGGGACAGCACGCGGGCGGCCAGCCGGGTGCTGCTGGCGGCGCCGCTGTGCTCGAACGAGGTGGCCAGGTCGGTCACCGCGTCCCGGTAGGCGGGCAGGTCGGGGCCCGGCTGGTACGCGGCCGCCTGGCCGCCCGCAAGCCACGTCGTCACGAGCATCCCCCGATGGCTCGACTGATCTTCTGCCAACTGAGAGTAACAGCATCCTTGCGGAATGTGATGTATCCGTGACCTGCCGCGCGTCGACTTGCCCGACCCGTGGTGTTTCCGGCGGATTTGCCCGCGCTCACAACACGACGGCGCCGCCTGTCGCCGGGCTTGTAACCTCTCTCCGCCACGCCAAGGAGTGCCGTGATGCCTAGCTCCAGACTCGTCCCCGGACTCGGCGCCGCGATTCTCGCCACCGCCCTGGCCGCTTGCGGCGCGTCCGGCTACGCAGGCCCGGACCTGCCTCCGCCGTCGCCCGTCGGCGGCTTAGGCGTCGTCCGTATCGCGTTCGTGTACGAGACCAGCACGGAGAACTTTGCCCAGGAGATGTCATTCGGCGCGCCCGCGGCGGCCAAGGCCTTCGGGGTGAAGCTGATCAACACCGCGCCGCCGACGGCCAGCGGCTCGCAGCAGGTGCGGCTGTTCCAGGCCGCCGAGCAGACGTCCAAGAACGGCATCGCCCTGGAAACGCTGTTCCCCGACCTGTTCACCCGGCTCTTGAGGCAGGCCAAGAGCGCGAACATCCCGACCATCGCTGTCGACACGCCGCCCCCGGCCGGCTCCGGGGTCACGCTGTTCATCGGCAACGACAACTACTACCTGGGCGTGCAGCTGGCCGACGCGCTGCTGCCCAGGATCCCGAAGGGAGCCAAGGGCCAGATCCTGATCGGCACCGACACGCCGGGCCTGCCGGTGCTGACCGCGCGCAACCAGGGCTTCGAGACCACGGTGAAGAAGGCCCGGCCGAAGGTGACGTTCGTGAACTTCGACTCGACCCAGGAGCCGTCGACCAACTACAGCGCCTGGAGCTCGGCGGTGCAGTCGCACCCCAACGCGCTGGCTTATGTCGGCCCGGGCAGCCAGGACGCAGCCTCGCTGTCAGAGATCGAGAAGAAGACCGGCAGGCACTACCTCGTCGGTGCCGACGACCTGGACCCGAACTCGCTGGCCGGGGTGGCCGCCGGGCGGGTGCAAGCGCTCGTCGACCCCGAGCACTGGCTCAAGGGCTACATCGCGGTCGCGCTGCTGGCCGAGCGCGCCCTGATGGGCGCGCCGCTGCCCGCCGGCTGGTGGAACCCCGGCTCGCTGGTGGTGGATAAGGCCAACATCGGCCGGGTCATGGGCCGGCAGAGCAACGCGGCCAGCCGCACGGCGTACTTCCAGAAGGAGGTCACCTACGAGCTGGCCAACCCCAGCAAGTACCTCAAGCCGATGTCGGCCCTGGGCGGCCCGTAGTGTTTTCCGGGTGATCATCGACTGCCACGGTCACTACACGACGGCGCCGCCCCAGCACGCGGCCTGGCGCCAGGCCCAGCTCGACGCCTACGCCGAGGGCCGCCCGGCGCCGTCCTACCCGGCCATCTCGGACGACGAGCTGCGCGAGAGCATCGAGGCCAACCAGCTCCGGCTGCTGACCGAGCGCGGCGCCGACCTGACGCTGTTCTCGCCGCGCGCCTCGGCCATGGCCCACCATCAGGGCGACGAGGCGGTCAGCCAGGCCTGGGCCCGGGCCTGCAACGACCTGATCAAGCGGGTCGCCGACCTGTTCCCCGAGCACTTCGCCGGCGTGTGCATGCTGCCCCAGTCACCGGGCGTGCCGATCGCCAACTCGATCGGCGAGCTGGAGCGCAGCGTCCGGGAGCTGGGGTTCGTCGGCTGCAACCTCAACCCGGACCCGAGCGGCGGCCACTGGACGTCACCGCCACTGACCGACGAGGCCTGGTTCCCGCTCTACGAGAAGCTGGTCGAGCTGGACGTGCCGGCCATGGTGCACGTGTCGGCCAGCAGCAACCACAACTTCCACGCCATCGGCGCGCACTACCTGAATGCCGACACGACGGTGTTCATGCAGCTGGTCCAGGCCGACCTATTCGGGCGCTTCCCCGGCCTGCGGCTGGTCATTCCGCACGGCGGCGGCGCGGTGCCCTACCACTGGGGCCGGTACCGGGGCCTGGCCAGCATGCTCGGCCAGCCGCCGCTGGACGAGCACGTCATGGGCAACGTCTTCTTCGATACCTGCGTGTACCACCAGCCGGGCATTGACCTGCTGCTGGGCGTGATCGACGCGAGGAACGTGCTGTTCGGCTCGGAGATGATCGGCGCGGTGCGCGGCATCGACCCCACCACCGGGTTCTACTTCGACGACACGAGGCGCTACGTCGACGCGGCCGGGCTGACCGACGAGCAGCGGGCCCTGATCTACGAAGGCAACGCGCGGAGGGTCTATCCCCGGCTGGACGCGAAGATCAGTGCAGCAACTTCAGTGCAGCAAACTTGATCCCGGCCGACTGGCCGCCGCCTGCGCCACGGCGGCGGCGGCCGGGCGGTGTCGGCGATGTCGATGCCGGCCACGGCCACGGCCACGCCCTGCCCGGCCAGCGCGGCGGCGAACACCCGGCCCAGGCCGCCGGCGTGGTGACGCGGACGGCCCTGACGCCCATGGCCTCGGCGATCCCGGCCGCTGACAGGTGCTCAAGCCCCGGCCACGGGATAGTTCCGTGGGCCCCGGTCAGGGCGTCCATCGCCTGGTAGCGGCCATTTTCGAGAATGATGAACGGGACTCCGACGTTCTGGCTGGCCGCGGTCCACAACGTCTGGTAGCTGGAGGCGGCGGAGCCGTCGCCGATGATCGCCACGCCTACCCGGCCGGGCCGGGCCATCCGCAGCCGGCAACCAGCAGAAGATCGTGTTCGCCAAACGGCTGGAGCTGGAGCCGGCGGTTCTGCTGCTGGACGACCCGACCAGGGGCGTGGACATCGAGGCCAAGCGGGAGATGCACGCGATGATCCGCGCGATGGCCGACGCGGGCCCGGTGGTGGTCGTCCTGTGCTCAACCGACAACCAGGAACTGGCCGAGCTCTGCGACCGGGTGGCAGTCTTCTACCAGGGCGCGATGGCAGGCGAGCTGTCCGGCGGTCGGCTGGGCGAGCATGAGCTGCTGGAAGCCGTGAACACCGGTCAGGTGCGGGAGGCTGCATGAAGAGGGCAGGGGAGGCGGGCGGGGAGCCAGATGGGATGCTCCCGCCGGGCAGTCCGACCGACCGCGCCCGAGAGCTGGTGCGGGGCGCCTACGACCTGCACGTGCACGTCGCCCCGGACGTCATGCGGCGGCGGATCACCGACGTCGCCCTGGCGCGGCGGTTCGCGGAGCTGGGGCTGGCCGGGTTCGTGCTCAAGTCGCATTACGTGTCGACGGCCGAGCGGGCCGCGGTGGTGAACGAAGCGGTGCCGGGCTGCCGGGCGCTGGGCGCGATCGCGCTGAACGCGGCGGTGGGCGGGCTGAACCCGATGGCGGTGGAGATCGCGGCCAGGGAGGGCGCGCGGCTGGTGTGGATGCCCACGGTGGACGCGGCCAATCACCGCCGCACGGCGCGGGACCTGCCGCCGGGCGCGACGCCGCCGATGTGGCTGGCGCTCCAGGACGAACTGCGCGCCCGCGGCCTGAACACGCCGCCGGTGGACGTGCTGGACGCCGACGGCGACGTGCTGCCGCAGGCCCGCGCGGTGCTGGAGCTGATCGCCGAGCACGGGCTAGTGCTGGCCACCGGCCACCTGGGCCGGGACGAGATCATCGCCGTGACGGAGGCGGCGGTGGAGGCCGGGGTGGTGCATGTGGTGATCACTCATCCGGAGTTCCCGCAGCAGTCGCTGCCGGTCCAGGACCAGAAGTACCTGGCCGGGCTGGGGGCCTACCTGGAGCGCTGCCTGACCACGCCGATGACCGGCAAGTACCCGTGGCCGGACATGGTGGCCAACATCCGCGCCGCCGGCCCGGCCACCACGATCGTCACCACCGACCTCGGACAGCCGCACAACCCGCCCGTTGAGGACGGACTGGCCCTGATGGCCGACGCGCTGCTGTCCGCCGGATTCACCGAGGGAGAAGTCCGCCGCATGATCGTCGACAACAGCCGCGCGCTGGCCGGGGACACCAGTTCATGAGCCGGTCGCCGGTTCTCCTGGTCATCAGCGCGCACGCCGCCGGGCGGGCCGAGGCGGAGGCGGCGGGCGCGGTGCTGGGCGCGCCGCCGGTGTTCCGGTTCGAGCCGCACCAGCCGGAGATGTGCGAGTTCACCCCGGACGTGCTGGTCGACATCCCGGCGGTGTTCGACACCAAGCTGGCCGCCATGCGCGAGATGGGGTCGCACGAGCGGGTCTTCCCTCAGGTGGCGGAGGTGCTGTCGTGAAGCCGGTAGTAGTGACCGGACCGCCGAGGACGCCGTCGGCGCTGGTGAAAGAGCTGGGCCGCCAGGGTGTGGCCACGGTGCACGAGGCCATGGGCCGGCGCGGGCTGCTGGGGCATGACCTGCGGCCGGCCTGGCCGGGCGCCCGGGCGGCGGGCACCGCGGTCACGGCACTGTGCCTGCCGGGCGACAACCTGACGGTGCACGTGGCGGTGGAGCTGACCGGCCCTGGCGACGTGCTGGTGGTGACGACCACCGAGCCGTCGCTGGAGGGGTACCTCGGCGAGCTGCTGACCACCTCGCTGGCGGCGCGCGGGGTGACCGGGCTGGTGACCACGACGGGGATCAGGGACGTGGCCGACATCGAGACGGCCGCCTTCCCGGCCTGGTCACGGGTGGTGAACGCGCAGGGCACCATCAAGGGCGCGGTCGGCCAGGTGAACCGCCCGATCACGATCGGCGGCACGGTGGTCAGCCCGGGCGACGCCATCGTGGCCGACGCGGACGGCGTGGTGTGCGTGCCGCGCGAGGAGGCGGCGCAGGTGCTGGCGGCCTGCGAGCAGCGCACGGCCCGTGAGGCCGGCGCCCGCGAGGCCTACCGCCGGGGTCGTCTCAGCCTGGACGTGAGCGACCTGCGCGCGCTGGTCGCCGACCTTGGTGTGGAATACGTGGCATGGGCGGAAGACAAGTGAAGAGGGCAGAAGAGGCGGGCAGGGGAGGCGGGCGGGGGGTGGGGGGACAATGACCGGCGAATCCGACGTCGCCGAGGCGCTGCGCGAGGCGATCCTGCGCGGTGACTACGTGGCGGGCCAGCGGCTGGTGGAGACCGACCTGTGCGAGCGCTTCGGCGCGACCAGGTTCACCATCAGGACCGCCCTGCAGACGCTGGCCGCCCAGGGCCTGGTCGAGGTGCTGCGCAACCGCGGCGCCCGGGTCCGGACAGTCACCATCGAGGAGGCCATCGAGATCACCGAGGTGCGCCGGGCGCTGGAGGGGCTGTGCGCGGCCCGGGCCGCGAGCCGGGCCACCAAGGACGACAAGGCCCGGCTCAAGCACATCGTGACCGAGATGAAGGCGGCCTGGAAGGCGGGCGAGCTGCTGCGCTACAGCGAGCTCAACGGCGAGCTGCACGGCGCGGTCCGGTCCATCGCCGACCACCAGACCGCGGCCCGGATCATCGAGCAGCTGCGCGGGCAGATCGTGCGGCACCAGTTCCGGCTGGCGCTGGTGCCGGGCCGGCCGGCGGTGTCGCTCCCGCAGCATGAGGCGATCGTGGCGGCCATCGCGGCGGGCGACCCGGCGGCGGCCGAGCGGGCCATGTACGAGCACATTGACAGCGTGATCGAGGCGCTGCGGGCGCTTGGTTCTATGGAGGCACAACGATGACCGCAGGGCATGCCAGTACGGAGCCATTTGCGACCCAGCCGTTTGCGACCCAGCCGTTTGCGACCCAGCCGTTTGCGA
>Ga0134126_10004341_pt1 | contig 17754 bp, 15 predicted proteins | sample KB31752_FD_96881 | JGI IMG/M metagenome (GOLD analysis project Ga0134126, IMG submission 96881) | Terrestrial soil microbial communities with excess Nitrogen fertilizer from Kellogg Biological Station, Michigan, USA - KB3-175-2 | ecosystem: Environmental > Terrestrial > Soil > Unclassified ...
ATGTGTGGCATCGCCGGCTTTAGACTCGAGAGCCCGATACCCTCGGGCGTCCTGCACGGCATGGTAGACGCGCTGCGTCACCGCGGGCCGGACGCCGACGGTTACTACTGCGATGGACCGTTCCAGGGCGGCATGCGCAGGCTGGCGATCAATGACGTCGTCCATGGCGACCAGCCGCTGTTCAACGCAGACCAATCGGTGGCGCTGCTCTACAACGGAGAAATCTATAACTATCCCGAGCTGCGCCGCGAGCTCGAGGGGAAGGGCCATCGCTTTCGCACGCGCTCGGACGGCGAAGTCATCTGTCATCTTTACGAGCACCATGGCGAAGAGCTGTTCGAGCGCCTCGACGGCATGTTCGCGGCGGCGTTGTGGAGCGTACCCGAGCGGAAGCTGATACTGGCGCGTGACATCCCCGGCGAGAAGCCGCTCTACTACGCGGAGCCACGCGCCGGCTCTGTGATCTTCGCCTCCGAGATCACCGCGCTCAAGCGCTTTCCCGGCCTCGATCTGGAGCTGAACCGGCAGGCGATCTGGGACTTCCCGACCTTTCTCTGGATACCGGAGCCGGCGACCGTCTATCGCCATGTCACGGCGCTGCCGCGCGCGCATATCCTGGTGATCGACGGCAAGGGAACGCGGCTCAAATCCTACGACAACCGCTTCAACCGTGAGCCGCTGAGCCGGCATGACGCCGCCGCGGTGATCGCCGAGACGCGGCGCGTGGTGGAGACCGCGATCAAGAGCCGGCTGCTGTCGGATGTGCCGGTCGGCAGCTTCCTCAGCAGCGGATTGGACAGCTCGATCGTCGCTTCCATCGCCGCTCGCGAGCTCGACTCGCTCGACACGTTCAGCGTTGGCTTCGAGGATGTCGCCGATCCCTATCACGGCCGGGCCGACGAATCGGCAGCGGCGGCGGCGACGGCGCGCCGGATCGGCGCCACTCATCACGCCATCGACGTGAGCGCACGCACCTTCCGCGCCGAGCTCGACCGCTTCTGCCGCCACGGCGACCAGCCTTTCGCGGTGTCGTCCGGGCTCGGCATCCTCGCCGTCGCCAAGGCGGCGCGCGAGCACGGTATCAAGGTGCTGCTGTCCGGCGACGGTGCCGACGAGTGTTTCGGGGGCTACAGCTGGTACCGGCATCTTGCCGGGGCTGGCCGCAACGGCGCCAAGCCGCGCCCGGGCGTCGTCTCATTCCAGAATTTCGGCATACCCATCGCGGAGCGCCTGGCGACGATCGATGCACTGCCCAGCACGGCGCGGGCCTGGGCTTGGCACTACTATGCGCATGAAGACGAGAAGGCGGCGCTGTTCGCGCCGGACTTTCGCGCGGGGTTGCGCTCGTCGCTACGGCACTTCGAGGCCGCGCCGGAGGAGCCGTGGCGGCCGGTCGATTTTATCGCACAGGACCGCGCCTTCTATTTCCCGAACGAGATGCTGCGCAAGGTCGACCGCATGACCATGGCGTATTCCGTCGAAGGACGCGTCCCTTTCGCCGCGCCCGCGGTGCTGTCGCACGCCGACAAGTTGGGGTTCACCGACATGGTTGGCAGCGATGGCACGCTCAAATGGGCGCTCAGGCGCGCCTTTGCCGATATCCTGCCCGCCGACGTGATCGAGCGGCCGAAGCATGGCTTCAACGTGCCGATCGACCACTGGCTGAAGCACGAATGGAGCGATCTCATCGGCACTGCCTTCGCGCCGGAGTCGATGCTGTGCCGCGCCGGCATTGCCGCGCCCGGCGCCGGTGCGGCGGCGCGCGCGATGTTGCACGATTCTGCCCGACTTAACGGCCACACCGTCTTCTGCATGATCATGCTCAACGCTTGGCTTGAACGGAACGCCGATGGAAATCATCGCTGAGATCGGCCAGAACCATAATGGCGACATGTCGCTGGCAAAGCGGCTCATCGCCGAGGCCAAGGCGGCGGGCGCCTCCGTCGCGAAATTTCAGCTCTATGACGCGCGGGCGCTCTTCCCTCGCGACGGCAATGAGTGGTTCGACTACAACTGCCGCACCGAGCTGAGCCGCGCCGATATCGAGATGCTGGCGGCGGAATGCGCGCGGGTCGGCATCGAGTTCATGGCCTCGGTGTTCGACATCGAGCGGATCGCATGGCTCGAAGCCGTCGGCATGCGCCGCTATAAGCTGGCGTCGCGCTCGGTCAAGGACCGACCACTCATCGAGGCTTGCGCGGCGACCGGCAAGCGGCTCGTCGTGTCGCTGGGCATGTGGACCGAGGCGGGGTTTCCGGCGATCGCCGCCAAGGGCGGCGTCGATTTCCTCTACTGCATCTCCAAGTACCCGACGCCACTCACCGATCTGAAGCTCGCCGCCGTCGACTTCAGGCGTTACGCCGGCTTCAGCGACCACACGATCGGCATCGATGCCGCGATGGCGGCATTGGCACGCGGTGCGCGCATCATCGAGAAGCATTTCACCCTGGACAAGACAATGTACGGGCCCGACCACGCCGGCAGCATGACGCCGGACGAGCTGGCGGCGCTCTGCCAATTCCGCGACCGGCTGAGCGAGGCGCTTTGACATGGTCGACCCGCGGATAACGGTCTATCTGCCCTCGCGCAACTACGGCCGCTTCCTCGGCGACGCCATCGAGAGCGTGCTGCGCCAGACGGTCGAAGATTGGGAGCTCATCGTCATCGATGACGGCTCGACCGACGACACGCCGCAGGTGATGAACCTCTATCGCGGGCACCCCAAGATCCACCTGCAGCGTACCGAGGGCGTCGGGCTTGCGGCGGTGTGCAACCTGGCGCTGGCCAAGGCCCGCGGTCGATACGTGATCCGCCTCGACGGCGACGACCTTTTCGATGAGAACATCCTGCTGGTGCTCGGCAACGTCCTCGATCGTCAGCCCGACGTCGCCCTGGTGTTTCCCGACTACTATCTCGTCGATCAGTTCGGCGAGATCTTCGCCCAGGAGCGCCGGCAGCGTCTCTACTCGTCCAATCATATGTTCGATCTGCCGCCCAATGGTGCCTGTACGCTGGTGCGTGCGGCGGTGCTGCGCGGGATCGGGGGATATCGCGAGGATCTCAACGCGCAGGACGGCTTCGACCTATGGAGCCGGGTGATATCGCATCATAAATGCACCAACGTGAACCTGCCGTTATTCTACTATCGCCGCCACGGCGCCAATCTCACCACGGATTCCCAACGCATCCTCGATGCGAGACGGCAGATCAAGAAGGACGCCGTTCAGACGCAACTCGAGGCGATGCGCCCGATCATCGCGGTAATCCCATGCCGTCGGAATTTCGACTTCGTCACCGATCTCTGGAAGCAGGAATTGGGCGGCAGGACGCTGGTGGACCGGGACATCAGCGTCTGCACGTCGTCAAAGCTCTTCGACCACATCGTCGTGACCAGCGACAACGACGAGACCGAGGCCTGGGTGCGGCGCCATGACGATTCTCGTCTGCGCTTCTTCCCGCGCGACCCGCAGAGCACGATCCGCTCCGCCAGCATCGTTCCGACCTTGGAGAGGATCGCGCGGGAGATCGACCCCGAACTAAAGGGGATTACGGTGCTCCGCTACACTCAATCGCCCTTCGTCACCGTGGGTACGCTGGAGGAGGCCGTAGCAACGCTGGCGATGAGCGGCGGCGATTCCGCGACCGGCGTCGAGGAGATCCAGAGCCAGGTATTCCGGCGTACGGCTCACGGTCTCGAGATCGTCAACCGGCGCGGTCAGATAAACTCGGATTTCAATGTGCTCTATCGAGATCTGCAAAGCTGTATCGCGACACGCAATCGAAACTTTGCTACCGGCTCGCTGACCGGAAAGGCAATTGTCAGCTTCGTCGTCACCGGCGCGGAATGCTTCTTCATCGATTCCGAGCACAAGCTCCAGATCGCGCGCATCATGGCCGGAGACGGTCGGTGAACCTTGGCAAGGTGGGCGTCATCGTCGCCGCCCGCACCTTGTCGTCGCGCCTGCCAGGCAAGGCGTTGTTGCCGCTTCAGGGCATGCCGATGATCCTGTTTCTGCTGCGTCGCCTGCGGCCGCTGAAGACGGCGACGACTGTGCTGGCTACCACCACTCTCGCCGCCGACGATGAGATGGCGGCTATGGTCGAGGCGGCGGGTGTGCCGGTGTTTCGTGGCGCCGATGCCGATGTCGTCGGGCGATACGTAGCGGCAGCGGCACGTTTTGGCTTCGACACGGTGGCGCGGGTGACCGGCGACTGTCCCTTCGTCGATGCCGAGCTTGTCGAGCGGTGCCTCGCTCAGTGCACGGCGCACACGACGCTCGATCTTGCCACCACCAAGGGGCGGTTTCCGGTAGGTCTCGACGTCGAGGTGTATCGCGCTGCTCGCATGGCCGAGCTCGATGCCGGCGGGCAATTATCGGCGAGCGAGCGCGAGCACCTCACGCTGTATTTCTACAACCATCGAGAGACATGCGTGCTTCACGCCATCGAGCCGCCCACGACCTGGCGATCCACCGCGCGCCATTTCACGGTCGACACGCGCCAGGATTATGATGCGGCCCGCGCCCTTGCCGAGCGCTTCGAACGCCCCGAGTTCACGATCGACGCGTTGCTGGCGCGAGCAGCGGCATGACGACGGTCGGTGTGATCGATTGCGGGATCAGCAATGTCGGCTCGGTGCAGAACGCCTTCGCCTTTCTCGGTATCGAGACGCGGCTGATAACGGCGCCGGCGGATCTCGGGGAATGCAGCCATGTCGTGCTCCCCGGCGACGGCACTTTCCCCGTCGGGATGGAAAACCTGCGCGCGCGGGCGCTTGACGGCGCCATACAGGACGCCGTCCGCGCCGGTAAGCCGCTCCTCGGCATCTGCCTCGGCATGCAGCTTCTGGCAACCTGCGGCGAGGAATTCGGCACGACGGCCGGATTGGCGCTGACCGATGGCCGCGTCATCCTGCTCAAGCCTGACGATCCCCGGCTGCCGGTACCGCAGATCGGCTGGAACGATGTCACGTTCCGCGGCCGTAGCCGCCTCGCAGAGGGCCTAGGCGAGGGCGGCTGCTTCTATTTCATGCAGAGCTACGGCTTCGAGGATCCGGGCGTCCCCGCCGTGGTGGGGACCTGCGACTACGGCGGCCCCGTGGTCGCGGTCATCGAGCAGGACAACGTTTTCGGCGTGCAATTCCATCCTGAGAAGAGTCAGCAGGCCGGGCTGCGCATTCTGGCAAATTTTTCGAGGATTCAGTGACCGATCAGATGGCAAATCATCGCAAGGCCTTGAGCGAGTCGATCAGCGCGATTCTCAATGCCTTCAGCGGCGCGCCGACGCATGGGCTCGGCGCCTATCTCCGCGTACATGCGGGCCTCTCGGCGCTTGTCGCGCTCGAGGATGCCTGCCTGCGGCCCGATGAGGATCCCTATCCGCGGCTTCTCGGCACTTTCGCGCAGCTGGCCCAACTTGGTGCCAGTTTGGTGCCGATAGCACCGCATCTCGTTGATAGCCGCGGAAGCGGCGGCTACGCGGCCAAGACGGAAGAGCATACCGCCGAGCTGTTCCAGACGGCGTGGACAACCTACGACGATGCGACCTACGACCATTCTGTCGCGCTCATGGAAGACCGCCTAAGGCGCAGCGGCTTTGACGGTCGGTTCTTCCGGGGCAAGTCGTGCTTCGACGGCGGCTGCGGCACCGGCCGCTTCGCGATTGCCATGGCCAAGGCCGGCGCGGCTAAGGTCGTCGCGGTTGATATCGGCGGCGAGTCGCTCGAATTCCTGGCGCAGACGATGTCGCGCTATGGTCTCGGCACGATCGAGGTGGTGCGGCAGGATGTGACGGATCTCGCCTCGTTCCCTAGCGATGCCTTTGACTTCGTCGCATCGCACGGTGTGCTGCATCACACGCCGGAGCCCGATCGCGGCATCCGCGAGCATTTCCGGATCACGCGGCCCGGCGGCACCTTCTGGCTCTATCTTTATGGCGCCGGAGGATGTTATTGGGACGCCTACGATCAATTAAGACCGTTGGTCAGTGATCTCACGCCGCGCACCATCCGCGAAATTCTCACGCGCTTCGGGGTGCGCAAGGGTCTGATCTATACGTTCCTCGACAATCTCATGGCGCCACGGGTCTACTATCGCCTCGCCGACGTGATCGCGCTTCTTCAGCCGCTCGGCCAGTTCGATTATGCAATGGCGCAGGGCAGCAGCCCGATCGACGATACGAACAAGCTGCTTGCCACGCGATGGGGACGCGACATCTTCGGCCCTGACGGCGAGATCCGCTTGGTGATCACCAAGAAGACGCGCTCCGCGACGGTGGGCGCATGAAGTGCGCGCCCGTCCGTTCCCTGGCGCTCGTCACGCAGATGCGCGCCGGCACTCACTGTATGTGCGCCGCCTTGCGCGTAGCGCTGGCGGCGACCTTGTACCGGCCTGGCGATGGTGATCGCGATGGCCACCGCTATGCGCAGATGAGCGACGACGAGATCCGCAAAGGGCTATATGGCGAGGCGCCGATCGACCTGCCGCCAGCGGAGAGCGAGCGTACCGTATATTTCTCGCACTACTATCACACGCATCACGCAGCGCTTGGGCCGTTGCCGCGAATCTTCCTGATCGGATTCCCCTTCGACAGCTTCTATTCCGACGGCGTGGTGTTCAGCGATTCCACCTATAGCGCCGGGCCAAGCGGCGCCCGGGCCCGGGCTGCCGGCTATGTTTTCCGCTTCGACAGCAAGGAGTGGCGCTTTCTCGAACCCTACATGCACCAGAACGCTCGATGGCTTGCCGAGATCGCCGAGTCCGATACAGCGTTGATCGTGCGCTATGAGGATTTTTTCCTTGATTTCGACGCTACCGCGTCGCGCCTGTCTCGATTTGTCGGCGGCTTCGTCCGTCCCCTGCCGCAGCCCTTGCGAAATGCAAAACGCTGCTACTGGACCGAGCGCTATGACGAGGCGTTTGACGAACGCGCCTTTGCCGCCCTTGGCGAAATCTTCGCGCCGGCCATTGAGCGCTTCTATCCGGAGCGAAGCAGCACGCTAGGACGTGGAAGATGACGGTGCCCCATAATTTCGTTCGCCGGGCCGCCCATAGCAGCCTGCAGCTTGGCTCCGCGCTGTTGACAAGAGCGCGGAGTGCGGCTGGCACGCAGCTACAACGTCGCGCATTGCGCCGGAAAACCGTGAGGGTGGCCGATCTCGCCGGCGATGATCGGCCCGCAATCGTGCTGTTCGCGCCGGAAGCCGGGGTCGTAGCGCATTTCATGGCGCATTGCTTGGTCGCCAAGATGCTGCAGGAGCGCGGTCATCGGGTGCTGGTCGTCCGATGCCAAGACGTCTATCAGCGCTGCGTCGTCATGGATGCCATGGCGCTGCCGCACGACATGACGCTTGAGCAACGGCAGTCCGCCTGCGCCGGCTGCGGGCAATGGACGGCGCGTGCGGCGTACGAATATGGCGTTGACATGGTCGAGCTCGCAGAGCTGGTCGATGCCTCGGTGCGGGATGTGGTGGCGCGACAGATGCGCCATCTGCCGGAAGACCTCGCCAATTTTGAGCTTGACGGCGTGAAGTTCGCTCAATTCTGCGGCGCCCAGGCCGCCGTCGTTTTCAAGGTTCTCGACCCATTCAGCCGCGATCCAGCGGTCCGGGCGCTGATGCTGCAGTATCTCGAGGGCGCGCTGTTGAGCTATCACGCCATGAAACGCCTCGCCGCCATGGTGAAGGTGACGCGGCTCGTGCATTTTAACGAGTACTCGATGCTGCTGGGGGCAGCGGCTGCGGCGCGCGGCGTCGGCATTCCGACCACCAACATGTCCTTCGCCACCGTGATGGTGGTCGACCGTCGGCGGATCGTTCTCATGCCGACGCTGCTCGCCATCAGCAGCTATCGCGAGCGCCTGGACAATTGGCAGGCCTGGCGAAACCTCGCGCTTCCCGAAAAAACGGTCGCGGAATTCGGCGATGATTGTCGCTACCGCATGACCAGCAATTCGGCGATGATCTACTCACCGGTGCGTACGGGGTCGATCGACGGTCTGTACGACCGACTCGCCCTGTCGCAGCAGCGCCGGCTTCTCGTCGCGTTCACCAGCAGCCTCGATGAGGTAACCGCGAACAACTACTGGCTCGAATCCGTCGGCGAACAGCCGTTTCCGGCCGAACAGCCGTTTCGCGACCAGATCGAGTGGCTTGGGGCTCTGATTGAACGCGTCGAAGCGAGCGACGATCTGCAGCTCGTGGTGCGCATTCATCCACGTGAAGGCGCCAATCGGCGGGACAAGGTCGGATCGCGGCACTTGGCAATGTTGCGCGAGCGCTTCTCCCACCAGTATGAGCATGTCCGGTTCGTCTGGCCGGGCGAGGACGTATCGAGCTACGATTTGGCGGAATTGGCCGATGTCGGCTTGACTGGCTGGAGCACCATCGGACTCGAGATGGCGCGCTTCGCCGTCCCGGTGGTCGCCGCGTTCAATCTGCATACGCCCTTCCCGGTCGGTGATGTTGTCCGCTGGAAGGCGACCCGCGACGGTTACTTTCAATGCCTGGATGAGGCGCTCCGTGCAAAGCCGGCGCTCGATCACGCGACCTTCGCTTATCGCTGGTCCAACCTGCGGCATCTGGGATATGCCGTCGACCTCGGCGACGTCGTTCCCGACTCAGGTTTCACCGGCTTGCCGCCCTATCGGAGGCCAGCGGCAGCGGCGACCGTAGAGAATGCCCTCGTTCACGGGAAATCGATTCTCGACGTCAATCACGACATACTGCGAGCACATCAAGGGCCCGCCGCGCATCGGTGCGAGCGCGCGGCGCTGCTGCAGCAGTTCCGTCGCAACGTCTGGTTCTTCTGCCTCGGCGAGGACCCGGGCAGGGACTACCGGCTGTTCTGCAATGGCGGCGAGATCGATCATGTCCCGGCAGACTATGACGCCGCGCTCAGCGTGTCGGGCGCCATCGTGACCTTTCTCGTCGGCGACCGGACCGTGCAGCGGCGCTCGCCGATGGTCCGCCGCATGGGCCTGCTCGCCGCTCACAACGTGCTGGAGCCAGTCCTTGCCTAAGGCCGATGCGGCACTGGAGGTAACGGAGATCACCAGCGCCGCCCGCGTGTTTCCAGATCTTGCGGAAGTCTGGCGCCATCGCACGCTCGCCATCGTCTTCGCGCAGCGCAACGTCAAGCTCCGCTTCAAGCAGACGCTGTTCGGCCGCGCTTGGATGCTCGTGCAGCCGATCTTGCTGTCCGGCGTGCTGACGTTGTTCGTGGGCACGCTGCTGGCGGTGCCTTCCGAGGGCGTACCCTACGCCGTCTTCGCGTTCACCGGCACGGCCATATGGACGATGTTCCAGCGCGCCGTGAGCGAGGCCGGCACGTCACTCACCGCGAGCGGCAACCTGCTCTCGAAAGTCTATTTTCCCCGCCTCATCATCCCGCTATCGACGATTATGACGGCATCGTTCGACTTCCTGCCGGTCTATGGGCTCGCCGTTGTCATGGTTTGCGCCTATGGTCTGTTCCCCGGCTGGCCGATCCTGTTGTCGCCGCTCTTCGCGCTGCTGGCGCTTGCGATGGCCTTCGCCATCGGGCTTTGGGTATCGGCGCTCGATTCGATCTATCGGGATGTACGGCTCTTCGTCGCCTATGCGCTGCAGCTCGGCCTCTATATATCGCCGGTGATGTATCCGCCTACGGTGGTGCCCGCTCACTGGCGGACGCTCTATATGCTCAACCCGCTGACCGGGTTGATCCAAGGGTTTCGCTGGTCGATGGTCGCAGGGATCGCGCCGCCGGAGCCGTTTGCGGTCGCCTGGGCAGTCGCACTTGCGATGGCAATGCTGGCGAGCGGCCTCACGGTGTTCGCCCGGCTCGAACGGCTCGTGGTCGATCGCATTTGACGGACGAATGTCGGCATGGCGCACCATGACGGCGGGGCATCGTTGAGCAGCATCGCGCACGGATGAGCAACTTCTCGATCGAAGCCGAAGGCCTCGGCAAGCGCTATTTCCTCGGCGAGGATTTGACGTTGGCGCGCCTCGCCCAGGGGCTGCTGCCTTGGCGACGCGGGGACGGCCCCGCGGAACTGTGGGCGCTGCGAGACGCCTCGTTCACCGTCAAAGCGGGCGAGGCGGTCGGCATCATCGGCCGCAACGGCGCTGGCAAGAGCACGCTGCTCAAGCTGCTCTCGCGCATCACCGCGCCGACCGAAGGCCATGCCAGACTGCGCGGACGCATCAGCACGCTGCTCGAGGTCGGCACCGGGTTTCACCCAGACCTCAGCGGGCGCGACAACATTTTTCTGAGCGGGACGATCCTCGGGATGAGTTACGCCGAGGTCAAGGCCAAGTTCGACGAAATCGTGGCGTTTGCCGAGGTCGAAAAGTTCGTGGACACGCCGGTCAAGCGCTATTCTTCGGGAATGTATGTGCGCTTGGCCTTCTCGGTGGCGGCATTTCTCGAGCCCGAGATTTTGATCGTCGACGAGGTCCTCGCCGTCGGCGACGCGAGTTTCCAGCGGAAATCGCTTGGTCGACTCAATGACGTCTCGGGCCAGGATGGGCGAACGGTGTTGTTCGTCAGCCACAATCTCCAGGCGATCCGATCGTTCTGCCGGCGCGCGCTTGTCCTGGAAAGTGGACGGATTGTCTTCGACGGGCCGACGGAGGCCGCGATCGGCCGGTATCTTCAATCACTGCCGGCGCGGGCCGATCTGCGTCACGCAGCACTTGGCGACCGGCTGGCTCGTTCCGACGGACGGCTGCGCTTCGTCGACGTGACCGCGCTTGGCGCCGATGGGCGACGGACGTGGCAGTTTCAACCCGGCGACGCCGTGACGCTGGTCTTCACGATCGAAGCAGATACCGCCGTGCCGAGCCTCACATTCCTTGTCAAATTGAGCAACGCAGAAGACAACAGGCCAATCACGACCATCCGCGAAGTGATCCGCCCCGACGCGATCCCGGCGGGCCAACGGGGAACGGTGACTCTGCACTTTCCCGCGCTGCCGCTGCGCCCTTGTGAGGTATCGCTCTATGCCTGGCTCGGCAACGCCGAGGATACGGTCTCGTACGACGTCATCGACAACAATGTCGGCCTGCCGTTCCTGTTCATCAATTCCGAGGACGGCGACAAATACGGACGGCAAGGGTTGGTGTCGCTGGACTATCGCCTGACGAGCCAATGGCGCACGATGCAGCGGCCGCTCGACACGGCCGCGGTCCGCGAGCAATGACGCTACGATTTGCTTCCAGGCTGCGACGCGCGACGCCTCGCGTGTTGGGACGGGCATTGAGCGCGCTCAGTCCGGTGCGGGCCGGCGATTTTGCCGCCGCGGGTCGGGTCTTGCGCGGCGTTCATCGCTTCAATCGCGTCGGTATCATTCCCGATGATGCGCGCGCCGCCGCGCTCGAGTTGCACTGCCGCACCAATGGCCGGTTCACGCACGGCCTGGCGGCGGCGCTCCGAGTCGTTCATCGGCCGCAGCCGCCGCGGCCGGTCACCGGGCTGCTCGGCCAGCTTGCCGCGGCAGAGCAAAGACGGATCGCCGCCTCGCTCCGGCGCGACGGCTTTCATGTGTTCGATACCCGCCTGCCGTCCGCTCTCTGCGATGAGATCGAGGCTTTTGCCAAGGCAACGCCAGCCATCATCGCCGGCAGCGACCACGTCCGGCCCGATCAGCGGCGCCGCTTCGACCCGGCCGCGCCCGAGGGAAAAAAATACTATTTTGCCGAGGCCGAGATCGTCGCCAACCGCGGCATGCAGCGCTTGATGGGTGATCCCATGCTGCTGGCGGTCGCCGAGTCCTATCTTGCGACTCCGCCGGTGCTCAGCGACGTCACCTTGTGGTGGTCCGGCGTTCATGTCGGAACGCCGGGGGCCGATGCCGGACAGAGTTTCCATTTCGACTTCGACACACCGCCGGGCTGGTTGATGTTCTTCTTCTATTTGACCGATGTCGGTCCGGAGAACGGCCCGCATGTTGTTGTCCGCGGCTCGCACCGGGACCGCAGCAAGGCGGCTGGCGCATTGCGCGCCCGCGGCTATGCCCGAATTGGCGACGACGACATTGTCGCCGCATTCGGCGCGGAGCGGATCGTCGAGCTCCATGGCAAGCGCGGCACCGTCCTCGCCGTCGACACGCAGTGCTTCCACAAAGGATTGGCGCTGCGGTCAGGTTGTCGGCTGATGGGCCAACTGGTCTACAGCTTTCCCCAATTCGCCGGCGCCCATCGAAACCGGCTGTCCTTGCCGTCCGATATCGAGCCGGCGCTGGCGCGGGCGATGGCCGACCGTCCCGACGTCTACGCGAAATATCGATGATCTACTGCAGACGATGCGTCATGCCGGCAACCCGGCCGGGCCTCGTGCTCGACAGCGAGGGCATTTGCAGCGCATGCCGCTGGCATGACCAGAAGCGCGGCATCGATTGGGCGGCCCGCCGTCAGGAGCTGCTGGCGATCGCTGCCTGGGCGCGGGAAGCCGTCGACGGACCCTGGCATTGCGTCGTCGGCGTCAGCGGCGGCAAGGACAGCACCTGGCAGGCGATGTATGTGCGTGACCAGCTCGGCCTCAACCCCCTGCTGGTGCAATTCACCGCGTCCGACGGCACCGAGCTGGGCCGGCGCAATATCGAGAACCTCGTCCGTCTCGGCTTTACGCTCGTCAGCACGCAGCCGAACCCGCGCATAGCGCGGCAGCTTTGCCGGAAATCGTTCTTCACCTACGGCAACATCGTCAAATATGCCGAGCACGCGCTGTTCGCCATCCCGTTCCGCACGGCGATCGAGTACGGCATCCCGCTCGTCTTCTTCGGCGAAAACCCGGCGCTCGAGGCCGGCGATCGCAACACCGGAACGCCGGGATGGGACGCCACGGGAATCCGCTTCAACAACACCCTGGGTGGCCAGGGCATCGACATCTGGCTCGGCGACGGCATCGAGGAGCGCGACCTCCTGCCTTACATGTTCCCGAGCAACGAGGAGATGACGGCCTGGGGCGGCAAGGGTGTCTTCATGGGCTACTATCTGGACTGGGCGGGCTGGGAGAACGCGGTCTTCGCCATGCAACATGGCCTCGAGTGCATTGACGCCGACCCGCGTGACATCGGCATTCCCTACCGGCACAACTCGCTCGACAGCAACCATGGCGGCATCGTCAATTCGATGCTGAAGCACGTGAAGCTCGGCTTTGGACACACCACGGAATTCACCAGCTATGACGTGCGCGACGGGCGCTTGACGCGACCGGAGGCGATCCGCCTGGTCAAGGAGCTGGACGGGCGCTGCCATCCGCGGTTCGTGCGCGACTATTGCGCGTGGATCGGCATCGACGAAGCGCAGTTCTGGGAAGTGGCAGAGCGGTTCCGCGGCGCGATGTGGCAGAAGGACCTCGCGGATGGTGCGCGCCTCATCGACCCGCTGTGGGAACAGGAGCCGTTCGACCAGGCGACTACGCTCGACACTTTGTTGGCGCGGATCGATCCGCGGCGGCGCTTCGAGCGGGCGGCATGATGCAGATCTGCCGTCGCTGCCTCTATCCGTCGATCCACCCGCTCGGGTTGACGTTCGACGCGGCGGGCATCTGCTCCGGCTGTCGCGTCCACGAGGAGAAGGACCGGCTCGACTGGGTCGAGCGCGAGCATCGGCTCGCCGAGCTTCTGGCGGATTATCGCGGGCGCACGCGCGGGAAATATGACTGCATCGTCCCGGTCAGCGGCGGGCGCGACTCGTTCTTCATCGTCCATCTCGTGCGCAAGGTCTACGGCCTCAATCCGCTGCTGGTGGTCTACAATCGCCACTACAACACCCGCGCCGGCATCTACAATATCTCCCGGCTGCGCACCGCGCTCGGATGCGACATCACGACCTTGACGCTCGATCCCGGTCTGGTGAAGCGCGTCATGCGCACGACGCTCGCCGAGCTCGGCAGCTTCCATTGGCACGCCTTGGCGGGCCACACCGTCCTTCCCGTGCAGACGGCGGTGCGGACCAAAGTGCCGCTGATCATCTGGGGCGCGCATCAGGGATTGGAGCAGGTCGGCATGTTCTCTCATCTCGACGAAGTCGAGATGACCCGGCGCTACCGGCGCGAGCACGACCTGATGAATACCGATGCGGAGGCCCTGGTCGACAAAGGCGAGGCGCGCGAAGCCGACCTGCTCCCATTCTTCTACCCTCACGACGCCGATCTGCGGCGAACCGGCGTGCGCGGCATCTATCTCGGGAACTACATTTGCTGGGACACCAAGGCTCAGCATGAGCGCATGGTCGCGCTCTACGACTACTACACCGGGCCGTTGGCGCGGACCTTCGACAGCTACAATGACGTCGACGACCAGCACTATGCCGGGCTGCACGACGCCATCAAGGTCGCGAAATACGGTTATGGCGTCGCCACCGACCATGCCTGTCGCGAGATCCGCTTCGGCCGATTGACGCGCGAAGAAGGAGTAGCGCTGGCCGCGCAGTTCCGCGACCGCCCTACCGCCGATGGAGCACAACTTCTGCGATTCCTCGATATCGACCAGAAGAGCTTCGACGCCCTGATCGACGCGCGGCGCCACCCGGCGGCGTGGACCAGGTCCAACGGCGCTTGGCGCCCGACCGGCGCGGTGGAGCGTCCGCCGCAATCGGGCGCGGCGGATGGCGCAAGCCCGCCCGGCTGTCGCTTTCCGACGCATGTCCCGCGGGATTTCGCGGCGCCCGCTCATGACGGCCAATTGCTGACCCGCGGCTATGCCCGTGAGTGATACGGCCTTCACCGAGGACGACATCCGCCCGCATCGCTTCGATGAAGGCAAGGCCGCGGCGTTGCAGCGCGATCTCGCATGGCTGGCCCAGCGCGCGTCGAGCTTTGTCGCCGTGCCATGTCCGGCTTGCGGCGCGAGTGACGCGGCGCCGGCCTTCGAGAAATTCGGGTTTCGCTTCGTCCGCTGCCAGCACTGCCGCACGGCGTTCATGAATCCTCGCGCCACGGCGGCGACGCTGGGTGAGTTCTATGCTCGCTCCGCGCTCTACGAATTCTGGAATCAGCACATCTTCCCGGCGTCGCGCGAGGTGCGGCGCGACAAGATTTTCCGCCCGCGCGTCGACCGGATCCTGGCCCTCTGCGGCGCGCTCAAGGTGCCGACCGGCGTCCTCGTAGAGGTCGGCGCGGCCAACGGCATCTTCTGCGAGGAAGTGATCCGCAGTGGCGCCTTCCGGCGCGTCGTCGCGATCGAGCCTGGCCGCTCGCTCGCCGCCAGCTGCCGCGCCCTGGGCATCGAGACGATCGAGTCCTCCGTGGAAGAGGCGGGCGACCTCGGCGGCACGGCGAATGTCGTCGCAAGCTTCGAGACGATCGAGCATCTTTTCTCGCCGCGCGACTTCATCGTGAAATGTCATAGCCTTCTCGCCGAAGATGGTCTGCTGGTGCTGAGCTGCCCGAATTACGACGGCTTCGACATCCAGACATTGGGCGTCGAGTCCGACAGTCTCGATGCGGAGCACGTCAATCTGTTCAATCCGACAGCGCTGGCCGCGCTCGTCGAGCGCTGCGGCTTCCGGGTGACGGAATGCTCGACGCCGGGCGAGCTCGACGCCGAGATCGTCCGCCGCAAGGCCATCGAAGGGCATCTTGACCTGTCGAGCCAATCGTTCCTGAGGACAGTGCTGGTCGAGCGCTGGGACGAGCTCGGTGCCCGCTTCCAGGAGTTCCTGAAGGCGAGCGGATTGTCATCGCATCTGTGGCTCGTGGCGCAACGCAAGCGCTGATGGCCGGAATCCTTACGCGCCATTCCAAGGCGAGCGCCGACGTCGCCGATCATACGGCGCGGCTCAACGTCGACAATACCGCGCTGCTGGCCAGGCAGCGGCGGCTCGCGCAAGCGCTGTCGCACGGCACGACCCGCGAGCAGTGCAGCCTGTGCGAGGCGCGGTTGGCCGGCGCCGATCGGTTCATGCACCGCCAAGTGCCGTATGTCAGTTGCGGCGTCTGCAGCCATGTTCAGAGCGCGACGTTGCCGTCGGCAGGTTCAGGCGGCGCGCAGGAGTTTCATACGGTCTATCCGCCGCTCTCGCCAACCGACTATGCCCGTCGCACCGCGCTGGTTCACGCGCCGAAGCTCGACTGGCTGCTTCAGGCCGGCGAGCAGCTCGGCATCGGCCGCGAGGCGATGCTGGCGCGCTCGTGGGTCGAGCTTGGCAGCGGCGCCGGGAACTTCATCGATGCGTTGCGCCAGGCCGGCGCGCGGCATGCTACCGGCCTCGAGGCTGATCCGGTTCTGGTGGCGCGCGCACAGGCGGCGCTGGCGGCCAACCTCGTCCGCCCGTTCGGCGGATCGCTCGCCGATGCCGTCCGCGAGCATCCCGCCGACTGCTATGCGGCGTGGTTCGTCCTCGAGCATTGCCAGGAGATTCCCGGACTTCTGCGGGCGCTGCGTGAGTCGCCGGCCGGCACCGTTTTCGCATTCTCGGTGCCGGTCATGGGCCTGGCGACGCTGCTCGAAGCCGCGGTCGACGGCTATTTCGCGCGCAACCTTGATAGCGTGCTGCATCGGCAGCTCTTCACCGACCGGTCGATCCGTTACGCGCTCGATCTCGCCGGCTTCGAGCCGCGTGCGGAGTGGATCTTCGGCCAGGACATCGATGACCTGCTGCGGATGCTGGTGGCAGGACTGAGTGAGAAGTATCCGCCGGCGCTGCTTGCCGGCGAGACCAGGCGCCTGGCAGCCGCATCCGACGATCTGCAGCACGTGGTCGACCGCCATCGCCTCGCCGATGCGCGCCACGTTCTGGCGATCAAGGTCTAGCGTGCCGATAGCGACGAGGCACGCCGCCGAGTGCGGCACGGGGCGCCGGCAATGATCTCGCGCCTTGCTTCCCGCGTGCGCGGGCGGGTCGCGCGTATCGTCCCTGCGCTGGGCAGGCCGCCGCGCGAGCTGCTGCGCGGGCTCGGTGCGCTGCACGTGGTGCGGCCGCTGAACGCGGCAGTGCGCCGGCTGGCTCATGTCACGCATAAATGGCAGATGGACATGGAATGGCGCGTCGCGCCCGTTCCAGAATGGTATGACACCTTCCTCGGACAATACTACCGCTGGCGAAGACCGGGTGTCCTGGATCTGGGACCGCGGCGTCTACAATGTGCTGGCGATGGCGCCGGGCGCGCGCGTCCTCGAGCTGTGCTGCGGCGGCGGCTTCTTCACCCGTTATTTCTATTCCGGCCGGGCAGGGGAGATAACCGCCGTCGATTTCGATCCGCGCGCCATCGCCCATGCGCACAAGTACAACGCCGCCGACAATGTGCGCTACGAGCTTGCCGATATTCGCCGCTCGCTGCCGCCGGGCATTTACGACAACGTCGTGTGGGATGCGGCGATCGAACACTTCAGCGAGCAGGAGATCACGGATGTCCTCGTTCGCATCGCACGATGTCTGCGCCCGGACGGGACTTTCTCTGGCTATACCCTGCAGGAGCGGGGCGACTCGGTGCAACATCCAGATCATGAATATGAGTTCAAATCGAAATCGGATCTCGGTGAGCTGCTCCTGCGATTTTTACGCAATGTGCTGGTCTTCGAGACGATCTATCCCGATCGACACAATCTGCATTTCATCGCCAGCGACGGCAGGCTGCCGTTCGACCCGGGATGGCCGCAAGCGCTCAGGCTGAGCCGCGATGCGTGATCGTCGGCGGCGGTGCCTAGCCGTGCGGCGCCGACGACCGCCGCTTGGGGCGCGCCGCAGCGACCTCGCTCGGCCGGACCGGCAGTCCTGCCGCCGCCAGCGCGTCCTTGGCCTGGGCGTAGCTGAGCTCCTTGAAGGAA
>Ga0134126_10004342_pt1 | contig 17753 bp, 15 predicted proteins | sample KB31752_FD_96881 | JGI IMG/M metagenome (GOLD analysis project Ga0134126, IMG submission 96881) | Terrestrial soil microbial communities with excess Nitrogen fertilizer from Kellogg Biological Station, Michigan, USA - KB3-175-2 | ecosystem: Environmental > Terrestrial > Soil > Unclassified ...
CAACAAGAAGACGTAATGCTGTTTGATGGGCCGCTTCCCATCCTATTCGTTCCACAAACTTTGGGCGTGTACTGCCTCTCGGCGGAGGCTGCGCGCACTCTCCAGCTTGTGCGTGAGGGAAACACATTGGAAGCAGCTGCTCGCATACTGAGCTGCACTCCCGAAACTATAAGCAAATTTTTGGTGCACATCATGGAAGTTCTGGAGCAAGATCGCAAGCTTAAAAACCTTCCTGAGCCTCGCACATTAAAATCCGGCGGGAGCCTCCCGCAGCTTGTATTCATGGTTAATAACTTTTGTAATCTTAAATGCCGTTATTGTTACGAGCATGAGAACGTGTTTACAGAGCCGCCAAAGACTCTTTCTAAAGAGCTTGCCAAAGCCACACTTGAAACAATGAGTGCTTTGTTCAGCAAAATCGGGAGAATCATGTTCATTGGTGGCGAGCCGACGCTGTGCGAAGACCTGCTTGATTACATTTGCGAAGAAGCGACTGCCAATGCACAAAGAAAAGGGCAGAAGATTCCAGAATTTTGTATGATCACCAACGGAACACGGTTTACCCCAAAACTGTCAGAAACCGTTGCCCGTTACCGGATACAAATGACCTTCAGCGTGGATGGCCCACCCAAGGTCCACGATCAGTTGCGTATTCATCATGACAACACTCCGAGTTTCGTAACAATCCAGCAGAATATCAAGCGTTACCGTGAATTGGATGTTGCGCCTCTAGCAATCGAGTGCACCGTTACTTCAGCGCACCGCGATGCTCAGCTATCGATATCGTCACTTCTGGATTATTTTGGAAAAGAATTTGGCGTAGATGAAGCCCATGTCGCCGTTGCCGGCCTGTCGGCAGATAGTTCTCTGAATCCCGGTCAAGACGGGGAAGCCTATCACCTGGAATTTGCAAATGCGGCTGCCGCCAGCGTGGAACGGCTGATGGCGCGGATGATGGGGAAGACTACGCAGGGCGCCGCCATGGATTTAGTTGCTGCAATGTTGCGCCGGTTGAAGTCGCGGCGTGGCAGTGTGCAAATGTGCCCGGCGGGTACGACCCAGCTTGTAGTGGATAGCGCCGGCGATCTTTATCCATGCTGGATGTTTGCCGGCGATAAAAATTATCGTATCGGAAACATAAGCACCACAGATGGCCAGACAGTTCTGGAAAGCCCCGTCTTGCAGCGCATTTACAAAAACAGCAAGGCGAATAATGAAGACTGCCGTGTATGTTTCGCGCGCCATCTTTGCAACGCCTGTTTGGGGAATAACAGAATTGCCACCGGTGCCGTGGAGAGAATGAGCCCGGCGTTCTGTGACAGTATTCGAGCGATCGCGAAACAGGCGATCATAGGATATGCAGAAGCTAGCCGTAATCCTGAAGTCCGTGCTTATCTGGCAAGCGGCAAACGCATGGGAGAGTTAGAGGCCACCGGGTGCGATGCCGTAGCTTCCACATAGGTTCCGCATGGCTGAAAGATCTTATGAAATGCTGCAGACGCCAGGGCGGGAGGAAAAAAATGCAATCAGCTTCTCGCGTGCGGAGGAAATCTGCCCAGAAGCAGTACCAGACCTGGGCATTTGGACTCTGTATAAACGTGGTTCTTCGGGAGCGCCTGTCTACATTCTGGGCAGCCCTGAAGTAGATCGATTTGTTTTGATTCCAACAGCGGCAATCACTGTTATTCAGGCGGTGATTCCCCTGATGGATGGAAATCACTCCATTGAATCGATCGCCCACATTATTCAACTACGTTATGCTCGCAAAATCGATATTGCGCGCCTTTATGATCGGCTTTCGATAAACGGGCTGATCTTAAGGCCAGCGCCTAAGTCGATTGAACGCGGTGACATTGAATCCATGTCACTGACGTTGTTGAAACTTGATATTCGGTCAGTTTTTCGCAGAATCAGAAAAGTAGCCCGGGCTCTTGCTCCTTTTCTGGCAGTACTCTCGATCCTACTCATTCTCGCCGGCGTTTTCGTGCAATGTTTTGATTCGACGTATGCACGGGAAGCCGTCAAGTTGACTTCTCGGAATGGAAAAATTCGGGCTGACATTGTGCTGTATTACACATTTTTGTTTTGCTCATTTTTCTTTCATGAACTCTCACACGGCCTGGCGGCAACGTACTTTGGCCTTATCCCGCGAAAACTGTGTTTCGGCTTATATCTGGGCTATTTGCCAATGGTCTATCTTCGCATTGGCGGTACGTATACGTTGCCTGAATGGCAGCGTATTGTGGTTTGGTTCGCAGGAGTATGGTGGAATTTTACTTTTGGTTCCATCTGCGCGCTTTTGTTGCGGATCCACTCGTTTCCACCAGGTACCGCACATGTAATTTTTGTTGCGATCGTGGCAAATTACTGGCTCGGCATTGTGAATCTATATCCATTTATGCCCACCGACGGGTATTTCATTACTGCAACGCTAGCCAAAGGCGTGAACTTCCGCTCCAATGCATGGCGAGAAATAGGCCGCTGGCTTAAGGGCGAGCCGAGCAAGTTTAGCACTACCATGATTTTGTTCCTGACCATAACAATCAGCACTTCTATCTGGGTGTTTTACAAGTGTGTGCATTCAATCCGTTCTTTTTCAGATATTCGTTTGTGGTTGACGGCAATTCCGATACTGTTCATTGTCGTTCGCTCTACATGGCAAATGTTTCACACTCGGCAATCTAGCCCAACGCCACGGGAGGCATAAGATGAATGGAAGCAATAGAAAACTTTTTCTGTGGCTGACAGCCGCGATTGTATTTGTGGCGGCCGGCATCAGCATCTATCAGATAGCAGCAAGATCCATCGCATGCGGTGATTTGATTTGCCAACTCGGTTATGCTGCGAGTTATGGTTCTCTGGCTGGCATGCCTTTGGGAGCATTTGTTCTGCTGGGCGCAATTGCGCTGGTCCTTATACTGGCTGTTCTTGAACTGGTTCCCAAGGGGCTTGGCACAGTCGGGCGTTTTGGCACTCTCGCCATCTGCATCGTAGGGCTTCTGCTTACGCTGCGCATAGCCGCAGTTGAAACATTTCTTCTGCATGGATGGTCGCGCTCTTGTGTGGTGGCTGCCTGGCTTGCGGCAATCGTGTTATGCGCAGGCATAATACTGACTTCAGTTTGGCAATTTCCCAGAACAAGAATTCATGGCGCCACCGTTGTTTTTGGCGCGATTGTTGTAGCTGGGCTCTCCTGGCACCTAATGCAGGCTGGAGGAATTACTCGTGTGCATAGGCAGGACAAGGATTCGCGGCTGCTCTTCTCCGCACAACGCCATAGTCTTGGATCGAATACTGCGCGGATTCAGATCGTGGAATTCGCAGATTTTGAATGTCCGCCATGCCGTCATGTCGCTCCGGATTTGCGTAAACTGGTGAGCAAATATGGTGATAATGTTCGGCTGATCCAGCGTGAATACCCGAATGTAAGACGCCATCCGCAGGCCCAACGTGCTGCCGAAATCGCAGAATGCTTTGGAGAGCAGGGAAAATACTGGGAGGCAGCGGCTGAACTATATCGATCCACTGTACCTGACGACAAACAATTGGGAGTCATGGCAAGCCGGCTGGGGGCAGACACTTCACAGATAACGGCATGTATGATGGAACATCGTGGCTTACCGGCAGTAACTCAGGACCGGCAGGATGGCCATGCGCTCGGGGTTTCAGTTACGCCTACGTTGTTCATTGGAGACACAGTACTTGAAGGTTCAACTTCAATGGACAAGCTTGAGGGCTTGTTGCGCTCAGAGATCACAGGTCATCCACAGACTCTGCAATCTGACAGTACGCACCTGATACCAGTCAGCAGTGGCTGTTCAGTCCAGGACCAGCCTGAAGGGAAAAAGGAACCAGACACACCCTGCCGCTGATGTATACAATATTATTATGCTAAAAAGGGTTTTACGAGGATTGCTGCGAAGCCCGGCGTTTGCTGCGTCGGTTGTCCTTACTCTCGGACTGGCCATCACTGCTAACCTGACAGTCATGTCGCTGCTGAGTGCGACTGTGCTTCGTAAACCACCTGTTCATGATCCAGATAGGGTTGTAATTGCGTCTGAACTTCGGAAAAACAATAGCGAGACGCCGGAAAGCGTTCGGCCTTCGCGATATATAGCATGGCGTTCTGCCCCCGTATTTGAATCTTCTGCGGCTGTCCGCAGCGAGTTTGCGACGATTCTATGGGATGGCGGGACAAAGCGGATTGCTGTCGCCAAAGTAACGCCTGATTTTTTTAAAGTAACGGGAATACCACCTGAAAAAGGTACGATGTTCAATGGCAATGAGTCGGACAGTTCTTCCATTGTCATTAGCCATCGGTTATGGATGCAAGAATTTGGAGGCGAGAGCGGAATCATAGGCAGAACTGTGACTTCAGAAGGGCGATCCTACACCATAGTAGGAGTAATGCCACCTGAGTTCCGCATTCCGTCATTGGATCCTGAAGCATGGATGCTCATGCCTGATGCGGAATGGAAAGATCCAAAACCTGGTACACCGCGCCTGGAAATAATCGCAAGGCTTAGTAACGGTAACAGCGTGGCACAGGCACAGCAGGCCATTGCAGCGATTTCTCATTCTCTGCCTGCAGACGTAGGACAGCAGGAAAATGAAATTCGTCCGCGCGTGATGACACTGCAGAACTACATCATTGAAACTGCGGGCATCAAGCCGGTTGTCAGCCTACTGATGGGAGCCATGGTGCTGATCCTGCTCATCGCCTGTGTGAATGTTTCTCATCTTTTGTTTGTTCGTATGTCAGCCAGAACCCCAGATCTGGCTCTGCAGCTTTCTCTTGGGGCCGCAAAAAGCAGGCTTCTTTTCGGGGTGCTTTACGAAAGCGTTTTTATCACTCTTGCCAGTGTGGCGATAGGTATTCTTTTATCTTCCTGGAGCATCCACATGCTCCAGTCGCGTTTAACATTTAACGACTATGTTGCCGCACTCCAACTGCGGCTGGATGGGCCAACCGCCCTATTTACTGTTGGAATTGTTCTTCTTCTGGTAACGCTTTTATCGGCAATCCCCGCAATGTTTCTCCGCGGTATGCGCATTACCACCATGCTGAGAGAAAGTGGTCGAGGAGTGCTCGTTACACGCAGTCGTGCCCGTATCAGCGCTGCTCTCGTAATGTTGCAGGCGGTATCTGCATCAATCCTGCTAATTCTCACAAGCGCCATGATCGTAAAATTTATTGTGAATAAACAAACCCCAGTTGGGTTTGATTCTTCCGGTATTCTTATTGCGCATCTTAATCTTGAAAAAAACCTGTTCGCGGACAATGTACATCGTTCCCAGTTTATCAATGTGCTACTGGACCGCTTGCACAATCAGGTGGGTGTGCAATCAGTAGCTGCATCAAGTTCATTACCTATGATTGGCAGCAGTTCAATGCAGGTGGATGCCGCCCGGCAGGGAACACAATGGCAGTTAGTGAAAGCAAGATCGGTTTCCCCGGGCTTTTTTACCACCCTCAAAATTCCAATTCTCCGTGGGGACGATCTTCCGGCACAAGAGAGCAAGTCAGACCAATTGATTGTAGTAAGCGAAGCTTTTGCCGCAAGATTTCTGAACGCAAATCCCATTGACCAGAGCGTGCGCCTGAGAGAAAACGATCATAGCACCGTGACGACGTATCGTGTTGTTGGTGTTGTGGGAAACACCAAGCACTGGTTCGGAGAGCCAGGGTTTGCACCGGACGTGTATCGTGTCTATGCAGAATCGCCCGCGGAGGATACAACGATTGCTATACGATCCACTGTTGATCCAGCGAGCATGACTCAGGTTTTGCGCAGCGTTGTTCGGGCCATTGAGCCTGCACAGCCTATCGACAATATATCCACTTACCAGAGGGCTTTGGAACTGCAGGAATCTGACGAGATCGTGCTGCTTGCGATTCTGATCTTTATTGCCGGCATAGCAGTTATCTTAGCCAGCCTGGGGATCTATGGAGTGCTGAGCTACACAATTCAGATGCGGCGGCGCGAGTTTGGCTTGCGCTTGGCACTGGGCAGCACGCCTACTGGCATTACCAATTATGTATTAAAGACCAGCGCTTTTCGCATGGGCATAGGTGTTGCTTTTGGCCTGATTTTGACACCTGTTTTGATTCAACTGCTGGATAGCGTGTTCAGAGGTAAAGTCACGCACATTGCCGCAATCATAGTCATTGTCTTGTTTGTCGAGGTATGCAGTATATTGCTGGCCACCTGGGGACCGGCAAGGCAGGCTTCTCGTGTTGATCCGATCGAGTTGTTGCGCTCAATGTAATTAGATCGTCTGGAACAAAAACCGCATTTCTTCAAACAGGTCTAAGTGTGCTTTCGCGCACCGGAATTCCTACCGAGAATAATAGGCCCTACTTATGAAAATCAACGCAGATACAGTCGTAACCTTTCACCGGCTGTTCATCCGCACCGGCCACGGCGGAGTGTATTATGTTACGCGGTGGGGCGGAAAATCGCGGTTTGCAACCCGCGAAAAAGGAATAGCTGCGATTCGTGCCTTGGAGTCTGGACAAACTGTTGGAGAAGTTGAACAGACGATTTCTCCAGGTGGTAAAGCAATCTCAATCAGGCCCTTGCTGCAGTCTTTAGCAAACGCAGATTTGATTCGCACGCTCAATGGACTATCCGTTTCGAAATCGAGATTTGATCCCATCACAGTGGCAAAATTCTTATTCCGCTTCCATGTCTTACCTTATTGTTTAGCGGTAGTCCGGAAATGCCCAATTCAATTGCAACGATGGGGACGATACGCTGTGGCAAGCATAGGATACAGGCGTTCTCTCAACCAGAGAGCAGAGACTGCCGAGGAGAATATCCGCACGACATCCTTGAAAGTGCCAACGCGTTTTAAGAATAACTATCTTCATCACTTGCTGTGGAACATTGCCGATACTGACACTGTTTTTGAGGCTCAGCCTGCCCAAGCCCGAGCTTGGTGCGATCGATTCGTGCATTGCGAGAGTTGGAACAACGTTGAAAAAGCGCTGTCTCTAAAAAAGGGCGTAATCTGCGCCGGACTTCATTTCAGCGTAAGCCGTCTGGTTGCGCCACTGTTATTGTCGCGTGGCCTGGATATCAACCTGACCGCTACGCCAAGCCCAAATGTTGATCTGAGCGAGAGTGGGCGTTGGCATGATGAATTTCGTGCTATTGATCCTCCAGGAGGAAAATTTCGGCAAATTTCAAACGTGGATTTTGCATCAGTTAAGCAGCTGATTGCAGCGTTAGCTCGGAATGAAGGTGTTTTGACATTTCCTGATATGCACACGATTGATCCTAATTCTGATGAAGAAACCAGGAAACGCTGCGCTTTTTTCGGAGTAGCAAATGCTGGATTTAAACCTCCTGTTATCAAAGCTTCTATCGGCGGCGCTGAGGCAAGAATGAATGAATGGGCAGGTTGGCTAGCGGTACAATCGGGTGCCCCTGTCTTACCGATAGCTCTTATTCGACGCTCGAATGAGAATTTTGTACTAAAGATTGAACCTCCTATTATGGTGCCGGCAGCAGGCAGCCGCTCTGATCAGGCAGATGCCGTCAATAGCGAACTATTCCGAGTGTTAGATAGCTACATTCATCAATACCCTGCACAATGGTTTGGATGGCACAGATTTCACTACCAGCGAGTGGCATAGCCAATAGATCAGCGAATTCCCGGCAGTTTGATAAAGGGGATTGCCATCTGCACTTTCTAATAATTGACTACTTTGCTGATCAAATGCAAAGCGCTCAACCAATCGTATAAATAACCCGTTGGCGGCTGGAAGTGGACCGCCGCAGAAATAAAAAACACTATGACGACTCTATACTCTGGACTTTCCAAGACTGGTGTGGAGATTGCCGGGAGTGGCGTGTTTCTACCAGACCACCGGATATCCAATGAAGATATTTATCGGGAAATGCGTGCTCGCGGCCAGGCTACAGATAAAGGTACTGGTGACTGGATCGCGGAAAAAACAGGAATTCGCGAACGCCGCAAGCTTGACGACTCAGCGGCTACTTCAGATATGTGCATCTGTGCCAGCGGCGCAGCATTAAAGGCGGGTAATGTGTCCCCTTCAGATGTGGATTGCCTCATCATTGGAACTAATTCACCTGACTATCCACTTCCTTCCACTGGCCTGATGGTTCGTGATTCTTTGGGAATGGATCATGCTTTTGTTCTGGACTTGAATCAATACGGATGTTCCGCGAGCCTCTTTGGCCTTTTTCTGGCAACAAATTTTTTGCAAACGGGCTTGTACCGGAACGTACTTGTTATTGGGGCAGACGTAATGTCTCGCCTTTCAAATCCGTCCAATGCGAATTATGTATTTTTTGGAGATGCAGCAAGTGCTTTTCTGTTGAGACCGGCAAGAGAACAGGGTACTGGCTTCATTGCCTGGGACCTACGCGGACAGCCTTCAATGGATCTGTGTGTCCCTGCAGGCGGGTCAAAACGGCCTCTCACTACCGAGGATATTGGAACAGGCGCGCATCGCTTATACATGAATGGACGCGGTGTATGGAACCACGCAACTCAAGGAATGACTGAAAGCGTAACCAATGTGTTAGCGCTCTCAAACCAGACGCCCGAAGATATTGGAATATTTATTTTTCACCAGGCAAACCTGCGGTTGATTCATCAATGCATGGCCACGCTCAAGGTCGATGTCAGCCATACCCATACCGTGATTGAAGAAACCGGCAATACCAGCACGGCTTCTTTAGGTCTCGCTTATCATTCTGCATTGAATTGCGGCAAAGTACGCCCCGGCGATATGGTTGTGTTCGCTGTGGCTGGCGCTGGGTTCTTCTGGGGTGCAGCAGCTTATCGAAGCGCCAGCTGACAAAAGCCACCCGCTTAAACAGATCTACTTGCAAGCACTAACAATCCTATAGCTCATAGGAAATACTCGGCTGTGTCTATCAGTTCTGCCTATTTCAAAGGCTTCAGCGAGGCCGCATGGCGCGACACTGGCGCGGATGATCGCTCAGTAAAAGGCATGAGCCGGTTGCGAGCGGGCCCGGTTGGGAGAGAACCGTGGGAAGCAATGTTTTGGTGATCTGGTCTGTTTGCTGTTTTGCACATACCATGGCGATAGCTCGTCAGCGCTTAGGCGTTGTGAGATTCGGCCATGCCCATCGGACGCCGCACGGGGTAGGTCAAACGATATCGCGAAGTACTGTGGCACATTCCAGGTGGATAGAGACGATCTAGTCTAGGAACTTGTTGAAAAAGCTTGAAAACGGTCCATCGCCGTTTTACTGAAATGGCTATACAGAGAACGTCGGTGGCACCCAACCCTGGGTTTGCTCTGCGTGGCCGTTTGTGACCAGCCACGTCAAAGCAACTTGCTTCAGACACATGGTTCCCGCAGCTTGGGGATGCGGAGCAGGTTGTAAGCGGCACAGAAGAACACGAACAGCCATTGCACCTTTTTTAGCGGGCTGCTGAAAAACTGATTGGAAAGGTATTTTTTCTTTTCTGTTTTCATTGTGCAATCACCAAGCAGCCAAGTTTCCCGATGTCTTTTGAGTTTGGCAGTCCTACTTTATGTCCTTATGAGCACACTTCAACCTCGACTACACCACATGAACCACCGCTTATGAGGTTCCGCACCCGCACCAGATTGTAAGCAGCACAGGCGAAGGTGGATAGCCAATCGATTTTGACTCCGCGATGTCCCAGTTTGCATAGCAGTGCGACAGTTCTCAACCAGCCAAAGCATTCTTCGATGCGCTTCCTCTTCCGCTGACTCATCCCATAACCGGCATGTCGTATGGTGCGGCCATCAATGGCGCGCCACCACGCCGCCCGTGATTCTGGGCTACATGCGGCACCACACGCAGGTTGCGGCACTCGGCCACAAACTCAAAAGTATCAATCCTTTATCCCGCCCACGGTCAGCTAATCCATTTCGGGAGGTTTCTCCAACAGGCTCAGCGCCGCAACCCTCTCCGCTGGATCTAACGCCTGAAATTGCGCGTCAATAATCAATCCGTTCCGATTCTCACTAACAGATTCCCGCTATAGCTCAATTTCGATTCTTTCCCTTCCCTTTGCGCGCCAGCAGAGCCGCGGGGATCGGTTTTCGGTTCATGCGTCTCATTCGACCGTTTCTCTCCGCGAAAGTTCACTGTGGGATTTCCTGGATCGTCCGGCGGCTGCGATCCCGAACCCTGCTTGGGCTGGAAACTCTTCTGACTCGCCCACACTCCAGCAATGTGCCGCCACCGTGAAGTGTTCGTCGCTGGTCAGGTCTTTCACCCGAGTTTGCTCCACCACGCAAGCCAGAAACTTGGCCACCTCGGCTTTCAGCAAACGGTCGCGGTTCTTTGTAAACATCGTCGCGTCCTAGCGGCTGCGGCTCTCTCCGGCTGGCGACGAAGAGTTGCGACCGTTCCGCGATGTCGTGGTCCTGATGCGCGAGACAGGAATACGGAACGAAAGAGAGCTCTACCGTGTTCGTATCGAAGCATCGACTGGATGAACAGTCGATGCTTCATACCGGACAGCAAGACTCTAAGCAGCAGGCGGAGAATCCCGATGAGCGATTCGCGCAATGTCGATTTCTCAGCACTCGGTGCGCAAGCAGAAATGGAGGCTGGGTATTTCCCTCAAAACGCTCATGCACGGGCCATCTGATCACGGTTGGTAAGCTGTTTCGCCAGGCTCGCGACAAAGCCGGCCTGCCGAAGGAATTGGTCTTTAGTATTGCAGCCGGCACGATTACGGGACTCGCGTGCTTCGCGAAACTGGAAATCTGGCGGCAGTGATGAAGACCATGGATCACAAAGACGTTAGACAGCAATGCGGTATCAACGCCCTGAACTGGACATCGTGCGTGATGCACTGAACGCAACGCAAACGATGACGATTCAATAATTTTATGACACATTTATGGCACACTATGATTAGTGCTGCAACCAAGAACTCGCTAAGTTATTGATTTTATGGCGCGCCCTGAGAGATTCGAACTCCCGGCCTTCTGATTCGTAGTCAGATCGGCGGAGATCTCACAAGATCATTCTCGCCTAGATAAATCAACAGCTTGTCCCAGACAATACGCTCGCACGGAAGGTATCGCCAAGATTGCAGAAGTGGCTGAAAGTTGCCGCGAGTTGCCGTCGTATGGCACATTTACGGCACACTCCTGACCACAGCGCGCCGAATCTTTATCGGGCTGCGGTTCCCTTTTGAAATTGTGACGACTCTTCGCCAAATACCATGGTCGTGATGATGCTGGGTTTGGGGTATGGAGTTCCATTTTCCAGACAGGACAGAACAGCCCCCGTTTAACTTCTCAGCAAAACATTCAGGTCGGGATTCTAGCGCCAACAAACAATCCCGGGCGACAATACAGGCTGGGGCGCGGATCGCACCTGAAAAGTAGCCAACCTCCGGGCCGAATCCCAAGTTATGCCCAACTCGGGCTTACCGTTCCCTTATCTAGGCTCAATGCCTTGCTTGAATTGGGCGAAGACACCTTTCTCTTTCCATTGATGGTCATGTCAAGCAGCATCGTCATCGATGGCTAGAAGCAGCGCGTTTGCAGGGACGTCCAATCGTCGAATGCATCGAATATGAGATTTCCGGAGAGGAAGCCCTCCGCCAACTTCTGCTTTGTCATCGGCCATTTCCTGGATTGCCGCCCTTCAGCCGCATTGCTATGGCACGAGGTCTCACCAAATCTTTCAAAGAGAAGGCAGTTCAACACCAGCAAGGCCGGGGGCCAGCAAAAGGGTTCATCAAAATTGGCTGAATCGGAAAGGGTTGATGTTCAGAAAAAGATCGCCGCTGCGGGCCGGTGTTTCTGTCGCACCTTAAGCCATGCGCTCGAAGTGCTCAGTACCGGCGATCCTGAAATCGTGAGAGCACTGTGCAACGGAGAGATCAAGATCGATAGAGCTGGAGATGGTGCAAAGAACATCGCAGTCAGCAGCGGGAGAATTTGAAACTTTACAGGCGAAACCGCGGCATGGAGAGGGTTGCGGAAGTGATTCCATACCCCCTCGATCCCCAGCCCCACGAACCAGCGGAACAACAGGTTTACTCCAACTCCTCCATCAGCAGCCGTTCACTGCGGATGGAATAGAACGCCTGTAACAGTAATGCCCGCAGCAACCGCTCTGGCGGGATGGACGGTCGCTCTATCTTGGCAGAGAGCTTGTCGAACTCCGGCGACAAGGTTTTCAGAACCTCATCCACCAGCTGGCGAATCCTTCGCAGCGGATGATCCTTCGAAATCCGCCCTTCCAGAGCAATATAATTGAACATTCCCGCTTGCAGTTGCTCGTCGTCTCCTCGCATGTCCCTCTACATATCTTGTGTGCAAGAGTTTTTCAACAAGTTCCTAGAGCAAAGATGAGTAAGATCAGCAAGATAAAATTAAGCCTATTTACTTTGATGGTTAGTGAAAAGATGTGAGCTACATATATTCCTAGTTAAATTTAATTATTTTAATTACTACTGTTTGGCTGAAAAAAATCAGAGTTAGCTTGTATTCAGAGTACTTCCAAAATGGAACTTTTATAATAATTTTCAGCTCATTCAGATTGACAAAGAAATTTAATATGCATAATCTCTGAGTTAAGGCTGTACAAAATTCAAAAATAGCAAATGTAGGCAGGGTTCCTGAATGCAAGTGCGGTAGCTTTGCCCGCAGCTAGTCTGCTGTTCTTCCTGATTTATTCTTCGGAATGTGCTCTCTAACGCAAAATTTTACAAATCTAAATTACTTAGATCATTACTTGGCGCTTGCGGCTGCGTAAAATTTGCTGCTTTTGTGAAATGAACTCGTGATCGCTTGGCCAATCTAAAAGCTGTGGCACTAAGCAAATTGATTACGAAACGGTTGCTACATACTGGATATTTGTAGGTGAATAATGATTGATTTCTCCTCTACGCTAAATCAGTCCATGTGCTGGTATGCAATTGCCACCAAACCGCGCCAGGAAGATCGGGCAGTGGAAAATCTTACGGCTTGGGGAATTCCAACTTTGGCGCCAAAATTAGACGCACAAGACGGCGAGCGTCGAAAGCCCTTATTCCCCGGATACATTTTTTCTCAGTTTGACATGATCGCCATGGGTCACAAAGTGCGTTTTACACGTGGAGTGTCCTGCATTGTGAGTTTTGGCGGCAAGCCTGCTGAAGTAGACAACGAGATTATTTCCGCGATTTCCAGGAGGATTGGGAGGGGGGGTACAGTCGCTTTAGGTCAACGCTTGGACCGTGGCGACCCCATTGTGATTACCTCCGGACCTTTACGTGACTTTGAGGGAGTGTTTGAAGAAGAGCTTTCAGACAGTGAGCGCGTAAGGATTCTCCTTACAACCGTGGCTTACACTGCTCGCATTGAGATATCAAAACATCATTTAAGAAAACAACATGGCAGCTTCTTAACAGATGTCCACGGCGTCTTTATGTGAAAGCAAGGAACTGATTGGCTAAACAGATGTCCTATGGATCATATTTTTAACAGGTTTCATCAAAAGAAAAGCCAGAGAGCTCTTGAACTGGAGCCTTTCCGTGGCTTTGCCCTGTGCGCAATTGAAGCCATTGATGCATCGCCGGAAAGCTTCTGGAATTGCCGGAATGCTCTCAGAGAACTTGCGTTATCGCGAGCGGCTCTTGATTACATAGAACATGAGTTGTTGAGCGGCTTGAATTCACCGAATTACATGCCTCAATTGGAACTGCTTGAATGTGACAGTTTCTCACTGAATATGAGATTGTTATCTCCAGTGTTGCCAACGGGCACGGTTAATTCTTCTATCGAGCATCGAATGACGGCCATCGTGCATGGATCGGTGTTGCTAGATAGGTTTGAGCAACCCAAGGTTGAGCCGGTCGATGTATTCGACCGAGGACGAAAGATTGTCCCACTTGGCTCTTCTAGGTTTGGCGTTGGTGATGTAATAGGGTGCCGAGCTGGAATTGATTGTCATCAGATAAATGGCAGAAGCACAGCTATCTTATTTGAAATGCACTCAACTCCTGTTTACCATTTTCAATGGTTTTATGATTCCGTAACACTGATTCCAAAACGAATTTTATATGTCGATTCAGGAGACATGCGTGCACAGTTGGGGCTGCTAACCGCGCTGAACTTGAGATTGCGTGAGTCAGTACCGTATATTCTTTCATTCCTACGACATCCCAACTACTTCATCCGTTGGTCTGCCTTAAAAGCACTGATCAAATTAGAACCTGAAAAAGCCACCGCATATCTTGAAGATGCCACGCATGATTGCCATCCGCAGATCAGGGCGGCCGCTGTTCAGCTGAAATCGCAAAATGAAAATGAGGGCAGAGGTGGTATTCATGGCGCTCACGTTACAAATTGAAACAGAGAGATCAGTGGAATTTGAGGAATGCCTTGAATTACTGGATAGGAAGCTGGATCCTGATGATTACGATGGACTTGCAGAAGCGGCGGTAACATTAAAAAAACTGGCGAATAACCGTTTGTTTCTCATCGAGCATGTAAATGCCAGCTTGCTGAACTGGAAATCTGAAAAAAACAATGCAGTTGGAGATACCGCTTTTTTCCTTGCTCGAAAGGGGCGCGCCTGTATTCGTGCCAATGTATGGACACCACCCGCAGAAGCTGCGGCAAGCCGCCGGTGGCAGGCCAACATCCGCTCTTACTTAACGCCGCATGACCATCCTTTTTCGTTTATAACTGTCGGCTACTTTGGCCCTGGTTATAAAACCACAATTTTTGAGTATGATCGAACCCATATTAAGGGAGAACTTGGGGAACAAGTCGCCCTGCAACCTTTGGAAACTACAACTCTGCCTGAAGGTAAGGTGATGATCTACCGGGCGTCGAAGGACATTCATTTTCAAGATCACCCAGAGAAATTTTCCATCTCTCTGAATTTGATGGTCTACCCCGAAGAAGATCGCGATCAATATGGTTTTGATATCGAGCACAGCCGCATTACTGCGCGTGCCGTTGATTTCCGCAACACGCAAGGAATGCTCTGCCAAATGGCTGCAGCGCTTGGCGACGGAAAAACCTCGAACATACTTGAGGAAGTAGCGCTAAAAAGTAGCGACCAAGAAATTCGCCTTAATGCGTTTGGTGCCTGGGCCCAACTTGAACCTACACATTCAATAAATATTTGGACAGCAGCCCTCTCCGACCCTCACGAGAAGGTGCGTGCTAACGCGAAGGCCAAATTGGCGGGCGTTGTTTAACTGGAACAAAATCACGCGATAAATCTCTCTCCAGGAGGCGGGCTTGCCTGGCAGCAATGAACTTTATTGATTGCGATGCCGGACCGGTTGCAATGCTCTATTTTCCCCAAGGGAGGCCACTCTTCTCGTGCCATTTGAAGCATCAGTCAAAAAAAATGGTGCAGATGCAGTAACCTGCGCTCTTGCGCAATGGCGCAAGCTATTTTCATTTGGACCCAGCGTTTGTTATAAACGTGAATCGGCGTCTTTCCTGGAACAAACCCCTTGGAAGCGCATCGCTGTTATTTCTTCTGGCGCGATAGCGCTGACACGCCAGAATGCAAACGGTGCCAATATTTTTTTAGGTCTGTCTGGCCCCGGAGATGTGATTGGCGCAGAAGCATACGCCAATAACCGTACGCACTATTTCACTGCAAGTGCTCTGACGAATGTAACGCTGCAATTTGCCAGTGCAGAGTCAGTGGCGGCCACGTTGGCATCATCTTCAAACGCAGCTCAATTTTATTCACGTTGGATCTGGAGACTCTCCTGCCGGATTACGGACCATCTGGCCCAGTCTAAAACGCTCAGTACCGCAGATCGTCTGCTCATTTTGCTGACGTCTTTGGGTACTCTTGCAGGTGAGCGCTATCGCGATGGCATTCTTGTTCAGATAGAGTCAGACGTAACACTTGCTGATCTTCTGAACCTTGAAGCCCCTAACTTCAGCCGCACCAAACGAACCCTTATTCAAGAAGGAAAAATCGTCCAACATGGACGTATCTATCGGTTGAGATCGCAGACCACGAAAGGTCATGCAGCACAATGTCGAATGATGGATACAAACATAGATCCAATTATCATTTGATAATACGCCTTTTTGCCGCAATATCTATACTCGCCTTGTCATCATAGTTGTTCTTATTAAACGGCAGGTTGGTTCTCACCAAACTTAAAGGCGCCTTGTCAATATTCGGATATGGAAGTTCGGCATGGATCGCATATAGCCACAATTTTGCAACTCTAACTTTGAAATAGGAAGGAGGTGACAATCATGGAGAATCATGACCTGAAACTCGAGATTGAGGCAGTTGATCTCGGCGATCTCGATATGCTTGAAGAAGACATCGTGCCCTGCACGGGTTGCGGTTGCAGCCTTTGCGATGCGTCCTAAAATTGCGGTAAATGCAAAAGGGCCGAGCCGCTGTTACTCGGCCCTTTCGCCTCCTTTCTTATATTAAGGTCCTAATTCGATTTTAAATTTGGCATGCATTGAAAATGCGTGATTCCAAAGGTGTAAATGACCCAAATATTAAGCCAGAAAGGAGGTGACAACCATGGAGAACCAAGATCTGAAACTTGAGATTGAAGCTGTTGATCTGGGCGATCTCGATATGCTCGAGGAAGACATCGTGCCTTGCACGGGTTGTGGTTGCAAACTTTGCGATTAAAAGTTGCAATAAGTAGGGCCGAACTGTTGTCGAACTCGGCCCTTGCCATTCTTATATTTAGATTCGGCTCAGATTCTAATTTGGTCTACGCTAGCGATAGTTATGATTTTATAGTCATTAGATATCTATAATTCTCTCGCCATTAAAGTCCATAAATACCAATAAAACGAGGTTCGCTATGTCATCTCCAGTCAAAGATACTTCAGTTGAAAGTCTACGCAGAGAAGATGTTCTAGCTTTTGTATGTGCTGAACTGACCAAGCTGGTCCCTCTCTCTCAACATCAGGTACGTCCTGATTCAGACATGGCAGCTGAGTTGAATATAGATTCATTAGATGCGATGACCCTGGTGCTGGCTCTCAATAGCCGCTATGGAGTCGACTTGCCAGAGGAGGTGGAAGTGCTGCGTACGCCAGAAAAGATAACTGACACAATCTTGGCTTTGACTGAAGCCAAAGGCCGCCTTTCCGCATTCACACAGGCATCTTGAGCGGACTGTCATCCACGATTTAGTAGTTCTACCTCTTAAAGGAAAGAGGTGCCAAATCATGGAGAATCATGACCTGAAACTCGAGATTGAAGCAGTTGATCTCGGTGATCTCGATACGCTTGAAGAAGGCATCGTACCTTGCACGGGCTGCGGCTGCCACGATTGCAATGCGAGCTAAGACATATCCAAAGAAGGGTCGGCGATTCTGTCTGCTGGCCCTTTATTCGACGCGAAATGCGAAAACAGCGGTGAAATCAAAACAGAGGATAGCTTTATGACAACGATAGAAAACCAATTTCAGCAAGAAGACGTTATGCTGTTTGATGGGCCGCTACCCGTCTTGTTTGTTCCAGAAACTTTGGGCGTGTACTGCCTCACGACGGAGGCTGCGCGCACTCTGCAGCTTGTGCGTGAGGGGAACACATTGGAAACGGCTGCTCGCACACTGGGCTGTACTCCCGAAACTGTGAGCAAATTTCTGGTGCGAACCATGGAAGTTCTGGAACAGGATCGCAAGCTTAAAAACCTTCCTGAGCCTCGCACATTGAAATCCAACGGCAGCCTCCCGCAGCTTGTATTCATGGTTAATAACTTTTGTAATCTTAAATGCCGTTATTGTTACGAGCATGAGAACG
>Ga0134126_10004344_pt1 | contig 17751 bp, 22 predicted proteins | sample KB31752_FD_96881 | JGI IMG/M metagenome (GOLD analysis project Ga0134126, IMG submission 96881) | Terrestrial soil microbial communities with excess Nitrogen fertilizer from Kellogg Biological Station, Michigan, USA - KB3-175-2 | ecosystem: Environmental > Terrestrial > Soil > Unclassified ...
CCGCCTGCGCCTCGGCGGAGGGCCGGTAATCGACCACGGTGCGGCACGCGCCGTGGCAATCGGGCGCGATCTCCTGAAGCGACGGCAGCGACGCTCCGACCGCGTTGACATGAACGCCGGCGGGAAGCTGGGCCGCGTGAAGGATCGGCATCGCCGCGCCGGTCACGGTGCAGACAATGTCGGCGCCGTCACAGGCATCATCGACGCTCGCCGCGGCGCGCGCGCCATGCATCGCGGCGAACGACGCGGCCTTGGCGGGCGAACGGGCCCACACGCGGATGCCGCGGATCGGCCGCACCGCGCGCATCGCCTCGATATGCCATTCCGCCTGTTCGCCGGCGCCGAGAATGGCCAGCGTCGCGGCATCTTTCCGCGCCAGCGCGTCGGTGGCGACCGCGCTCGCCGCCGCGGTGCGCATCGCGGTCGGCAGGCCGGAATCCATGATCGCCACGGGCTCGCCGGTCTCGGCGTCGAACAGGATCAGCGCACCGGTATGGGACGAGCCCTTCTCGCGCCGCATCAGCGTCAGGAGCTTGGCGCCGTGGCCGACACCCGCCATCGCACCGGTCATCACCCCGAACCCCGCGCCGGGTTGCAGCGGCACGACGAAGCGCAGCGGCATCTCGACACGCCGTTCGGAGACCTGGCGCATCGCCGCCGCGATCGCGGGGATCAGGTCACGCAGCGTCGCGCTGGCCGCGATATCGGCGTGGCTCAGCGCGCGCAGCGTCATTCCAGCGCCTGGCCGGTGCGGTCCCTGAGCGGCAGCACCGCGATGAAGCCGATCAGCGACGCGGCCGTGACGTAATAGGCCGGGGCCAGCACGTCGCCGGTCGAAACGATGAGCCATGCCACGATCAACTGGCCGAAGCCGCCGAAAATCGCGACCGCGATATTGTAGGACACGGCCAGCGCGGTGTTGCGTACGCGGGTCGGAAACAATTCCGCCAGCATGGTCGGCGACACCGCGGCGTAGGTCGCGACCAGCAGCGCGAACACCGTCTCGATCACGATGAGGCGCGTCACGCTCGGCGACGCCGCGAAAAACGCGAACAGCGGATAAGTCAGGATGACGAGGCCGATACTGGCGACGAGAAGGAGCGGCCGGCGGCCGACCCGGTCGGACAGCGAGCCCGCGATTACGCTCCAGACCGCGGCGACGAAGCTCATATAGGCCGTGGTCGCGAACGCGACGGATTGCGGCAGATGGAACTGCCGCGTCGCGTAGGTCGGCAGGAACAGCACCAGCACATAGACGCAGGCGGTGCCGAGCACGACCATGCCGAAGCCGCAGGCGACGACCCTGAAGTGATTGCGCAGCGTCTCGCCGAGCGGCGATTCCGCGAGCCTGGTCTGGGCCGTGAAGGCCGGCGTGTCCTCGAGGCGGCGGCGGATATAGAACCCGACCGGGCCGATCAGCAGGCCGATGGCGAACGGAATCCGCCAGCCATAGGACGCCAGCGCATCCTGACTCAAATTCGCGGTAACGAGCGCGGCCACGCCGCCGCCGAGCAGCGACGCCATGAACTGACTCGACATCTGCCATGAGACGTAAAGGCCGCGCTGATGCCGCAGCGAATACTCGCTGAGATAAGACGTCGTTCCGCCGAACTCGCCGCCGGCGGAAAATCCCTGGAACAGGCGCGCCAGCACCACGAGCGCCGGCCCGATCACGCCGGCCGAGGCATAGGTCGGCGTGAAGGTCAGGATCAGGAGGCCGACGATCATCAGCGCGATGGTCAGGGTCAGCGCCGCGCGGCGTCCGTGCCGGTCGCCGTAAATGCCGAGCACGATCGCGCCGAGGGGCCGCATGAAAAAGCCGACGCCGAACGTGGCGAGGCCGATCAGCAATTGCGAATTGGGGTCGGTTGCGGGAAAGAACAGCTTGCCGATCATCGCCGCAAAAAAACTGTAGACGATGAAATCGTACCATTCGAGCGCGCTGCCGATGGTCGCCGCCGCGACCGCGCGCTTGCGCGACCCGCCGGACACCATTCCGCCGCCAACGACACTTTGAGCCGTCATCGGTCCCTCCCCCTGTTCATTGTCTTTGTTCGGACCGAGCCCAATGGTAGACCTAGACTTGCCGGAATCAACAAGGTTGTCGGGAGGGATTTGCATGGCTGGCATCGCGCCGCGCTTTTCGCGGCTGACGCCCGAGGGGTTGAGCGAGGCGCAGAAACCAGTGGTCGCGCGGCTCGCGAAATCGGTGCGCAACGGCCTCGGCGGTCCGTTCGACATCATGCTGCGCAGCCCCGACATGGCGAACGGCATGGTCGAGCTGTTCGAATACTATCGGTTTCGCACCCGGCTGCCCGCACGCCTCAAGGAATTCGCAATCCTGATTCTCGCGCGCGAGTGGAGCGCGCAATTCGAATGGTTCGCGCATCGGCCCGCGGCGGAAAAAGCGGGCCTTGCCGCGGCCACGATCGAGGCGCTGCGCCTCGGCAAGCGGCCCGACGCGATGCCGTCCGACGAAGCCGCGGTGTACGATCTCGCCGTCTCGCTGATCCGCGACCACGAGGCGAGCGACGCGGTGTTCGACGCGGCGCGCGCGCTGCTCGGCGAGGAACAGCTCGTCGATCTCATTTCCATGATCGGGGAATACATGAAAGTGGCGCTGCTGCTGAATGCGGGCCGCGTCGGCGCGCCCGAGGGAAATGAATTGCCGCTGCCGCCGCTGGGAGGCGGCCGATGAGCGAGGTGCGTTGCGTCGTCGACGCCAAGGCGATCATCGGCGAGTCCGCCGTGTGGGACGAGCGTTATCATTTCGTTTACTGGCTCGATATCGACGGCCGGAAACTGCATCGCTATGACCCGGCCTCGAACCACGACGACGCCTGGGACATGCCGGGCCGGGCCGCCGCGCTGGCGCTGCGCGCGATGGGCGGCGTCGTGCTGGCGATGGAGCACGGCTTCTATAGTTTCGAATTCATGGACCCGAGGCCGAAGCTGATCGCGGCGCTCGACGGCATTCCCGCGGCGACGCGCCTCAATGACGGCCGCGCCGACCCCGCCGGCCGCTTCTGGTCGGGCACGGTGAACGGCGCGGCCCGCGAGCCGACCGGCGCGATGTTCTGCCTCGATACCGACGGCCGCGCGACCCGGAAATTCGGCGGCATCGATATTTCCAACGCGCTGTGCTGGTCGCCCGACGGCAAGACCATGTATCACACCGACAGTTTCACCTGGAAAATCCAGGCCTATGAATTCGACGCGGCGACCGGCACCGCGGCGAACCCGCGCGTCTTCGTCGACATTCCGCGCGAGGAAGAAGGCTTCGCCGACGGCGCCACCGTCGATTCCGAAGGCTGTCTCTGGGCGGCGCATTGGGGATACGGCCGGGTCAAACGCTATGACCCCGACGGCAAGCTGATGCAGACGGTGCAGCTGCCGGTGACCAACATCACCTGCCCCTGTTTCGGCGGGCCGGACCTGACGACGCTCTACGTCACGACGGCGCGGTTCCGCCTCACCGACGAACAGGCGGCGCAGCAGCCGCTGGCCGGCGGCCTGTTCGCGGTCGAGACCGACGTCAAGGGCCAGGTCGAGCGGCGCTACGAGGGCTAATAGTCGCTCGCCAACGTCTCGTCGGTATTGTCGGCGCCGCCAGCGGCGCGGAACGCGACGGTCAGCACCACGGCGACCGCGAGGTTGAGGATCACCGAATAGAACGCGGCGTAGCCCGGCATGGTGAAGCCGCTCACCGCCAGCGGATAGATCGAGCCCTTGAATTGCAGCGCCGCCGCCATCCAGGTGCCGCTGGCGACGCCCGCCGCCCAGCCGAGCAGCAGCGCCCGCGGGTCGAGCCAGCGCGTGTAGAGGCCGAGGATCACCGCGGGCAGGGTCTGCACGATCCACACGCCGCCGAGCAGCTGAAGCTGGATCGCGTATTGCTGGGGCAGCGCGATGATGAACAGCAGCGCGCCGAACTTCACCACCAGCGACACCCATTTCGCCATCTGCGCTTCCTGCGCCGGCGAGCAATAGGGATGGATGTAGGCGCGATAGATGTTGCGCGTGTAGAGGTTCGCCGCCGCGATCGACATGATCGCCGCCGGCACCAGCGCGCCGATGCCGATGGCCGCGAAGGCGAAGCCGGCGAACCACGCCGGGAAGGCGTGGAGGATCAGCGCCGGCACCGCGAAATTCGGCCCGTATTGCTTGAACAGCGCGGCGAATTCCGGCGCCTTGCCGACACCCGCGGCGAGCGCCATGAAGCCCAGGAGCGCGATCAGCGCCAGCACGATGGAATAGGTCGGCAGCAGCGCCGAGTTGCGCCGGATCGCGTGGCGGCTCGCGGAGCTGAGCACGCCCGTCACCGCGTGCGGATAGAGGAACAGCGCCAGCGCCGAGCCGAAGGCCAGCGTGGCATAGCCGCTGTAGATGCCGAACGTGCCTGCGCCCGGCGGGGGCAGGATCAGTTTCGCCGGCGGCACCGCGGCGAAGATATTGCCGAAGCCGCCGAGCTGGATCGGGATCACGATGATTGCCGCGATCACCGTGATGTAGATCATGATGTCCTTGACGATCGCAATGGCGGCGGGCGCGCGCAGGCCGCTGGTGTAGGTGAAGGCCGCGAGGATCACGAACGCGATGATGAGCGGCAATTCGCCGACGAAGCCCGAGGCGTGCAGGCCCATCGCCGCGATCACCACTTCGATGCCGACGAGCTGCAGCGCGATATAGGGCATGGTCGCGACGATGCCGGTGACGGCGACGGCGAGCGCGAGGCTGCGGTTGCCGAACCTGCCGCCGACGAAATCGGCGGCGGTGATATAGCCGTGCTTGCGGGATACCGACCACAGGCGCGGGAACACCACGAACACGAACGGATAGACCAGGATCGTGTAGGGCACCGCGAAGAACGCGATCGCGCCCGCGCCGAACGCCAGCGCCGGCACCGCGACGAAGGTATAGGCGGTATAGAGATCGCCGCCGAGCAGGAACCACGTCACCACCGTGCCGAAGCGGCCGCCGGCGAGACCCCATTCGCTGAGGAGGCCGAGATCGCCGCGCCGCCAGCGCGCCGAGGCGAAGCCGAGGATCGTGACGGCGCCGAAAAACACCACGAACACGATGAGAGCGGTCCAGTTGATCGGCATGTTATTCGTGCTCGGTCACGAAATAGGCCAGCGCGGTCAGCAGCGCGCCGATGACGATGCCGAGAAGCTGAAACCAGTAGAAGAACGGGAAGCCCCACAGGCTCGGCTCGACCCGGTTATAAAGCGGCACCCACATGGTGAGCGGGACCAGGATCAGCAGCAGCCACAGGCTCCAGACCCCGCGCCGCTTCCGGCCGGTTTTGCTTTGCGACGGTTCCGACATCCCCTCCCCCGAAACCAGTATCTTGTTGCGCCCGGCGTAACATAGCGGACGGCGTGACGCAAACGCCGCGCTGTCGTAGGGTGCGCCCTTCCATCGAAGGGGGTAAACAATGCGCCGTGTCCTGTTGCTGATGCCGCTTCTGTTATGGGCGGGGGCTGCCACCGCCGCCGATGTCTGGACCTATTTCGCCGATCCCGCCGGGGCGTTCACCATCGCCGTGCCGGCGACGCCGGTAACCCAGACGGCGCAGCTTCCGGGGCCGAACGGCAAGAAACTGACGCAGGCGAGTTACATCGTCGAACGCGGCAACGGCGCGCTCGTGGTCGTGGTGATCGACCTGACCCCGCTGCCGGACAATCCGCGCGCGCTCGACGACGCGGTCGGCAACGTGAAGGGCGCCGCCGCCAGCGGCCTGTCCGACACGCCGATTGCGCAGGACGGTCTGAAAGGCCACGACATCCGGTTCAAGGACAAGGACGGAAATCAGTTCGAGGACCGGATGTTCTATGCCGGCAGGAAGATCTACCAGGTGATGACCGTGGAAGCGTCGGGCATCGACGCCGCCTCGCACGCCGTCGGCCAGCGCTTCCTCGCGAGCATGCACTTCATCAAGCACTGATCCCCGGCGGCGCGGCGCGCAATTTCTTTCCCTTCGCGCGCCGGCCCTTTAGACTTTCGCGGCAATGATTCGCCAGGATCTGTTTCCGCCCGTCGAGCCCTACGCCTCGGGCATGCTGCGGCTCGACGGGCTGCACTCGATGTATTGGGAACAGTCCGGCAATCCGACCGGAATTCCCGCGGTGTTCCTGCATGGCGGGCCGGGCGCGGGCGCAACCTCGACCCATCGCCGCTTTTTCGACCCCGATATCTACCGCATCGTGGTGTTCGATCAGCGCGGCGCCGGCCGCTCGACCCCGCTCGGCGCGACCCAGGACAACGATCCGGCGCATCTCGTCGCCGACATGGAGTTGCTGCGCGAGCATCTCGGCATCGGGAAGTGGCTGCTGTTCGGCGGATCCTGGGGCTCGACGCTCGCCCTCGCCTATGCCGAGACGCATCCCGGGCGCTGCACCGCGATCGTGCTGCGCGGCATTTTCCTGTGCCGCAAATCCGAGATCGACTGGTTCCTGTACGGCATGCGCACGGTCTACCCCGAGGCCTGGCGCGCCTTCGCCGGCCATCTGCGCGAGGAGGAGCGCGGCGACATTCTCGGCGCCTATCTCAAGCGGCTCGGCGATCCCGATCCCGCGGTGCATCTGGCGGCGGCGCGCGCCTGGAGCAGCTATGAGGGGAGCTGCTCGACCCTGCTGCCCAGTCCCGACACGGTCGCGGCGTTCGGCGAGGAACGCATGGCGCTCGGCCTCGCGCGCATCGAGGCGCATTACTTCCGGCACAACCTGATCCCGCCGGAGCGCGATCTCGTCGCCGGGGTCGGCCGCATCCGCCACATCCCGGCGACCATCGTGCAGGGCCGCTACGACATGGTGTGCCCGATCGTCAGCGCCGACGAGCTGGCGCGCGCCTGGCCCGAGGCGGAATACATCGTGGTTCCCGACGCCGGCCATTCAGCGATGGAACCCGGCATCCGCGCCGCGCTGGTCGGCGCCATCGAGCGGCATCGGTCGCGCGGCTGACACGAAAAGGCCGCCCCGAAGGGCGGCCTCCCGTCGTGTCGCGAGGCGATCCCGGTTACTTCATCATCACGATTTCGACGCGGCGGTTTTGCGGCTCGCGCACGCCGTCCGCGGTCGGGACGCGCGGGTTCTGCTTGCCGAACCACTTCACGTCCATGACGTTCTTGGGCACGCCCTGCTGCATCAGAAAGGCCGTGACCGCGTCCGCGCGACGCTGCGACAGACGCAGATTGTACGCCTGGGTGCCGGCGAGATCGGTATAGCCCGAGACCTCGATGCGCGCGCTGCCGGTCGATTTGTAGTTGCTGGCCGCGGCTTCGACCACGCGCCGCGCATCCTCGTTGAGGTTGTAGCGGTCGAAGTCGAAGAACACGAGGAAGGTCTGCGGCGGCGCGGGCACCGGGGCCGGCGCGGCGGCGGGCATCGGCGCGGGCGTCGGCGGCGGAGGCGGCGGGGGCGGCGCGAAGCGATAGGTCAGCACCGCGCGGACCACGTTGTACTGGAACGAATTTCTGTCGATGAACAGGTTTTCGCCGGCATGACGGCTGCCGAGATCGGTGTAGCGGTATTCGGCGCCGAGGCTCCAGTTGGGCGTCAGCGCATAATCGAGACCGCCGCCGACCGTCCAGCCGAGACGGATGCCTTCGGCCGTTCCCTGGCCGACGCCGTTGAACGAATAGCTGGTGTCGACGTTGCCCAGCGCGAGACCGCCCGTGGCATAGGGCAGGATCCGGCCGAACGAATAGCCGAGCTTGCCGCGCAGCGAGGCATCGAAATTGAGGTTGCTATGAACCCGCATGCCGTTGGCGCCGGCGTCGAACGTCGTCTGGCCGCCGGAAATATCGGCGCCTTCGGCGTCACCCTCGAGGCCGAGAACATAGGGGCCCCACTGCCAGTTATAACCGGCGTGCAGACCGCCGATGATCCCGTGTGGGGAGAAGCTGTAGCCCGGGTATGGACCGGTCGTGCCGGTAAAATCCGTGACGCCGCCGTTCGACGTGCCCCAGCCATAGCCGCCCTGGATACCGACTTCCGGGCCGTTCCAGGTCTGGGCATGTGCGACCGTCGAGAGCATCAGTCCCCCGCCGGCTATCGCCGCCAACCAGATACGATTCATGACATTCTCCACCCAATTCACGACGGGTTGTCGCAACCGGAACAACAGGCGGCTGAACGGATCGGCGCACGTTCCGTCCCCGGCAATGTCGAAATTTAACGAGTGTGACTTCGATGCAACACTCGCGGGGAACGAGCGCCCGAGATCAGGGCGTCGCGGGAATCCCGACCGGACCGCGCGGATTGGTATGCGGGTGGGCGTTACAATCCTTTTCCGCAAGATTAAGGCCCAGCACTGCCTCGGAACCGAGCGGGCAGCCGGCATCGAGCTTGATGTCGGGGGGCTTGCGCGGCTGGTTCTTGCGGCCGGAAGCGACCTGCGGCGCGGGGGTCTCAGCCGCCACCGCGACCGGCGTTTCATCGGGGGACCTGCTCGGCCACACCGTCTCGCACCCGGCAAGGCCGAGCGACAGGGCCGCGATCAAAGCGGCGGTCAGGCAGAAAAAGCGCGTGTTCGATCGCAAGGCGGCGGTTTCCAGTGGCGCGCCAGCATGGGGCGCGGGTGCCGCAAAAGCAATGACGGCGGCGCCGGAACGCCGCCGTCATGCCGCCTGGCGCGCTGCGGGGGGAGGCCAACGCCAGACTGGCTGTGTTGCGGCCGGCGTCAGATCGTCGAGGCGACGGTGGAGAAAACCTTGCTGACATTGGTGCCGAGCAGGCTCACGCCGCCGATGATGACCACCGCCACGAGGGCAGCGATCAAGGCATATTCGAGCGCCGTCACGCCCTGCTCGTCACCGCGAAACCAATGCCAAAATCCGCGCATGGAAACCCATCTCCCTTGCCGTAATCTCGTTTTACGAGAGTTATTATAAGTTTTTCTCTTATTTTTTGCGAAAGGCAAGTCGATTTGACGGCGAATGGGTTAACGCCGACTGAGAGAAAAGATTATCTAAATCAAAAGCTTATACCCGAAAACACAAACGGCGGCGCCACTGGCACCGCCGTTTGCGAAATCTGGTCGAATGTCAGATGGTATTGGCGACCGTCGAGAAGACCTTGCTGACGTTGGTGCCGAGCAAGCTGACACCGCCGATGATGACCACCGCGACGAGCGCGGCGATCAGCGCATATTCGAGCGCGGTGACGCCCTCCTTGTCCCCAACCAGCTTCGTGACAAACTTGCGCATAAGACTCTCCGTTTTTCCGTGCCTCAGGGTTCGCCGCGTCCCCACACGCCGGACCGGCACGCTCGCCGTTTTAGAGGCCGCGCGTTAATTCCGCGTAAAGGATAGATAAAAGCCTATCTATCTATTCGGCCACGCGGCGCCGCCGCGTCAGCCCTTGGCGACCCCGACCATCGCCGGCCGCAAGAGGCGGTCATGAATGACGTAGCCGGGTTGGAGCACCTGAACGACGGTGCCGGGCGGCTGGCCGGAATTTTCGACCTCGAACATCGCCTGATGAAAATTATGATCGAACCGCTCGCCCTGCGGATCGAGCCGTTTGATGCCGTGCCGCTCCAGCGCCGCCTGCAATTCGCGCTCGGTGGCGGCGACGCCCATCAGCAGATTGCGCGTCGGCTCGTCGAGATTCTCGGCCGGGGCGCTGGCGAGCGCGCGGCTCAGATTGTCCGAGACGTTGAGCATGTCACGGGCGAAGTTGGCCGCGGCATATTTGCCGGCCTCGTCGCGCTCGCGCTGGGCGCGCTTGCGCAGATTCTCGTGCTCCGCCAAGGCCCGCAGCAGCTTGTCCTTGGTCGCCGCCAGCTCGGCCTCGGTGGCGGCGAGCCGTTCCGCCGCATCGACATCACCCGTGAATTCCTCGGGCGGCCGGTCCTGATCGTTCAATTCGTTGTCGTCCTGCATGTTCCTATCCAAGCATGCGCCCGATCACTTTCGCGGTGTAGTCCACCAGCGGAATGATGCGGGCATAGTTGATCCGGGTCGGACCGATGACGCCGATCGCGCCGACCACGCGCTCGCGGCTGTTGCCGTAAGGGGCGACGATCATCGAGCAGCCGGTGGCGCCGAACAGCGGGTTGTCGGCGCCGAAAAAAATCTGCACGCCTTCCCCGTCGCGCGTCGCTTCGAGCAGCTTGACCATTGCCTCCTTGGTCTCGAGCGCGTCGAACAGCGCGCGCAGCCTTTCGAGATCGCCGAGCGCGGTGACGTCTTCGAGCAATTTCGACTGGCCGCGCACGATCAGCGCCGCGCCGGCATTGTTGCCGCCGGCCCAGGAGGCAAGACCCGCCTGGACCAGTTTCGTCGTCAACTCGTCGAGCGCGGCGCGGCTGCTTTCGATTTCGGCGGCGATGAGTTGCCGCGCCTCATCGGCGGTGCGGCCGACGAGACGCGCGCTGAGATAGTTGCCGGCCTGCACCAGCGTCGATGGCGGGGTGCCGAGCGGCACGTCGATCAGCCGGTTCTCGACCAGCCCGTCCTCCGTCACCATCACGACGAGAGCGCGGCCCGGCGACAGCGGCACGAATTCGATGTGGCGCAGCGGCCGGTCGATCTTCGGCGCCAGCACCACGCCGGCGGCGCGGGCGAGGCCCGACAGGGTCTGCGTCGCCTGCTCCAGCGCGTCCGGCAGGTTGCGGTTGGCGGCGGCGAGACGGCCGTCGATGTCCTGACGCTCGGCCTCGCTGAGCCCGCCGATTTCGAGGATGCCGTTGACGAACAGCTTGAGCCCCGCCTCGGTCGGCAGCCGCCCCGCCGAGGTATGCGGCGCGAACAGCAGCCCCGCCTCCTCGAGATCGGCCATGACGTTGCGGATGGTCGCCGGCGACAGGTCGAAGCGGCCGCGCCGCGACAGGGTGCGCGACCCCACTGGCTCGCCGGTCTCGACATAAGACTCGACGATCATCCTGAAGATTTCGCGGCTGCGCTCGTTCAGTTCGGTGATCATGGCGGGGCAAGGAGTTGCGCCCATGATTTAGGGGTGCTTCCGCCGCCGGTCAACCTCGGGCGGACGGGGCGATGCGCGCTATAGACGGACGATCCCGGCATCACTAGGTTTTCGGCGTTAACGAAAGGACAGAAAAATGACGCGACCCTCGGGGCGTGCGCCCGACGCGCTGCGGAACGTTTCGCTCGAACCCGGCTTCGCCAAGCATGCCGAAGGCTCCTGCCTTATCCGCTTCGGCGACACGCATGTTCTGTGCACCGCCAGCGTCGATGAACGCGTGCCGCCCTTCCTGCGCAACCAGGGGCGCGGCTGGATCACCGCAGAATACGGCATGCTGCCGCGTTCGACCCACACCCGCACCGACCGCGAGGCCGCGCGCGGCAAGCAGTCGGGCCGTACCCAGGAAATCCAGCGCCTGATCGGGCGGTCCTTGCGCGCCGTCGCCGATCTGCCCAAGCTTGGCGAGCGACAGGTGCTGATCGATTGCGACGTGCTTCAGGCCGATGGTGGCACGCGCACCGCGTCGATCACCGGCTCCTATGTCGCGTTGTTTCTCGCGCTGAAGAAGCTGATCGAGAAAGGCGCCATCGCCGAGATGCCGCTGCTCGACCAGGTCGCGGCCGTGTCGTGCGGCGTGCATGACGGCGTGCCGGTGCTCGATCTCGACTATCCCGAGGATTCCGCCGCCGAAACCGACGCGAATTTCGTCCTGACCGCGACCGGCGGCATCATCGAGATTCAGGCGACGGCGGAAAAAACGCCGTTCTCCGACAAATTGTTCGGCGAGCTGCTGGCGCTGGCGCGCAAGGGCACCGGCGAGCTGCATCGCCTTCAGCGCGAGGCGCTCGGGCTTTGAGCGGACTGCGCGGCAAGCGGCTGGTAATCGCGACACACAACAAGGGCAAGCTGCGCGAGATCGAGGAACTGGTCGCGTCGTTCGGCATCGAGATCGTCAGCGCCGGCGCGCTCGGCCTGCCCGAGCCCGAGGAGACCGGCTCGACCTTCGAGGCCAATGCCGAACTCAAGGCGCGCGCCGCGGCTGACGGCGCGAACCTGCCCGCCCTCGCCGACGATTCCGGCATCGTCGTGCATGCGCTGAACGGCGCGCCTGGCATCCACTCGGCGCGCTGGGCCGGACCGGGCCGGGATTTTTCCGCGGCGATGGCGCGCGTCGAAAAAGAACTCGGCGGCAATCCCGACCGGCGCGCCTATTTCGTCGCGGTGCTGGCGCTGGCGTGGCCCGGCGGCGCGACCGAGACCTGGCGCGGCGAGGTTCATGGCAAGCTGGTCTGGCCGCCGCGCGGGCCCAACGGCTTCGGCTACGATCCGATGTTCGTGCCTGACGGCGAGACCATGACCTATGGCGAGATGAGCGCGGCTGAAAAGAACCGCACCAACCATCGCGCCCGCGCCTTCGCCAAATTCCGCGCCTCGGTCCTGGAATGACGGGCCTCGCCCTTTATATCCACTGGCCGTTCTGCAAATCGAAGTGCCCCTATTGCGACTTCAACTCCCATGTCCGCGCCGGCATCGACGAGGCGCGCTGGCGCGACGCGCTGTTGCGCGAGCTGGATCGCGGCGCCGCCGAGACACAAGGCCGCGAGCTGGTGTCGATCTTTTTCGGCGGCGGCACGCCGTCGCTGATGGCGCCCGCGACGGTGGCGGCGCTGCTCGAGCGCGCGGCGGCGCGCTGGTCGTTGGCGCCCGATATCGAGATCACGCTCGAAGCCAATCCCAACTCGGTCGAGGCGGCGCGCTTTCGCGATCTCGCCGCCGCCGGCGTCAACCGGCTGTCGCTCGGCGTGCAGGCGCTCGACGATACGGCGCTGAAATTCCTCGGCCGCGGCCATGACCGCGACGAGGCGCTCGCCGCCATCGACCTGGCGCGCGCGCATTTCGCGCGCTTCTCCTTCGACCTGATCTATGCGCGGCCCGGCCACACGCCAGCGGCGTGGCAGGCCGAACTGCGCGAGGCGCTGCGTCGCGCCGGCGATCATCTCTCGGTCTATCAGCTCACCATCGAGCAGGGCACCGCGTTCCACACGGCGTTCGCGCGCGGCGATTTCGTCCTGCCCGACGAGGAAATTCAGGGCGCGCTTTACGAGATGACGCAGAACATGCTCGGCGATGCCGGCCTGCCCGCCTACGAGATTTCCAATCACGCGCGCGCGGGCCAGGAGAGCCGCCACAATCTCGCCTATTGGCGCTATCGCGATTATCTCGGCATCGGCCCCGGCGCGCATGGCCGCCTCACGCTCGGCGGCGTCAAATACGCCAACGCCAACCATCGCGCGCCCGAGACCTGGCTCGCCGCCGTCGAGCGCGACGGACACGGCGCGGCGACGCGCACCGCGCTCTCTCCCGACGAACGTCGCGACGAAATGGCGATGATGGGGCTGCGCCTGACCGCGGGCATCGCGCGGGCCGACATGCGCGCGGAGATCGGCGGCGACATCGAGGACGCGTTCGACCGCGCGCGGCTCGACGCGCTGATCGGCGGCGGCTTTCTCGAACTCGACGCGGCGGGATTGCGCGCCACGCCGGCGGGCCGCCAGCGCCTCAACGCGGTGCTGGACCGGCTCCTGAACTAGTTCGCGCTTTTCAGCAAAATCTCGGTCAGCTCGTCGGGCATGTCGATCATCGCATCGTGGCCGCACGGCATTTCGAGCACGGTCCAGCCCGGCTGCGCCTTCGCCATGTCGCGATAGCGGCGGAAGCCGCGCCCGTTGCCCCAGTTCGCCGCCAGCACGAACACCTTGTTGCGCACGCGCAGATGCGCGCCGGTCAGTTTGATGCGCTCGCTCTGACAGCCGATCGGGTGCGGCGTGCACAGCGTATCGACCCATTCGCGGTCCTTTTCATTGACCTCGAACGCGGCGGCGGAGGTCGGCGGAATCCCGAAGCCGCCATGCGCGGCAGCGCCGTCGATCTGCGCCTTGAGGATTTCCGGCGGCACCATGTCGAAGATCGACTGGCCGTCGGACGGAATCATCGCATCGAGATAGACCAGCGTCGAAATCTTGTCGGCGACGGCGTCGGCGGCGCCCGTGATCACCATGCCGCCATAGGAATGGCCGAGCAGCACGACGTTATCGAGCCGTTCCCATGTAATGACGTTGACCACGTCGGCGATATGCGTCGAGAGATTGATGTGGCCGCCGAATTCGTGCGAGCGCTCGCCGAGGCCGGCAAGGGTCGGCGTGAAGACGCGATGGCCCTTGGCGCGCAGGCGGTCGGCGACCCGCGCATAGCACCAGCCGCCATGCCACGCGCCATGCACCAGAACGTAATTCGTCATGTCTCCGCCCCCTCGATCATTACTGCGTCGGCGGCGCGAAGCTTTGCGGCGCCGGGTCGATCACCTTGGGTCCGCCGCGCTCCACTTCGAGCACGGCGAGGCCGCGCTCCACCAGCCCGTCCTGATTGAGCCGGAACACGCCATCGAGTCCGACAAAGCCGCTCGGGTTGGTCAGCGACGACGCCGAGTAATCGGGTCCGGCCGGATTCTTCGCCAGCACCGCCGCCAGCGCGGTCGCGTCATAGGCCAGCGTCGCGAGGCGCGGCGGCGCGCGGCCCTCGGCCTCGGTGAAGCGGCGCACGAAACTCGCGCGGCCCTGCGGATCGGGCGCGGCGTACCAGCCGTGAACCAGCGTCGCCTCGGTGCCGAGACTTGAATCGTCCCACAGGCCGGTGCCGAGCAGATGGATCTTGTCGGTGTCGATCTTGTAGTAGGCGAGATAGGGCGCCAGCGATTTGAGCCGCGCGCCGCCATCCGGCAGCAGCAGCGCGTCGTAATCGACGCCCTGATGGACGAAGCGCCGCGCCGCATCGCCGATATCGGCGGCGCGCGGTTCGTAATCGGCGCTGACGCTGAGCACCGCGCCGTTGGCCGCGACGGCGTCCTGCATCGCCGCCTTGGCCAGTTCGCCATAGGGCGTGCGCGGCGCGAACACCGCGAAGCGGTTGGCGCCGTGCGCGTGGGCATAGGCGACGACGCGCGCGATTTCCTGTTTGACCTGGAAGCTCAGGAGATAGGTCCCGCCCCCGGCGAGGCTGGTGGTGGTGGAAAACGCCAGCACCGGAATATTGGCGGCGGCGGCGATCGGCTTCACCGCCTCGACATCGCCCGCGAGAAGCGGGCCGACGATGAGACGCGCGCCGTCGGCGACCGCGGCGCGGGCGGCGTCGGCCGCTTGCTGCGGCCCCGCGCCGGTGTCGTGCGGCTTCAATTGGATCTGGTCGGCGCCGACGTCGTAAACCGCCATCAGCGCGGCATCGAGCATGGCCTGGCCCAGCGCGGCGCTCGGCCCCGACAAGGGCAGGAGCAGCGCCACCGGCACCTTGCCGCCGGGCGGCAGGGGCGCGGGCTGAACCGGGGCGGGTGCGGCGGCTTCGGGCGGCGGCGGCGGCGCGGCTTCTTGCGGCGCTTGCGGCGCGGGCCGCGGTGCCGTTACCGTGGGGCCGCCGCAGGCCGCGAGCGACAAGGACAACAGCGCGACCAGCCAGATCCCGCGCGGGCGCGAAGGAATTGAGCGAACACCGGACAAAGAAAGCCTCCCACGCGGACGGATCGCGGGCCGAGCCTAATCAGCGCGCACCGGTAAGTAAACACGGCGCGGAGAAACTCGCTCCCGGTCTCTACCTGGTGGCGACGCCGATCGGCAATGCGCGCGACCTAACGCTGCGCGCGCGCGACGTGCTGTCGGCCGCCGACGCCGTCGCCTGCGAGGATACGCGCGTCACGGCGAAGCTCCTCGCGCTTCACGGCATCCGCGCCGCGCGGCTGTTGCAGTATCACGAGCACAATGCCGAGCGGATGCGCCCGGTGCTGCTGGAGCGGTTGCGCGCCGGCGCGGCGCTCGCGCTGGTCAGCGACGCGGGCACGCCGCTGATCTCCGACCCCGGCTACAAGCTGGCGCGTGAGGCCGCAGCCGCCGGGCTGCCCGTCACCGCCCTGCCCGGCGCGTCGGCGGTGACGACGGCGCTGATCCTGTCGGGACTGCCGTCCGACCGTTTCCTGTTCGCCGGTTTCCTGCCGCCCCGGGAGAATGCGCGCCGCGCGGCGCTGGCCGAGATCGCGGCGACGCCGGCGACGCTGATCTGGTTCGAGACCGGGCCGCGCCTCGCCGACAGTCTGCGCGACGCCGCCGCCGTGCTCGGCGACCGGCAGGCCGCGGTGACGCGCGAGCTGACCAAGCTTCATGAGGAAGTGCGGCGCGGCACGCTGACGGAACTCGCCGCGCATTATGATGGCGCCGGTCCGCCCAGGGGCGAGATCGTGGTGGTCGCCGGCCCGCCCTTGCCCGACGCCGCGCCGACCCAGGACGATGTCGATGCGCGGCTGCGCGCGGCGCTCGCGACGATGAGCGTGCGCGAAGCCGCCGACCGGATCGCCGCCGCCACCGGCCTGCCGCGCCGCCAGGTCTATGCGCGCGCGCTGGCGCTCCGGGACGAAACGGCGTGACGACGGTCAACCGCCGGCGCGCCGAGCGTAGCGGCCGCCGCGCCGAATTGCTGTGCATCTGGCTGTTGCGGCTCAAAGGCTATCGCATCCTGGCGCGGCGTTTTCGCGTGCCCTCGGGCGAGATCGACCTGATCGCGCGGCGCGGCCGCGTCGTGGTCGCGGTCGAGGTCAAGGCGCGGGCGGCGCTCGAAACCGCCGCCGAAGCCATTCGGGCGCGACAGCGGCGGCGCATCGCGCGCGCCTTCGAGCATTTCCTCGCGCGGCGTCCCGACCTCGCGCAACTCGACCGCCGCTTCGACGTGGTGACGGTCGCGAAGCGGCGCTGGCCCCGCCACGTGACGAATGCGTGGCAGAGCGATCTTTAGCGCCGCGAAAAAAACGGGTTGGCAGAAAAATTGCGTGGATCGCCGGCCGGGCCGGCGCGTTCAATTTCCAGGGATGCGACCAGGAACGGCGCGCCAGCAACAAGGAGCGCTCATGCGGTTTCTGATCGTCGGAATCATCGGCATTTTCATCACCGGCGTGCTGTCGTATTTCGCGCATCACGCGCGGCGGCCGCACCCGCCGCGGCGGGTCGCTGAGCTGTCGCCGCCCGCCTGGATCAACCTGCTGTATTTCGGTTCGTTCGCCTGCGCCGTGTACGGGCTGGTGATGGTCTTCGACTGACCGCCGGCCCCGGCGTCAGCCTTCTTCTTCCGGCACGTTCGAATTGAAATAGCCGGCGTCATAACCCTGGTCATAGCCGCGATAATAACCGCGCCAGAATCCGGCCCAGCCGCCGATGGCGAGCGCCGCCACCACGGCAACGCCGGCGGCGATCGCAGCCGGCAAGGTCAATGCGCCCACCTTGCCCGACGATGTGGCATGTCCAATCGGCGTTCCCAACGCACGGCAACCAACCCCCGGTTAACCATCAACTAAAGCGAGAAAGAACATGCGGTGAACGAAAATCAGAACGAGAACATATCATCGAAAATGTGACAGGTCAGCGACAAATAAAAATTGGTTAATATCGCCGATCATCGCTGGATTTCCGATTTCTTATCCTTTTACCGAATTTTCCAATGAGCGAGATTTTTGCCCTTTCCCTCGATTTTCTCTCGAGAGATCCTCCAGATCCCTTCCCGAATCCCTGTTGGTGACGCAATCGCAAGGCGATCTGCAATTCCCGGGCGCGGGTTTCATCCGTGATTTCGGCTTTTTGTTCTATTTATGTTCTTTGGAGCGGCGCCGGCAGCCGACAGGGCTTTGACCCGGGGCGCGGGCTTGCGCGCAAGGGCGACTCGGCAAACAGTGCCGACCCTCTGGTGAAGGAGTTGCCGGTGCCTCGATTTTCCCTCTCCGCCGCGCTGGCCGCGG
>Ga0134126_10004345_pt1 | contig 17749 bp, 20 predicted proteins | sample KB31752_FD_96881 | JGI IMG/M metagenome (GOLD analysis project Ga0134126, IMG submission 96881) | Terrestrial soil microbial communities with excess Nitrogen fertilizer from Kellogg Biological Station, Michigan, USA - KB3-175-2 | ecosystem: Environmental > Terrestrial > Soil > Unclassified ...
CCCCGCGCTATGATGCGTGCTCCGAGGGATTTCCCATTGGCAGTGGACCCCGGACCGTTGCCCGGTGCGGCAGGCGTAGTCAGCTCCTCCGCTTGCCGTATCCGGGCAGCAACTTGTCTACGCCGCCCCTTTCCTACCAACTTGTTTCGCGAACACGCGATCCTTGCGCCGAGTGAATTCACGGCACAACGGCGATGGGTGTCGATCAGCTTTTCGCCTGGAATCCCGAGCACCACCCCTTAGCGTTGACGTCAAAGCCCGGGAAGATCGCGCACGGCCCGTAGGCGTCGCCCGGCTTGCCCGAGTAGTGCATGCACTTTGCGCACTCCTGCCCCGGCTTGTGCGGTGGCGGTGCCTTCGTATCGTCTTCCACGTACTTGAGCGCCTTGGCCGTGGCATTGGTCGCCGCATTCAAGTGCGGCAAACCCGCCGCCCACACGCGGCGTGGCAGAGAGCCCAGCAGAGCCATCGCCGCGACGGCGCCGCCGGCAAGCTTGAGAAAGCGACGGCGTGGCGATGCAGTTTCTTCGATCATCTCCCTACTCCTCCTCGACGAATGAAATGCGGTTACCGTGCGCAATGGTACGCCTGCAGCGCGCGAGTCGCACCGGTTTCAGGATTCGGGCGCGTGCTACATTCAGCCGTCTGATCGAATCGCCTGCCCGTCATGGCCTTCACGTCCGCACAACTTGCCGAACGGCTGCATGCCTGCGGCGTGGAAATCGCACAGGCCGGCGCCGAGCTGGCCGCGCGCGGTTGGACGCCCGCCACCAGCAGCAATTTCTCGATGCGCATCGACGGCGATACCGTCGCGGTCACGATTTCCGGCCGCGACAAGGGCGCGCTGACACCCGTGGACGTGATGGCGGTGGCGCTCGACGGCAAACCGCTGGACCCGACGCAGCGTCCGTCCGCCGAAACCGCCCTGCACCTGCAGATCTACCGCCGCCAGTCCGACACCGGCGCGGTGCTGCATACCCATTCGCACAACCAGACCGTCGCTTCGCGCCTGTTTGCGCCGCAGGGCATGCTGGCACTGCGTGGATGGGAACTGCAAAAAGCACTGACCGGCTACACCACGCACGAGAGCGAACTGGACGTACCGGTGTTCCCGAATTCGCAGGACATGCACGACATCGAGGCCATGGTCGACGCGTGGATCGACGCAGGCCGCCCGCTGCACGCCTACCTCATCGAAGGTCACGGCCTTTACACTTGGGGCCGCAGCATGCCGGAGGCGAAGCGCCACCTCGAGGCGCTGGAATTCCTGCTGGCCTGCGAACTCGATTTGATTCGTCTCGGAGGCATCCCATGAGCCGTCTGCGCGTCTACGACCAGCACGACCCGACGCGCCCGCTGGTCACCGAATCGGATCACGCCGCGATCGCCCGCACGCTGGGCGGCGTCGGCGTGCGCTTCGAACGCTGGCTGGCCAACAAACCGGTGGCGCCCGGCGCGAGCCAGGAAGAAGTGATCGCCGCGTACGGCGACGACATCGAACGCCTGAAACACGAAAAGGGCTACCGGGCCGTGGACGTGATCTCGCTGACATCCGACCATCCCCAGAAAGACGCGCTGCGGCAGAAATTCCTGTCCGAACACACGCATTCCGAGGACGAGGTGCGTTTTTTCGTCGCGGGCCAAGGCCAGTTCACGCTGCACATCGGCGAGCGCATCTACGACGTCCTATGCGAACAGGGCGACCTGATTGGCGTGCCTGACGGCACCCGCCACTGGTTCGACATGGGCCCGAACCCGCACTTCGTCGCGATCCGCCTGTTCACCAACCCGGAAGGCTGGGTCGCGAATTTCACGGGCGAGGACATCGCCGGGCGCTTTCCGCGGCTCGAAAACTGAAAACGATTTTCCGCGAAGAACGCAAAGGACGCGAAAAAATCAACCGCTGGATCCCTTCAAGGAACTTCCGCGCACTTTTCGTCCTTTGCGGACAAAATGCTTCTGACGTGGGTGGTTGAATACAGGGTCGAGAATCACATCATGTCCTACCTACAAAAGTCGCTGGCGCCGGGCGAAACCATCGTGGCGGTGTTCAGGCTGCACTGGTTCATGTGGATCCGCTTCTGGGTCGTGATCGCGCTCGGCGTCATCGCGGTCGTTGCGCTGCTCGTCGCACAGATCCCGTGGGCCGCGCTGGCCGTGGGCGTGCTTGCGGTGCTTGTCGCGGGGCACCAGTGGCTGTGGCTGCGCGCGATCGAACAAGGCGTCACCAATCGTCGCGTGGTGCGCAAGACCGGCATCGTGTCGCGCACGACCACCGAACTGCGGCTGGCTTCGATCGAAACCGTGGACCTGCGCCAGAGTTTCTGGGGCCGCATCTTCGGCTATGGCAACGTGGAGATCACCGGCCGCGGCGAGACCGCGATGGTGCTCGACCGCATCGCGCATCCGGTGGAAGTGAAGCGCGACATCGAGAGTGCCTATTCCGCCCACATCGAACCGCAGCAACCCGGCGCCATGGCATGAACGCGGCACACGTCACCGGCGTCCGCGCCGTGCTCACCGATATCGAAGGCACCACCAGTTCGATCGCGTTCGTCAAGGATGTGTTGTTTCCCTACGCGCGCGAACGCCTGCCCCGGTTCGTCGAGACGCACCGGAGCAATGCTGAAGTGGCGCGCTGGCTCGATGCCACCGCACGCGTGGCCGGCATCGACGATCCGCATTCGCGGCGCGTCATCGACACCCTGCTGCGCTGGATCGACGAAGATCGCAAGGCTACGCCTCTGAAAGCGCTGCAAGGCATGATCTGGAAAGCCGGCTACGAAGCCGGCGATTACAGGGCGCACGTTTACCCCGAAGTGCCTGCGAAGCTGCGCGAATGGAAAGCGCGCGGGCTGAAGCTGTACGTGTACTCGTCCGGCTCGGTGGCCGCGCAGAAATTGTTCTTCGGGCACACCGACGCGGGCGATCTCGCCTCTCTGTTCGACGGCTGGTTCGATACCGAAGCCGGTGGCAAGCGCGAACGCGGATCGTACCTGCGCATCGCCGAGGCAATCGGCCTCGCGCCGCCGACCGTCGTGTTCCTGTCCGACATCGGCGCCGAACTCGAAGCCGCGCACGGCGCGGGCATGCAGGCGATCCAGTTGTGCCGCCCGCCGGAGCAATGCCCGCCAGCGGGCGTGCACCCATGCGTCGCGGACTTCGACGCGATCACGATCGCATGAAACGGCTCACGCTGATCCTGCTGCCCTTGCTCGCGTTCGCCGCAGGCGCGGCGGCCATGGCGGGCTGGCACGACGTGCAGGCACGTCACGCAACCGTGGATCATGTCGCGTTTGACGGCACGCGGATGTTCGCGTCGTCGCCCGCATCGCCCGCGGAAACGTCCAGCAGCGCGGACGACGACAGTTCCTCGGGCCTGCTCTCCGACGCCGGCTGGCCCGACAACGCGCCTTCGCCCGAGCAGGTGATCTACGCGCAACCGGACATGCTTGCGCGCGCAACCGCACACCTGAAGCCGCGCACGCCCGGCAAGGTGAACCTGTACGCGATCGTGTTCGCGGGCGACGGCAGCCAGAACGTGTTCCGCAACGAAGCCGAATATTTCGACGAGCTGTTCTCGAAGCGTCTCGGTGCCGAAGGCCACGTCATCGTGCTCGAAAACAATCCGGCCTCGCTGACCACGCGTCCGCTCGCGACGTGGAGCAATCTCGAAGACGCGCTCGATGCCGTCGCGGCGAAGATGGACACGCAGCAGGATGTTCTGCTGCTCTACTTCACGACGCACGGCAGCGAAGACCACACGTTGCTGGTCGACATGGATCCACTGCCGCTGGACCAGATCGGCGCGAACGACCTGCCCGGCATCCTCGCCGGGCACCCGTTCAAATACAAAGTCGTGATCGTGAATGCCTGCTACTCCGGCGGTTTCATTCCGCCCCTGAAAAATCCCGACAGCATGGTGATCACCGCCGCGCGCGACGATCGCTCCTCGTTCGGCTGCGGCGAGCAGTCAGAACTCACCTGGTTCGGCCACGCGTTCCTGGTCGACGCGCTGAACAAGACCGATGATTTCCGGCAGGCGTTCAAGCTCGCAAGCACGCAAGTCGCGACATGGGAAAAACGCGACAACTACGAACCGTCCGAGCCGCAGATTTCCTTCGGCAACGGCATCGCGACGCAGCTCGCGAAATGGCGCAAGGGCCTCACGCCAGGACCCGTCGTGCCGTTCGTGCCTGCGTCCGCGAGTTCAGCCGGCGCGACACGATGAGCGAACCCGCGCTGGTCATCCTTGCCGCGGGACTGGGCAGCCGCTACGGCGATGCCAAACAGGTCACGGGCGTCGGCCCGGATGGCGAGTGGCTGCTGGAATACGCCATCCACGACGCGCTCGCGGCGGGTTTCACGCAGGTCGTGATGGTGATCCGTCCCGAATTGCGCGAAAGCCTGGCAACGCGACTGGGACCGCCTCTGCAAAACCGCGCCGCGCTGCACTTCGTCGAACAAACCCTCGACAAGATTCCCGCCGGCTGCGCTGTGCCGGTCGATCGCAGCAAGCCGCTCGGCACCGGTCACGCGCTCTGGTGCTGCGCGCCTTTATTGCAGGGTCCGTTCGCCGTCATCAATGCCGACGACTATTACGGGCGCGATGCGTTCCATCTGCTCGCCGCCCATTTCCGCAATAACACGCGACCCGCGATGGTCGGCTACCGGCTCGACGCGACGCTGTCCAGCCACGGCGGCGTCAACCGCGGCGTCTGCCGCGTCGATGCCGATGGCCAACTCGAAGCCGTCACGGAGTTCATCGACATTGCCACACGCGATGGCGCCCTCACCGGCACCGCACCCAATGGCGTGCGCGAGGCGCTGGCGCCCGACACCGTGGTGTCGCTGAATTGCTGGGGCCTGCAGCCCGACCTGCTGCCGGATATTGAAGAAGGTCTGCGCGAATTCCTGCCGCATGCAGGCGCCAGGAACGAATATTTCCTGCCGCACGCGATCGCGGCGCATCTCGCCAAGCATCGCCAGTCGCTTGTCGTCCTGCCGTCCGGCGACGCCTGGATGGGCCTCACCTATCCCGACGATCGTCCCCGCGTGGTCGCTGCCATGGCGGCGCTGCACGCGAAAGGCGCGTATCCGACACCGCTGTGGCCGCACACATGAACGACGCGCTCGACCCCGCCACCCGCAACGGCTTGGCCGAAGCCTGGGGTCTGTCGCCGCGCGCCCGATTCGCACCGCTCGGCAATGGATTGATCAATCGCACCCTGCTCGTCACCGACGATGGCCGCCGCCGCGTCCTGCAATGCCTCAACGTGCACGTATTCCGCGATCCCGCGCTGGTGATACGCAACTGCCACGCGGTGACCGCGCATCTCGGCCGCGAACGCGCGGCGGGCCGCTACGACTATTCGGTACTCGAACTGGTGCCGACGCTCGCGGGCGAACCCGCCGCGGTGCTGGACGACGGCACGTGGTGGCGCATGTACGACCACGTGCCGGACACGCGCACCTACGAGACCGCCGATGCACCGGCACTCAGCTTCGAAGCCGCGCGCGGGTTCGGCGCCTTCGCCGCGGCACTTGCTGGTCTGGAGCGGGACGCAGTGGGCGAAGTGATCCCGCACTTCCACGATCCGGTCAACCGCTTTGAAGCATTCCGTGCCGCACATGCGGCCGACCGCGTGGGACGTGTCGCGCAGGCTTCGCCCGAGTGCGATGCCGCGCTGGCCTTCACGACCGTGTTGGCGCATTGGCAAATGCTGCTCAATGCGGGCTTGCCGTGGCGCATCACCCACAACGATTGCAAGTTGAACAACCTGTTGTTCGACGCGAACGGCCACGCCATTTGCGTGGTCGACCTCGACACCGTAATGCCCGGCACCCTGCTGTTCGACTTCGGCGACATGGGCCGCACGATGTTGAGCCCGGTGCCGGAGGACTCCACCGAACTTGACCGCGTCGGCGTGCGCCGCGAGCACTTCGCCGCGCTGGCGCGCGGTTACATCGAAGGCTGCGGCGATCTGTTGACAGCGCTGGAACGCGACAACCTGGTGTTCGCGGCGCGCATGGTCACCGGCGTGATCGGACTGCGCTTCCTCACCGATTACCTAGACGGCGATCGCTATTTCCGTGTCGCGCATTCATTGCACAATCTGGAGCGCGCACGCAACCAGTTCGCGTTGTACGCGTCGCTGACCGCGCAACAGGACGCCTTGCAGGCGCTGTTGCCCGGCTCAGGTTGACGCGCGCGGCGCGTGCCGCTGCGCCAGCACCGCCGCGACATCCGCAAGCGACAATCCGCGTGCGCGCAGCAGCACCAGCAGGTGATAGACGAGATCGGCCGCCTCGCCTTTCAGCGCGTGGTCGTCCTGCGCCACTGCAGCCAGCGCGGTTTCGACACCCTCCTCGCCGACTTTTTGCGCGATGCGGCGCACGCCCGCTTCGAGCAGCGTGGTGGTATAGCTGCCGGCCAGACGCTCGGCATCGCGACGCGCGATCAGCGCATCCAGTTCGTTGAGGAATGCCAATGGCGGCAGTGCGGCATTACCGAAACAACTGGAAGTGCCGAGATGGCAAGTCGGGCCATGCGGTTCGGCTTCGATCAACAAGGTATCGCGGTCGCAATCCGCATGGATCGCCTTCAGCGCCAGCACGTTGCCGGACGTCTCGCCCTTCTTCCACAGCCGCTGCTTGCTGCGGCTCCAGAACGTGACGAACCCGGACGCACGGGTCGCGGCCAGCGCTTCGGCGTTCATGTAGCCGAGCATCAGCACTTCGCCCGTCGCGCAATGCTGCACGATCGCGGGAACCAGGCCCACGCCTTTTGCCCAATCCAGATCATCGTCGTCGGTCATTGCGGCACGCCCGCGCAAGCCGGCCGCACGCACATGCCTTGCGCGTGCAACCAGCGCTTGAGTTCCGGAATCACGATGTCACCGGAATGGAATACGCTGGCCGCGAGCGCGCCATCCACGTCGGCGTCGGCAAATGCTTCACGGAAATGTTCACACGTGCCGGCGCCGCCCGACGCGACCAGCGGTACCTTGCACACCGCGCGCGCTGCGCGCAATTGCGCGATGTCGTAACCCGCGCGCACGCCGTCGCTGCCCATGCAGTTCAACACGATCTCGCCCGCGCCGCGCCGCTGTGCTTCCCTGATCCAGTCGAGCGTTCGCCGTGACGAGGAACGCATCCGCGCTACGTCGCCGGTGTACTGGCGCACCCGCCACTCGCCGTCGTCTTCACGCAGCGAGTCGATGCCGACCACCACGCACTGCACGCCGAAGGCGGCGGCCAGTTCATCGATCAATCCTGGCCGTTCCAGTGCGGGCGAGTTGACCGAAATCTTGTCCGCGCCGGCATGCAGCACCACGCGCGCATCATCGACGCTGCGGATGCCGCCGGCGACGCAGAACGGAATGTCGATCTCGCGCGCCACACGTTCCACCCATTCGGCGTCGACCCTGCGGTTTTCGGGGCTGGCAGTGATGTCGTAGAACACCAGTTCGTCGATTCCCGTGTCGCGATAACGCAACGCCAGCTCGACGATGTCGCCGGCGATCGCGTGGTCGCGGAAGCGCACGCCCTTGACCACCTTGCCGTCCTTCACGTCGAGGCAGGCGATGATGCGCCGGCTCAGCATTTCAGCGCTTCCTTGAGCGTGAACTTGCGCTCCAGCAGCGCGCGGCCGAGGATCACACCGCGCACACCCGCCACGCGCACCTTGCGCACGTCTTCCAGCGAGCATGCGCCACCCGACGCCTGGATCTCGAAGTCGGGCGCGAAGCCATGCAGGTCGCGATACAACTCGAGGTTGAAACCGCCCAGCGTGCCGTCGCGCTCGATATCGGTGCACAGCACGTGGCGCGCGCCGGCGCGGGCGTAGTGCGCAGCAAGCGTGTCGAGCTGGACGCACGAATCTTCGGTCCAGCCGTGCACGGGCAGGCGCCATGCGCCTGCCTGCTGGCGAACGTCCAAGGCCAGCACCAGCCGCTCCGGTGCAAACTGGGTGATCCAGATCGCGGTCGCGTACGGGTTCTGCACCGCGAGGCTGCCCACCACCACGCGCGTGACACCCGCCGAATACAGGCGCCGCAAATCGTCCGTGGTGCGCACGCCGCCGCCCGCCTGCACCTTCAACGTGCCAGTCCGCGCGATCGATTCGATCACGGCAAGATTGGCGAACCGCCCCGAGCGCGCGCCATCCAGATCGACCACGTGCAGCCATTGCGCGCCCGCATCCGCATAACCCTGCGCGAGTTCGACCGGATCGTCCGGGAACACCGTTTCGCGCGTGTAATCGCCCTGCCGCAGCCGCACGACACGGCCGCCACGCAGGTCGATGGCTGGGATCACCTGGAAGCTCATTGGGCAAGGAAATTCCGGAGGACCGCCATCCCCATTGCGGCGGACCTTTCCGGATGGTACTGCACGCCCATGAAATTGCCCTGACCGATGGCCGCCGAGAACGTGATGCCGTACTCGCAAATGGCGCGCGTGGCGGCGCAGGCCGGCACCGCGTAGCTGTGCACGAAGTACGCCCAACCTTCGCATGCTTCGCCCGCCCACAACGGATGTTCCGTGCACGCTTTCACGTCGTTCCAGCCCATGTGCGGCACGCGCAGCTCATCACTGGCGTGGAGGCGACACACCGGCGCGTCGATCAGGCCGAGGCAATCGACGTCGCCTTCTTCCGAATGCGCGCACAGGAGTTGCATGCCGAGACACACGCCCAGTACCGGCTGGGTGAGGCCGCGCAGGACGTCCACCAGTCCCGTTTCGCGCAGCAGCGCCATCGCCGGCGCGGCCGCGCCTACACCAGGCAGGACCACGCGATCGGCGCGGCGGATCGTTTCGACATCACGCGTCAACGCCGCTTCCACGCCGAGGCGCTGCAGCGCGTAGCAAATGGAGCCGATGTTGGCCCCGCCGGAATCCACCAGCACCACGCTCACACCAGCACACCCTTGGTCGTCGGCAACGCATCGCCGTCACGGCGCATGGCCTGGCGCAGGCAACGCGCCACCACCTTGAAGCACGCCTCGACCATGTGGTGCGCGTTGTCGCCGCGCACCGCGAGATGCAGGTTGGCACCGAGCGTGTCGCACAGCGAACGGAAAAAATGCGGCACCAGTTCGGTCGGCAAGTCGCCGACGCGCTCGCGCGGGAACGTACCTTCGAAAACGAAACAGGCGCGTCCGGAAAGATCCAGCCGCGCGTCCGCCGCGCTTTCGTCCATCGGCAGCGCAAAGCCGTAGCGGGTAATGCCGCGCTTGTCGCCAAGCGCGCGGCGCAGCGTTTCGCCGATCGCAATCGCGCAATCTTCGACGGCGTGGTGTTCGTCCACGTGCGTGTCGCCGGCACAACGAACCGTCAGCGCGAAGCCGCCGTGCTTGCCGAGTTGTTCGAGCATGTGGTCGAAGAAGCCGATGCCGGTCGCGATTTCCGGCTCGGCCGTCGAGTCGAGATCGACACAAACGCTGATGCCGGTTTCGCGCGTGATCCGTTCGACGGCGGCGACGCGCGGCTGATCGAGCAGGCGATGCGCGACTTCGCTCCATGTGAGCGCCCCGGCGCCGATGCGGAATCCACATACGCCCAGGTTCGCCGCCATCTGCATGTCGGTTGCCCGGTCGCCGACGACGGCGGACGCAGCCCGGCTCCAGCCATCATCCGCGAGCCAATGGCGCAACAGGCCCGTGCGTGGCTTGCGCGTATCCAGGCCTTCGTGTTGGAAGCTGCGGTCGATCAGGATTTCGCGGAAGCGGATGCCTTGCGTGGCAAAGATGCGCAGCAGAAGTTCCTGCGGTCCGCGGAATGCGGCCTCGGGAAAGCTCGCGGTACCGAGGCCATCCTGGTTGCTCACCATCACCAGTTCGTAGCCCGCCGCGACGCAGCGCTGCAACGCCGCAATGACGCCCGGGATCAAATCCAGCTTTTCGAAGCCGTCGATTTGTCCGTCCGGAGGTTCGACGATCAGGCAACCGTCGCGGTCGACAAACAGCACTTTGCGCATCATGCAGGCAGTTCCACGCGAAGATCGGCGGCGCGTTCCGCAAGGTTCGGGATGGCGCGGAGGACGTCGAGCACGCGGTCATTCTCCGCCGGCGTGCCGATGCTGATTCGCAATGCATCACCCAGCCGCGGATAACGACGCACGTCGCGCACCACCACGCCGGCCTTCAACAACGCCGCGTACGCTGCGCCCGCGTCGGCGAACCGCACGGCAAGGAAATTGGCTTGCGACGGCAGCACCTCATGCACGCTAGCCAGCACGGCCAGTTCGTGGCGCATGCGCGTGCGCTCGCGGCGAATCACCGCGACCCGCTCGCGCATCGCGCTTTCGCCGTCCGCCGCGAGCGCGCGCAACGCGGCTTCGACACACGATACGGGCAGCGGATACGGCGGCATGACCTTGCGCAGCAGTGCGGTCACGCGCGCATCCGCGAGCACGCAGCCGATCCGCACGCCGGCCAGCGCCCAGGCCTTCGACAAAGTCCGCAGCACCACCAGGTTTGCATGTGCATCCAGGCCATTGGCAACGCTGCCGAAGCCACTACCCGGTTCCACGAACTCCACGTAGGCCTCGTCGACCACCAGCAGTGCGCGCCCTTCGAGCGCAGCCGCCAGGCGCAGGATCCCGGCGCGCGCCGCACCAGCGCCCACCGGATTGTTGGGCGAGCACACGAACACCAGCTTCACCGCGGGTGTGATGGCCGCCAACACCGCGTCCACATCGAGCGCGAAATTGCAATCCAGTGGCGCTTCGACGACACCCGCACCCTGCACGCGCGCGCACGTGGCGTACATTCCAAACGTCGGTGGGGAAACCAGGATCGCATCGCGGCCCGCCGCGCAAAACGCGCGCACCAGCAAGTCGATGCCTTCATCGCTGCCGCGGCCGACCAGCAACCGATCGGGCTCGATGCCATAGATCTCGGCGAGTCGCGCGCGCAACGCTGCCGGCTGCGGATCCGGGTAGCGGTTCCAACCCTTCTCAGCGCCTCGCGACGGCCAAGGCGATTCGTTGGCGTTGAGCCAGACCGATCCGCCGCACGCTTCCATGCGCGCAGAGGAATACGGCTGGAGGGCCCGGATTTCCGGGCGCGCGAGTTCGACGGGATTCATGCCACCGATCTCGCGCGTGCGGAGTGGTCACGTTCCAGTGCGGCCAGCCGCAGCGTCACGGCGCGGCGATGCGCTTCAAGTCCTTCCGCCGCGGCCAGGGTCGCGGCGCACGGCCCCACCGCGCGCAATGCATCGGGCGCGCAGGTCTGCACCGTCACCTGTTTCTGGAAACTCGCGACCGACACGCCGCTGCAACTGCGCGCCCAACCGTAAGTCGGCAGCACGTGGTTGCCGCCGCTGCAGTAGTCGCCCAGCGATTCCGGCGTCCAGTGCCCGAGGAACACCGAGCCCGCGCTTTCGATTTTGTCCAGCCATGCACGCGGCTCGCGTACCTGCACGATCAGGTGTTCCGGCGCGTAACGGTTGCTCACTTCGAACGCTTCGACGATGGACGCGACGCGGATCATCCGGCTGTGTGCCAGCGCCTGCCGTGCAATCGCCGCGCGCGGCAGGACCGCGCATTGGCGATCGACTTCGCGCCGGACCGCATCCAGCAGCGCCGCGGAATCGCTGACCAGCAACACTTGCGAGTCCGGACCGTGCTCGGCCTGCGACAACAGGTCCGCCGCGACGAACACCGGATCGGCCGAATCATCGGCGATCACCAGCACTTCGGACGGCCCCGCCGGCATGTCGATGGCAGCGCCCTGCGGATCGGAGGCGACCTGCAGCTTGGCTTCGGTGACGTAAGCGTTGCCTGGTCCGAACAGCTTGTCGCAACGCGGCACCGCTTCGGTGCCATACGCCATTGCCGCAATTGCCTGCGCGCCGCCCGCGTTGAACACGCGGTGCACGCCGCAAGCCCGCGCGGCGTGCAGCACCACGGGATCGCACGTGCCGTCCGCGCGCGGCGGCGAGCACAGCACCACTTCGCGGCAACCGGCCAGCCGCGCGGGGATGGCGAGCATCAAGACGGTCGATGGCAACGGTGCGCTGCCGGCGGGCACGTACAAACCCACGCGTCCGATTGGACGCGACACGCGTTCCACCCAGAGGCCGCGCGCGGTTTCCACCGCGACCGGTTCCGGCATGCAGGCGCGATGGAACGCTTCGATGCGCGCTGCCGCTTCGGCGATCGCACGCTTCAATTCCGGAGCGACCGCCGCGTCCGCCGCAGCGAACGCGGACGCATCCGCTTCGAGATTTCCGATGACCGCGTTGTCGAAGCGCTCGGCGTATTCACGCAAGGTGGCGTCGCCGCGCGCCCGCACTGCCGCGACGATGCCTTCCACCGTCGCGCGCAACGTTTCGCTGCGCGACAGTTTCGGCCGCGCAAGCGCTTCCTCGTGCGCCGCCGCGCCCAGCGCTCGCCAATCGATGCGCCTCACGCGAGCGCCCTCTCGACCGGCAACACGAACAGTTCGCGCGCACCCGCACGCTGGATCGCCTCGAGTTGCCGCCAGCCCAACTCGTCCGGGCACAATGCCTGCAGCATCACGCGTCCCGGTTCTCCGTCCATCTGCAATACCGTGGGACGCGGCGCGCCGGGCAGCGCGGCGACGATTGCGTCCACGCAATCGCGCGCCGCCTGCAACAGCAACAACCGCGAGCCGCGCACGCGGGTCACGCCATCGACGCGGCGCAACAGCAGTTCGATCGCATCGCGGCGGCCGTCGGCCGGCAGTGGATCGGCCGCGACGAGCACCGCTTCGCTGTCCAGCACGCAATCGACTTCGCGCAAATGGTTGGCGATGAGCGTCGCGCCGCTTTGCACCAGGTCGCAAATGGCGTCGGCGGTGCCGAGCCGCGGCGCGATTTCGACCGAGCCCGACAGTGTGACGACCGCCGCGCCGATGCCTTGCCGGTCCAGCCATCCGCGCAGCAGGTTGGGATACGACGTGGCGATGCGCAGGCCGGCCAGCGACGCGGGACCGGCATAGACGCGGTCCTGCGGCACCGCGATCGCGAGCCGGCAACGTCCGAAGCCCAGGTCGCGCAGCCCACGCAGCGCATTCGCGTCGCCGTTCCCGCCGAACTCCGCCAGCACGTTGCGTCCGACGATGCCGAGGTCGCACACGCCCTGCCCGATCATCCCGGGAATGTCGTCGTCGCGCACCAGCAGCAGGTCAATGGGCTCGCCATCGCCGTAGCAGAACAAGCCGTCGCGGCTGCGCCGGAAGCGCAGGCCGCAACGGTCCAGGAGATCGAAGCACGGGTCGCTGAGGCGCCCCGACTTCTGCACCGCGATCCGCAGGCGTTCGCGCGGCATCATGCGCGCCTCCGCTTCTTCGCAGTACGTGCGGCGGCTTTCAGGTAACCGCCGTTGCCCTGGTTTAAAAAGCGAGCAACGCGCCCGATGGTGGTGATGCTGACCGCCGTGTGTTCGTGGATTTCGCGATACGGCATGCCGTCCAGCACATGCGGCACCACCGTCCAGCGATCGACCAGCGACTCCAGTTCGGCGGGCGTGCAAAGGTCGTGCAGGAACGCGCGCATCTCCTCGACGTCGCGCATCGCCAGCAAGGCCTTGCACAGGCTTGTTTCGGCCGAGTCGGCCGGGGTTTCCGGATTCAACGCCCTTCGTTTCATGCGAGCCTGCCCTGCACATGCGCCATCGTCGCGCGCTTCATTCAACGTATTAATGCGTTAATACATTCGCGCAAAGCATAACCGCGCCCAGGTCACCGCGCAAGCGCGGCGTGAACCGGTCTCGGGATTCGTTCAACCTATGGTCAGGCGGCGAAGGCGCGCTCGCGAACCAGACGGCACGCTTCGGCGATGTCGTGCTGCATCGCGCGATCACGATGCATGAAGGCAATCGACTCACGCAGGCGCGCACGGGCCGTGCCGATCCTGCCGCCCGGCCTGAATTCTCCGGCCTTGGCGAGTTGCGCCGCCAATGCCTGCAGTTCCGATTCGAACTGCGGGCGCCGGCTGTCCGCCGCGGACGGCGCATTGTCGATCTTGGCCGCCAGCGCTTGCCAGCCGCCCTTCGCGGCGAGGCGCCGCGCCGCATCGAGCATGTCGTTGCGATAGTCCAGCGCCTGCGCCGCGGTGTACAACTCCAGCGCCAGCACGTCCGACAAGTCGCGCGTCATGTCCAGCACCTGGCGCGCTTCGTTGGCACCCATCGAAACATGGTCCTCGGCGTTGGCGCTGGTCGGAATCGAATACACGCTGGCCGGGTGCGCACGCGTCGCCAGGTCGTTTACCAGCGCCGCCGCGGTGTACTGCACGATCATGAAACCCGAATCGGTGCCGTCCTCGTTGCCGGTGAGGAACGCGGGCAGGCCGTCATTGGTGGCGGGATCGACCAGCTTGTTGAGACGCCGTTCGGAGATCGACGCCAGCACCGGGATCGCCGCTTTCACGTAACTCATCACCAGCGCCAGCGGCATGCCGTGGAAATGGCCTGCCGAAACCACTTGCTCCTCGATGTGATGCGCGCCTTCCGCATCCGGGAAGATCAGCGGATTGTCGGTGACCGCGTTCAACTCGATGTCGATCACGCGGCACGCCTGCGCCCACGCATCGCGCACCGCGCCGTGCACCTGCGGCATGCAGCGCAGGCAGTACGCATCCTGCGGCTGGTGCTTCTTGCCGCCCTTGAACGGCAGGAACCGCTGGTAGAACGCTTCGCGCCCGTGGCGCTTGTCGGCCGGTACCCATTCCCAGCGGATGTCGAACGACAGCGCCTGGTCTTCCGGCGCCGTCCAGGCCTGCGCCGTCCAGGTGCGGAAACGCGGAACCAGGTGATAGGGAATGTCGATCAGCGTCGAACCATCGAGCAGTTCACGCACGTGCCGCGCAGCGGCGGCCTGTCCCGGATGCGGACGCAGCGCGTGGACTTCCTCGCGCAACGCGCCGCTGCGGCCCGCGAACGCGTCCAGCGTCATCGCCGCGGCGAGGTCCGCGACGCCAAGCAGGTATTCCAGTTCGTCCAGCGCCAACACTGCGCTCGCGAGCATCTGGGCGGTGCCGTTGTTGAGCGCCAGGCCTTCCTTGAAGGAAAGCTTCACCGGCTGCAGGCCTGCACGGCGCAACGCCTCGTCGCCGGCCACGCGCTCGCCTTGGTAAAACGCTTCGCCGCCGCCCAGCAGCACGATTGCGAGATGGGAAAGCGGTGCGAGATCGCCGCTCGCGCCGACGGATCCTTTCGCGGGCACCACCGGCACGATGCCGGCATTCAACATCGCAGCGAGTGCTTGCAGCGTTTCGACCCGGATGCCCGAATGCCCGCGCATCAGCGTGTTGATGCGGATCGCCAGCATCGCGCGCACCACGTCGGGCGCGAGCGGCTCACCCACGCACACCGCATGGGTAATGATGAGGTTGTGCTGCAATTCCTCGGGCAGCGTTTCGTCACGCGGTTCGGGATTGCCGCCAGGCAGTTCATCGCGCGCGCGGTGCGCGCCCAGCAGCTTGTCCGCATTGCTGCCGAATCCGGTAGTGACGCCGTAGATCGGCTCGCCACAGCGCACCTTGTCGGCGATGAAATCGGCCGCGCGTTGCACTTTTTCGAGTTGCGCCGGCTCGAGCTCGACCTTTACGCCCCCGCGCGCGATCGCGACCACGTCGGCGCGCGTGAGATGGCTGCCATCGAGGCGGATCGTCGTCATGCGCGTTGCACCTCGTCCTGCGCCAATTCCACGCGCAATGACTTCACCAGCTCCGCGCGCGGCACCTCGAACTGGTCGCCGCGGCGCAAGTCCTTCACTGCCACCACGCCGCGCGCGATTTCATCCTCGCCCGCCACGACCGCGAAACGGATGCCGGCGCGGTCGGCATATTTCAATTGCTTGCCCAGCTTGCCGCCTTCCAGCGCGGCCTCGGTGGCGATGCCCGCGTCGCGCAATTCCTTCGCGATGGCGAGGCACGCCGGCAGTTGCGCCGAATCCATTTGCGTCACCAGCACCTGCACGCTGCTGTCGGTCGACTTCAAGAGCCCGGCTTCGCGAAGTTGCCAGAACAGGCGCGTCAGCCCGATCGAAATGCCGACCCCCGGCAACGTCGATTTGGTGTAATTCGCCGCGAGGTTGTCGTAGCGTCCGCCGGAACAGATCGAGCCGATGTCCGGATGATCGTTCAATGTGGTTTCGTACACGGTGCCGGTGTAGTAATCGAGGCCGCGCGCGATCGAAAGGTTCAACGCGAACGCCGATTCCGGGACACCGAACGCGGCGACCGTGTCCAGCACTTCGCGCAATGCCGCCCTGCCCTGCTCGAAGGTTTCGCTGCCGCTGCCGAGCGCATCGAGCTTTGCGTGCGCGTCGGCCAACGACGTCGAACGCACTTCGACGAACTGCATGATCTTGTCCGCCGCCTCGCCCGAAAGCGCGAACTGCTCGCCCGTCAGCACGCCGCGCACATGATCCGCGCCGCGTTTGTCCAGCTTGTCCACCTCGCGCAGCACCAGCATCTGCTTTTCACCGTCGCCGATGCCGAGCCCTTCGAAAAAGCCGCGCATCAACTTGCGGTTGTTGAGCTGGATCGTGAACGCGCCGATGTCGAGCGCGCGGAACACCGAATGGATCACCGCCGGAATTTCGGCGTCGTAGCGGATCGACAATGTGTCCTTGCCGATCACGTCGATGTCGCACTGGTAGAACTCGCGGAAGCGTCCGCGCTGCGCGCGTTCACCGCGATACACGCGCTGCATCTGGTAACGCCGGAACGGGAACGCCAGCTCGCGCTCGTGCTCGGCCACGTAGCGCGCCAGCGGCACGGTCAAGTCGAAGCGCAGCGCGTGTTCGGGTCGCCCGGCCTGTTCCAGCGTGCCAGTCGACTGCACGAAATACACCTGCCGCTCGGTCTCGCCGCCGCTTTTGGTCAACAGGATGTCGGCAAATTCGATGGCCGGCGTTTCGATGGGCAGGAAACCATACACCTCGAAACCGCGGCGGATCGTGTCCAGCATCCGCTGGAACGCGATCTGCTCGCGCGGCAACAGCTCCAGCGTGCCGGGCATCGTACGGGGCGTGGTCAGCGCCATGGCGGAGTCTCGCGATAAAACCGCAAGATTAGCATTACGCGATCGCCCACAGCCGTACGAACCAGCCACCCGCAACAGCAGATTGCCGGTTCGATCCCGTGGCACGTCCACGCGCAATAGCAAGCGGTTGAGAGGGCGCCGGGACAGGCGGCGCTTTCGTCTCGAATTGGTCGGGGAGACAGGATTTGAACCTGCGACTTCTACGTCCCGAACGTAGCGCTCTACCAGGCTGAGCTACACCCCGACTGTCCGCATCGGGGCAGCGCCCCGCAGCGAGCCGCAAATGATACTTGGCGCGGCTCCACGCGCGCAAGCTGCCCGGCCGATTGCACCCGATTCACATCGTATGCGTCGGCTTCTCGCCACCCTGCAGGCCGGCCAGCAAGGTTTCGATCTTGGTGCGGGCGTTGTCGCCATCGACGCTTTCGGTGAATTGCACGCCGATGCCGGCGGGGCGGTTGCCCTGCGCCGCGATCGGGGTGATCCAGACCACGCGGCCGGTGGTCGCGACGCGTTCGGTTTCCTCGGGCAGCGTCATCAGCAGGAACACTTCATCGCCGAGGTTGTAGCGCTTGTTGGTGGGCACGAACAGGCCGCCGCCCTTCACGAACGACATGTAGGACTGGTACAGCGTGTGTTTGTCCTTGATGACGACCGGCAGGATGCCCTGACTGCCCATGCCGCCTGCACCACCCGCCATTGCCATCGCGCGCTCCTCGTGAACCC
>Ga0134126_10004346_pt1 | contig 17747 bp, 15 predicted proteins | sample KB31752_FD_96881 | JGI IMG/M metagenome (GOLD analysis project Ga0134126, IMG submission 96881) | Terrestrial soil microbial communities with excess Nitrogen fertilizer from Kellogg Biological Station, Michigan, USA - KB3-175-2 | ecosystem: Environmental > Terrestrial > Soil > Unclassified ...
AGATTCTCCGCCCGCATCGCCGGCTATACGAGAGAGCGAACATGAGCACACCCCCTCGCCAGTCCAGCGCGGCGCTGTCGCAGCTCGTTGCGGGAATCGTCGGCGGCAGCATCCGCGTGGTCGATCTCACCGTGCCGCTCGAGCCGGCCACGCCGACCATACAGCTGCCACCACAGTTCGCGCCATCGAAGTCCTTTACACTCGAGGAAATTTCGCGCTACGACACGCGCGGACCGGCCTGGTACTGGAACAACATCTGCTGCGGCGAACACACCGGAACGCACTTCGACGCACCGGTACATTGGGTGACGGGCAAGGACTACCCGAACAATGCCACGCACAGCATTCCGGTCGAACGCTTCATCGGACCGGCGTGCGTCATAGATGTGGCACGCGAGGCGGGCGCGAACGCCGACTTCCTGGTGACACGCGAGACCATCGAGGGATGGGAGCGGCAGCACGGGCGCATTCCGCAGCACGCCTGGGTGCTGATCCGCACCGACTGGTCGCGGCGCAAGGGCGCGGCAGAATTCCTCAACGTCAAGGCGGATGGCGCCCACACACCCGGCTTCCATCCGCAGGCGGTGCCGTTTCTCGCCAAGGAACGTGACATCCTCGGCGTGGGCGTCGAAACCGTGGGCACCGATGCCGGCCAGGCGCCGACCTTCGAGCCGATGTTTCCCTGCCATACCATCATGCACGGCTCGAACCGCTTCGGCCTGGCGAGCCTCACCAATCTCGATCAGCTGCCGGCGACCGGAGCTGTGGTTATCGCGCCGCCACTGAAGATCGTCAACGGCTCGGGCAGTCCGCTGCGCGTGCTGGCACTCGTGCCGGCCTGAGGCCGCGATGGCCGAACGCTCGTTCCGCAAGGAAGTAAAGTCGCTGCGGCTCGGCGCGGGTGACGAATTCCGCGGCGAGGGGATCCTCGCGGTCACCAAAGCCCTGCTGCAGTCCGGAGTGGCGTACGTCGGCGGCTACCAGGGCGCGCCGATCTCGCACCTCATGGATGTGCTGGCGGATGCCGAGGAAATCCTCAACGAGCTCGGGGTGCACTTCGAGGCGAGCGCCTCGGAGGCGACCGCCGCGGCGATGCTCGCTGCCTCGATCAACTACCCGTTGCGCGGTGCGGTGACCTGGAAATCGACCGTCGGCACCAACGTGGCCTCGGATGCCCTGTCGAATCTCGCCTCGGCCGGAGTCAAGGGCGGGGCGCTGATCATCCTCGGCGAGGACTACGGCGAGGGCGCCAGCATCATGCAGGAGCGGACGCACGCGTTCGCCATGAAGTCGCAGATGTGGCTGCTCGATCCGCGTCCCCGTCTGGCCGATATCGTGCGCACGGTCGAACTCGGGTTCGAGCTTTCCGAAGCCAGCCATACGCCGGTCATGCTGATGTTGCGCATCCGCGCGTGCCACGTCTATGGCCGCTTCGCCGCGCAGGACAATCGCCGGCCGACGTTCTCGGCGGCCGATGCCCTGGCGCAGCCGCGGCGCGACTACGGCCGCATCATCCTGCCGCCATCGACCTACGCCCAGGAGCGCGAGAAGATCGAGCAGCGCCTGCCGGCCGCGCAGCGCTTCATCGCCGCGCGCGGCCTGAACGAACTCATCGAGGGTGAGGTTGCCGACATCGGCATCGCGCTGCAGGGCGGTCTGTACAACAACACGCTGCGTGCCCTCGAGCTGCTCGGGTATGCCGACGCCTTCGGCGCCAGTCGCGTGCCACTCTACGTGCTCAACGTCACCTATCCGCTGATCGCCGAAGAGTGGCAGCGCTTCTGCAGCGGCAAGCGGGCGGTGCTGGTTGTCGAGGAGGGCCAGCCCGAGTACCTCGAGCAGGCGGCGAGCCAGATCCTGCGGCAGCGGGATGTGCCTACGCGTCTGCTCGGCAAGGGACCTCTGCCCATGCATGGCGAGTACACCGTTGACGTGCTGCGCAAGGGGCTCGGCGAGTTCCTCGCGAGCTGGGCACCGGCGGCGCATACGACCGCCGCGCCGGACGCGCGCGAGGTCCCGTTGCTGCCGGCCGCGAAGCTCGCGGCGCTGGTGCCGGCACGGCCGTCGGGGCTGTGTACCGGCTGCCCGGAACGACCGTTCTTCTCGGCGCTCAAGTTGTTGCAGAAGGAGACGGGGCCGCTGCACATCAGCGCCGACATCGGCTGCCACTCTTTCGCCACCCTGCCGCCGTTCAACATGGGCAACAGCATCATGGGCTACGGTCTCGGGGCCGCTGCCGCCTCTGCCTTTGGCGCCGCCGGCGGCCGGCGTGCCGTGTCGGTGATGGGTGACGGCGGGTTCTGGCACAACGGTCTCACCAGCGGCGTCGGCAACGCCGTTTTCAACAAGCACGACGCTGTCACCATCATCATCGACAACGGCTACTCGGCCGCGACCGGCGGCCAGGACATTCCCTCTTCGCGCGGAGCCGGCGCGCACCGGCAGGGGAACAACTCCATCGTCGACGCGGTACGCGGCGTAGGAGTGCGCTGGGTCAAGCGCACCTCCACCTACGACATGGGAGCGACGCTCAAGGTGTTGCGCGAAGCTCTGAGCAGCAGCTATCTCGGCCCCAAGGTGATCGTCGCCGAAGGCGAGTGCCAGCTCAATCGCCAGCGCCGCGTGCGGCCGCTGCTGCGCAAGGCCGTTGCCGACGGCGAGCGGGTGGTGACCCAGCGCTTTGGGGTCGACCCGGAAACGTGCACCGGCGATCACTCGTGCATCCGGCTGTCCGGCTGCCCGTCGCTGACCGTCAAGGACAACCCCGACCCGCTGCGGACCGACCCGGTCGCGCACGTCGACAACAGTTGTGTCGGCTGTGGTGTGTGCGGGGAGGTGGCGGATGCGGCGACGCTGTGCCCGTCGTTCTACCGCGCCGACCTGATCGAGAACCCGACGCGCTGGGACCGCTTCGTGCACGCCGTGCGCGCCGCGATCATCGGCACGTTGCAGCGTCGCAGTGAGCGCCGCCGCCTGCAGCACGCGCTCTAGGCCGATGACGGCGCGCACCCTCAAGCTGACCATCGCGGCCCTCGGTGGCCAGGGCGGTGGCGTACTTACCGACTGGCTGATCGAGATCGCCGAGCACCACGACTACATCGTGCAGGCCACCTCGGTACCGGGTGTGGCGCAGCGCACTGGGGCTACCATCTACTATCTGGAGTTCTTTCCACGTGCCGCGGCAGCCGGTCGTGAGCCGATCATGGCGCTCATGCCCGTGGCTGGCGACGTCGACTGCGTGGTCGCCTCGGAACTCGCCGAGGCCGGCCGGGCCGTGGCACGCGGCCTGGTGAGCGGGCAGACCACGCTCATCGCCTCTACCCATCGCGCCTATGCCATCGCCGAGAAGAGCGCGCTGGGCGACGGCACGAGCGACGCCCGGGAGCTGCTGGAGCTGGTGCGCGGTCAGGGGCGGCGCGCGGTCGTGTTCGACATGGAGGCGACGGCGCAGCGTCACGGCAGCGTTATCAGCGCCGTGCTGCTCGGCGCCATCAGCGGCGCGGCGGTACTGCCTTTCCCTAAGGCGGCTTTCGCTGCCGCGATCTCCGGCAGCGGCCTCGCGGTCGACACCAACCTCGCGGCCTTCGAGGACGCGCATCGACAGGCGGAGAGCGGTGCACGGTCGGAGGCGGCGCGTCGGACTGCGGAACTGCCGCCGGTACCGGAGCGGGCACGGACGGCAGCCCTGCAACCCCTGCTCGAGCGGCTGCGGCGGCTGCCGACTTCGGTGCAGCCCTGGGCGCTGGAAGGTGCGCGCCGCATGCTTGACTATCAGGATGCGGACTACGCACAGCTCTACCTGGCGCGCGTCGAACGGATCGCCGCGCTCGATGGCCGCGCCGAGCAGGCTGACGGCCACACGCTCACGCAGGTGACCGCGCGCGCCCTGGCGCTGTGGATGACGTTCGAGGACACCATCCGGGTCGCTGATCTCAAGACGCGCGGCGCACGAGTCGTGCGCGTCGCATCCGACAGCGGCGCGCGCCCCGGGCAGCTGTTCGGCATCACGGACTTCATGCGGCCGCGGGTGGCAGAGATCGCCGGGACGCTCCCGGCCGGGATTGGGGCCAGACTGCTGCGCTCATCGCGCCTGGTGGGCTGGCTGAGCCGCTGCGCCGGGGGCAAGCAGATCCGCACCCGCACGGTGTGCGGTTTCCTGTTGCTGCGCGGGGTGGCCGGCCTGCGGCGCTTCCGCCGCGGCACCCTGCGGTTCCGCGAGGAGGACGGGCGCATCGAGGCCTGGCTCGAAGCCATCACGCGGCATGCGGCCACGCATTACGCACTTGCAGTCGAACTGGCGCGCGCGCAACGCCTGATCAAGGGATACGGCGAGACCCACGAACGTGGCTGGCGCAATTTCTGTGCGCTCGCCGCACAGCTGCAGCGCCTTGGCGAGCGAACCGACGGCGCCGCGCTGCTCGCGCGTCTGGCCGAGGCGGCGCTCGCGGACGAGGAAGGTGCGCAGCTGGCACGTGAAATCGCCGCGCTCGACACGCCGGCGACGAATCCCGCCGGCCAGCAGGTGAGCGCATGACCGAGCCGGTCGTCGCCCAGCCCAAGCCGTGCCTGGTCGCCCTCGAGGCTGGCCGCACATATTTCTGGTGCCGCTGCGGCCGGTCGGCGTCACAGCCGTTCTGCGATGGGTCACACAAGGGCACGGGGCTCGAACCTAGGAAGTTCGTCGCGGCCGAGGATCAGGAGGTGCTGCTGTGCGCCTGCAAGCGCAGCGCCGATGCGCCGTTTTGTGACGGCACGCATACCAACCTTCCCGGCGGCTCGCCACTCGACGATCCGGCCAGTCCGGCCAACCGTGCCATCCCCCTCGTGACCGAGCGTGACGGGCCGCGCACGCGCCTGAACGGCGCCTGCTACGTGGTGTCGCCGCGCCTGGCCGAACCCACCGCCCATGGGCCGCTCCGCTGCGCGTGCCTGGTGGCGCCGCAGCTCGGCTCGGTCTATCAGGCGCAGTACCTGCTGCAGGCGGAGGCCGGTGCAGCGCCGCCGCTGTCATTCGGCGCAAGTGATGTCATCCTGTTCGTGCTCGCCGGCGAAGGATGCATCGAGATAGCGGGGCGCCGTTTTGCCGTGCGCGCCACCGACGGAGTGTACGTGCGGCCCGGTGAGGCGCTGCGACTGGTCGCGGCCCCAGACTGCGTGCTCGAGGTGTTCGCGCTGTGCTGTCCGGCCGCTGCTCCCGAGTGGCTCGCGCAGATGGCCGACAACTTTGATGTGCACTGTCCCGAGCGCGTGGTGTCGGTCGATGAGGCGCAACGCCGGGCCACGGGACCGCGTTACTTCCAGCTGCTGGTCGACAAGCGAATAGGTTCCAAGCTGATCACGCAGTTCATCGGCCACATTCCTTGCTCCAAGGCTGCGCCGCACCGCCATCTGTACGAGGAGGCGATCATCGTGCTCGCCGGCGAAGGTTGCATGTGGACCGAGGACCGCAGGGCGGCGGTGCGCGCCGGCGACGTGATCTTCCTGCCGCGCAAGCAGCTGCACTCGCTGCAGGCCACCTCGGCCAACGGCATCGACGTCGTTGGCGTGATCTGTCCGGGCGACAATCCCAGCATCACCTACTACGACTGACGCGTCGCTGCTGTACCCGAGCTGCCGACCGGCATGAATCCGCTCCCGATCAGCGAACGCGAACGCGGCCTGCAGCGCGACCTGAGCAAAGGCCAGGTCGTGATGATCGGCCTAGGCGGCGCGATCGGCACCGGCCTGTTCATGGGCAGCGGACTGGCCATCGGTTACGCCGGACCGGCGGTCATCCTCAGCTACGTGCTGGCGGGGTTCGTGGCACTCGTGATGGTGTTCAGCCTCTCGGAGATGGCGGTGGTGCATCCGACCGCAGGCTCGTTCGGCACCTACGCCGAGACCTACCTGAATCCCTGGGCCGGTTTCGTGGTGCGCTACACGTACTGGATTGCCCAGGTGATCGCCATCGGCGGCGAAGCCGTGGCGGCCGGACTCTACATGGGGTTGTGGTTTCCGTCGGTGCCCGTGTGGCTGTGGGCGCTCGGATTCTGCCTGGTGCTGGTGTATTTCAATTCCCGCTCGGTGAGCAATTTCGGCACGGTCGAATCCTGGTTCGCCCTCATCAAGGTGAGCGCGATAGTGCTGTTCATCGTGCTCGGCACCGCCACCCTGCTGCGCAGCGCGCAGGCCCCGAGCCACAATCTCACCGGCCTGCCGGGTGGATTTTTTCCCAAGGGGCTCGGCGGGGTATGGATGGCGGTGATCGTCGGCATCTTCTCCTTCAACGGCATCGAGGTCATCGCCGTAACGTCCGGTGAGGCCCGCAATCCCCAGGTCGCGATTCCCGCGGCACTGCGCACCATGCTGGTGCGCCTGTTCCTCTTCTACGTGCTGGCGGTCGCCATCATCGTGGCCACGGTTCCGTGGACCGCCACCGGTGTCACGGCCGTGGCGCAGAGCCCGTTCGTCACCGTGTTCCAGCGCTCCGGCATCGCGCACGCCGCGGGGGTAATGAACTTCGTCGTCATCAGCGCCGCCCTGTCCAGCATGAACACCAACATCTACCTGTGCTCGCGCATGCTGTTTTCGCTGGCGCGCGGCAGCTATGCGCCGCCGTTACTCGGCTCGCTGAGCGGTCGCGGCAGTCCGCTGGCGGCGGTGCTGACCTCCGGCGCCTGCATCCTGGTGGCGGCGGCGGTGTCGATCTTCACGCCGCACGCGTACGAGTACCTGCTGGGCGTGGCGCTGTTCGCAGCTATCCTCGTATGGATGATCATCCTGGTGAGTCATCTGAGCTTTCGCCGCCGGCACGCGGCCGAGCATCTGCCGGTGCGCATGCCACTGTTCCCCTGGATGCAGTACGCTGGACTTGCCATGCTGGCCGCCATCCTCGTCACCATGGGGTTCGATCCGCAGCTGCGCCTGTCGTGGGTGTACGGGGTCCCGTGGGTGATCCTGATCTCGGCCGCCTACTTCATATGGCGCGCACGCGCCGCCGCCGTGCCCGGCCTGCCGGCCGAGGGCGGCCCGGGCGCATGAGGGACTTCGCCGCTCTGCGTCGGCGCTTCCCGGTACTGGCGCGCAAGACCTATCTCAACAGCGGCTCGTACTGCGCCCTGGCCGACAGCGTGCGCGATGCGATCAACGCCTACATGGAAGACCGTCTGCAGGTGGGCGCGAACTGGGACGTATGGGTCGAAAAAAACGAGGCCGTCCGCAGCGCCATGGCTGCCGTGTTGCGTGCCAGTCCCGATGAGGTTGCGGTCACGGCCTCCGCTTCGGCCGGCCTCAACGCGCTCGCGAGCGCGTTCCAGTTCCACGGGCCGCGCAACAAGGTGATCGTCAGCGACTTTGAGTTCCCCACCAACGCGCAGATCTGGCATGCGCAGGAGTTGCGCGGTGCACGCGTGGTCCACGTGCCAGCGACGCCCGACGGCTACATTCCGCTCGACAACTTCGCGCGCCTGATCGATGACGAGACCCAGCTGGTCGCCGTCACCCACGTGTGCTTCCGCAACGGTGCGCGGCTCGACATTCCGGGTATCGTGCGCCTGGCGCACGCGCGCGGCGCGCGCGTGCTGCTCGACTGCTACCAGGCGGTCGGCGCACTCACGGTGGACGTCCGGCAGCTGGACGTCGACTTTGCCGTGGGCGGGATGCTGAAGTACCTGCTCGGTACGGCCGGCATCGGCTTCCTGTACGTGCGCGGCGCGCTACTGCCGACGCTCATTCCCAGTAATTCCGGCTGGTTCGCGCAGGAGAACATCTTCGCCATGGACATCACCGCCAACCGGCCAGCGCCCTCGGCGCGCCGTTTCGAGGCCGGCACGCCCGCCGTGGTCAACTGCTATGCGGCCGAGGCCGGACTGAAGATCATCCTCGAGGTCGGCACCGACGTCATCGAGCAGCGCGTACGCGAGCTCACGCGACACTGCCTGGACGAGCTCGCAGGCGTGGGCTGGGCCAGCGTCACGCCCCCGCAGGATGAGCGGCGTGGCCCGATGGTGTGCATCCCGGCGCGCGAGCCCGCGCGCCTGTGTCAGAGCCTCATGGAGCAGGACATCGTGGCGTCCTTCCGCGACAACAATCTGCGCGCCACGCTGCACTTCTACAACTCGGCCGACGATGTTCTGCGCCTCGTGACCGTGCTGCAGCAGTGTCGCACCCGCCATCACCCGCACGCCAAATGAACGCCATGACCCCCGGCACCGACGCGGCGAGGTTCCCTGTGCAGGCACTGCGCGGGCAATTCCCGGCGCTGCAGCGGGCCGCGGACTTCATCTTCTTCGACAACGCGGCCGGCGCGCAGGTCCCCCACGGTGTACTGGCGGCCGTGAACGAGCATCTGGTGGGCCACAACGTGCAGCGCGGCGGCCGTTACCCGCAGAGCGTCGCGGTCGATGCCAGCATCCAGCGCGGCCGTGCGGCCGTGGCGGCACTGCTCAACGCCCGCCGTCCCGAAGAGATCGCCTTCGGCATGAACGCCACCTCGTTCATCCGCCTGGTGAGCCTGGCAATCGGGCAGACCCTCGGTGCGCGCAACGAAATCATCCTGACCGACCTGGATCACGAGGCCAACGTCGCAACCTGGCTCGTGCTCGAGCGCCTGGGTGCGCAGTTCAGATGGTGGCGCATGCGCGACGACGGCTGCCTGCACTGCGAGGATCTCGAGCCGCTCGTCGGGCCGCGCACGCGCCTGCTGGCGTGCGCGCTGGCGTCCAACGCTCTCGGCTCGATCGTTGACGTGCACCGCGCGGCCCGCTTGGTGCATGGCGCCGGCGGCGAGATATTTCTGGACGCGGTGCACTATGCGCCGCACGGGCCGATCGACGTGCAGGCACTGGAGTGCGACTACCTCGTCTGCTCGGGTTACAAAATATTTGCACCGCATATGGGCTTCCTGTGGGGACGCTACGAGCTGCTGGCGCAGCTGCCCACCTTCCGCGAGGACTTCATTCCGGACCAGCCGCCGGGCAAGATCGAGGCCGGCACGTTCATCTACGAGAACGTCGCGGGCATGGCCGCGGCGGTCGACTATCTTGCGGCGCTGGGACACAGCCTGGGCGCCCGGCCCGCGGACGGCGCGGCGGAGTTGCGTGACGGGTGCCACACGGCCATGGCCGCCATTCGCAGCTATGAGCAGGTGCTGTCGCGCGAGCTGCTGCGCGTGCTGCGCACCGCCGGGGCCACGGTCTACGGCCTGAGCGACGCGGCTCAGGTCGAGGGGCGCGTGCCGACCGTATGCTTCAATCTGCCGGGCATCGTGCCCGCCGCCGTGACAGACGCTGCGGCAGCGGCCGGTATCGGCATCCGCGACGGCCACATGTATGCGCCGCGTCTGATGCACCGCCTGGGACTCGCCGTCGCGCAAGGCGCGGTACGCGTCTCGCTCGTGCACTACAACACGCTGGCCGAGATCGAGCGTTTCGCTGCGGTATTGGACCGCCTACTGCGCACGCCGTAGCGGCGAGTGCCAGGCGGCGCGGCGGAGTCGGCGTGCCAGGCCGCTGCGACCCGGTGCACTACTTCGGATGCTTGGCCTTGTAGGCGCGGATCTGGCCGTTGAGGTGATCCGCGACCGCCTGCTCCTGCTCGATCGCAGTGTTGTGCGCCGTCGTCCCGAAAGTCCTGAGGCTGTGCACGTCCGCCGCCGAGGCCGAGCTGCCTTGCTGCTTCGCGACCCGCTCGATCGCCGCATCGACACACTGGGTATACGCAGCGGTGGCTGCGTCGTATGCCTCGAATGCCTGACGCGCGGCGGCCATCTGCTGCAGCGATGCGCTGTCACCGTCCGGCAACGACGGCGCACTGGGCAGCGAGCAGGCCGCCACATCGGCGCTGGCTAAGCGCACCAGGTCGACGGGCATCGCCGGGTGCGCGGGCGCCGCGGCAAGCGGGGCCGTAGGCGCGCCGCGATAGCTGCGCAGCGTCCAGGCGAGCAGGGCAACGCCGAGCACCGCCACGCCGAGGCGCAACCCCGTGCGTACCGCGGCTGAGACCTGCGTGCCGAGCACCCGTCCGCCGACCAGGGCGGCGAGCAGGAGGAGCACGCCGGCGGCGAGCAGGGCAACTCTGTAATCGAGGGTCATGGCGGCCTGTTCGGACTGAAGAGCCGCCGCGCGGCGGGCCGGCAGGATAGCACGCCGTTGCCACTGCCTCGAATTGGTGCCGGATCCTCCCCGACGCACCGACTCGGTGCGCGCCCGATGTGGCGCGGCTGCAGCACGTGCGTGCAAGGCATTGTTAATTCAACGAGAGCACCGGCAGGCACGCGGCTTGCTTTGCAGCACGTGGCGGACGCCGCGGCGCCCGCAAAGGGCGCGGGCAGGGGAGGAGCAGCACGCGATGAAACTGATCACCGCCATCATCAAGCCTTACCGCCTGGATGAGGTGCGCAACGTTCTGAGCGATATCGGGGTGCGGGGCCTCACGGTCAGCGAGGTGCGCGGTTTCGGCCGGCAGCGCGGCCACACCGAGGTGTACCGGGGCGCGGAGTACGCCGTCGAGTTCGTACCCAAGACCCGCATCGAGATCGCGGTTCCCGACACCCTCGCCGAGCAGGTGATCGACGCCGTCATGCAGACCGCGCGCACCGGCAAAGTGGGCGACGGCAAGATCTTCGTGACTGAGCTCGCCGAGGTCGTGCGGATACGCACCGGCGAGAAGGATGCGGCCGCGCTGTGAAACTCGTGAGGAGACAGTCTTGAGCAATAAAGTCCTGCGCCTCGTGCTCGTGGTTGCCGCTGGGTTGTGGTTGGGAGTTGCCGCTGGGCAGACCGCGCCCGCCGCGGCCGCCCCCACCGCCCCGCTGCTGGTCGGCGCCGACAAGATCAGCGCCGGCGACACCGCATGGATGCTCACCTCCACAGCGCTGGTCCTGATGATGACCATCCCGGGGCTGGCGCTCTTCTACGGCGGCATGGTGCGCCGGAAGAACGTGCTCGCGACCGTGATGCAGAGCTTCGCCATCACCTGCCTGGTCACGCTGCTGTGGTGGCTGATCGGCTACTCGTGGGCCTTTACTCCCGGGGGCACGGGGTACCTGGGTGGCGCCTCGCGCTTCCTGATGCACGGCATGACCTTCATGAAGGACGCCAACAGGCTCAGCGTCTCGCACCTGGCTACGACCATCCCGGAGTCGGTGTACTCGATGTTCCAGCTGACCTTCGCGATCATCACTCCGGCGCTGATCACCGGCGCGTTCGCCGACCGCATGAAGTTCTCGGCCATGCTCGTGTTCATGTGCCTGTGGTCGCTTTTGGTGTACGTGCCAATCGCCCACTGGGTGTGGGAGCCCTCGGGCTGGCTTGCCGCCCGGGGCGTGCTCGACTATGCCGGCGGCACCGTAGTGCACATCAATGCCGGTGTCGCCGGTCTGGCCAGCTGTCTGGCGCTCGGCAAGCGCCTCGGCTATGGCCGCGATCCCATGCCGCCGCACAACCTCACTCTGACGATGATCGGCGCCTCGCTGCTATGGGTCGGCTGGTTCGGTTTCAATGCCGGCTCGGCCACCGCCGCCGACGGGCGCGCGGGCATGGCGATGGCGGTGACGCAGCTCGCCACCGCGGCCGCGGCGCTCGCCTGGATGTTCACGGAGTGGCTGGTGAAGAAGAAGCCCAGCGTCCTTGGCATCGCCTCGGGAGCCGTCGCCGGTCTCGTCGCCATCACGCCTGCTTCGGGCTTCGTCGGCCCCGGCGCGGCCGTGTTGATCGGCGTGGCCGCCGGCGTGCTGTGCTTTTTCGCGGCCACCTCGCTCAAGAAGGCCATGGGCTACGACGACTCGCTCGATGCCTTTGGCGTGCACGGTATCGGGGGCGTGGTCGGCGCGCTGCTCACGGGCGCATTCGCCAGCAAGGAGATCGCAGGCGTGGACGGCTCGGTACTGACGCAGCTGTGGGGCGTCGGTTCGACGCTGATTTACGGTTTCGTGGTGAGCTTCATCCTGCTCAAGCTCATCGATCTGAGCATCGGCCTGCGCGTCACTGAAGAACAAGAACGCGAAGGTCTGGACATCTCGCTCCACGGCGAGAGCGTCGAGTAGTTCCGGCGTACCCGGCGGCGGCGTGGGACCGTCGCCGGGCTTTTTCCCACCTGTCCCACGCGCTCGTGCCGCGGTAGCAGCGGCGCGCCTGCCGTACGCGGCTTCCGATACAAAGGAGATCAGACGATGCAGCACCGCACGACGATGCCGGCGGCCCTGGCCGCGGCGGCACTGCTGGGCCACGCCGCGCGTGCCGAGGAACCCGCCACACCCGCTGCCCCGTCCCTGGCCGAGGTGCTCGCCTCGTCAGGCATCAGCGTCACCGGTTACGGCGACCTGTCCTACGAATACCTCTCCGGGCTCGGCTCCTTTGCCAGCGGCACGGCGGATCGCGTGTTCGATGCACGGCACGACAGTTTCACGCTGCACCAAGCGGCGTTGACTCTCGCGCGGCAGCCGAAGGAGGGTTTCGGCGTGCTGGTGAATCTGACCGCTGGTCAGGACGCGCCCATTATCAAATCCTATCCCAATACCGGGGGTTCGGAGTTCGACGTGACCCAGGCTTACGTGCAATACGCCACCGGACCCCTGACGCTCGTCGGCGGCAAGTTCGTGACCCTCGCCGGTGCCGAGACCATCAACCCGACCACCGACACCAACTTCTCGCGTTCCATCCTGTTCGGTTACGCGATTCCGTTCACCCATACGGGCCTGCGGGCCAGCTACGCACTCAGCGAGCAGCTGAGCGTGACGCTCGGCCTCAACAACGGCTGGGACCAGGTGAGCGACGCCAACAGCCAGAAGACGCTCGAGTACGGCATGACGTTCACGCCCGCGAAGACCTTGTCGCTTACGGTGGACGGCTATCTCGGGCGCGAACCCGTCGGCATCGTCAACAATACGCCTACCGCGGCGGGCGGCCAGCGCGCCCTCGCTGACGTGGTCGCCTCGTGGTCGGTGAGCGACAAGATCACGCTGGTCGGCAACTTCGACTACGGTGAGCAGAAAGACGACTCGGCCGGGGCTGCCATCTCGAAGTACCGGTGGGACGGGGCGGCCCTCTACCTCAACTACGCCATCACCGAGCAGTGGTCGGCGTCGCTGCGCGGCGAGTTCTTCGACGACAAGGACGGCTACCGCACCGGCGTGCTGGACGGCGCCGGCCGGGGCCAGAAATGGCGCGAGCTGACGCTGACCGTTGCCTGTGCCCCGACGAAGAACATGCTGCTGAGATTCGAGGCTCGCTATGACAGATCCGGCGTCGCGGACGCGTTTGTCGAAAGCGCGGACGGCGGCGGCGGCGCGCTGCGCTTCAACGATCAGCAGAGCTCCATCGCCGTCGAAGCCCTCTACAGGTTCTAGCGCCGCTCGAGCAGCTCCCGGAGTCCGGCCAGCCTGCTCTGCGCCCCCGGGTCGTCGCCGCGGGCGCAGGCGTTCCCGATTGCACGCACCTGGCCCTGCATCCACAGCGCCTGCGCGCCGGTGAACGCCGCACCGTCCGCGGCGTAGACGCGGGCCATACCGGGTTTTTCCATCCGCAGCGAGGCGACCCGCTGCGTGTAGCGGTCGAGCTGCTGCAGGGTCGCGGGGTCGCAGCCCACGGCCTGTGCGACACCCGCCAGGAGGAGGGCGAGCGCTGTAAAAACAAGGCGTTGTGCCGACATCTTGAGAGCCCGTGATAGTGCAGGGAGCGCGATTATGGGGATCGCCGAGCGTCTGGGCGAGGCCCCGGGCCGTTAAGAAATCTCGCAACCCGCGCCGCGTCACAGTTTTCGCTCAGGTGCTCCTGAGCTTGACCAGTGCCTGCGGGAAGCGCCGTGAGAGCGGCACGCTGAGCTCGCCGAGCTCTACGGCGTGATCACCCGAGCCCTCCGGTTTCAGTGCCGTGACGTGACGGGCATTCACCAGCCAGCGGCGGTGGGTGCGCAGGAAGCCGCGCGGAGACAGCTCGGTCTCGACCACCGAGAGCGGCGAGCGCATGAGCGGGCGACGCCCGTCACGCAGGATGAATTCCACGTAGTTGCCCGCCGACTCGACCGCCAGGATCTCATCCAGCCGCACGCGCGTCAGCCTGGCGCCGTCGCGGATGTCGAGCGTGGCGGTCTGGCCAGGAGTCTGGATGAGCGCCTGCTGGCGCAACACGTGATCGACCAGCGTGAAGCAGGCGATGAACAGCAGATAGCCGAGGGTATCCTTGCGCAGCTCATACCAGAAGTGTGGCAGGAACGGCCCGTACGCGTAGGTGGCGCCCGCCAGCCGATAGATGAGGTTGCGCAGGAGCACGAAGCCGCCGACGTGCGCCAGCGCGAAGCCCAGCAGCCCGGGGGCGTGAATGAGGAGTCGCCAGCGCGGGCGCACGCGCGGCGGCGCCAGCCGCCAGGCGAGCCACGGGATCCAGAAGAACAGCAGCAGGGTGACCCAGCTCGAACCTTCCCATACGACCGGAGGCGCAAGGCCCAGGCGCGGCGCTTCGTGCTGAATGGTGATTACGTTGATCGAATTGACAACGCCGACCGTCACGGCCGCGATGGCCAGGGAGCAGAGGAAGGTGCGCCACTGCCTGCCGCTCGCCCCTAATGGATCGCCGTCGATCCCGAGCCATTGCCGGACAGCACCCATGCGTCGCGCTTTGTCCCTTCGTGCTTTACGGTGCGCCGCGGCCGTGGATTATGCGGTGTGTTCGGCGGTCGCTGACACGCGCCGCGGAGCGTTCCGCAACGAGTATAGGGCCACCAAGACGCACGGGAGAAGGCGATGCGCAGGCGTAATGTCCTAAAGGGGATGATGGCGTTCGCGGCCCTGCAGGGGCTGCCGCTGGCAGGGCCGTCGGCACTGGCGGCGGCCAGGGACCTCACCCAGCGGGTGCGCCCGGGGCGGGCGGGCTGGCCGGATGCTGCCCAGTGGCGCGCCCTGAGCGCGGCGGTCGGCGGAAACCTGATGGAGGTCGGCCCGCTGCTGGCTGCCTGCACGGCTGATGCGCACGGCAGCGCTTGCCAGGAGACGCTTAAGAACCTGCGCAATCCCTTCTACATCGGGGACCAGGTGGGCGGTACCCAGGTGTCCGGCTGGCTCGACGCGTGGACGCCGGCGCCGAGCGCTTACGCCGTGCGGGCCCGCCATGCGGCCGACGTGGCGGCGGCGGTGAATTTCGCGCGCGACCACCGGCTGCGGCTGGTCGTGAAGGGTACGGGCCACTCCTACCTCGGCACCTCGAGTGCTCCGGACTCGCTGCTTATCTGGACGCGACCAATGCATGAGATCGTGCTGCACGACGCCTTCGTCGGCCAGGGCTGCCAGGATGCCGTCGAGCCCGCGGCAGCGGTCAGCGCCGGGGCGGGCGCCATGTGGATCGACCTGTATCACGCCGTGACCACCGGCGGCGGCCGCTACGTGCAGGGGGGAGGCTGTACCGACGTAGGCGTTGCGGGGCTGGTGCAGAGCGGCGGGTTCGGCAGCCTGTCAAAGACGTTCGGCACCGCGGCGGCGAGCCTGGTCGAGGCCGAGGTCGTCACCGCCGACGGACAGGTGCGCATCGCCAATCCCCGGACCAATCCCGACCTGTTCTGGGCGCTCAAGGGCGGCGGTGGCGGCAGCTGGGGAGTCGTGACCCGGCTGACTCTGCGCACCCACCCCCTGCCGCAGTACTTCGGCGCCGCCTGGGGCAAGGTGCAGGCACACTCCGACGAGGCCTATCGGCGCCTGATCGCGCGCTTTTTCGCCTTCTACTCGGACGCGCTTCTCAATCCGCAGTGGGGCGAGCAGGTTTCGTTCGCGCCGGACAATACGCTGAAGATCTCGATGGTCTGCCAGGGGCTGGACAAGGAGCAGGTGCGCGCGGTGTGGCAGCCCTTCTTTGCCTGGATGCAGAGTGCGCCCGACGACTACAAGGTCGTCGACCCCCTCGGTGCCGGCGCCATGCCGGCGCGCGACTGGTGGAGTGCTGACAAGAACCACTCGCTCGTGCGCGACCCGCGGGCCGGCGCACCCGCGCACCATGCCTGGTGGGAGGGCGACCAGGACCAGGTGGGCGCCTATCTGCACGGCTACGACTCGCTGTGGCTGCCGGCTGCCCTGCTGCGCGCGGAGGGCGGCGGTCGTCTCACCGCGGCGGTGTTCGCGGCCAGTCGCCACAAGGAGCTCGGCTTCCACATGAACAAGGGCCTGGCCGGGGCGCCGGCGACGGTGCTGGCCGCGGCGCGCGATACCGCGACCAACCCCGCGGTACTCGAGGCGTTCGCGCTGGTGATCATTGCCGATGGTGAAGGGCCGGCCTACCCGGGCCAACCGGGCGCTGGCGTCAACCGCGAGGCAGCCCGCAAGGATGCGCGCGCCATCGCCCGCGCCACGGCGGAGCTGCGACGCATCGCGCCGGGAGCGGGGTCCTATGTGTCAGAGAGTAACTATTTCAACGTCGATTGGCGGCGCGCCTACTGGGGCGAGCACTACGCGCGGCTGCGGACGATCAAGGACAGCTACGACCCCGGCGGCCTGTTCTTCGTTCACCACGGCGTCGGCAGCGAGGACTGGAGCCCCGACGGTTTCACGCAGCTGCGCTGAGTTCAGCGCGGGCCGGCGGGTCCGAGTCCGCAGGCGATGCGCACCACGTGCTCGCCTTGGTAGCGGCACATGTCGAGCTCCAGCTCAGAGGGCATGCGCAGCTCGTTGCCGGCACCGGTCACGCAGCTCGCACCGTAGGGAGTGCCGCCCGTGACCTCGCGCATCGTGGCGATTAGCTTAAAGGTGTAAGGCAGTCCGACGATGACCATGCCGTGGTGCAGGAGCGTGCTGTGAAATGAGGTAATGGTGGTTTCCTGGCCGCCGTGCTGGCTGGCCGTGCTGCAGAACACGCTGCCGTACTTGCCCACGAGGGCGCCCCGGTACCACAGCCCTCCGGTCTGATCGAGGAAATTGCGCATCTGCGCCGCCATGTTGCCGAAGCGGGTCGGCGTGCCGAAGATGATGGCGTCGTACTGCTCGAGCTCATCGGGAACCGCCAGCGGCGCAGCCTGGTCGAGCTTGAAGCCGGCGGACTTGCACACGTCCGGCGGTGCCAGCTCGGGCACGCGCTTCACGACCACTTCCGCCCCCGCGACCTGCCGCGCGCCCTCGGCCTGGGCGTACGCCATGGCCTCGATGTGTCCGTAGCTGCTGTAGTAGAGAACGAGGACCTTGGTCATGGCGGGCTCCTTCAGGACGGCTGGCGCACGAGCAGCTGTCGCGCGAGGAACGCGCGGCAGCGTTCATTGTAGGCCTGCGGGTTGTCGAGGTTGGCGAGATGACCGGCGCCGGCGATGACCGCGCGCTCGCCGCACGGCAGCCGCGCACACAGGCGGTCCGCGGCGCGCACCCGTCCAGGTAGGTCGGACTCGCCGCTGACGACGAGGGTTGCGACGCCGACCGACTCCGGGCGCACACCGGCGCTCTCGGCGGTCGGGGCGAGACGCAGGTCCTCGCCGCGGTAACGGCCGATCATGGCGCCGAGCAGCGCCAGGGCGGCAGGGCTCGGTGTGCGCAGTTGCATCAGAGGATGGCGTGCCCACTCGCGCCGGAAGGCCTCGATGCCCTGGGTGCGCAGCAGCGTCTGATAGCGCGCCAGTGGCACGTCGTCTTCGGGGGAGGAGTGGGCGAACTCCGGCGGACCATCGAGGATCAGTGCGCTGACGCGTGCCGGCGCGTCGGCGGTGAACGCCAGAGCCGCGCGGGCTCCCTGCGACATCCCCAGCAGCGCCACCCGCGCCAGTCCGAGATGGCGACACAGGGCGGCCAGGTCGGCGGCATCACGCCC
>Ga0134126_10004349_pt1 | contig 17744 bp, 12 predicted proteins | sample KB31752_FD_96881 | JGI IMG/M metagenome (GOLD analysis project Ga0134126, IMG submission 96881) | Terrestrial soil microbial communities with excess Nitrogen fertilizer from Kellogg Biological Station, Michigan, USA - KB3-175-2 | ecosystem: Environmental > Terrestrial > Soil > Unclassified ...
ATGCTGTTCGCTATAGCGGTGCTCGATGTCGAGGAAAGAATTGGCTGGATTTTCCACAGTAGCAGGTCTTAGTAAGCCACGCGGCTGATCTGAAGGATTCCAATCCCACGCCGCCTAAGCGTTGATTAGTACAGTTGCAGCTCGTTTGGCGTTAGCATCTGGGCTCCGTGCTGCCTCGCATCCCGAAAAGTTCGGCTTTATGGACCCTTGGCCGCCCGATGAGCTTTGCAATAGACTTCTTTGTGTTATTGAAGACTAGGAGCGGCCGAGGAGAAGCCTGTCTACGCGACGACTCACGTCTCTCAAATAGGCCTCGTCGCCAGGATGAAGTTCAACAATGGCGCTCCCGGTGTAGCCCGTTTCAGCAAGGGCCTCACGCACAGCACGCCAGTCCACATCCCCATCTCCCAGATTCACCCACGCATACTCATCGTTCTTCAGCTTGAAATCTTTAAGGTGAACCTTAGCGATCCTCTTATCCAGTGTATAAATCCAATCTTGCGGATAGCCCCACGGCATGACGTTTCCCACATCGAACCAAGACTTAATCCACCGGCTATGAAAGTCATCGATGTACCTAGCCATTTCTAGTGGGCTCAAAAGAAAGCGGTTCCATACTTCCTCGATTGCAATTGCCACTCTCAGCTCTTCAGCTAGTGGAATGAGTGTTCGGATTTGCGTTTGCGAATGCGTCCAGGCGTCAAGGTAGGAGGTCTCTGGATTGACGACTGCTGGAACAAGCAGCACAGCATCCGAGCCCCATAGCTTCGCGTTATGCAGAGACGCTCGCATCCCTGCCAAGCCTCGCTCCACGACGGTCGAATCGCTGGATGAAAGTGGATACATCCAGTGATTCATATTCATGACCGAGTCAATGCGCACGTCCGCCTCTTCGGCTGCTTTCTTAATTTTTTCAGCAGTGTTCAGATCCGGCTCGGTGGGCGCCTGTACCACTTCAAAACCGACGTCACGCGCCATTTTGAAGCGTTCCGCGTAACTCAGTTTTTTGGGCAACATGTCGAGTAGCACACCTTTTTTGATTGAGGAAGGCGACGCTCGAGTTGGTGTAGGATCAGCTCCGATCGTTGACAAGGAGCGTACGGCTGTTGCGCCGGCAAACGGGGCCGCGCAGGCAACTGCGAATGAACACTTTACAAACTCTCGACGTGATGGCTCGGTCATTTTCATAGCACAAGTGGCAACGTGCTGGCCTTCTATTCAGATCTCGCTCAAATCAAGGCTTTGAACTAACTTCTTCAGCAGATTTCCCGCTTTCCGTTGACAGGTGTTCGATCGCGGTTCCGCTACCTAAGATAGAAAAATGTTAAGCGTTGTGCCAAGACTTGCGCCCTCAATACTTGATTAACAAGCCTTGTCGGATAACTCGATTTTCTTTTCCCGGGCGAAGACCAGCAAGCCTTCCAAGTTTGCAGCAGGATGAATAGTGTGAGGCGAGGTGGTACTTAAGCCGGCGAGAAGAAGTCCGAGGCGAATCGCGGAATCGATTTCAAAGCCAGTGAGCGATTGGTTATCCGTGGGACTCGAGGAACCGGTAAGCGGCAGCCCAGCTGCCAAGCCGGCAAGCACTCCGGCGAGCAATGCGTCGCCTGCGCCCGCTGTCGAAGCGACCTTTACTGGAACAGCCGGGAAATGTGACCATGCGCCCTCTTCGAAGACATAAACGCCATCGGGTCCCGCGCTCGAAAGAATTTTTATGTTTGGATTCGCCGCTGCTGCCACAGCGGAGCATTCGTCCAGTATCCGCTCTCCGCACGTTGCGGCGGAGCTGACCCCAGCCACTGCAACGGTTTCTTCTCGATTAAGTGACAGCAAATCTACCTGCGATAACAAGTCGAGTCCGTGGACCGCTGCCATTTCCGCTGAAGGAAAAGATGCTACGCGATAGCTTCCGCACTCGGTGGCAAGACGCAGAAATTCCTGGCGGGCTGCAATAGGGACTTCCGGGAGGCAAAGCGCGATTCCATGTTCGGCTGCGCCAGCCAGCTCTGTTCGGCACTCCTGCAGTTGACTGCTGCTCAACCTGCTTGCAGCAGAATTGGAAGCGGTGATATTACCGCCCGATTTGTCTGGGTAAAGAAAACTGACGCTGAATAATGTTCCGAATGTCGGATCGACTTTCACGTAGCGGGTATCGATGCCGGCCTCCGCCATTTCTCCCAGCAATGTCGCGCCGGCCGCGTCATTGCCGACATTGCCAACGGCAAACACTCGGAACATTTCTGGGGAGCGTTTCGAAGCCAAAAGGACGGCGATGTAATGTTCGACAATGTGAAGCTTGCAGTAGTCGCGGCCTTCTAGCAACCGGCCCATCCGACTCTCATTTCGGCCCAAGGTGTGATTTTCTTCAAGCGCGAAAATCGTACCTGTACCGATACCACCCACTCCCACGACCTGCGTGAAACCCGCTGATGGACTCGCCTGCAGTGCGAGGCTGGTCACAGCAGGCTCCAGCCAGGATTTTCGCTGATGGGGTGGCGGGCGGTTTCAAGCGTCGCCGTGATGCGCGCGTCTGGATGGCGCTGTAACAGGGTGATAGGATACTCCGTCACGGGTTGGCTGAATAAGGCGACGCGCAACGCTGTCTGCTTCCACGATCCAGTGTCGCTATAGACACGAACCTTCTTTGCGGAGAGACATTCGCGCATCCCCAGGGTAATCGACATTGGTGGGACGAACTGATAGGCAGCACCGAAGCTGCGTTGAGCCAACGCCAGGATGGTGTCGAGATTGTTGTCTTGAATCCGTATCGTGCTATTGGCTATGTCTTCGATGGTGGGATGATGATAAGGATGCCGCCGCGCCTGGTTGTAGGCTACATGGCCATCCTGACCCCAGCCCCCCACCGTAAGATCGATGGGAGCAGCATCGATCGCGGCTTTTACGCTTGCCATGGTCGCGGGTGAAAGCCAATATCTTTGCTTGGCTGGAACAGCAAGCTTGCCGTCTATACCGCCATAAAAATGCTCTTCCATAAAAGTGCGAAAGTTGTAGGGATGGTTTACAGGAAGCAGTTGTCCCTGCCAGTCGAGACATTCGTCCATGTGAAACACGTGCAACTTGCTCAGCGAGACTGAACGCGTATTTACCAGATTCGTGAACGGCGCATACCAGCACTTGGGTCCGCAGGGAATGATGGCACGTGTCGGAAGGCCTTTCCGATTATTTTCTTCGATCACTTCGACCAGCTCTTCGGCCATCCGCTGACCCATCTCTTCGGAGTCGTGTAGCTGAAGGTATGGAACGCGTAGGCCGAGATGACCAGGTAGCTTGTCAGCTGGAATTTTGCACCACTCCAGCAACAGCTGCGGATCTACGAAGTCGGAACTGCGTCTAGGCTCGTTCATTACGTCCTTCATAAGCTGACAAATCTAAGATTTTATAAATTTCGGTGCGCATCTCGACGATATAGGGTAATTGCTTCTGAAAAAGCGCGGAATGTGTAGGGTCGTCCGCCATTTTCTTCAGCGCGTTCTGCACATCCTCCAACGAAGCAAACTCACACTTCCAGAGGAGGGTGTTCGTCGGCTCGCCTTCCGACACCAACTGATATCGTTTGCCTTGGGGAAATTGGGGAGAGGAATGCTCAAGCTTTTCAAAATCCGCTTCCAATTTGAGAAACTCCCCAGCGGCGGACGGCTGATATTCCTGCACCAAGAGCAAAATGTATGACATAGTTGTTTCCGAAGTACCTTTCCTCGCCGAATGTACCGAGCATCGGTCGTACCACTGTCGTCCCATGGTTTCTTCCGATTTTTCGCAAGAGAAATGCCGCAAATCTTCTCGGCAACTCCCTCCTCATTATTAGGTTAAATGTTTAACTAAAGGATCGAAGGCTGTCAAGAAGAATACGACGCCATGCGTTGCGCGGACTTCACAGTCCTGTTACTCGGGCGGGGAGGGCGGCTAGTGCTTTTCCGGACGACCAAATGCGGCTCAACTTTCTCATGCATTTTACTAGACTGGAGCCCGCCGTTAGCCGATAGCAGCTTCCGCATCATTTCCGCTCCAATGCCGCCTTGTTTTTCCATGTACTGGCGAACGGTGGTTAGTGGAGGATTGTAAAAGGCAGCGCCAGGCACATCATCGAATCCAACTACCGAACAATCTTCCGGTACGCGACGCCCTGCACTCCTGAGCGCACCAATTGCAGCAAATGCTGTTAAATCGTCAAAGGCGATCAGTCCGGTGAATTGTTTTTTCTTGCGCAGCAGCAGCTCAGTTACTTGATAGCCTTCTTCATAAGTGGAATTCTTTCCCTGGATTTCTACGACTAAGGATCGATCGATGCGAATACCCTTGGCATGAGCACACTCTCGAATTCCATCCCAGCGGGGAGTGCTGTCACTCATCACCTTCGGGCCTAAGATCACCGCGATCTGGCGGTGACCAAGGTCGTACAAGTGTTCGAATGCCGCCCACGTGCCCGCATGATTGTCAACCACGACTGAGGGGTAGCGCCCCCTGGCTGACTCAGTTCCAATGACGACGGCGGGAATGTTGAATTGTTGTATTGCGGTCGAGAGGTCAGTTCCTAGGCGAAGGGGATTCGCGATAGCGATGAGTCCCTCAACGCGACGTTCCATTAGCATCTGCGCGCATTGTCTGAGACGTTCTGGAGTGTTTTGGAGGTCTGCCAAAACAGACATAAAGCCTGCGCTGCTGAGCGAATTTTCGACGCCGCGAAGAATCAGGGCGCAATAAGGATCGGTAATATCGAACACCAACACGCCAACGCTATGGGTACGCTTACTGCGCAAGGAACGAGCTTGCAGGTTGGGAAAATAGCCGAGCTTGCTCGCGGTTTCTTCCACCAACTGTTGGGTAGCTGGCGGAATTCGTCTTGCGGCCTTATTCAGAACCATTGAAACTGTGGCGATGGAAAGCCCGGTTGCCTTGGCGATATCGCGAATCGTGACCAATGTGTTCGTGCCTCCGAGGCCGATAAGCCCTGACGGATAAGATATACAGCCTCTGTCAAACTCTGTCATTCGCTTTTACCAACAGACAGATCTCACTTTTCGCAGGTCTTTGACGAGAAGGTTGTCAACGCTAAGAGTTACGTCATCAATTCTTGCAATTTACTACAGATTCTCATTGGCATCAGCGAGCAGAAACTTGACAGCAAGAACCAATTAAAGATAGCAATCGGTCGTAGCAGATGATTTCTTCGGCCATATTTTGAGCCATGTGATGGAGGCATCATTCAGTCCCGTCATTCTCTGTCCAGTTAAACCCCGAAGTTCACAGTCATATGAGAGATCCAGCATACAATCCAGTTCGGTATGGACACTTTCTGATCTTCATCGCCGGCCTCGGCGGCCTTCTCTATGGGATTGATATCGGGATCATTGCTGCTGCGCTTCTCTATTTGAGCAAGACAGTGAACCTGACAGTAGAGCAAACATCTTTTATTGTTGCGGCGGTACTGGGTGGAAGTATGGTTTCTTCGCTGGTTGCGGGCGTGTTGGCGGACTATTTTGGCCGCAAGAAAATGGTTCTTGCCAGTGCCCTTTTGTTTATTGCGAGTGTAGTTTTGATTGTGCTTTCGCAGGGCTTTGTTCCGCTGATGGCTGGCAGGTTGCTGCAAGGTGTGAGCGGCGGGGTGATTGCCGTGGTTGTTCCGCTGTATTTAGCAGAGTGTCTCAGCGCCCAGTATCGCGGCAGGGGAACAGCGTTTTTTCAGCTGATGCTCACATTCGGCATCGTCATCGCTGCAGCCACGGGATGGTTCTATACGCACCAGGCGGAAGCGGCAATCCGGGCTGCAGCGGGAAACCAGACTCTTATAAGGGCCGCCCAGGATCATGCGTGGCGGGGAATGTTCCTATCCGTGATTTATCCAGGACTGGCTTTTTTTCTGGGCGGTATTGTTTTGAGCGAGACACCGCGTTGGCTCTATCGCCAGGGCCGCACTGCCGAGGCGTGGACGGCGCTTCTTCGATCGGTCTCCGAAACGGAAGCAAAGCGGGAGATGCAGGAAATGCAGGAGCTGGCACTCGCGAAGCATACGTCCGATTCGATCATCTCGACCGACTCATTGTGGCAACGGAAATATGTGGTGCCATTTGTACTTGCTTGCGTCATCCTAACCTGCAATCAGGCAACGGGAATCAATTCGATCCTTGGTTTTCTAGTGATTATTCTGAGGCAGGCGGGTTTGAGTGCGGGCCATGCCACCAGCGCCGACGTAACTGTGAAATTGCTGATGTGCGCTATGACGGCTGTTGCAATCACACTGGTCGACAAGAAGGGCCGCAAGTTCCTATTGAAAATAGGCACGGGCGGAGTCGTTGTCGCGCTTGTACTGGCCGGTCTGCTGTTTCTGGGGGTAGAGCGCCAGCGGATGGACGTGACCCAACCAGTTCGTAGCGTAATACAGCACAACGCAGTGAGCCTATCGATGCGATCGGAAATCTTTCGTGCACCCAAAGATGGACGCCTGATGGATTTGACTGTTCTGTACTCCTATGGTGACGGGGACAAAGTTGTGAACGTGTTGAGTAGCGACGCCACTCCCGCATTGAATATTGTGCCGCCAGGGAAAGTGAAGCACTCACTCCTCATCAAACGCGCGGAATACGGGCCCGTGCCGTCGCAGAAGATCGGATGGATGATTACTGCGTGCCTGTGCATCTTTATTGCTTTTTATGCGGTGGGCCCCGGTGTTGTCGTTTGGCTGACTCTGTCCGAATTGATGCCAATGCGTATACGATCGACGGGCATGGGTATCGCGCTGTTGCTGAACCAGGGTACGGCAACATTGATTGCGGCCTTGTTTCTAATGGTTGTAGGCCACTACGGCTATTCAGTGATGTTTATGGCGTGGGCAGCTAGTACGGTTCTGTACTTCCTGACTGCGGCCATCTTCTTGCCAGAGACCAAGGGGAAGACGCTTGAGGAAATTGAAAAATCGTTCGATCGCTCGTAGCCGCTCCATTGCGGAGTCGAATGATTCAAGCGATGGAAACCTTCAACATCGTCATCTAACGGGAGAATTTGTAATGAAAACCATCAGCTTGCCCCAACGTTGTGCGGTTCTACTGCTTTTGGCTTACTGGGCGTGCCCCATTTTGTTCGCCGCCACGCGAGGCGACCACTGGATAGGGACGTGGGCGGCCTCGCCTCAGGCGGAGGTGAATCAAGCTGCAACGGTCGACAGCAATGGCACGACCTACCGTGAAGTCGTTCACATCTCCGCGGGAGGCGCTGCTGTACGCATCGTGGTGACGAACGAGTTTGGGCTGGAACCGCTGACAATTGGTGCGGCACAAATTGCCATCAGCGCCGGCGGAGACGCGATTGAATTGCCAACGGCGAAAGTACTGACATTCGGCGATCGGGCATCTGTGACAATTCCTGCAGGTGCGCTGATGGTCAGTGATCCCGTTCCCATGAAATTACCTGCGCTTTCCAACGTCACAGTCAGTCTCTTTCTTCCGGCGCAGCCGATCCGCCAGGAGTCGGTCCATTCTTATGCATTGCAGACGAACTATCGAGCAACTGGAAACGTGGTTGGCGAAAAGACTCTGACGTCTCCCACTGAAACGCCGTCCTGGTACTTCCTAAAGGGGGTGGAGGTGCAGGCGGATGGAACTAAGACAGATGCCCGAGCTGTTGTCGCGCTGGGCGACAGCATTACCGATGGTGCGGCCAGCGAAGCCAATACAAACAGACGCTGGCCCGATGTATTGGCCCGCAGCCTGCAGGCAAACAAATCGCTCGCGGGAATTGGAGTTCTGAATGCGGGGATTAACGGAAATCGCCTGTTACATGATGAGGACGACGATGAAAGCGCGTTACGTCGTTTCGACCGGGATGTGCTGGCACAGGCTGGAATTAAATATTTGATCGTGCTGGAGGGCATCAACGACATTGGACATAATGTTTCCGCGACACCGAGCGACCCGGCAGTTACAGCGCAAGACCTGATTGGCGCGCTGCAGCAGATCACGGTACGAGCCCATGCGCACGGGATCCGTGTGATTGGCGCCACGATTCTGCCGTATGAGAACTGCAAGTATGCTTCCACGGATGGTGAAAGAATTCGGGAGGAGGTCAACAAATGGATTCGCAGCAGCCATGGTTTTGATGGTGTGGCGGACTTCGACAAGATTGTCCGTGACCCTAAGCACCCTACACGCATCTTGGATGTCTATGACAGTGGCGACCATTTGCATCCCAATGCTGCTGGATTGCGAGCGATGGGCGAGAGTATCGATCTGAGCTTGCTCACGCGATAAGTGCGAAGGTTGCTACTCGAGTTTGCGGAAGGCATCTTCGCAACCGCAGGCACGTCGATCGATATCGAATTGGTCGCAACCGGAAGAGCCTATGCGCTCCACTCCAACGCAGCAGTCAACAACACTTCGGCGGTTTGCAGAACTGAACGAGCCTCCACGTATTCGTCTGGATTGTGCGCACCGCCGCCGCAAGGACCAAAGAGTAGCGTAGGAATTCCATACACCCGCTGCATCAAGAATGCATCGCAGGGATAGGGCGCAGCCGTGACCGCCGGCGGTTTCCCCAGCGCTGCGGACGCGCTGCGGACCAGGCATTGCGTCCAGAAATGTTCGCGGGGTAATTCATGGCCCAGTAAAGGTGGCTCGACGACCGGACGCCATTGAATCGGATGATCCCTAAAGAACGGATCGGCTCGTTCAAATTGCCGCAACGAGTCGAGAATCGTGCCGATTATCGCGGGGACATCTTCATGCGGAAGGAACTGGAAGTAGACGCGCACCGCAGCTGTGGTCGGAACGCTAAAAGGGACATTCGCATCCAGCCGATTGGCTTCGACCGCAAAGACCTGAACCGGCGTCGGGTCGGCGATGGCTTGATATGCGCCCCGCTTTGCTTTGCGGCTACGTCGTTTTACCCAGCTTTCAATCCAGCGCAATAATCGGCCCAGGGGAATGGCCGGGCTTACCACTTGAGAAGACGAAAAATATGCAGACGCATCCCCCGCGCTGACCGAGAGGTCAACGAAAAAACCCCCGCGGGTCGCGCGATAGACATCGAGCTGAGTCCCTTCGGAAATAATGCAGGCGTCTGCCATCTCCCCGCGCAGCCGTCCAGCGAGAGTACCACCACCACCGCCCCATTCCTCGTCGACGACAGACTCGAAAATCAGGTCGCCGCGTAATCGAGTGTTGCTCGCCTGCAACGCGCATAATACAACCACCTGCGCGGCCAAACCGGCTTTCATGTCGAAGGTTCCCAGGCCATAGAGCCGGCCTTTGCGCAACTCCGGAGACCATGGAGGCGTACTCCATGCTTCGACGCGCGTCGGCACTGTATCCATATGCCCGCTGAGTAACAGGCTGCGCCCGCGGCCCGAACCGGCGAGCCGAGCGACAAGATTCTTGCGACCACGATAATGCCGATCGGTGTGTTTCCACGGGCTATCAGCGGTAGTGACGAATTCTGTTTCGTACAGTTGGGATGGAAGCTTGTACTTTCCCATGAAACGTCGCAACACCAGCTGGCCTGGCGTCTCATTTCCATCCGGCGGAATAGCAACGGTGTTCGTGCGAACGAGGTCCATGACCAGTTGAACTAATTCAGAGCGCAGCGGATGAAGCAGCCGCCGCGCCAGCCTTGCATTTTGAATGGTCGATCGGTTCGGCATGCTATCTCCTTTTCAAGTCGGTCGATATCCGGCGACAACCACCCCATGATATAACTCGGTCCATGTCGCCCACAGGGTCACTTCGTTCCCTGCGACAATCCACTCCAAAGGAACACGCTCATGGAATACAGGCAACTGGGTCACTCGGGACTGAAGGTATCGGCGTTGAGCTTTGGCACGGCGACTTTCGGCGGTGTAGGCGAATCCTTCAAGGCATGGGGAGAAACCGATGTGAAGGAAGCCGCTCGCCTGGTTAGCATCTGTCTGGATGCCGGGGTCAATTTGTTCGACACCGCCAATATCTACTCCGCCGGCAAGTCAGAAGAGATTCTGGGAAAGGCGATCGAAGGACGTCGCGACAAAATATTGATCTCCACCAAAGCTACCGTTCGCATGGGAGAGGGGCCGAATAGCATTGGCTCCTCGCGTTCCCACCTGACCGAACAACTGGATGCCAGCTTGCGACGCCTGGGCACGGACTATATCGACCTGTACCACATCCACACATTCGATGCGCAGACGCCGATCGACGAGACCGTGGACACGCTGACAAATTTCGTGCGTCAGGGCAAGGTGCGCTACATTGCCTGCTCCAATTTTTCGGGTTGGCAGCTGATGAAGTCCTTGGCGATTGCGGAGAAATATGGGTGGCAACGCTATGTGGCGCACCAGGTGTACTACTCGCTGGTGGGCCGGGAGTATGAGTGGGAATTGATGCCGCTCGGAATTGAAGAACGCGTGTCTGCATTGATCTGGAGTCCGCTGGGCTGGGGTCGCCTGACCGGGAAGATCCACAGAAACCAGCCACTGCCGAAGATCAGCCGCCTGCATAAGACCGCTGTCAACGGACCGCCGATCGCTGATGAATATCTCTTTCGGGTTGTGGACGCTCTTGACGCAGTCGCCAAAGAGACAGGAAAATCCATTTCGCAAATAGCTTTGAACTGGTTGCTGCAACGGCCAACAGTTGGAAGCGTGATCATGGGCGCTCGCAACGAAGAGCAGCTGAAGCAAAATCTTGGAGCCGTTGGCTGGAAGCTGACGGCCGAGCAAATCGCGGGGTTGGATGCGGCTAGTGCAGTGACGCCCGTCTATCCCTATTGGCAGCAACGCTTCTTCGCGGAACGCACTCCGCCGGCGGTCTAGAGTGCTTCGGTGTTTTGAAGGCTCCGTCTGGGTGCCGACTGTCGTTCGAGATCACTTTCAAGCCGCGATAGCCAATGGCATCGCGGCACTCCATCCTTAGACATATTTTGCGAGCAACCAGCCGAGTGCCTGACGGCGAAAACGGATAGCTTTTCCACGACACATTCTAGGCAAATAACCCCCAATATGAATTGTTCTTGACAAGTGTCTGGAAAATTGGATAAAAAAACTGACTATACAGGTAAAACGATTAACCGCCATCGTTGGGATCAAATCGGACGCGCAAAACGCTTAACAAGTTTTTCGAGTGAAGTTGGGGGAACAAAATGAACTACACGAGGCTTCCGCAGTCGACATATTTCAGGGGGCGCTGCTTTGGGCCGAATTTGCAAGTTCTATCATTGGCAACGGTTGCGTTTTCGTTGGTCCTGCTTCTGGCGATTGGCCCACTTGCATTCGCACAAGGTACGGGCAACATCTCTGGATATGTTCGAGATGCTTCTGGAGCTGCATTGCCGGGAACAACTGTCACCGCCGTTATGACCGAACAATCTACGACGCGCACCACCCAGGCGGACGCTCAGGGTTTCTACAATTTTGTGGCGATGCCGGCGGGGCACTATACCATCACGTTCGACGCGAAAGGTTTTCAACGTGAAGTACGGTCGGACGTCGAATTAACGGTGTCGCAGAATGCTCGGGCGGATGCGCAACTTAATGTTGGAGTCGTACAAAGTCAGGTGAATGTATCTAGCACGGTGCCATTGGTGGATACGACTTCCAATACGCTCTCGGGGTTGGTAGACGACCGGCGGGTTGTCGATTTACCCCTGAACGGCCGCAACATCATTGGACTGGCGTCACTGATTCCGGGTGTAACGAATGTCAGCGCCCCACAGACCATGAGTGACGCACGCGGTGGACCTGCGATGAATGTGAATGGGAGCTTACCAAACGCGACGGTTTATACGTTTGATGGAGCCTATTTCAACAACCCCTCTCGCAATACGGGGCTAAACCTTCCGCCACCCGACGCGATTGCGCAGTTCCGCATACTGACATCAAATTTTTCGGCAGAGTACGGACATAGTTCTGGAGCTCAGGTCGAAGTTGTGTCGCGGGCCGGAACCGATTCCTTTCATGGATCGGCTTTTGAGTTCTTGCGAAACGATGCTTTCAATGCGAAGGATTATTTCGCTCAAAGTGTCCCCTCGGAAAAGCAAAACCAATTTGGCGGAGCGGTCGGCGGTCCAATCCTAAAGCGGAGACTCTTCTTCTTTGGCTCATTTCAGAGATTAGTCGACCACGGGAGTGCTGAGAGTACCCAGGCCCAAGTTCCCAGCGCGGCGGAAAGGGCTGGCGATTTCACAGGGTCTAGTCACATATTGTTTAATCCGACCGATCCGCTGACTGGATTGCCTTTCACGGCTCCAGGTGGCGCGCCATGCGTTGTAGCTAACGTAATCAACCCGGGGTGTATTAGTCCGACGGCGGTGAACTTTTTGGCTTTTGTTCCGGAGTCGACCACCGGAACAGTTACCTCTCTTGCTCCAAGCCCTATTACCGACAATATGGGGTCGATAAGATTAGATTGGAACCAGAGCGCAAAAAATCTCATATTTGGCCATTATTATCAAGACAACACCAGCATTGTGTCGCCCTTGTCCGGCTATGACGGCGGAAACATCGTCGGATATGTGGCGAACACCACATCAATAAAAACGCAAAACGGAGTCATCAACGATGTCTATACCGTCTCCCCGACACTCATTAACCAAGCCATCTTTTCCGTCTTAAATACGACTACCAACGAGGCGAACAATCAAACGCATACCAACGCATCGCTGGGTCTAAATCTGCCGCAATATACGCCAACGGGGGCCCCGGCAGTAAATGTTGGAAACGAATTCATTCTAGATTCGGGATACGCAATCGTATTCTCTGGAATTAATTATCAGTATTCTGACAACTTGTCATGGACAAAAGGGCGCCATAGCTTTGAATTTGGCTACGAGCTGTTAAAGCTTCATTTCTATCAGTCGTATATTGCTCCGACTAACTTCACATTTAGCGGAGTTCGCACCCAGAATCCAAACCCTCCGCCCAACGCACCGGCCAGTGGGGATCCGGTGGCAGATTTCCTCCTGGGCGCATATGACAATCTCAGTCTCAACTTTGGCGTTCGGGTCAACGACGATCGCACAGCCTACAATTCCTTCTATGCTCAGGATACGTTTCGGGCAACGCCGCGCTTAACATTGAATTATGGTCTGCGCTACGAGCCCTTTCTGCAATGGAAAGATGTGAATGGAAAACTCGATACTATCGTGCCCGGCCAGCAATCTACGATAGATGCGACAGCGCCCCCAGGAATATTATTCATTGGCGATAAAGGCATCGGCAAAGGAATCGCGCAGTCGAATCTAGGGAACTTGGCTCCTCGCATCGGTTTTGCGTGGGACGTTTTTGGAGATGGCAAAACAAGCGTCCGTGGTGGCTACGGAGTTTTTTTCAACTCCGTCAATGCGAATGAGGTAGCGCAGGAAAATGCGCCCTATGCAGGCTTCACCAATGCAAACCATGGCAATCTCGCTAATCCTATTACTTCTACCGGCCAAGCAAATCCGCCCATTACTCCAAGCGGTCAGTTTGGATGCGTACCAATTCCAACTTATCCTTTTTATAGTTGCTCGCTTTTCCCTCTCCCTATTGAGGGATTCCTAGCTATCAGTAAAACGCTGCATCTCCCTCGCTACCAGGAATACAATTTCTCGGTCCAAAGGCAAATTACACCGACGACGATGATCGAAGTATCGTACGTGGGGAATACCGGAGCCGGTGTGCATGGACGTGTGCCATTCAATCCAGCACAGTTCATCAACGATCCAATCACTGGCGCGCCACCGTCGGCAAGCAATGCACCTGATCGCGTGATCTTTGAGCCAGGCATATTGGGCGCGACCAACCGTATTATGGAAAACTTTGCCCATAGCAACTATAACGCTCTACAAATTCAAGGAACGAAGCGATTTGGCCACGGTTCAACAATCCTCGCCAATTACACACGGGCGCGGTCTCTCGATGCGAATTCGACCAACAACAATAATGCCAATGTTCCGAATCCATTTAACTTGAGAGCCGGTTATGGGCCGTCAGATTCCGATCGGAGAAATTCCTTTGTTGTTTCATGGCTTTATTTGCTACCGATCCATTTCAAAAACAAGGCGGCTAATAGCCTGCTAGGCGGCTGGACATTGACAGCGATACAGACGGTTCAGAGTGGAGCGCCGATTACGTTTTTTGCCGGCCAAGATGTGGCACTTGATGGAACGGGTGAACAACAGTATGCACAACTCCAGCCCGGCGCAAGCGCGCGTACTGTCCGGATAAGCCATCCGAGTCGCTCGTCTGAGGTGAACGAGTTCTTTAACACGCAGGCCTTTGTACCGACAAGCAACGAGCCGCTCGGAATTTACGGTAATGTCAGCAGAGGGTTTATCAGCGGGCCCGCATATGCGAATACAGATGCTTCAGTGTTGAAAGACTTCGCATTGCCGAAAACCCTGAAGCTTCAATTTAGAGCGGAGTCCTTCAACACCTTCAACCAGGTAAACTTTGCGAATCCAAATGCCACTGTCAGCTCTGGGGCATTTGGCCAGATTCAATCCACAGTGGCACAGACTGGGCGGCAACTTCAGTTCGCATTGAAACTGCTCTGGTAGACGCCATAAAAAGACAGAAGTTGGAGGCGTCTCAGTAACGAAATCTTACGGAGGGCCTTTGGTCGTGCTGTGCGGAAAAGCATTTTGCCCAAGTATAGGTAGAGTCGACCGCGGCGTGATGGGGAACAGTCAGATAGAAATAACTGAGATCCTAATCACGAATTGCTAGAAGTCGTGCGGAGGGCCTTGAAAATCTACGAGTGAGGAGCTTGATCTATGGTCGAATTTACTCGACGAGAATTTTTGCACACGGCAGCGGGAGTTGCTGCGAGCGGTGCAATCGCAGGGTCTGACAAGTTCTTGTTTGGCGAAGGGCCGACAGCGGCGACAGGTAACCGGCGCACAGGGAACGATACATCCTCGCCGCTGCACTCACTCATCTTTCCAAAGCCACAAGAAATTTCCACGTCTGGAAGCGACTTCAAGCTCGACGATCAAGTACGAATTGTGGTGCCCCCGGATGCTTCAGAACAGGATCTGCTTTTGGCACGCTTGTTGGCGAACGAGGTGAGCGACCGGTCTGGGTTGGTGCTTAAAATCGAACGCGTTGCGAACCTGGACACGAATGCACATGTGATTGTGATGGGGTCTCTCAAGAATCCTCTTGTCTGCCTGTACTGCGCAGACAAAGGCCTCACCGATACCGTGCAAGCTCTTAGGTCGGAGGGCTATTTACTTCAGGCCAGCGGTAATCATGTTCTGATTGCTGGCGTTGATGATCGGGGCGCTTTCTATGGGTTACAGTCTCTGAGACAACTCCTGCTACTCGACAAGAGTGATGCAAGAGTTCGTGGCGCGCTGGTTCGCGATTGGCCGGACAAGGGTTATCGGGGCATCAGCATGTACCTTCCCGGGCGCGACAACATTCCATTTTTTAAGCGATTTGTAAGCAACTTTGTAGCGTTGTACAAATTCAACACGCTCATCGTTGAAATGAACGCATGTATGCGGCTCGACAGCCATCCCGAGTTGAATTACGGATGGGTGCAGTTCGCAAGAGATGTTAACTATAGCTGTCGCAATTATCCCCTGCAACCATTCCATGACGTGGAACAAAACTCCTCCCATCAGGATTGCGCCGACGGAGGGTTTCTAGAAAAAGAGGAAGTTGCCGATTTGGCGCGCTGGATCAGGAGACATCACATTGAACTGGTCCCACAGCTCCCATCTTTTACGCACAGTTACTATCTGCTTACAGAACACCGAGAACTCGCGGCTGTGCCGCAAAATAAGTGGCCGGACATTTACTGCCCATCCAATCCTAAGTCTTACTCCCTGGTATTTGCGGTTTATGACGAGTACATCGACGTTCTGGAGCCGAAAACTGTTCATATTGGCCACGATGAGCTCTTTCTGCCAGTTGGGGTCTCACTCCAATGCGAGGACAAAGATATCGGTGAACTGTACGGACAGGATGTTAAGAAGATTCACGATCATCTGGCATCCAAAGGCATCAAAACTGCACTTTGGGGCGACATGCTGCTCCAGTCGGTTCGTGGCGTCGGATTACAAAAGAAGTCGGCTCCGGACGGATGGATCTACTTTTCTCCCGGCGGACTGACTCCCGAGCAGGTGGAACGACTGATTCCAAAAGACTGTCTGATCTATAACTGGTTCTGGAAGAATGAACCGGGCGATAAAGCTTCGGCAGAACTTAATGAAGCCTATCTCGATAAGATGGGCTTTAAGCAAATCTATGGTAATTTCGAGCCGGATATTGAGAATTATGAGACGCGCAAGCAGCGCACCACGCTGCTTGGGGGCGCACCATCTGCATGGTTTGCAACCAATGAATTTGGCTTTGGAAAGAACATGATGGTGCTTTTTTTGGGGTGCAGCAGCATTCTTTGGACGGGTCGTACAATGTCAAACGACGCCTTGTCGGCAACGGTTCAATCCATGCTTCCCGTGATTCGGGTCCAACTGAGTGGCGCAACTCCCCCTAGCCAAACGGAGATATCTGTTGTCCCGGTAGATATTTCAAGCAGATTTAACATGGACGGCACTCTCCCGATGTTTGGAGTAAACCTGGACGGGATGACGACTGGCGACCTCCAGTTCAAGAACATCACCTTCGACTTGAAACGCCCAACTAATACGCGTGCGATCGTCGTTGGAACGGAAGGCGCGGAAAAGACCGGACTGCCTCGCGCGGTGACGGGCATTCCAGTGGGAGAAGCGCCGACCAGCGTTATTTTTCTCCATGCCTCTGCAAGGCGTGCCATGAACAGAGACAGCGTTCGATTAATTTGGGACCAGCACGATACAGCGGACCTACTCGGATGGTACGAGGTCGTTTATGAAGATGACTTTGTTACGACCATTCCAATCCGCTATGGCGTGAATATCCTTGAATGGAATTGGGATAAGAGGATCTCTTACGACGATTACTGTTACAACGCAGACCCGGTCGCAGTCGGGCGCGAAGAGGACCGGCAAGTCACATTTTTTGCATTTGAGTGGGTCAATCCCCGGTTAGGGAAAGTGATTAAGGAGATTCGCTTGAAGGGGACCTCTGGTTTCCGTGGAGGGACAAACGGTTTCAATAACGAGGTTGGACCCGTTATCGCAAGCAACGCCGTGATGCTAACCGCGATCAGCATAGTGAAAAAACGAGTTTGACTCAGATCATGCGCACATCTACGCGGGTTCCACGGACCTCTTGTCGGAAAAATCGGCTCAGCGTGCCAATTCCGTGCCGTTAAGCGCCAGGGACGCTATGACGGGGTTGGCGACGTGGAAATACCAGCGTGAGCGCACGGTGTTCATCCTTTGTGGGGCCACGGGTTTGAGGATTGGAGAGGCGCTTGGCCTTGAAATCGGCAAACATGTCTCTTCAGACTTTCAGACCCTTACGATCGCTCAGAAGATCCGTCACTGCAAGGTGGAAGAGCGGCTCAAAACATCGAGTGCTTTTCGTGAAGTCTATCTCCCTCTGGCGATCGCAGCTATGCTCAAGGAGTTTGTCGGAGACCGGAAGGTCGGATTCTTATTTTGTACCGGGAGCGGGAAGCCTCTATCGTCGTCGTGCATACTGCGACGGCACCTGCACTCGGCATTGAAACAAATGAACTAGGTGAATCAATTTACCGCCACACGCAAGGCAGGAAGTCATGCTTTTCGTCGATTCCGAAACACTTACTTACGGAACTATACCGCGTGCCTGATGGGCTCAGAAATTACTGGATGGGCCACGCGGGAGAGAGCATGAGCGATCTCTACGACAA
>Ga0134126_10004350_pt1 | contig 17743 bp, 14 predicted proteins | sample KB31752_FD_96881 | JGI IMG/M metagenome (GOLD analysis project Ga0134126, IMG submission 96881) | Terrestrial soil microbial communities with excess Nitrogen fertilizer from Kellogg Biological Station, Michigan, USA - KB3-175-2 | ecosystem: Environmental > Terrestrial > Soil > Unclassified ...
GCTGCGGATCAGATAGTCCACACCGGCCTTCAGGCGCGGGTCGTCCGCAGCTGCGCCCAGCTGCGCCAGCATGCCGACGCAGCGGCCTGACACATCTTCCGTCGGCGGGTCCAGCAGCGCGCCATGATCGGCGAAGGGAATATTGTTGAGATAATAATAGCTGTTGTCGGCATCGAAGGCGCCCCAGCCGCCATCGCGGCTTTGCAGGCCTTCCACCCATTCGCGTCCGCGCGCGATCGCGACATCGTCGTGGGCGATACCGGCCCTGTCGAAGGCCATCACCACCACAGCCGTGTCGTCCAGGTCCGGGTAATAGTCATTGCGATACTGGAAGGCCCAGCCGCCGGGGCGCACATCCGGCCTTTCCTCGGCCCAGTCGCCTTTCACGTCCAGCACCTGCAGCGGCCTCAGCCATTCCAGGCCACGGGCAACGGCTTTCTCGGCCGCTTCATCGCGCGTTTCCATCAGGGCATGGGCAACCAGCGCGGTATCCCACACCGGCGAGACGCAAGGCTGGCAGTAGGCTTCCTGATCCTTCACGACCAGCAGGTTTTCGACCGACTTGCGCGCAATCGCGCGATCCGGATGCTCCGGCGGATAGCCGATCAGGTCATACATCATCACGCTATTGGCCATGGCGGGATAAATCGCGCCCAGGCCGTCTTCGCCGTTCAGACGCTGCGTGGTCCAGCGGACACATTCGGCGATGGCCTTCTCCCGCGTGCCCCTGGGCCAGGGCACGATCTTCAAGAGTCTGTCCAGCGCTCCGAAGAATGCCGACCAGCCGGCGCTCTGGTGCGGGGCGCGCGGAGAAGCGGCCGGCACCCCCGGCACGAACAACTCGTCCACGTGAATGTCGCGCGGATTCTGCGCCAGCGGCCGGCGGGCACACAGCACCAGCAGCGGCACGATCACCGTGCGCGCCCAATAGCTCATCTTGGACAGATGCACCGGGAACCAGCGTGGCAACAGGATCAGCTCCGGCGGCACCGTCGGCACATCGTTCCACGAACATTGCCCGTAGAGCGCGAGCAGGATGCGAGTGAAGACATTGGCCTTGATGGCGCCGCCGCGCTTTCTGATCTCTTCCCGCGCCCGCGCCATGTGCGGCGCGTTGATGTCGTCGCCGATCATCTTGAGGGCAAAATAGGCTTTCACCGTCGCCGAGATATCGAAGGCCCCCTCGTGATAGAGCGGCCAGCCGCCATGGGCACCCTGGATGCGGCGCAGATAGACGCCGATCTTGCGTTCCAGCTCCAGATTCGGCTGTTCGGCCAGATAGTGCACCAGCAGCACATATTCGGCCGGAATGGTGGCGTCGGCCTCCAGCTCATAGACCCAGTGCCCGTCCGGCTTCTGCTGGCCGAGAATGGCATCGGTGGCGGCGCGGATCGCGCCTTCCACATCGGTATATGCCGAGGGGCTCATCTGGTTCATCGGGCTCACTATAAAGACAGATGGCGGGCGGCCAAAGCGGCCGCCTTTTCGCCGGAGCGCAGGGCGCCCTCGATGGTCGCGGGCAGGCCGGTGCGGGTCCAGTCACCGGCCAGGAACAGGTTGCGCCACGGGGTCTTGGCCTCAGGCCGCCTGGCGTCCTGCGCCGGCGTGGCGGCAAAGGTGGCGCGCTTTTCCTTGACGATCTGCCAGGCGGGCATGGCGGCGCTGATGCCAAGTGCCTTGGCCACATCGGCCCAGATCAGGCGCGCCAGTTCTTCCCTGTCTTTGTCGACAATGGCATCGGCGCCGGAGACGGTGACGGAAATTCGATCGGGAAACGTGAATATCCATTCCGCGGTGCCGCCGATCACGCCCAGCATGGCAGGACTTCCCGTCGGCGGAGCGATGCGGAAGTGGGCGTTGACGATGGCACGAAAGTCGTCGGGGACTGTGAGCTCCGGCACCAGCTCGCCGGCAACGGAAGGAGGCACCGCCAGCACTACCACATCGCGCCCGTCAACCGGCTGAACCGCCTCGCCCGTTTCCAGCGCCATGACGTGGCGATTGTTCAGTGTCAGGCCGCGCAATCGGGTGCCCAGGCGCACTTTCGCACCTTTGCTCTCCAGATATCGGAGCGCGGGCTCGACGAAGGCGGCCGCCAAGGTCGGATGGGCAATGCGCGGCCGGTAATGGCGCCCGCCCTTGGCCAGGGTCTCGCGCAGCACCGCGCCGGCCAGGGCGGCTGATGATTCTTCCGGTGCGGTATTCAGCACCGCCAGCAGGAAGGGCCGCATCAGCCGGTCCCACAGCGCGCCGCGCTGTTTCACCACCTCACCGATCCGCGCCTTGGGACCTGCCCACAACAACGGCAGGTAACGCAGATATTCGCCTGTGGCCGTGCCCGGCACGCGCCGAGCGTCCCGCGTCACCCAGAGCGGCAGCGGACCGTCACCCGGCTTCAACTGCCAGCGCTTGCCATTGCGCAGGTCCACAAAGTCGAATTCCGCCCGCGCCGGGCCGGCAAGCACACCGCGCGCACCGATGCGCGCCAGATAATCATGCACCGCACGGTTGCCGGACAGCACCAGGTGATTGCCGTTATCGATCACGCCGCCGATCGCAGCATCGAAATAGGAGCGGCAGCGCCCGCCCGCCTGGCCGGCTGCTTCCAGCAGGGTGACCGGCGCGCCGCGCGACGCCAGGATGGTGGCCGCCGAAAGCCCGGCAAGCCCCCCGCCGATGACAAAGACCTTCCGCGTCATCCGAACAAGCCTTGCCGCAGCACCAGCGACACCAATTTGCTTTTGGGCAGGGACACGCGATGCCGCGGCGGGGCAAAGCCTTGCGCCTCGCTGGCGGTGAGGATTTCGGAATAGACCGCGCCCATCAGGCGCGGGGTCTTGATGCGGCCCCTGGGACGGGAGGACAGGATGCGGTTCGCCTCGTCATAATGATGATGCGCCAGCTTGGCGACCTTGCGGCAGACCGCATCGATCTCGGGCCGGTTCACCACCGCCGCCGGATCGAGCGAGCGGCAGCAATCCATCTCTTCCAGATATTCGCGCGGCAGGTAGAGCCGGCCGATGGCGGCATCCTCGTCGATGTCGCGCAGGATATTGGTGAGCTGCAGCGCCCGGCCCAGATGATGGGCCAGCTGGAAACCCGGCCCCTCCTCCATTCCGAACACCTTGATGGAGAGCCGGCCCACGGCGCTGGCGACCCGGTCGCAGTAAAGATCAAGCGTCGCCAGGTCGGGCGCGACGATATTCTCGGCCACATCCATGTCCATGCCGTCCAGCACGGTCAGGAAGTCCTCCAGTCTGAGGCCATACTGCTCGACGGCCGGCGCCAGGAAGCGCACCTGCGGCGCCGCGATGCCGGCATAGAGCGCGCGCAGATCTTCCCGCCACTGCTCCAGCTTTTCGTGACGTTCGGCACGGGTGCCGATGCCGTCATCGGCGATGTCGTCCACCTTGCGGCAGAAGGCATAGATGGCGAACATGGCGTCGCGCTCTTCCGCAGGCATCAGCCGCATGGCGATATAGAAGGAGCTGCCGCTCGCCTTTTTCTTCACCGCCTTGGCGGCGGGGGCGCCGATATTTTCTACGTTGGTCATGAGGCTCTGGGACGTTTGAGGCGCATCAGCGCGAAGGAAGGAAAGCGTTTCACGAACAGGGCCGCCACATCCAGCTTGGAATGATGCACAGGCTGTGACAGCGGATCGCGATGGATCAGCAGGCGATTGAGGTCGTCGGCCAGGGTCTGGATCAAGTCCACTTCCAGCGCCAGGCGGCCATCACGAATGCCGTGGGCGAAGGGGCGCGAGACACCCAAAAGTTCGGCGTTTTTGCGCGCCAGGACAGAGATCACGCCCGCCAGGGCCGGATTGGCCTTGTCTTCGCCCAGGGCCGCGACCGTGATCCCCGCGGCAGTCAGCATAGGCTCGGGAATATAGACCCGGTTCAACTCGCGGTAATCCTTGGCGCAGTCCTGCAGATGGTTGATCACCTGCAGGGCGGCGCAGAGCGCATCATTGGCCGGCCACAGGCTTTGGGATTCGCCATGCACATCCAGCACGAAGCGGCCCACCGGCATGGCGCTGTAGCGGCAGTAATCGATCAGGTCATCCCAGTCGCGATAACGCAGCTTGGTGCAATCCCGGCGGAAGGCTTCCAGCAAGTCCAGGGCATGTACCGCCGACAGCCGGCGTTCGTTCAGGACAGCGCGCAGACGCACACCTTCCGGCACCGCATCGCTCTCGCCAGTCAGGCTGGCGCGCATCTGCTCCAGCAACCGCAGTTTCTCTTCTGCCGGGGCGGAGGCATGGTCGGCCACGTCATCGGCGGCGCGCACGAAATTATAGAAGGCCAGCACCGGCGGCCGGTTCTGGGGCGCGATCAGGAAGGAGGCGACAGGGAAATTCTCGTTCTTGTGCCCCTTGCCCGACTGCAGGTCCGCCACACCGCTCATGCGCCCTGCCCCACATTTCCAGTATCGGCTTGCGCGCGGCCCTTCCACATGCCGCCGCGGCCGGTCCAATGCTGGATGGCCGATTCCAAAGTGAAGGCAGCATAGAAGAGACCGATCAGGGGTAATGCCAAGCCCCACAGCCAGGACAGTCGGTAGAAGCGCAACATCGGCACATACATGCCCGCCATAATGAGCCAGGCCAGCCAGCCCGCCATCTGCGAGACGCCCCAGCCGAACAGGGCGGCCGCTACCGGCGCCAGGTAGACCAGCGCCAGCCCGAGCAGGGTGCCGATCAGCATCAGCGGCGAATAACCGAGCTGGGCATAGGCGCTGCGCGCCACCATGTGGCGGATCTCGGCGATATGGTTGTAGGGCCGCATCGAGACGGCGCGATCGGTCAGGCCGAGCCAGATCGGTCCCTGCCGCTTCATCACCCGCCCCAGGGCGCAATCGTCAATGAGGTTATGGCGGATGGCGGCAATGCCGCCGGCCTTTTCCAGCGCGGCCCGACGCACCAGCATGCAGCCGCCGGCCGCGGCAGCGATGGGCGAATGGGTGCTGTTGACCGCGCCGAACGGGAACAGCATGTCGAAAAAGTAGACAAAGGCCGGGATCAGGAAATGCTCGGCCGCGGTGCCGCAGTGCAGCCGTGCCATCAGCGAGACCAGAACCCTATTGCCATCTTCCGCCCGCGCCACCAGCCGGCGCAGATTGTCGGGGCTGTGGCTGATATCGGCGTCGGTGAACCAAAGGAATTCCGGTTGACCGGCCTGCTCCGCGCCCCGGTTCATCGCCCACAGCTTGCCGGTCCAGCCTGCCGGGCGCGCCTCGCCGGAGAGCACCATCAGCCGGCTATTGTTCAGGGCCCGCGCCCGCTGGCCGGTGCCGTCGTCGCTCTGGTCATCCACGAGCACGACCTGGAAATCGCCGGGATAATCCTGGGCCAGCAGGCTGGAGAGGCTGGCCTGGATGACGTCCACCTCGTTGCGGGCCGGCACCACCGCCACGACAGACGGCCAGACAGCAGGCTCGGCCACAGAGATGGTGTCGCGCTCCTTCAAGCGCCAAAAACCATGATGGAACAGCAGCAGGTACAGCCAGATGGCCAGCGGCAGGAACCCGCACAGAATGCCCGCAATCATGCCCAATACCTCTTCATGAGAGGTACCCGTGGGCGCCGAACCAGGCCAGCGCATCCTCAAGCCCGGCACGATAGGCCCGCGCCTGATAGCCCAGCTCGCGCTGCGCCTTTTGCGAACTGAAGAACATGCGATAGCGCGACATGCGCAGCGCATCCGCGGTGAGAAGCGGCTCCTTGCCGGTGATCCGGGCCAGCGCCTCGGCGCCCCAGGCGATGGGAAAGAGCGGCGCCCGCGGCAGCTTCACCTTGGGCGCACGGCGGCCCGACAGGGCGGCGATGTCGGCCAGCATGGTCTGAAGGCTGACATCCTCGCCGCCCAGGATGTAGTTCTCGCCGATCTTACCCTTATCGAGCGCCAGCAGATGGCCTTGGGCGACGTCGTCCACATGCACCAGATTGAGGCCGGTATCGACAAAAGCCGGCATCTTGCCGGTGGCGGCTTCCACGATGATGCGGCCCGTGGGTGTCGGCTTGATGTCGCGCGGGCCGATGGGCGTGGACGGCGCCACGATCACGGCCGGAAGGCCCGCCTCCTGCACCAGGCGCTCGACTTCACGCTCTGCCACCAGCTTGCTGCGCTTATAGGCGCCAATCACGCTCTGTGGCGTGTGGCGCGAGGTCTCGTCCACCGCCACAGGCCCCGGCTTCAATGCGGCGACCGATGACGTGTAGACCACGCGCTCGACGCCGCATTTCAGGGCGGCATTCATGGTCGCCTGGGCGCCAAGGAGATTGTTGCGCTCGATCTCGCGCGGATCCCGCGCCCAGAGGCGGTAATCCGCCGCGACATGGAAGAAATAGCGCGCGCCTTCCATGGCCGAGACCATCGAAACCTCGTCGCGCATGTCGCCAAGCACCGGCTCGCAATCCAGATCGGCAATATTGCGACGATCCGCCGTCGGGCGCATCAGAACCCGCACATGAAGCCCACGCGCCAGTAGGGCACGCGCCACGGCCGAGCCGACAAAGCCAGATGCTCCTGTTACCAGCGCGATGTCAGCCATTTCCGGCCCCTGCGAGTGCCCGACGGCCTTCGACGCCTTGCCAATAAAGCAGCGCCGGCACGCCCAGCACGATTTCGCGCGCCCGTTTCAGCAGCGATACCGCCACACCCATTTCAGCGGGCATGCCGAACAGTGGCGCCAGCACGGCATAACCCCATTCCTGCACCCCGATGGCGGCCGGCACGGGCGCGGTGATGCTGCGCAGGGTGCAGAGCAGGGCTTCCAGCGCGATAGCGTTCAGCAGCGGAATATCACCACCGACCAGGCGGAAGGAAATCCAGGTTCCAACGCCGGCGCCAATCCAGGCCAACAGGTGAAAGGCCGAAGAGGCTGCGAGACGCGCACGCGAATCGTACATCTCCTCGATGGCGGCATGGAGCGAGATGCCTTCGCCGTTTTGCGGAAAAAACCGCGCCGCCATGCGTTCGGCAAAGGCAGCGCCCTTTTTTTGCAGGAAGATCAGCAGCGCGATGCCCGGCACCGCCAGCAGCAGCACCGCCAGCATGGCCTCGGTCATCACATCGCCGCCGGACAGATGCCGGAACTGGGAAACACCCCAGCCCAGGCCGAAAGCGAGAAACACCACCTGCGCCATCGCCTCGGTGGTGGCGTCGCCGGCAACCGACGCACCCGCATACGCGCCGGGCATGCCCTTGAGAATCAGCAGGCGCGCGGCGGCCACCATGCCGCCCACCGGCGAGAAGGGCGAAATCTCGGCAATGGAATCGCGCACCAGCCGCGCCAGATAAAGCTCGCGCAGCGGTCGGCGCTCGCGCGGCGGCAGCAGGAACTGCCAGGCAAAAGCCAGGCTGACGAAGACCAGCAGCGCATAAAGACATAGCAGCGCCAGGCCGCCGAAGCCGGCGCGGGCGATCGCCGCAAAGATCGGGTCAAAGCCGATGGACCAGACCAGATAGACGGCCGCCACCAGCCCGGCTGCGAGCGCCACGGCAACGCCGATCTTCGGGGCCCATCGCATTACGCAGGTAGAGGCTTGGCGCGGAAGCTCCACAGGCGCATGGCGCCCAGTGCCGTCTCCGCAAGCTGCGGCAGGAAGCTGGGACGCAGCAATTCCTTGTCGAACACGCCCATGCGGCGGCGGTTCTCGGAATAGCAATCTTCCAGGAAGCGCCGGAAGGTGAAGCCGTCCAGGAAAACGCTGGCCTGGGTGGCGGAAAATTCCTTGCCGTCGTTCAGCTCCTTGCCGCGCTTGGCGGTGCCGACCATGCGGCCCAATGCCCGCATGTAATAGCGGAAGTCGGTCAAGGGCAGCAGCAGGCGGGCGAGAAAGCCCTTCTGCGCCTGGTTATAGGCCATCCAGTTGACGAAGAAGACGATATGGCGCGTCTCCTCATACATCAGGGTCTCGAAGATGTTGAACATCTCCTTGGGGAGAAATTCGGACTGCATGGCGATCTTGAAGACGCCGAAACCCAGGAAGGAATCCATGCACTCGCCGAAGCCGAAATCCTTGAAGCGGGTCTCGACATTGTCGCTGACATCCTCCAGCGGCCGCTCGGCGGCATCGATGCCGTATTTCTCGATCATCACCCGGATCAGCTTGGCGTGGCGGGCTTCCTCGAAGCCCTGCAGCGCCACGGCTTCCTTCATCACCGGATCTTTGACGGTCTTGACGAATTCGGCGACGATCGCGCCGGCGCGGCGCTCGGTATAGAAGACCTCTTCCCAGAAGGGCACGGATTTCAGGCGCTGCAGCGCGGCCTCGTCCAGATCCGGCCAGGGCAAGGTATCCGGATCGAACTCCGTATAGGTCTGCATGAAATGGCGACAGAAGGTGTCGCGATGTTCGGGCGAACCGATCTTCATGATGTCAGGCCGCCTTCTTGTCTTTCTTGGGACCTATGAACTTCAGCGCCAGCCGAGCCACAAAGGGCACGAAGCGCGGCCGCTTCAGGCGCTTGTCATAGGGCGCAAGACGGCGGTCATTCTCCGCCACGCAGATGGCGATCAATTCCCCGACATCGACATCGGAGCCCAACTGGCTGGCACCGCTGACGGTGAAGTTGTTGTCCTGCTGGCCGTTGGAGACATCCGAGGCAATGCTCATGCGCTCATAGATCAGGAACAGCCAGACCGCGAGGACCTTGATTTCGAAATAAGGCCGGCGCCACAAGGGCATGTTGCGGCGATGCCAGGCCACCCAATTCACAAAGAACAGGATGTGACGCGCCTCCTCATTCACCACCGGATCGAAGGTCTGGACCAGTTCCGGCGGGAAGTAGCCCGTGTCCTTGGCGGCCTTGAACAGGCCGAAGGCAAAGAAAGAATCGATGCACTCGCTGTAGCCGGTGACCAGGAAGGCCCATTCCGGATTCTTCGGCCGCTCATAAGTCGGCTCCGGCGCCAGCTTGATGCCATAGGCTTCGACCAGATTGGCCAGCACATGGCGATGGCGGCGCTCTTCAAAGCCGTTCAGCTCGATCGCCTTGCGCAGCAGGGGATCGGGCACGCTCTCAGCATAGGTACAGACATTGAGCCCGGCACGGTTCTCGGTTTGCACTGCGATGTCCCAGATGGGCAGCGCGGTGATGCGCTTCTCCGCTTCCTCGCCCAGGCGCGGCCAGTCCAGCACCGCGGGCTTATAAGGATCGAAGGTGTCGAGCAGCGTCTTGCAGAACAGGCGCTTGTGCTCGTCCGAGCCGAAACGGATCGGACCGTCACCGGGCCAGATGCCCGTGTCGCGGGTCAGGTCAGGCGGGATGGCAAAGGCCGGGCTACTCATCGGCAAGCCTGCTCATGGATTCTCCACTTCTCGCGACTGCAATACCCCTTTAGGCGGGGCAATTGAACCCAAAAATGCGCCCCCGCAATTCCCGACTAAGATACTGAAATCATTGGGAAGAAAAGTCCCCAAAGCCCCCGCTTTTGATACCTTTTCGAACCAGAAGGCCGGCCAGCTCCGGCCGGGTCAGGGCGGCAAGTTCCGCCCGATACTGATAGCCCGGCGCCGACCCCGAATAAGGCCCGGTCGCGGGGTGAGTATAAATCTCCGTGAGGCCTTCGGGCAGATTTTCCAAGAGGCCGGTGAGACGGGGCGCCGTCATGGCGCCCGACCAGGCCAGGCCAAAAACCTGATCCGGGGCCACGATGCCGGCCTTGCGAAAGCGGGTGCGCAGGGCCTTGGCAAAGGGCGCAGTCAGCGCCACCACGCCGGAAGCCTTGCGCGGCTCGATGCGCGCCAGCACCTCCTGCGGCTCCAGTGGCACCCGCGCGCCCCTGGCGCCATGGGCCTTGGCGCCCTCCACCATGAAGGTCGCGATAGTGGGATGCAGGTGGAAATGCTTGTGGGCATTGACGTGATCGAGGGGCAGGCCCGTCGCGGCGAAAGCGGCGAACTGGGCTTCGATCTCGGCCTTCAATTGCTCGCGCACCTTGGGCAGGAAAAACATGGCGGCGCCCGCCCGCGCCATGTCGGTGCGGAAGTGGCCAGTGGCGTCTACCAGATCGGGCACCTTGCCGGCCGGCAGCACCGGCTTTCCTTCCACCAGCACCAGGTGCAAGCCGATGCGCAACGACGGCATGGCCCTGGCGCGGGCCAGCGCATCACCTGCGGCGGGCCCTGAGACCATCAGGCTGGCGGCAGACAGAATCCCGTCGCGATGGGCGCGTTCGACCGCTTCATTGACCTCGACAGCAGCGCCGAAATCATCCGCGGTAACGATGAGGCGCTTCACGGGATTTGGCCCTCGCCCTTCGGCAGGCTCAGGGTGAGGGCCAGATTAAAGTCCTCATCCTGAGCTTGTCGAAGGATGGATGGCAGGCGCGATGTCCTGCCACCGATCACGAGACGATCATGTCTTCGCGGTTCTTGAGGAACTGGAAGAACTCCACACCCTCGCGCAGGCGCCGCACCAGCATGTCGCGCGAGGTCAGCATCTCCTTCACGATCTCCATGATCTTGGAGGGGCGGAAGTAGAACTTCTTGTAGAAATCCTCGACCGATTCGAAGATCTCGGTGTGGCCGAGATGCGGATAGTTCAGCGGCGCGATCTGGGTGCCGTCTTCGGTCAGAAGATCCACGTCCGAAGCGAACCAGCCATTTTCCTTGGCCTGCTTGTAAAGGAAGGTGCCCGGATAGGGCGCGGCCAGCGACACCTGGATGGTGTGCGGATTGACTTCCTTGGCGAAGGCGAGCGTTTCCTGGATGGTCTCGCGGGTCTCGCCCGGCAGGCCCAGGATGAAGGTGCCGTGCACGACAATGCCCAGTTCGCGGCAGTCGCGCGAGAAGCGCTTGGCGACATCCACCAACAGGCCCTTCTTGATGTTGTGCAGGATCTGCTGATTGCCGGATTCATAGCCGACCAGCAGCAGCCGAAGGCCATTGGCCTTCATCACTTCCAGGGTCTTGCGCGGAACATTGGCCTTGGCATTGCAGGACCACACCACATTCAGCGGGCCCAGCGCCTTCGCCAGTTCTTCCACCCGGTCGTGATTGTCGGTGAGCGTGTCGTCGTCGAAGAAGATTTCCCGCACTTCCGGGAAATTCTCCTTCACATACTTCACGTCCTGCACCACGCGGTCGATGGACATGAAGCGGTATTTGTGTCCGCCGATGGTCTGCGGCCACAGGCAGAAGGTGCAGCGCGACTTGCAGCCGCGGCCCGTGTACCAGGACATGTAGGGGTGCAGCAGGTAACCGCCGAAATACTGCTTCACGTCGAGCTGCTTGTAGAGCGGCAGCACCGAGGGAAGCTTGTCCATGTCCACCAGGATCTCGCGCTCGGGATTGGTGATGATCTGCCGCGAGGCATCGCGGTAGGTCAGACCCTTGATGCCGGCCCAGTCGTCGCCGCGCGCCAGTTCCTGGATGGTGAAGTCGTATTCGTTGCGCGCGACGAAATCCAAGGCGGCGCACGCTTCCATGCTCTCGACCGGTTCGACCGCCACCTTGGCGCCGATAAACCCGATCTTGGCTGTCGGGTTGATGGCCCGGACCATGCCCGCGGTCTTGCAATCCGACTTGAAGCTGGGGGTCGAGGTGTGAATGACGATCAGCTCATGCGCCTTCACATCTTCCTCGATGTCCTTGAAGGAAAGATTGTGCGGTGGCGCGTCGATCAGGCGCGCGCCCGGCACCATCGCCGCAGCCTGGGCCAGCCAGGTGGGGAACCAGAAGCTTTTCACTTCCCGCTTCATCTGATAGCGGGCGCCGGCGCCGCCGTCATAGCCGTCAAAGGACGGGGCTTGCAGGAAAAGAGATTTCATCATCGAGAGTCACCTTTGGCCCAAAGTGGGCGAAACTTACGGAAACTGCAGGCCGTCAGACCTGGGACATCGCGCCGGAAGCCTCTACCGCAAACTCGGTCCCACGCCAATGCACCCGTTCGCCAAACAGCGAGGCGATGAAGACGGCAAAGCTTAACAGGTCGCGCAGGGGCAAAAGCCAGAAGGGGCCGGCATAGGTGCCAAAAAGCCCATCGATCCGGGATTTCAGGAACAGGCGGGCGCCCAGCGCCGCCACCAGGATCGCCAGGCTGACAGTGTTAAAATGGAGCAGGAAGGCCGCAATCAGGGCAAAGGCGAAACCATGGGTGATGAAACTGCCCAGATGCCCAGCCGGGTTCACCAGGCGGATGGTGCGGGTCCAGCGCAATTCATGGCGGAACAGTTCGAGCATACTATTTTCGGCGGCGGTATGGCCGACACCCATGGCGGGAATGGCCAGGGTGTAACCCATGGCCCGCACGGCACGGCCCATTTCATAATCGTCCGCCAGATGGTCGGCAAAAGCGGCAAAGCCGCCCACTTCATCCAGAATCTGACGGCGCAAGGCGATGGTGGAACCGAAACAGGGCGACGCCAGCCCCAGCGAGGTGCCCAGCACGGCGTTCGGCAGGAAGGTATAGGAGGTGCTCATCGCCGCCAGCGCCGACCAGAGGGGATGGCCCTCACGCGCCGGCTCGCCGGTGTAAAGACAGGTGACAATTCCGACGCCCGGCCGCGCCAGCGCGCTCATCACCTGGGCCAGCCAGCGCGGGCCCACCGCGATATCGCTGTCGGAGACGATCAGCGTGTCGTGGCGAGCCCCCGGCAGCATGTTGATCAGATTGGAAACCTTGGCGTTGGCGCCATAGCGCGCGGCGTCGGCGACGATGGCGGTGTCCATCTGCGGATATTTTGCCCGCAGCGCCTCCACCACCGCGATCGCCGGATCGGCTTCGTCATGGACGCCGAACACGATCTGCACCTGGCCGTCATAATGCTGGGCAAAGAAGGTTTCGAGATTGCGGGCCAGATCCGGCTCGCAGCGGTAAAGCGGCTTCAGGATGGTAACACCACCGTCATGGCGCCCGGCAGTTTGCGGCGCCTGCATGAAGCGGCTGACCAGCAACGCCGCAAGCACGGCATAGGCGGTGCCGGCCAGGGCGATCGCCCCCAGCAGCCAACCGATATCGTTAAGAGCATGGTGCATGGTCATGTCGGGGCGCCCCACCCGCCAGATACTTATTAAAACGCGTGAGGCAAGGGCGGAAGGCCCGGGCGGTGACATTTTGCGACAAATTGAATTCTTGTATCAAGCCGCTGAAATTTCTGACAGAAAACCGTTTCTATCCCTTACTTTGGTAATCATCGCGCCTCCTGTAGTGTGACCCCATGGCCACAACTGCGGCAAATACCCCCCTGCTTCAAGCCTTGGCCCTGGCGGACCAGGCGCTGCGGGCCGGTGATCCCGTCACGGCGGAGCAAGTGCTGATCCCCCTGTTGCCGGGCGGCGACCCGCGCCTCCTGCACATGCTGGGTCTGGCGAAGATGCACCAGCAGGACTACCCCGGGGCGGCCGGCTTTTTTGCGCGCGCCCGTGCCGCAGATCCAAAAGCGGCGACCCTGGCCTTTAGCCACGGCACGGCCCTGCGCTGGCTGGAGCGCCCAGCCGAGGCTGTCGAGGCTTTCGAAGAAACGATCCGGCTCAAGCCGAACCATGCCGAAGCTTATTTCGAAGCCGGAACGGCGCTGCAGCAAATGGATAGGCTGAACGAAGCCGAAAACATCTTTCGCGCCTGGCTCGCGGCCATTCCCGGAGATCCTCGCGGCGTCCTCGCCCTGGCCGAGCTGCTGTTGTCGGCCGCCAAATTGGAGGATGCCGAACAGGTCCTACGCGCAGGCATTGCCGATCCGGTGGCTGCGCCCATGCACGGCGTGATGCTTCAGCGCCTGGGCCTGAGTTTACGGCGCCAAGGCAGGAATGAGGAGGCGCTGCAAGCCCTCACCCGCTCCGCCGCCCTGGAGCCGATCGTGTTTACGGACGCGCTTCGCGCCGAGCTGCTGCAGGAACTGCATCGCCATGACGAAGCGCTGGCGCTTTCCGCCGACATGATCCGGCGCGAACCGGAAAATCCCGAATGGCACAGGTTCCATAACGAGCTGCTTTATCGCCTGCGCCATCCCGACTATTTGAAATCCTATCAGCGGGTGGCGGAAACTGCGCCGCTGCTCTTATCCAAGGCTTTCTTCCTCAGCCACGAGAAGCGGGCCGAAGAGGCGCTGGAGGCTTACAATCGCGCCGCAGTCCTGGAGCCGGACAACCGGCAGGCCGCGGCCGGCGCCGCCAATGTCCTGACCATGCTGGGCCGCCATGGCGAGGCCTTGGCCGCCTTCGACCGGCTGCTGACCGTGGACCCCAACAGTGCCGAACTTCATGGCTGCGCCGCGGAGGCGGCCCTGCTGAGCGGCGATCCGGAGAAAGCGGAGCATTTTTGCGACCAAGCCTTGCGGCTGAATGCGCATGACCAGATCGCACTCTCCATCCTCAGCACAGCCTGGCGGATGATGGCGGACGAGCGCGATGAAACGCTGAGCGGCTATGACAGCCTGATCCGCAGCTTCGAGCTGGAGCCGCCGGACGGCTTTGCCAGCATGGACGCTTTCAATGCCGAACTGAACGCCTGGCTGGACGGCATTCACCCCGACACGCGGGAATATCTCAATCAGTCGCTGCGCGGCGGGACCCAGACCCCCGACCAGATTTTCGGCAAGGGCCATGTGCTGGTGGAGAAAATCCGCGCCCGCATCGACGAGACGGTGGCGCGCTACATCGCCGAGATGCGCCAGGACGACCAGCACCCCTTCCTGTCGCGGCGGACGAAAGGCTTCCGCTATATCGGTTCGTGGTCGTCACGACTGCGCGATTGCGGGTTTCACGTCAATCATGTTCATCCCCTTGGCTGGATCAGCTCCTGTTATTACGTCGCCGTCCCCAAGGCCGTGGAAGATGCCAGCGCGCAGCAGGGCTGGATCAAGTTCGGCGAGCCCGGCTTGGATGTCTCGGTAAAGAATCCCATCCGGCGGGCGATCCAGCCTCGCCCCGGCCGGTTGGTGCTATTTCCCTCCTATATGTGGCACGGCACCATCGCGTTCCACGACGCACAGCCGCGGACAACGATTGCGTTTGACGTGGTGCCCAAAGCCTAAGAAGCGCGGCGGCGGGTATGCACGGCGCGCGAGCTGGCGCGCCGGGCTTTTGCGGCCGCCACCAGGGTCAACCAGTTGCCGAACAGCTTGATGGTATTGGCGCGCCAAGTCTGCCGCGGCAGGGCCCCCGCCACGATCCCCTGACACCGGGCAAGGTCGGCCTCGCTGCCCGGACGAATCTCCAAAAGACGATCCTCGGTGGCACGGTCGAAATAGTTTTCCGGAATGGCGGGCATCTCGTCGATCTCGCCGCGCAGGCATCGGCTCATGTCGCGCAGATATTCCCGGCCCAAGGTGCCGGGATCATATTCGGGATGGCCCTGGAAGAAGACGAAGCGGCTCTGGCCCGGCATCTCGCGGGTGAAGATGTCGGCTTGCCCATTGGAAAGCCGCGACAGGACGCGATAGCCCGCGGCTGCCAGATCGCTCTCGGCAATGTCGTTGCGGCGTGAATGCGGCACCGGCACGGAGGAATTGGTGTTGAAGAACAGGGCATCGTCTTCGGTCCGGCTGCTCTCATAGATGCCCGACAGCTTCTGCGGCAGGGCGCGACGCTCGATCCCGTCCAGGTGCAGCACCGCGACATGGGCGGCCAGGCATGAGAATATGGTCGAGACCGTGCCGGTTTCGGCCCATTCGATCAGCTGCGTGAGTTCCGGCCAGCAGGATTCCCGGCGCAGGTCGGCGGTACAGGGCTGGGCGCCGGTGATGATCAGGGCATCGACATTGGCGGCCGGCAGAAACGTGGCATCGTCGTAAAAGCCGGTCATGCGCGAGCGCGCCTCTTCGCTGCGCGCGATGGTGTTCAGGGAAAACAGCCTCAATCTCACATCCAGCGGGCCGGCCGCGGCCTTCAAGAGCCGCGCGAACTGCAGTTCGGTGGCGCGCATGGCGGCATCGGGCATGTTGTTGACCAGCGCGACATGCACCGCCTCGCGGTTGCGTCCTCCGCCCAGCAAAAACTGTTCTGCCCCGCTCATCGTGCCATCCGCAATTGGCCGCGCATGGCGGCGGCAAGCGCCTGGTCCAGGTCGGCGATGATATCGTCGCGATGTTCGATGCCCACGGACAGGCGAATGGTCTCGGGCGCCACGCCCGCCTTGCGCTGCTCGGCCGCCGGCATCTGCCGATGGGTGGTGGAGGCGGGATGGCAGGCGAGCGACTTGGCATCGCCGATATTGACCAGCCGCTTGATGAGCCCCAGCGCATCGTAGAACTTCTTGCCGGCTTCAAAGCCGCCCTTGACCCCGAAGGTCAGGAGAGAGGGAACACGTCCATCCAGATATTTGCGCGCCAGGCTGTAATAGGGGCTTTCCGGGAAGCCTGCATAATTCACCCAGTCCACACGTGCATCGCCGCGCAGGAAACCGGCGACATGACGGGCATTGTCCACATGCCGCTCCATGCGCAGCGCGACCGTCTCGATGCCCTGCAACAGCAGAAAGGCGCTCATGGGCGACAGGATCGCACCTGTGGTGCGCTGATAGACGCTGCGGGCCCGTGCCAGGAACGCGGTGCGGCCGAAACGCTCGGCATAGACCAGACCATGATAGGACGTGTCCGGCGTGGTGAATTGCGGGAAGCGGTCCTTGTGGGCCATCCAATCGAAGTTGCCGGCGTCCAGCACCATGCCGCCCATGGCATTGCCGTGACCGCCCATGAACTTGGTCAGGGAATGGACGATGATATCGGCGCCATGCCGTGCCGGCTTGAGCAGCACCGGCGTCGCCACCGTATTGTCCACGATCAGCGGCACACCATGCGCATGCGCCATGCGGGCGATGGCTTCGATATCGCAGATGTTGCCGGCCGGATTGCCGACCGTTTCGCAATAGATCGCGCGGGTATTTTCATCGACGCAGGCCGCCAGCGCCTCGGCGCTGTCACCCTTGGCGAAGCGGCCCATCACGCCCTGGCTGGGCAATACCGAATGGAGCAAGGTGTGGGTGGTACCGTAAAGCTGCGGCGTGGAGACAATGTTCCGTCCAGCTTGCGCGACGTTGGCGAAGGCATAGTAGAGCGCCGCCTGGCCCGAGGCCGTGGCGAGGCCGCCAGCCGCGCCCTCCAGCGCCGCCACCCGCGTCTCCAGCACCGCCACGGTCGGATTGGCAATGCGGCTGTAGCGATAGCCGTCCTGCTCCAGGTTGAACAACGCGGCGCCATGATCGGCTGAATCGAACTGATAGGCCGCCGTCTGATAAATCGGCACCGCCACCGCCTTGGTTGCGGGGTCGGCTTCAAAACCGGAATGCAAGGCGAGCGTTTCGTCGCGCATGAAAGCCCTGAAAGACAGAGAGCGCGCATTTTATCCGGCCGGGGATTAACAAAATCTCCGTTCAATCGCAGAGCAATGCGAGTTTTCTTGAGGCATGTTTTCTGCGCTTGTTAACGGCACCTGCACGTGCCGCGCGCTATCTTTCGATGGCGGTTGCAACACGGCCGTTTCAATTCGGGACAGCATGAATCAACATCTCGCCGGAAACTCCGCCTCCAGGACGTGGCTGCGCGCGCTCGAGATGACGGCCAGGATCGAGGATGCGCCGGCCCGCATCTTTCCTGTGGTGGTGGAAGAGCTGGGCACGCATTTTGATGCCGCGCCCGCCATCATCGGATCGGCTGAAACCTGGTCGCATGCGCAGCTTGCGGCGCGGGCCAACCGCTATGCCCGCTGGGCGCTGGCGCAGGGGATCGCCAAGGGCGACAGCGTGGCGCTGCTGCTGGGCAACTGCCCCGATTATCTCGCGATCTGGCTGGGCATTAC
>Ga0134126_10004352_pt1 | contig 17743 bp, 12 predicted proteins | sample KB31752_FD_96881 | JGI IMG/M metagenome (GOLD analysis project Ga0134126, IMG submission 96881) | Terrestrial soil microbial communities with excess Nitrogen fertilizer from Kellogg Biological Station, Michigan, USA - KB3-175-2 | ecosystem: Environmental > Terrestrial > Soil > Unclassified ...
AATGCTTCAGTACGGTACGCACGATCTCGCCGCGCCCATCAGCTATCCGCTGGCCCGGGCTGGTCTCCACCCTTCCCCGCTACACAATAACTGTTCCGGGAAGCACGCCGGCATGCTGGCCGCCGCTCAGGCCATGGGCGCCCCGCTCGACAGCTACCTTGATCGCGATCATCCCGTCCAAAGACATATTCTCCAGGCGGTTTCGGCATGCGCGGGCCTGGCTCCCGACCGGCTAGCGGTGGGAACCGATGGTTGCAGCGCTCCCAATTTCGCTCTATCCATGCGGCACATCGCCCGCTGTTTCGCCCAGATCGCGGATCCGCGTGGCCTGGAGCCTGAGCTAGCGGCGGCACTCACCTTGGCCGGCGCCGCGATGCGCGCGGATCCCTGGCTGGTGAGTGGGACCGATTCCCTCGACACCGCGCTTATGGGCGCCCTCCCCACGATGGTCATTAGCAAGGGCGGCGCCGAGGGACTCCAGTGCCTCGCCTTGCCGGCCCATGGGCTGGGGCTGGCGGTGAAGTTCGAGAGTGGCAGGGCGGATGGCATCGGTGCGGTTGTTTTGGCCATCCTCCGTGGACTGGGATTGATTGGCGAGTCGTTGCCCAAGCCACTGGCCCGCTTCGACGCGCCCGTGGTGCGGAATCATCGGGGCATCGCCGTCGGCGACTCGCAGAGTCTGGTTGATCTGACGTTCGCGCCCCATCTCCGGGCAGTTCCAGTCGACGCATGAGTCCAGAGGATCTGGGAGCGCCGCTCCGCCGCGACATCCGTCTGCTCGGTGACATTCTCGGGCGAGTGATCATCCAGGAGGCGGGCCCAGGAGTTTTTAGGCGCGAGGAAGAACTCCGCGCTCTGTGCAAGGCCATGCGGGCCGGCGCCAGCCCCGATATCGAAGCGCGGGTGCTGGAGATCATGCGGCAACTCAGCCTTGATGAGGCCGAGCCGCTGATTCGGGCCTTCGCGCTCTACTTTCAACTGGTCAACGTTTGTGAGCAAGTGCATCGAGTCCGGAGGCGCCGAGCCTATCTCCGCGACCCGGCCGCTCCCCCACAGCGCGAATCCCTGGACGAGGCGTTGCACATGCTGCGCCAGCGCGCGATCAGCACCGAGGATCTGCAGTCCGCCATCGAGAGCCTGGGGGTCGAGTTGGTGCTCACCGCGCATCCGACCGAGCCGGCCCGCGAATCCGCCCTGCAAAAGCAGATCGAGATCGCCGCGTGCCTGGAGGCCCTGGACCAGAGCGGGATGACCGCCGACGAACGCGAGGACACTCTGCGGCGCCTCCGGCAGTTGGTTCTCCTGCTGTGGCAGACCGAGGAAATTCGCCAGCGCCCACCCGAGGTGCTTGACGAGGTGAAGCAGGGTCTATTTTATGTCGAGCATGTCTTGTGGGATCAAGTACCGGCGTTGTTCGATCGCTTTGATTCTCTCCTGGCTCGCGTTTACCCAGGGCGCGCTTTTACCGTCCCGACCTTCCTCCGCTTCGCCAGTTGGATCGGCGGTGATGCCGATGGCAATCCCTCGGTGACCGCTGATGTCACCCGCCAGGCCCTCATTCTGCAAAAGCAATTAGCCATCAGGTTGTTCCGGGCGTCCGTGTACCGTCTGGCGAATGAGAGCAGTCAAGCCGACCGGCTGGCTCCCATAAGCGAGGAGTTGCGCGATTCACTCCGCCTTGACCTTTTGCTGATGCCGGAAGCCGCCACCCAAGCGCGCGAACGATCAGAGCATGAGCCCTATCGACGCAAATTCACCCATATCTGGCATCGCTTGCAAGGAACCCTGGCCGCGCTGGAGGGGAAACCATGCGAGGCGCTCTACCGGAGCGGCGGTGAGTTGCTGGCTGATCTTCAAGTTATCGAGCGCAGCCTGCGGCAAACCGGCCGGGGCGTCCTGGCCGATGGACTCCTTACCACCCTCATCAGACAAGTGGAAGCCTTCGGCCTGCATCTTCTGCCCCTTGACCTTCGCCAGCACAGTGCGCGTCTGGAAATCACCCTTGCCTGGGCCCTGAATAACCGTTTGGGCATCGACTATCTGGCCCTTGACGACGAAGCACGAATCACCACGCTCGAACAGTCGCGGTACCTTGACCTTCCCGATGAGCTTCCGGACCAAGCGCCGTCCCAAGCCAGGGAGCAGGCGCGCGTCCATGCCCTCATCCCCTGGGCCCGCCAGGCTATCGACCCAGAGGCGATCGGCTCCTTCATCGTCAGCATGACCCATCGAGTCAGCGATGTGCTCGGCGCCCTTGCCCTCTGCCGCTTTACCCCTGGTCTGCAGATCGTGCCATTGCTGGAGACGGTCGAGGACTTGCGGCACGCCCCCATGCTCATGACCCGTCTCTTCCGCGTCCCTCATTACCGGGAGCATCTGAGAACTTGTGGGGATCGACAGCGCCTGATGTTGGGCTATTCCGACAGCAGTAAGGACGGCGGCTATCTCACCTCCTGCTGGGAACTCTACAAAGCGCAAGAGGCCCTGCAACTGGTCGCCCAGCAAGCACAGGTACGGCTGGAGCTATTTCATGGTCGGGGAGGAACGGTGGGCCGCGGGGGCGGCCCGGCGTACAAGGCAATCACCAGCCAACCGCCGGGCACGGTCCGCGGGCGGCTCCGTGTGACCGAGCAGGGTGAAATGATCAACTTTAAGTACGGGCTGCCAGCTATCGCCCTCCGTAACCTCGACAGCATGGCCGCCGCCACTCTGCTCAGTACCATCCCCAGCGGACAGGAGAGCGCCGCGCTTCCGCACTCCTGGCGTGAATGCCTCGACTTTCTCTCCGAGATCTCCCGCGCCGCCTACCGGACCCTGATTGAGGACCCGGATTTCCTCCAATACTTGCATGAGGCGACCCCACTCGACTTGATCGGCCGCCTGAACATGGGCTCGCGCCCAGCCCGCCGGACCGCCGACGCGGGCCTTGAAGATCTTCGGGCCATCCCCTGGGTCTTCGCCTGGATGCAGAGCCGCCATAACCTGCCGGGCTGGTACGGTCTCGGCTCCGCCTTCGAGGCGCTCACCACGCGAGATCCCGCTGCCGGCACCCTGCTCGGAGAACTCTATGCCCGCTGGCCCTTCTTCCAGGGACTGATCGACAACGCCATGATGGCGATGGCCAAGGCCGACATTCATATTGCCGCCCATTACGCGGGGCTCGTCCGCAACCAATCGCTGGGCCAGCGGATATTCCGGCGCATCGCCGCCGAATATCATCTGGCCGAGCGGCACATCCTCCGCCTGACCGGCTTCTCAGCCCTGCTGGACAATTCTCCTGTCCTCCAGAGCTCGATCGTGCTGCGCAACCCATACGTGGATCCGCTCAGCTTCCTGCAGATCGAATTGCTCCGCCGCCTCCGCCTTACGGCCGGCACCGATCAAGAAGGGGAGGTGGCGCGGGCCATCCAACTCACGGTCGCCGGCATCGCGGCGGGGCTCCGAAATACCGGCTAGCGGCCGCCGCGTAGGCGCCTATCTGGGCACCCACGCGACGACGGACCGGTCACTGGGTAAGGTATCGTGCAGATTCAGCCGCCGGTAATGTATCTCTAGAGCGGCAGACACCCCTGGCAGGGCCTGTACCCTGGAATCCTCCAGGACGATCGGGATCGACCGAGTATCGAGGGACCGAACCAGACCGGCGAGCGCGGCCATGGCGCGGGGGTCGCCCTTCCGGGCCTGCAGACCCCACAGGTTGATGTCGGCGTAGCGATCGACTCCCCGCCGCCCGGCGAGATAGAGATAGAACGGAGGCGCCAGCCCCTGATCGCCAGGCGCCGCGGCCGTACGGACGGCGGCGACCAGGCGATCTTCCCCGCTATTGGGCCAGGTGGAGGCGGCGCGGACCGAGGGAAGGGAAACGAAGGCCACCAAGGCCAGGGCAATGTAGGGCGCCAGCTCGCGGAGCGTCCACGGCCCACGAGTCACCCCCGCACCCGCGGCGGACCGGGCCAGCATCAGAGCCGCGCTGAGCGCCAAAAACGGCTCCGCGAACTGGAACACGGGCCAGGCCGTGCCTTCCTTGATGGTTGCCACGAGAACCAGGCAGGACCAGATACCCCACAAGGCGAGCAGTCGCTCGCGGCTCGCCCCCGAGCGCCACAACCATCGAGTGCCGGCCAGTCCGAGCAAGAGAAGCGGCCAATCGTCCGCCAACACATGGTAGATGGAACTCTCGAACCAAGTGCCGCTGAAGGGCGAGGCATCCTGCACGAGCATGCCCTGCCAGAAGTCACGGCCGGCGCCGAGGCTGCCAATGACACCGGCAAGCGCCAGTGGCACGATCAGCCCGGCGAGGAATGGAGCCAGGCGCTCCCGCCGCCGTACCAGCCAGATCAGAGTCGCGACCGCGACCGGCAGGTACCACACCTTGGTCAGCAAGGCCAGCGCGCCGAGCACCCCGGCGGCGAAGGTTGAACGGCGAGAGTCGCCCAGTAGCGCGAAGAGCGAGCAAAGGCTAAGAAAGGTTACGAGCGGATTTGGGTCAAAGGTGCGGCTCCAGATCAATCCGTACGGAGCGAACGTGTAGAGGGCCGCCGCCAGCAAGCCCGGCCCGCGCCGTCCGCTGGCCCTGAAGGCCGTGGCGGCGACCATTAGAATGGTCACGCAGTGCAGAACCCCGGAATAGACGCGAATGATCGCCAACTGGTCGTGCAACCGGAAGAGCGCCGCGCCAACCACGTAGATCCCTGGAGGCTGGACCCCCATCACTCCCGAGTAGAGTGCGGCTCCCTGGGCCATTCGATGCGCGACGTAGAGGTAATAGCCATCCACGTAATCCAGATAGGCATGGCTGCCGGTCCTGATCACCAGCAGCCAGTAGGCCGCCAGCAGTAACGCCAGAGCCACCAGGAGGATTGGCGCGCCGGCCAACCGTCGCGCGAGCGGCAACGGACCGAGTGAGCGCGGAGTCCCGCCCTCCAGATCCACGTTCTCTCCTTACACGAAATGCGGGCGTCACGGCATAGCACCTCAACACCGATGAAACTGGACGCGCCACGCACCATTCCAGCACCGATGCCCGCCAGCCTGGATTGTAGCGCCGAGGGGTCGCGGCAGGAATGGCAAGATCGGCTGGCCGCGTGCGCCTCGTGGTTGTGGTAGAGCGCATTTTTAGGGGTGCGGGTCTGGAGCCCTTATCTTTACCCACAAATCCTGCCATCGCGTCATACGACGGCGTTTTTGGTAGGGGCACCGGGTACCCCTACAAGCCCCAGGCCGTCACCCGGCCCCTGGAAGCCAAGATGTGGGTGAAGATAAGATCTCCAGACCCGCCTTCGTGACCAACCGATAGCATCCATCGTGCTACCCAGATAACGATCCGTGGCCGAACCAAGCGGGTCTGGAGACCCGCGCCCCGAGATCATGACTGCGAGGCTGGGCGAGCTACCCTCGGTTTGACCGCGCGCGCGCCCGGCGCTCCCGGTACTCACCCAAGCGGCGCCGGATGACGTAACTAAACGCCTCGGCCACGATGTTCCGCGACATCTTGGAGCGTCCAAGCCGCCGGTCGGGGAATACGATTGGTACCTCACCCACCGTGTAGCCGCCGCGAATGGTTTGATAGACCGTTTCAATCTGGAAGGCATAGCCCTGTAGATTGATCCGATCCAGATCCATGGCCGCCAATAGCTCGCGCCGATAGCACTTGAAGCCCGCCGTACAATCCTGAACCGGCAGGGCCAGCAGGTTGCGCGCGAAGACGTTCCCGCTGGTGCTGATGATCTTACGAATTCGCTTCCAATCGGGAGTAGCTCCGCCCGCGACGTAGCGGGATCCAATCACCAGATCATACCGTTCAATGCCGGCCAATAACTGTGGCAGGTGGCGGGGATCATGAGAAAAGTCCGCGTCCATCTCGAACACGCAGGTGAAGTCATGGCGGAGAGCGTAGCGGAATCCCTCAATATACGCGGTACCCAGTCCCAATTTTCCCTCGCGATGCAGAACCTCGATGTTCCCAAGCCGCGTGACCAGGGCATCGGCGATCGCTCCGGTGCCGTCGGGCGAGTTGTCGTCGATAATGAGGAGGCTGGCCTGAGGTAACTGTTCACGGATCGCCAGCACGATGGCTTCCAGATTTTCGCGTTCGTTGTAGGTGGGAATAACGACGAGCGGACGCTGGGTCACAACCGTGGACGCCCCGTTCATTCTCGCATCCAGGGTACTCGCGGCCTCTCGCTCATCCAGGCTGTACGTCGTTCCCATACCCGCCTAGTGTACGGAGGGCCCATAAATTGCGTCAAGTTCGACCGGAACCGCCTATTTACAAGGTTTTCCCCTGATGCTACAGTACCCCCGGAACGAATTGAGCCTCATGGGAGTGCTCTGGGAAAGAGAGTTGATACTTGGTCCGCCGTCCCACGCGCCGCGACATCCCGCATGGCTTTCGGGCCGTGCTCATCCTTGCCCTTCTAGTTATTTCCTGGCCTGTCATGGGGATCGCGCGGGCGATCCAACCCACCACTTCCCTCCGAGCCCACCTTGCGATCAGCCTCAGCTATGCCGCCGCCGGCACCGAGGCCGCGGTCTATGACGGCGATGTCAACGTGCCGGATGGCACCGCGTTCGCTCCCGGAGCTAGATTCACCAAGATCTGGCGCATCAAGAACGTAGGCACCGCGGCATGGACCAGCGCCTTCCGGTGGCACTTCGAGGCCGGTACCCTGATGTCCGGAGCGACCTTATCGGTACCGGTCAGCCCAACCGGGCCCGGCATGTCGACGCTTATCAAGGTGCCGATGCAAGCGCCAATGGCCACTGGGGTGTACACGAGTTTTTGGCAGATGGTTGATCCGCAAGGAAAGACCTTTCCGCATCAGGCATGGGTGAAGATCGTGGTGCGGAGCGGCGGAGCGACGACCACTCCTTCGCCAACCCCAGTTCCCGTTGCCGTCGCCTCCGCGGCCCGCGCCGTCGCGACGGTGATTCCTCCTCAACCAACCATCAACGTTCCTGGCGGCGGCGGCCAGCTTGTCTCCTCCGCCTGGGCGGGCTCGATGGTCTACCACGCCTACTTTCCCGCCGGATCGACGATGGCGGGGAATGATGAAACGCTGGGGGTTTATTATGGCGGCCCTAAAATCGCGCACGTCCTCATGACCCTCTTTCGCCCGGATGGAGCCCGCCGGACCTTTCTCTTCGCGCTTAACGCCGGCCAGCGCCAGGTGGTCGCCCTCGACCGCGTGGCGCCCGGAACCGGGGTCTCGGCCATGGTGGAAGCGGATCGGCAAGTGGTGACGGAGCGCGTTTCCTCGGCGCCGCGCGGATTGCTCCTGGAATCCGCCAGTAGCCAGCTTTCCCGTACCTGGCTGTTCCCCGCTGTTCCCGCCGGTGCCCCCTCGAATCAGACCCTGGTGCTCTTTAACCCCGCCGCCGACTCCACCACCGTGACCATCCGCGTGGGATACCAGGGCGGAGGTTGTTGCTCCGCGGTCAAAACCATGACCGTACCGCCCCAGTCACAGTATTCGGTGGCGCTTGGCGCGTCCAACACCCTGACCGGTCCACTCACCCTGTCCGCTGGGGCGCCCATTGCCGCCGAGCGTCTGGCGGAAAGCGCGGACAACACCACTGTAGTCGGCATCCCTGGCGCCGCGAACGCCGCGAACACCTGGTATCTCCCCACGGTCCGCGGCACGAGCAGTGGGGGCACGGTGAACGTGTTCAATCCGCTCGCTACCAGCGTGATCGTCACCATACACAGCGATCTTGGCTTCGGCTCCGGACGATGGATTGGGCGGGCGGTCGGGCCGTTCAGCGAGTGGCGGCTCCCCCTGTCCGAATTGACATCCGCCGGTAGCCTCTCCGCCGAGGTAAGTTCCACTGGGCCGGTTGTCGTATCGGCGTCCTGGAACGCCAAAGGTGCGCTCCCGGCGACCGCCCTGGGTAGCACGGCCACCGCGCGCGACTGGACAACTCTGGCCGGACTGGGCGGTAAAGGCATCACCGAAACGATCGACCTTGTGAATCCTTCCGCGAAAGCGGCTACGGTGTCGATTGCCATAAACGGCGCGCGGGGACCGGCAACCTCGTGGCGGATTACTCTCCCGCCACACGGGGGAATCTCGCGCGCGGTGCCCGGTGCGGCCGAACAAAACGGGGCTACTATCCTCATCCGTGCCACGCAACCGATCGTGGCCGGCCGGGGGATCTCCGGCAATGGAGCGGAGGCCGCCGTGGTGTGCTGCTCCATGGCCCCCTAGTGAGGGCGCCGTGAGCCTTTTGCTCCTCGGGGAAGGCGCCTGCGCGGTCGCCGGAGCGGTCGCGGGGGTGGCGATCATGGGCGCCGCCGATCACTATACCTTCGATCAGAGCCTTCTCCCACTCCCGACCTGTCCCCTCTGTGGCCGCTTTAGCCGCCCGCTCGCATACGTGCCTATCCTGGGACCACTCCTCACCGTCAAATGCGGATTCTGCCGGGGGACGGGCTCGTGGTGGTTGGCCATCGTGGTACAGGCGGCCATGGCGGTCATCTGGGCCATGCTCGCCGGCCGTTATGGCGGAGGATGGCCGCTTGCCTCCTCCCTTGCCCTTACCGGCCTCCTCGTGGCGATAGCCGTGATCGATTTTCAACACCGCCTCATTCCTTCCTTGCTCGTCTATCCCACCATCCTGATTGCCCTGGCGGGCAGCCCCCTCTGGCCCGGACTCGGATTCCTCAAGAGCCTGGAAGGGGGAGCGCTTGGCTTCGCCCTATTCTTTGCTCTGGCCCTCCTGGCTCGGCTCGTCTTTGGTGATGGCGCCCTCGGAGGCGGTGACGTGACCCTGGCCGCCGCGATCGGGGCCATTTGCGGCTACCCCCTGGTGGTGCTGTCCCTGGCGCTCGGCGCCTTCCTCGGCGGCTTTGGCGCCCTCGTGGTGATGGTGGTGCGCCGTTCACCGATTGGCACCGCTATCCCGTACGGCCCATACTTGATCGGGGGAGTCGTGTACGTGCTGTTGTCCGGTAATACCGTCCACCCGATCTATTCAATCCTCTGAGAGGATCCCGCATGCAGGACCAGTTCCGCTTCACCGTGCAGGCTACCGGCGCGCCCGCCGCGCGCGCCGGACTGCTGCACACCCCCCACGGGGCGATCACAACCCCTGTGTTCATGCCGGTGGGGACCAACGCCACCGTGAAGAGCGTCACCCCGGACGAGCTTCTCGCGTGCAACGCGCAAATTATCCTCGCCAATACCTATCATCTCTCGCTCCGTCCGGGCGGCGAGACAATCGCGTCCCTTGGAGGCATCCACCACTTCATGCGATGGGACGGTCCTATTCTCACCGACAGCGGCGGCTTTCAAGTCTTCAGCCTGGGGCATCTACGTCGGCTGGACGAGGATGGAGTGACCTTTCGATCGCACCTGGATGGGTCCACCCGCCGGTTTACCCCAGAGGCGGTGATTGCCCTGGAGGAGCAAATCGGGGCGGATATTATCATGCCGCTTGATCAATGTATCGCCCTGCCGGCCGAGCATGATGTAGCGAGGGCGGCCATGGATCGGACAAGCCGCTGGCTGGAGCGCTGCGTCGCCGCGCATGGACGCGGCGATCAGGCCCTCTTCGGGATCGTGCAGGGAGCGGCGTTCGCCGACCTCCGGCGCGCGCACGCCCGTGCTTTGCGCGAGATGAACCTGCCCGGCTACGCGATCGGCGGACTGAGCGTGGGTGAGCCCAAGGAGCAAATGCACGCCATGCTGGAGGTGGTGGAACCGGAATTGCCGGCGGATCGGCCTCGCTACCTCATGGGCGTGGGAGCGCCGGAGGATCTGGTGGAAGGGGTGGCCCGAGGGATCGATATGTTCGATGTCGTCCTCCCGACCCGGATCGCCCGGAACGGCAGTCTCCTCACCCGGCTTGGGCGAGTCAACCTTCGGAACGCCCAGTACGTGGGACGAGACGCCCCGGCCGACCCCACCTGCGCCTGTCCGACCTGCCGGGTCTATTCGGTCGCCTATCTGCATCATCTCTTTCACTGCGAGGAGCTTCTCGCCTATCGGCTGGCCACCATTCATAATCTGTGGTTCATGACCACTCTGATTGGCGATATTCGCCAGAGCATTCTTGAAGACCGATTTGGCGGCTTCCGCGAGGAGTTTCATGCCGCCTACCGCCCTCCCAATCAGGAGGCATCGGTCCAGCAGCGCACCCGCCGGACGGCGGGACGCGCGGGAACGCGGGCAGACAGTCCCGTCGAGGTGTAGCCGGCCCGCGCGCCGGCGATGGCCCATTCGAGTAGTTTCAAGCCACTTTGCCTAGAGCGACAATCATGCTAGCATTGCCACGCACGATGCTACACGGAACCATGCGCGTGGGTCAGGGCCTCACGGTCGGTCCAGCGCCGGGAAACGGACAGTCGAGAGGGTACAGGAGAACGCATGCGACGAATTTGTGTGGTGGGCACTGGGTACGTGGGTCTGACCACGGGAACCTGCTTCGCCGAGCTGGGCAATCATGTCACTTGCCTCGACATTGACAGCGCCAAGATCGAAAGCCTTCGTCGCGGCGAAATGCCGATCTACGAGCCGGGCCTGGCCGAGCTGGTGCTGGACAATCAGGCCCGAGGGCGGCTCAACTTCCTGGCCGAACGCGATACCGCCGCCTATAATGCCGCGCTGGCCGAGGCGGAATTCGTCTTCATCGCGGTTAGTACCCCCACCCGCGAAGGCTCGGATCGGGCGGACTTGCGGGCCGTCCGCTCCTGCGCCGAGCGGATTGCCCCCCACCTGAGCGATGGGGTCGCGATCATCAACAAGAGTACGGTGCCGATAGGGGCTGGGGACTGGGTAGCGGCGATCGTCGATCGCTACAAGAAGCCCGAGAGCCGCTTCGCCGTGGTGTCCAATCCCGAATTTCTCCGCGAAGGCAGCGCCCTCCATGATTTCATGCAACCCGACCGCGTCGTGCTCGGTTCCACCAATCGCGAGGCGGCGGAGCGGGTAGCCCAGCTCTATTTGACCCTACGGTGCCGGGTGATGGTCACTGACCTACGCACCGCCGAGATGATCAAATACGCCTCCAATGCCTTCCTGGCCACCAGCATTTCCTTCATCAACGAAATCGCCCAAATATGTGAGCGGCTTGGAGCCGACGTGAAGGAAGTGGCTGCCGGCATGGGGTATGACAAGCGAATCGCGGGCGCCTTTTTGGAGGCCGGACTTGGGTTCGGGGGCAGTTGCTTCCCGAAGGATGTCAAAGCGCTCGCCCACATGGCCGATTTCAGTGGCTGCCACCCGCAACTGCTGCGCGCCGTCCTCGATATCAACTACGATCAACGATCGCGGGCGGTGGCCAAGTTGCGCCAGGCCCTTGGTGGGCTCGCGGGCAAGCACATCGGTCTCCTCGGTCTGGCTTTCAAGCCGAATACCGATGACATGCGGGAGGCGCCGTCGATCGACATCTCCCGCCAATTGCTGGCCGAAGGAGCCACCGTGGCGGCCTATGATCCACAGGCCGCGGAGAATGCCCGCCTCTCGATACAGGGCATTCAATACCGTTCGGATCCCTACGACGTAGCCCAGGACGCCGATGCTCTGGTCCTGGTCACCGAATGGCGCGAGTTCCGCGCTCTCGATTTGCGGCGCCTTCGGCACGCCATGCGCTCGGCTGTCTTTTTCGATGGGCGGAATCTCTATGAGCCCGAGGATGTGCGGGCGGCCGGATTCACCTATTTGGGAATTGGCCGCGGATATGTGCCCGAGCCGTTCGCCGGAGACATCGATCAAGAACTGTACTTGGTGCACGAGGCCAACGGCGCCGGTGCCTCCGCCGCCGCTGCCCCTTAGCCGCCCGTTGCCGTAAACCATGCTCGACGCGGTCATGCTCTGGAATGAGCCAAATAACCTCTCGCACTGGGATCGCGAACAAGATCCCGACTGGTGCGCCTTCGCGCATATGATCATGGGGGCCTGCCAGGCTATCGCCGCCGAACGGCCGGCCATGACTCGCGTACTCGGGGGTATCTCGCCGATTGACCCTGAGTTCATTCGGACCCTCTACCTGTATGGCCTGCAACGGCACCTAGACGTGGTGGCCGTCCATGGCTTCCCCCTCGATTGGAACCTCTGGCAACTGAATGAATGGCCCAATCAGGTGCGCAAAGTCGAGGCGTTTAGCCGGAAGCCGGTCTGGGTCACCGAGGTGGGCGCGTCGAGTTTCGGCTGCGAGGAAGTACAGGACTTTGGCCTCCGCCGAACCATCGAGCTCTTGCGCACCGTGGCGCCTAGAGTCTACTGGTATTCCTTGTTCGATCTTCCCTCCGCCGCCATGGCGGTCACCCGGCACAAGGAAAGTGAGGGCAGTTCCTACTACCGCCATTTCTACCACGGTTTGCTGACCGAGGATGGGTTGCCCAAGAAGGCCCTGGCATCGTTCGACCCCAGCCTGGGGATCTGCCAGTGGATTCAGTATGAGGATCATGATGGGCTCAAGCGCACGGTGGAGTGGCTGCGCAATCTGGGGGTGAAGCGCCTGCGCACGGGGATCAGTTGGGCCGATTCGCATATCCCCGGAGCCTGGGAATGGTTCGACACCATGATGCTGGCCCTGGAGGAGTTCGAGGTGTTGGCAACCCTCTGCTTCACCCCCCCCAGCCGAGGGCGGACCCCACACCACGCCAGCCCGCCGGTCGAACCGGGAGAGTACGCCTATTTCGCCCAGCAAGTGGTTCGGCGCTACGGATGAACTATTATGCCGATGTCGTGGAATCGCGGGATCTCCAGGACATCGGCGCCCGGCTGGGTGAGATCGCGGGTCGCTTGGCCGACGAGCAGGCGCGGGGCCGCCAGGCACCGGCCGCCGATCTGGCGCGCGACGGCCTGATCCTGGCTGGGATGAGGGAGCAAGCTATCGCCGATCGCTGTCCCGCCGGCCCTGCCGTGCTCGTGGCCCAGCAGGGCACCGACTGGTGGGCCGATCAGCTGATGCGTGCCACCCTGAGCCCGAGCGAGAACGGCAGCTCGCGGGAAACGTGGTCATCGCGGGCCAGGAGCGCGCTCAACTGCCCCGAGCCAGCCACCCACCTCTTCGCCGACCTGGGAAAGCTTCCCACCATCGTCCCCGAAGGCTACCTGTTTTACGGGCTCTTTCCTGAAGTGTATGGGATTCTTGGGCAGTCCCTGGCGAGCGGCTGGACCGGGCGCCCGGTCGTGGTGGTGGGAGTCCGGAGTATCGGCACTTCCCTGTCCGCGGCGGTCGCGGCGGGCCTGCGGCTGAGTGGGTGCCCGGTGGTTCGCCACACGGTCCGCCCAACCGGCGATCCCTTTCAGCGGGAACTGGTCCCCGATCGTGCTCTGCTGGACCAGTGGCGACAAGCCGCCGCGCGAGGGGACCAGTTCGTGGCGGTAGACGAGGGGCCGGGATTGAGCGGTTCCTCGCTCGCCGCGGTCGTGGAGGCATTCCGCCGCCAGGGCGCGGAGCAAGTGACCATTCTCTGTGCCGACCCGCCCAACCACCTCCCACAGGGCAGTGACGCGGTCCGCCGCCTGTGGGAAACAACCTCCGTCCATCCGGCCAGACCGCTGATCGAGGCAGTGCTGCAACGCACGCTCGCGGGCCTCCTGTCCGACTCGACCGGCCTGCCGTTTACCGTGATCCGCGATCTCTCGTGGGGGGACTGGAGTATCACCACGCCCCCCGTGCTTCCTGGGCAGGAACGTCGGAAACTCCTCCTGTGGGACGGAGAGCGCCAGGTGCTCGCGAAATTCGTCGGTTTTGGTGAGATCGGCCTCTTGAAAGCCAGGCTCGCCCAGCGGCTAGGCGATGAGGCGTTATCCCCCACCTATCGAGGTTTCGCCCATGGCTTCCTCTTGCTGAACTGGGAGGGCAACGCCGCGGTCGCCCGACAGGCGGTGCTAGACGCCGCACCCCGGTATTATGCCTATCTTCGTTGTCATTGTCCGGCGGAGGTCGGGATTGATTTCGGCGATCTCGCGCGGATCGTGGCGGATACCAGCACGGCCTGGCTCGGTGATAGCCGCGCCGGCCTCGTGCGCCGATTGGCGGGCGCGGTGGCCGGCGCCGACCCCCGCGCCCTGATCGGAGACCAGCGGCCCGAACCGGGCGAATGGATAGCGCGAGGCGCCGCCATCGTGAAATGTGACGCCGCTGACCATTTCCTGGATCACTCATGGGCTCGTCGCCAAGACATCGCCTTCGATCTCGCCGGCTTCCTGGATCTCTGGGCGATCACCGATCGGGAACGCCAGGTACTGCTCGCTTCCTACGTGTCCCAGAGCGCCGACCCTGGCGTGTATGCACGGCTGCCGTTTTTCCGGGCCGTGTTCGCCGCCCACCGGCTCGCCATGCTGGATACGGCGTACCACGCCGGCGAGTCGGGCACTATCGGCGCCGTTGAAGCGGAGCGAAGCCGCATGGGCCAAATCCTGGCCGCCGCTCTGACTGAACAGCCGGATGCCCCATGCGCCTCATCCTGACGACCGACGCGGTGGGCGGGGTATGGCAATACGCGACCACCCTGGCCGATCGGTTGGCGGATCAATTCAACGCCCATATCATGCTGGCGGTCTGCGGGCGTCCTCCCAGTGCCGGACAGCTAGGGGAAATCAATCTCGGTAGCCGTCCCAAAGGTGGGCTGGTGCAGGTCGAGCAATTGGACGTTCCCCTCGAGTGGGAAGCGGCCCCCTACCGAGAGTATGACAGCGCCCGCCGTCAGCTCCTTGATCTCTCCCTCCGCTGGCGGGCCCATCTCGTCCATGCCAACGAGCATTATCTGGGCGAGATTGGAACCAGCGGCATGCCGGTCGTGGTGGTGTCACACAGCGATCTGTGCAGTTGGCGTGCCGCCGTCCTCGGTGAGGAGATCCCGATCGTGGATCAAGCTTACATGCATCGCCTGAGGACGGGACTGGCCACCGCCTCCGCCGTGGTAGCGCCAAGCATGCTGGTGGCCCAGGGATTGAGCCGTTGGTATGCTTTTAACGGCGTGGTTCGCCTGATCGCGAATGGCGTTAGCCCGCATCCAGACTTGCTTCCGGCAGTGCGGCCAATCGACGCGATTATGGTAGGCCGGCTGTGGGATAAGGCGAAAAACCTGCCCTGCTTCGCCAGCCTCGCGGAGGGCCTTCCAGACCGCTTCTGCGTGGCGATCGGCGAGACGGTTGGGCCGGATGGGCCGGTTACTACCGGCCCGTCCCGGCATGTGCAATTCCTTGGTGCCTTGCCTCGGGGAGAGGTGCGTAATCATCTCGCGAGAGCCCGTGTGTTTGTCTCGCCCGCCTACTACGATCCCTTTGGCCTGGCCGCCGTGGAGGCCGCGCTGGCCGGGTGCTCCCTGGTGCTGAGCGATATCCTCTCCTATCGAGAGATATGGGGCGATGCCGCTCTCTACTTCGAGCCGCATGATCCCCAGTCGGCTCGCCGTCAGGTCGAGACCATTCTCGGGGACGAGGCGGGGCGAACCGCGCTGGCCAAGCAGGTAGGCGCCCGCGCGCGAGCCCTGTATTCGGCGGAGCGCATGGCCGACACCTACATGGGCCTCTATCAGCGGCTGACCCATCGTCATGGCCTCGCTACTTGACAGCCAGCCTGTAAAAAAAGGCACCAAGCAGGTTAACCAACCTTAACGTGAACGCAACGCGCCGATAACCACGGCCACTTATGATGAAAGTGCATCGAGGGTACTCGTCACGCATCCTCCCCCGAGGAAGTGAGACACTTCCGGGGAGATCCGGCAGGTGCGGAGTAACCAAAAGGCACTTGATTCGTTGAGTACCATGGGACCAGGAACGTTTCGCTTACCACTGATGAGCCGGCCCGAGTAACCGATACATCCAGGGTACATACGGCATGTATCCAGCGATCTCGGTAGCCGGTTAGAGAGTACGGAAGAGGTGTCGCAATGCCTAGACTGCTTAAGCGTCAAGAAGCCCCGTTCGAGGGGCGGATCATGGGGCGGGTGCCCGTGTGTATCGCCTGCGGCAACCGGCGTACCTTCTGGGTGCGGCGCGGCGACCAGAACGCCATCGCGAATGCCTGGGAAATTTCGCTCGATGATAAGTTAGTTGCTTGTGGCCGTTGCCGGTCGCGGAACTCGATCCTTTTTGACTCTGGAGAGTCCTAGGCACCACGTCCCCGGCTCCTACGGGCCTACCGAGAGGCTCCACGACATGAGCGTGGAGCCTTTCTACTTTTGTCCGATCTTTTACCCCAGTTTTGACGAAAACTCTCTCCTCTCCCATAGCCGTCGGCGGCTATACTGGACTTTATGCCTCAAGATCATCTCATTGTGCACGGCGCGCGCGAACACAATCTCAAAAATATCGATTTGACGATTCCCCGCGAGAAATTGGTGGTGTTCACCGGCCTCTCGGGCTCCGGAAAATCCAGTCTGGCCTTCGATACGATCTTCGCCGAAGGCCAACGCCGGTATGTGGAATCGCTATCGGCTTATGCCCGCCAGTTCCTCGGCCAGATGGATAAGCCGGACGTGGACTACATTCAGGGACTGTCCCCGGCGATCTCTATCGATCAGAAGAGCACCAGCCGGAATCCTCGCTCCACCGTAGGCACCGTGACCGAGATTCATGACTATTTGCGCTTGCTCTACGCGCGCATCGGCCATCCACACTGCCCAAAATGCGGCCGCGAGATCAGCCAGCAATCTGTCGAGCAGATCGTCGATACCGTCCTCGGTTTCTCCCCCGGTACTAAGGTGATCATTCTCGCTCCTTTGGTGAGAGGACGGAAGGGTGAGGCGCGTAACGTGCTGGATGACGCACGGCGGAACGGCTTCGTGCGGGTGCGGGTGGATGGCCAGATCTACGATCTTGGCGAGGACATCGCCATGGATAAGAATAAGAAGCACGATGTCGAGGTGGTGGTTGATCGCCTGATCATTCATGACCGCGCCGACCAGGGAGACGAGGCCCGCGAGGACTCCTCGCGCTTGGCCGATTCGGTGGAAACCGCGCTCAAACTGGGGAGTGGGCTGGTCATCGTGGGCGAGGTGGATGGCCCCGAGCACCTGTTTAGCGAACACTTCGCCTGCATGGTCTGCGGGATCAGCATGGGCGAGATCGAACCGCGGACCTTCTCCTTCAACAATCCCCACGGCGCTTGCCCGGCGTGTACCGGGCTGGGCTCGCGTCTGGAGTTCGACCCCGATCTGGTGGTGCCAAATCCACATCTTTCGCTCGACGAAGGCGCGATTCACCCGTGGTCCAAGACGACCGGCACCTACTACTCGACCCTCCTGGGTGCGTTCTGTAGGCAGCACGGAATCAGCACCCGGCGCCCCTGGGAGGAGCTGACCGAGGACCAGCGCCAGATGCTCCTGTATGGCCCCGGTGAGCAGTCCAAGATTCGCATCTCTCATAGCACGAAGTCGGGACGGCACTATGAGTTCGATAGCCGCTTCGACGGGGTCATCCCGCTCCTGAACCGCCGGTATCGCGAGAGCGAGAGCGAGAGCTATAAAGAAGAGAGCGAGGGGTACATGACCAGTGTGCCCTGCACGACCTGTCACGGGGCTCGCTTGAAACCGGAGTCGCTGGCGGTCACGGTGGGCGGGCTCAACATCGTGGAGTTCTCCTGCCTTTCGATTTATGATGCCGCCCGGTGGTTCACTCTCCTGATTGGAGCCGATGGCGGCGAGGAAGCCGGGCAGCCGGGGTATCATCCCGCCACCCGTGCCATCCAGGCCCCAGCGCCGCTCGGCATGCGCGAGATGGCGATTGGGCGTCAGATCTTCAAGGAAATACGGGCCCGTCTGGGCTTTTTGGTGAACGTTGGCCTG